>Ga0105104_10000847_pt1 | contig 23711 bp, 20 predicted proteins | sample PPLLaktember2015_3_FD_87034 | JGI IMG/M metagenome (GOLD analysis project Ga0105104, IMG submission 87034) | Freshwater sediment microbial communities from Prairie Pothole Lake near Jamestown, North Dakota, USA - PPLs Lake P7 Core (6) Depth... | ecosystem: Environmental > Aquatic > Freshwater >...
CGGTGCCGCCATGCACAAATTAGCCCATTTGATGTTTGGGGTCATTCACTCCGGCAAACCTTTTGACCCCAATTTCCTCTCCAATCCGCAGGTTGCCTCTTGACTTTAAAGACGGTATCTACGTTAGCCTTCAGACCGATTGTGGTACCTGGTCACCCCCGATGATGTCAGCGGGACCGGCCCACACCCCTCGCCCCCATTTCCCTTGACAAACTAATTACATTCTGATCAAAAAAGGATATAATAAATATGTGCGGAGAATCGGCTGCTCGGTGTGTGGGCGCGGTGACAGGCTCCAGCTTTAAATTCGAACTTCCTCTGTTTCAGTCTGGACTTCAGCCTGATGGATCATGTCTGCGCCAGACCCGCTATCGAAACATGCTGCCCGCCGTTTTGTTTTTAAGGGGGGAAGTCGAGTTGGACCGTCAGTTTTTGATAACGTAAAAGGAAAGGACTAAATGAATATCTACGTAGGCAATTTGTCATTCAAGGCAGGCGAAGAAGATCTCCGCCAGGCGTTCTCGGCCTTTGGGACCGTGACGTCCGTCGCAATCATCAAAGACAAAATGACCGGCGACTCGCGCGGGTTCGGCTTTGTCGAGATGCCGAATGGCACTGAAGGTCAGGCAGCCATTGCTGGCCTCAACGGCAAAGATTTGCTGGGCCGAACACTGACGGTCAACGAAGCTCGCCCCCGGACTGAGAATGGTCCGCGAAGCGGCGGCGGTGGGGCACGCGGCGGGTTTGGCAATAGCGGCGGCCAACGCCGGGGCGGCCCGGGTGGCGGCGGCGACCGGCGCGGCGGCGGCGGCGGCCGGGACCGCGGCTGGTAAGATCAACCATTGACAAAGATGCGGGCGCGCAAGCGTCCGCTTCGCTTTTAAGATGGATATCGCCGCGGTGATTTCTTTGCTCTATCCGGCATCTACCGTCTTACTGGCCAGTCTGATCTTCAGGAAGAATGGTACCTGACGGCAGGGCGTGGGGGTTTTGATCTGCCTGGCCGCGATTGTGCTGATCACGCTTTGACGAGAGTACAGTTTCAAGCAGGGGGCGGAAGTAGGGCAGCCACCCCGAGCGGATTACCCAATCCCACAGCGGTTCGGCTTTCTTCCAGCCGGCAGTGTAGGCCAGGTGACGCAGTTTTGGCGCCAGCCCGGGATGCACGCTGGCCGCGGCCAGGATAGCATTCCAGGAATAGAAACGCCGGTAAGCGCGCCGGTAGCCGGCTTCGAGCGCCGAGGAGGTCATGCGCGCCGGGCGGAAGACGGCATGGCGCGTATCGTAACGGTCCCAATGGGTTGAAAAGATGCGCCCTTCAGCCTGCATGCGTTGGTGTAAGGCGGTGCCAGGATAGGGTGTCAGGATGTGGAAGGTGGCAGTCTCGATCCCTTCCCGGACGGCCCAATCCACCGTGCGGTCGAAAACGCTGTCATCGTCGCCATCCAACCCAAAGATAAAGCTGGCATTGACCATGATCCCCAGGTCGTGCAGGCGGCGGATGGCCTGGTGGTAGTCCTGGCGCAGGTTGTGGTTTTTGTGCTGGGCCGCAAGGTTGGCTTCGTCGAGGGTCTCGAAACCCACAAACAGGCTGCGCAGCCCACAGTTGGCGGCCTTTTCGAGCAGCCCCGGCTGGAGGATGGTTTTCACCGTGCCGGCTGCCTGCCACACGCGCCTCATCCCGCGCATGCCCTCGAACAGAGCGCCGGCGAAGCGCGGGCTGCCAAACAGGTGGTCGTCGAGAAAGAAAAGGTGCCGGCCCGCAAGGCTGTCGATCTCGTTCAGGGCAGCGTCCACGCTCTGGGTATAGAAGCTCTTCCCTCCGGCAAAAAAGGCCGGCTTATAGCAGAAGTCGCAGGCGTGCGGGCAGCCGCGCGATACGACGATCGAATTGGGCACCAGGTAGCGGTCGCGCTGGATCAGGTCGCGGCGGGGAGCGGGCGTACCGAGCAGGCTGCGCTGGTGGGAGTGGTACACCGGCCGCGGCTGGCCGGCTTGGAAGTCGCGCAAGAAGGCCGGCCAGGTATCTTCGCCGGGTCCGGTGAAGATCGTGTCGGCGTGGCGGGCGGCTTCATCGGGCAGAGCGGTGACATGCAGCCCGCCCAGAGCGACATAGGCTCCCCGCCGGCGGTACTCATCCGCCAAAGCATAAGCGCGGTAAGCGGAGGTGATGTAGACCTGGATGGCGACCAGATCGGGCGGCGGATCGAGCAGCGTGACCGGTCCGACGTGCTCGTCCTGGAGAATGATTTCATCCTCCGGGTCGAAGTAGGCTGCCAGACTGGCCAGCCCGAGGGGAGGAAAGAGCGAGTATTTGATTGGCCGGAAATCCGGGTCGAGGGCTTCAGTCAGGGCGGGGAGGATGAGGTGGATGCGCATGGTAAAGGATGAAGGATTAAGGATAAAGTTTTTTATTCTGCGTCCTCCGCGTCTCCGCGGTAGAAGGGGTTTTCTTGATGATACCCAGAAGCCTGGCTGAAATCCAGTCCTCAAGGCACGGTTGCACGGCACTCGCGTGCTTGACAAAGCTGGGTGAGGCTGATAATGTATGGGGAAGAGGTTCCCGGATGCTTAATTTGCTGCTGATCGAAGATAACCCGACCTTGCGGCGGGCGTTGAAGAACGGGTTGGAGAAAACCGGTCCGCTGCGCGTGGTGCTGGAGGCCTCCAGCGGGGAAGAAGTCCTGGCGGCCCTGGTCGATCCCGGGTTGGAACAGCCTGGACACAGTGTGGCGCTGATGGATGTAGCCCTGGCTGGCAAACTCAACGGCATCCAGACGGCAGTGGCCCTGCGCCGCGAGTACCCGCGCCTTCCGGTGGTGTTCTATTCGATCCAGGATGACGATGCCTATTACCGCGACTTCCTGCGCTCGGGGATACTCAGTCATTACGCCTATGTGCGCAAGAGCAGCTACCTGCTCCCCGAGACCATCCTGCCGCTGCTGCGCGACGCGGCCGCCGGGCGCAGTTTCATCGACCCGGAGATCGAGGCGCGCGTCCTGGAGGTGCGTCACAAAGACGCCAACAACCCACTGGACCTGCTGGAGCCCAACGAACAGGCCGTGGTCGCCCTGATCGCACAGGGGCTGACCAACGAGCAGATTGCGGCGCGCCTGGGGTACCGTGATGCGCGCGCGGTCAGCCGCACCAACGGGCAGATCTACACTGCCTGGGGGCTGGACAGCTCGACCACCGACGAGAAGGTGGCGCGAACGCGCGCGGCGCTGATCTACCAGCACCGGCAGATCATTGTGTGGGATGAGAACGGTGCGGCAAGAGTGTGCGACCCGCAGGGGAAATGGGTTGAGCTGTAGGGATCCAGGGATAACCAGAAAGGCTAAAGAATGCCAATCAAAATTTGTGTAGCCGGGGTGACCGGGTGGGTGGGCAGCCTGGTAACCCGCCGCATCCTGGAGTCGAGCGAGATCGAGCTGGTTGGAGCGGTTGCGCGCCAGGCAGCCGGGAAAGACGTGGGTGAAGCCCTGGGCATACCCCCTACCGGTATCCGGATCTACGGCTCCATTGAAGAAGCCCTGCAAACCCGGGCGGATGTGCTGATCGACTATACCCGTCCCGATTCGGTCAAAAACCATACCCTCAGCGCCCTCGAACGGGGCGCGCGGGTGGTGATCGGGACATCCGGGCTGGTGGCTGAGGACTTTGCCGAGATCGAAGACGCCGCGCGGAGCCGCGGGCTGGGCGTGATCGCGGCCGGTAATTTCTCGATCACAGCGGCCCTGGCCAAACATTTCGCGCTGATCGCGGCGCGCTACCTGCCCTCGTGGGAGATCATCGATTACGCGCACGCCGATAAGGTAGATGCGCCCAGCGGGACGACCCGCGAGCTGGCCGAGGCGTTGGGTGGGATTGCCAAAAGCCGGCTGGCCCTGCCGGTCGAGCAGACGGTGGGAGCCAAAGAGGCGCGCGGGGCAGCCATCGGCGGGTCCCAGGTGCATTCCGTGCGCCTGCCCGGGTATACGATCGCCTTCGAGACGATCTTTGGCCTGCCCGACGAGCGCCTGGCCATCCGCCACGATGCCGGGTCGGGGGCGGAACCCTACGTCGCCGGCACCCTGCTGGCCGCCCAAAAAGTGATGGGCGTCACCGGCCTGGTGCGCGGATTGGATACGCTGCTCTTCCAGGAATGATCAAGGTCTTGCCAGATGCCGTAGGCCGCGGGGATTGAGCTTTAAATGCTCGGCCTGCCAATCCATCCCGTGCTCCTACCAGCGCCAAATACACCTCGCCAGTCGATTTGAAAAATCTACAATCAAAACTCCAAATTCTAAAATCTCCCCATGCTGCCTGATCTGATCCAAACTTACTTTGCTCGCTTTGGCCTGATGCGCGCCATGACGCTGGCGGTCGCACTCCCGATGATATTCGTGACGGTCCTATCTCTGGGTTGGGCGGTGGGTGCGTTGCGCGCGCCCGGAATGGTGCGCCAGGCAGCCTTTACCGCGGCGCTGTTTGCGATCGGGGGGATGGCGCTGGACTGGGCGCTGTTGAGCCTGCTGTCGCGCCTGGGTCTTTCGTTTGGACCGGTCCGGCTGTCGTTCTTCTGCCTGGCAATGGTCCGCATGAGCTTGCTGCTTACGTGGGGGCTGCTGGGTATGAACGCGCGCACGCTGCCGGTGTTAGGTCTCGCCCAGGCGCTGATCATCGGCGGTGTGGTATACGGGTTCTATATCGAGCCTTTCAACCTGCAGGTGACCCATCTCGAATTCCCCGCGCGCGGGATCCGGCCGGGGGAGCGGCTGCGCATCCTCCAGCTCTCCGATCTGCACGTCGAGCGTTGGACGCGGCGTGAAGCGGATCTTCTCGAGCGGGCGGCGGAATTAGAACCTGACCTGATCGTCATGACTGGCGATTTCCTCAACCTGTCCTATCTTTCGGACGAGCGCGCCTGGGAAGATCTGCGCCGGTTGGCGCGCCAGCTCTCCGCGTCCTATGGGGTCTACGCAGTGGACGGATCGGTAGACAACCCGGAAAACCTGCACCGCCTGCTGGAAGGCACCCGCGTACAGGTACTGGACGACCAGATCCTGCCGGTTTCCACCCCCGCGGGGGATGTGCTGCTGGTGGGGTTGAGCAATACCGGGCGAGAACGCGACCGCCAGCAGCTGCTCCACCTGGCTGAGGAGCTGCCGGGCGGCAGCGCCAGGCCGGCGTCTGTCCTGCTCTATCACACCCCCGATTTGGTGGAAACAGCCCGGCAGGCTGGGATCGATTTCTATTTTGCCGGCCACACCCACGGCGGGCAGATCCGCCTCCCGCTCTACGGAGCGGTGTATACTTCTTCTATCTACGGAAAACGGTACGAGGCGGGTCTCTATCCAGTGGGTCCAACCCGTCTGTACGTAAGCCGGGGGATCGGGCTGGAAGGCTCTGAAGCGCCGCGAGCTCGCTTCCTGTGTCCGCCGGAGATGGTGGTCATCGATCTAATTTCTGAACAAAAATGAATTTTCTCGACTGGGCTGTCCTGAGCGTTTCTTTTTTCAACACCATCTGCCTGTTCTGGCTGGGGCTGATGGTGCTGCTCAACGGCAGCCGCCGCGCGGCGGGCACCTGGATCACCGGGGCCGGGCTGCTGCTGGCCGGGCTGTTCTTTACCAGCCATACTGCCATCATGGGGCGCGGGTTGGCGGAGGTTGGCTTCGGCATGGATTTCTGGTGGTGGGTAAGCTGGACCCCGGCCGTGGTGGCCCCATTCTTCTGGTACGCCGCGCTGCTGTGGTATGCCGGGCTGCGTTTCGACCGGCCTCATCCGCACCGCTTTCTCCTGGCGGGCGTGGTCGGGTTGGGAACCATGGTGGTTCTGCTGATCGTGTTCGCCAACCCGCTGCCGACCTATAACTACGTGGCCTCCCGCCAGATCGTTTTCGGCCCGTCGATTGCCGGGATCCCCCTGCTGATCCTCTTCTATATCCTCTATTCGCTGGCCTGTTACCTGCTCCCGGTGCATCTTCTGCTCAGCATGGACCTGGGCCGCGACCCTCTGACTGCCGCGGCGCGCCGGCTGGCGCGGCCCTGGTTGACCGCGGCCTCGCTGTCCCTGCTGGCGGCGGGCGTGGTGCTGGCCTGGACGGCGCTGTGGGCGCTGCAGGCCACGCCGCCCACCCTGTCTGACCCCGGGATCGTGCGCACGGTCAAGCTTTTTGATGTGGCCGTGGCCGGGCTGGTCGGGTTGGCAATCACCCTGTTGGGGCGCACCATCGTGGCCTATGAGGTGTTCACCGGGCGGCCGCTGCCGCGCCTGGGGTTCTTCCACCACTGGCGCAGCACGGTGCTGCTGGCGGGCGGGTTTGGCATGGCTGCCGCCTGGAGCATCGTGATCGATCTGCGCCCGCTGTACAGCCTGATGCTGGCGACACTGTTGATGACCGGCTTCTACGCCCTGTATTCCTGGCGGTCGTTCGGCGAGCGAGAAAGTTTTATGGCGCGTCTGCGCCCCTTCGTGGCCAGCCAGGACTTGTATGGTAAGCTGATCGGCCCGCACAGCAGAAGCGAGGGAGAGGGGAGCGCTCCGGACATGGACCAGCGCGCCATATCCCAGTCTCTGTTCGAGACGTTGTGCCGCGACGTGCTGGAGGTGCGCTCCGCTCGCCTGGCGCCCACCGGGAACCTGGCCACCTTTGCCGGTCCGCCGCTGGTGTATGGTCTGGCGCGCGCCGGAGGAAATGAAGCGGACGGATTGTCGATTGCGGCATTGGGGGCGGAACGCTTCCCTTCGCCGCGCGTGCGCTACGTCCTGCTGGACCGCGCGGCGCGCGAGGCCAACGGGGATGGGCTGGCCTGGGCGGTGCCGTTGTGGAACGAGCGCGGCCTGGGCGGCGTGCTGTTCCTGGGACAGAAGATCGACGAGAACCCGTTTACGGAAGAAGAGATGGATCTGGCCCAGGCAGGTGGTGAGCGTCTGCTGGATATGCTGGCCGGGGTGGAGATTGCCCGGCTTGCAATGAATCTGCTGCGCCAGCGCATTTCTCAGGTGCGTGTAGCCGAGGGACGCGGGCGGCGCGAGCTGCACGATGAAATCCTGCCGCTGCTGCATACCGCCATCCTGGAGCTGAGCGGCGAGCCGGATCAAAAAACCGCGGATCAGGCGGTCCAAAACCTGGCGGCGGCCCACCGGCGCATTTCCAACCTGGTGCGCGAGCTGCCCCCACCCGTGCCCGAGCGTCTGGCCCAGCTGGGATTGGCGGGCGCGTTCCAGGCGCTGCTGGCCAATGATTTCAGCGCTGATTTTGACGAAGTAAGTTGGGATTTTCTGCCCGACCAGGCCGGTGTAGACCTCGCAGCCGGCCGGCTGCCCGCTGCGGCCGCCGAGGTGTTCTACTTCGCCGCGCGCGAGCTGGTGCGCAACGCGGCCCGCCATGCCAGGCGCGAGCCGTCCCGGCCGCTCCACCTGCATATCTGCCTGGACGGGCGCGAGAGCTGCCTGCGTCTGGTGGTGGAGGATAACGGCGTGGGGCTCGGCGCGCAGCCCGGCGAAGGCCAGGGATCCCGTAAAGGCGGCACGGGGAGCGGGCTCAAATTCCACAGCGCCATGCTGGCTGCGGTGGGCGGCAGCCTTGAAGTCGGCGCCATGCCGGATGGGGGTGTGCGCGGGGTGATCTGGATCGAAAAGGACCTTTAACGAAAATGCTTGTTCAACACTGCGGCCAGACATGAAATTATTGCTGATCACTGCTTCGTCCGATGAAATCAGACAAATCAGAAAAGCGCGGGTGATTAACTTTCAACAGGTCACAATGCCCTACCTGGCTGCGCTAACGCCTCCCAATTGGGAGGTTCAGCATATCGACGAAGGTCAGGAAAAAATCGATTTCGATGTAGATGTAGATTTAGTTGGGATCACTTTCCATACCCCGAGCGCCAATTATGTGTATCGAGCAGCCTCTGAGTTTAGAAGAAGAGGTATTCCGGTTGTCTTGGGTGGCCCGCACGTATCGCTGGTTCCCGATGAAGCCGAAAAACATGCCGATGCCATATTTATTGGCGAAGCAGAAGACACGTGGAAAGAATTCCTGACCGATTTTGAGAATAATCGCATCAAAAGAATATACCAACAAAAAAGCCCCTCTTCCCTGGTCAATCTGCCCATGGCCCGCAAGGATTTATTTCACAGGCGGGATCACTCAAGCGGGATACTCTTCGCAACCCGTGGATGTCCCAACCAGTGTGAATTTTGTGCTCTAAATATCCTGTATAACCACAGCTTTAGAAAAAGACCGGTCGCGGAAGTTGCCAGTGAATACGGTTCTTTCAAAGGGAAAGTAATCATTTTTTGGGACGACAATATTGCCGCCGATCCGCAGTATGCCAGTAAGCTGTTCAAAGAAATCACCCGGTACAAAAAATGGTGGAGCAGCCAGACCAGCATCCATGCAGGCTGGAACGACCGGCTGCTGGAATTAGCGGCCAAAAGCGGATGCAAACAGTTATTTCTGGGTCTGGAGTCTGTATCTCAGCTGAGCCTGGACCATGCCAATAAATCATTTAATAAAGTGGAAGAATACTATTCAACCATCAAAAGAATTCAATCCCATGGGATTTCGGTACAGGTGGGGATTATTTTCGGTTTTGACGAGGATGACCGCACGATATTCCGTAAAACCATTGATTTCCTCGAATATGCCGGGGTTCAAAATGCGACATTTAATATACTCATCCCCTATCCGGGTACAGGTCTGTTCAAGCGTCTGGAAGATGAAGGTAGAATCTTGACGTACGACTGGAGTAAGTACAACGGCAGGCGAGATGTTGTGTTTCAACCCAAGAACATGAGCTGTGATGAATTGTTGGAAGGTTTTAATTGGGTGAATCGCCAATTCTATTCTCTAAAAAGCATTGGAAAAAGATTGGGCAAATCTACAACCGGGTTATGGTGGACGCTCCCGCTCAATCTCGCCTACTATTTTTCCTACCAGCTTTACGGCCCCAGATAGATAATCTTTAAAGAATACCGCAGAGACGCAGAGTCCGCAGTATTTCTCTTCTTTACTGCTCAACTAACTCTGCGTCTCTGCGGTGTATAGATAGAAAATTCGCGGAATTGGCCTGTCCTGGATGTCTTAGCCCAGGGTGTAATTCGCGGATTTATTGGAGTTACGTAAGGAACTCAACCAGTACGGCAGTGTAAATCCGCACGGCCTCTTCCAACTTATCAACCTCGACATACTCGTTGGGCTGGTGGGCCTGGGCGGCAATCCCGGGGCCGCAGATCAGCATGGGAGCCTGGAAGGCGGGGACCAGCACGGCTGCATCCGAGAAGTAGCGCACGCCGGCCGGGGTGGTCTCGCGCGCGGTGGCGCGCGTGTAGGCGCTCTGGAAGCGGGTGACCGCCTGGTCTTGCACCCCGGTGGTCACCGGCGGTCGGTCGGTCAGGATGTGGACGGATGCATGGAAGGCGGGGTTTTCGCGGGCCAGGCGCTGGATCACTCCTTCGATCTGGCTCACCAGGGCGGCGTGTTCCTGGCCGGGCACGGTGCGCAGATCGAGGGTGGCCGTACAGGCATCCGGGATGACATTGGTCAGAAATCCCCCGTTGAGCGTATTCAGGCTGCGGGTAAAACCACCCAACAGGGGGTGGGGTTCAAAAGCAATATCCAGCCTGTCCAGCTCGGCCAGCAGGACCAGCATGCTGCGGATGGCGTTCACCCCCAGGTCGGGCATCGAACCGTGGGCGGTGCGCCCCGTCGTGCGCAGCTCCAAAAACAGGGCGCCTTTTTCGGCGATGTACAATTCGTTCGAGCTGGGCTCGGCGACCAGGATGGCTTGCAGCGGGGGCAGATCCCGGCGGGCGGCGATGGCCGTGGCGCCCAGGCAGTCGACTTCTTCACCGGCGGTGAGCGCCAGCACCAGGTCTCCCCGGCGCGGCAGGCCGGACTGGGCAAAAGCGCGGGCGGCAACCAGGATGGTCGCGACCCCGCTTTTCATATCGGAGGCTCCTCGCCCGATCAGCTTGCCACCGGACACAATCCCACCAAACGGGTCGTGCTTCCAGACTTCGGCGCCGGGGGCCACCGTGTCCAGGTGCCCGCTCAACATCAGGCCGGGCTGTCCCGCTGGCAGACTATCCCCCGGCAGGCGGGCGAGCAAACTGGCGCGTTGAGAAGCATGCTCGATCATCTCGATGTTAAAACCCAGGTTATGCAGATAATCGGCGGCATACTGGGCCACGGCGCGTTCTTCTCCCGGGGGATTGACGCTGCGAATACGGATTAAATCCTGGCAAACATTCACGACTTCGCAGGATTCGACTTTGTTGAGGATATGGTTAAGATTCATGCTCGTTTTCTGGGGATGGGTTGCGTAGATTGTTTGGATATAGGGTGATGGTCGCACATATCATAACAGAAGGCCATTTAAATTGGGTAAAATTGCCCGGCGATGGGGCCTGAAGACCGGCGTTGGGTCTAAGGGCTGACGGAGGGGTTTGAGGGCCAGCGTAGGGTCTGAAGGCAGACGGAGGGGTCTGAAGGCTGACGTAGGGGCGAAGCATTCGGAAGGGACCGAGGCTTAGGTAAACCAATTTGTTCTCCGAATGCTTCGCCCCTACAATAAATGCGCAACCCTATAATCCTTGCACAACCCCGACCATCCTTGCACAGACCCTCCCTGCAAGGCGGGTCTCTCCGACACCGGGTGTTTTCTGTGGAGACGCAAAATTTTGCGTCTTTACAAAACACCCGGTGTCTGGGACCCTTGTGGGCCATGCTCCCCACTCGAGAAGAACGCTCCACTACTATTCTTCGAAGTTTTCACCTTTCCCTGGTCCGATGCGCTGGACAAAAGCTTCGATGACGCGGGGATCAAACAAGGCTCCGGACTGCTGCATCATATAGGCATAGGCTTCGGCCCTGGGCCAGGCCGGCCGGTAAACTTGTGGATTGCACAGTGCGTCCCATACATCGGCAGCGCCAAAAATGCGGGCGGCCAGGGGGATGGCCTCGCCGCGCAGCCCGTTCGGGTACCCGCTGCCATCCCAGCGCTCGTGGTGATATAGGGGGATATCCAGGGCCGGACGCAGGTATTCGATCGGTAGAAGCATTTCGTACGAATGGACCGGATGCCTTTTCATGATTTCCCACTCTTCTGGATCCAGCGGACCGGGTTTGAACAGGATAGCGTCTGGGACAGCCAGTTTGCCGATATCGTGGAGCAGCGAGCCCCGCTGGATATGGATCAGGTCGTGTTCGTCCAGGCGCAGCAGGCGGGCGAGCTGCAGGGTAAATTCGGTAACCCTCAAAGCGTGCCCCGGGAGCTCGCGGCCGTGCAGCTCCAGCGCGCGCGACCAGCTTTCGATGGTCGCGTCATAAGCCAGGGTCAGATGGGTGTTCGAGCGCTGGAGCTGGTCGAACAGATCGGCGTTGTCGATCGCGATGGCTGCCTGGGCCGCGATTGCATGCAGAAAATCTAACCATTCCGGATCCGGATCGATCCTCGCGCGGTGGAACAATTCCAGGACGCCCTTGATGCGGCCTTTGGCGATCAGTGGGAGGGCGATATAGGTCTTAAAACCGGCATCCGCCAGCTTGCGAGAAAAGACTGGGTCGACGCTGCTGATATCCGTGATGTAATCCACCTTGCGGGTCAGAGCCACCCCCCCGGCGCTGCTTTCACCCAGGCGCAGGCGAATATTTTTAAATTCCGGGCGGTCCAGGTTGCGTCCAGCGGCATATTCGAGCATCTGTGTATGCGGATCAAAGAGTAGAACGTTGGCTGCGTCGATCCTTAGCTGGACGGTAATCTGATTGATGAGAATATTGAGCGTGACGCGCAGATCCAGGCTGGCCGTTATGGCCTGATCGATGGCCCGTAGGGTGGTCAGGCGCTGGAGGTGAAGCTCGGTTTGTTCGTAGAGCATGGCGCGGTGCAGCGCATTGGCGGTGATACTGGCGATCGCAAAAAGCAGCCGGATTTCCTCTGTGCGGATGTGCTGAGCGCACCCGATCCAAAGGGCTCCAATCCGCCCACCGTCACTGGAAAGCGGAGCGCTGGCAATCGCCGTCAGGTTCTGAACGATCCGGTCACCGCGCAGCGTGGGATCTTCCTGGACGTCATTATTGAGATAGGGTTCGCTTTTGGTCTGTATTCCTGTCGCAAAGATTTCGCCGTGCCAGACGGGCAGGCCGGTCAGGGATTCCCACGCGCCTTTTGCCGCGCGGATCACCAGTCGATCTTCCGGGGAGTAGTAATGCTGGCTGGGGGTAGGTTCGCGCAGGACCAGGGCGATAGCATCCGTCCGTAATAAGGCCTGGACCTGGTCGAATAAAATAGGAAAGATCTCCGCATATGGTACCGTAGTCCGAAAAGATTCAGAAATAGAGACCAGCGCCTCCATCTCCAGCTCCTTTTGTTTGCGCTCAGAGATATCCAGTACCATAACGATCAGGCAGGCCTGCCCCTGGTATTCGACTTCATAGGCGGTAACCAGCCCGGTGGCCAGCTCGCCGGATTTCTTGCGATAGGTCAATTCCAGGTTCTGCACCATACCATCCCGGCGGACCGTTTCTAGAAATTGGTCGCGATCTTTTGTATTGGCCCAGATCTTCAACTCTTGCGTGGTTCTGCCGATCAGCTCTTCGCGAGTATATCCCAGGTGCTGGAACGTACCCCGGTTGGTCTCTAGGACGCGGCCCTCGCCCAGGGTGGTGATGGTAACCGAGACCGGGCTGTTCTCGATCATCTGCCGGAACAGGTCTGCGCCGGGGGAGGGAATATTATCGTTCGTTTCGCTGGGAGGGGACATCTTATCGACCACGACAACCTCTAGAATGGATTCCTCGATCTGGATGGTACCAGTGGCAAAGAGGGTAGTGGTTGGGACTGTGAATTGGATTGTTGCTGGCTAAGAATCTGGAAACACCTTTATTGTACACAATACATGGAAAAAGACATACAGGGAGATGCCCATTGCGGAGGAGAGACTGTATTACATTTGTTGTAGAACCACGTAGTTTACCACATTGCCGCTGTTCCTTTTGGTTGTATAATAAGTATTAGGATCAATCTAACAATTATCGAAGGTAAGGGGGTAGTTTTGGAACAGGGACCCGAACTACCCCTGGCTTTTCTATTGGGCGGGATCTTAATCATCATCGCAAGGATTTCTTATGAGTTTAATCCGGGTGGCCATCGCGGAAGACCGGGCATCAGTCCGAGAATATTTGTGCAACCAGATCAAGCAGGCGGGGGATGTCGAGCTGGTCGGGGTGGCGACCAGTGCAAGCGAGACCCTGGATCTGATCCAATGCTCGCGGCCCGATGTATTGATTCTCGATCTCGAGATGCCCGCGATGGGAGGCTACCAGGTATTGTGCTGGCTAAACCAGGAAAATATCCCGACAAAAGTCATTGTGCTGAGCCCGCACCGCGAGCGCTGGCTGGTGCGCGAAACGGAGCGGTTAGGGGTGTGGGGGATTATTACCAAAGACCAACCGGCTGACCAGATTTTGAATGTGGTGCGGAGCGTCCAGAAAAGCACGGCCGTCTGATCCGAACAGGCGCGGCTAATTTTCAGAACCGCGCAGGGCAGACACCAGGCTGGAAAGCAGGGCCACCCCAGACGCGGCCAGCAGACCGGTTTGGACGGCTGGGAAAATATTTTCGCCGGTCTGGTGTGAGAGGACGGTGGTGAGGATTGCCCCGGCCAGCCCGATCCCGAGGACCATTCCCACGTTGCGGGAAGTCGCCAGGATACCGGCTGCGATCCCCTGGCGATGGCGGGGAGCCGAGCCCATCAGGGCGCTGCTGTTGGGGGAGATAAAGGTGCCGTTCCCAAGACCGGCCACCGCCAGCCCGAGCGAAATGCTGGACCAGGCGGTTTGCGGACCGGAGCGGGAAAGGATGAACAGGCCAACCGCCAAGAACAACATCCCAAACGTAGCCAGTAATCGCGATCCGATCCGGTCGGAGAGCGCTCCGCTGATCGGCGCGCAGATCGCCATCACCAAAGGTTGGGCGGTCAGCACCAGGCCGGCTTGAGCGGAGTTCAAACCGCGGCCCTGGATAAGATAGAAGGGTAGTAAGAACAGGATGCTGTACAGGGCAATGTAGTTCAACACCGCGCTGCCGACGGCGGCCGAGAAAACCCGCCCGCGGAACAGGCTGAGATCCAGCATGGGCGCAGGAGTGCGCAGCTCCAGCGCCACGAAAGCGCCCAGCAGAACCAGCGCGCCTGCCAGCAGAGCCAGGATGGGCAGCGATGTCCATCCCCAGGCATGACCCTGGTTGAGACCCAGCAGCAGCGAGACCAGCCCGGCCATAAACAGCACAGCCCCGGCCAGGTCAAACTGCTCGCGTGCTTCGGCCGGCCGGTCGTGTGGAAGAAAGCGCAGGCTGAGCAGGAAGGCCAGTGCGCCCACCGGGACGTTGATATAGAACACGGAACGCCAGGTGTATGTATGCGCCCGCCAACCCCCCAGGGCCGGGCCAACAGTTAGCCCCAGGTAAGTCATCGTGGCTTGTAGCCCGAGCGCGCGCCCGCGCTGCGTTCCGGGGAAGCTTTTGGTGAGGATGGCCGGCGAATTGGAAAGCAGCATGGCGGCGCCAAGCGCCTGGACGCCGCGGAAGGCGACCAAAGCCAGCGCGCTGGCGGCCAGCCCGCACAGGGCAGAACCCAAAATAAAAATGCCAAACCCGGAGAGATAGACGCGCCGGTGCCCATATAGATCGCCCAACCGGCCAAAGGTCAGCAGCAGTCCGCTGACCAGCAGCAGATACACGGCGATGACCCATTCGATAGCAGCCACGTCGCTGTGGAAACTTTCGCGCACGACCGGCAGGATGGTGTTGACCACACTGCCGTCCAGGGCGGACATAAAGGTGCCGATCCCGATCGAGAGCAGGACCAGCCAGCGCTGGGTGGCCGAAAGGGTAGTCTCGGTTGTGAGGGGGGAGGAAGTGGGAACTGCCATGGGGTGGATTATCCCCCAGCCGGGCGGGGCTGTCAATGAAAATAATATCAAGCGCAAGAATGCGATAGAATGGGGGTTTGGGATGGCCTATAATAAACGCATGAACGATCAAATGACCCTTACTCTTGATACCGAACGCTGCTGGCAGGCAGTTTTAGACCGCGATGCCAGCTGCGATGGGCAGTTTGTCACCGCGGTACGCTCAACCGGGATCTACTGCCGGCCTTCCTGTTCTGCCCGGAAGCCGCTGCGCAAAAACGTCACATTCTTCCTGACCCCCGCCGAGGCCGAAGCGGCCGGGTACCGCGCCTGCCGCCGCTGCCGGCCTACTCGGCCAGACCTGCTCCCCGAAGACTTGGAGGGGCAGAAAGAGCTGGCCCAAAGGATCTGCCGCAGGATCGAAGCCGCCGAAGAGCGCGCCCCATCCCTGGCCGAGCTCGCGGCAGAGTTCCACACCGGCCTTTACCATCTGCAGCGCACCTTCAAACGCTGGACCGGGCTTACCCCGCGCCAGTATGCTGAAGCAGTCCGTCAAAAGCGGTTAAAGAACGAGCTGCGCGAGCAAGATACGGTCTCTGACGCGCTGTATGCTTCCGGGTATAACTCATCCAGCAGTCTCTACGAGCAGGCAGCCAACACGCTGGGGATGACGCCGGCGGCCTACCGGCGGGGAGGTGAAAATATGAACATCCAATATACCATTATCGCTTGCCCCCTCGGTTATCTGCTGGTCGCCTCGACCGAAAATGGGATTTGCTCGGTGATGCTGGGCGATTCACCCGAAGCGCTGAGATCTGAGCTGGCCAAGGAATTCCCCGCCGCTGGCATAGCGAGCAGCAGCAACGGCATGGCCGGCTGGGTGACGCGCATCCTGAACTACCTCGACGGATATGCGCCCGCGCTTGACCTGCCGCTGGACATCCAGGGGACGCTTTTTCAATGGAAGGTCTGGCGTGCCTTGCAGAGCATCCCCTACGGGAGTACGCGCTCTTACAAGCAGGTGGCGCAGCAGATCGGGCAGCCGCGTGCGGTCCGCGCCGTAGCGCACGCCTGCGCGACCAACCCCGTGGCCTTACTCATCCCCTGTCACCGGGTTGTGCAGTCCAACGGCGGCCTGGCAGGCTACCGCTGGGGAGTCGAGCGCAAGAAGGCCTTGCTGGCCCGGGAGGCCCGGGAAAAATAAGGCTTACCGGTCTGGCTTGGCCGGTTGAGAAATGTCCTCGAGGACCTGAGCGCTCATCTTGTCGCTCTTAGCATCCACGGAGATATCTCCCAGGGATACAATCCCAACCAGGTGGTTTTGGTGGTCCACCACCGGCAGCCGGCGGATCTGATTCTCGCGCATCAGTTTCGCCGCTTCCTTGATGTCCATTTCCTCGAACCCATAAATGAACTCTTTTGACATGGCTGCCTGGATCGGGGTTTTCTGCGGATCGTGTCCCTCCGCAACCGAGCGAATGACGATATCCCGGTCGGTAACCATCCCCAAGACCTGCTTCTGATCGTCTACCACGGGCAGCGAGCCCACGTTCAGGTCCTTCATTTTTCGGGCAGCATCCTGGAGCGATGCGGTCTGTTGGACAACCTCAACATTGCGTGTCATCAGGTCTTTTAACTTCATACCTTCCTCCTGTTACTGATAATAAAGTTCTATCTGCAAGACGGGCCGTCATGGCCTGCGCCCCGCCCTTTTACTATAGAGGAGGCGGAAAATCGGGTCAATAGGGAGACTCCCGAAAAGCAGGTAGGAGTTTCCCCTTCATCAAATCTTCATAGTTCTCTGCTAAGATAAGGTCACAGCCAGGCAGCATCTGGCGGAATAGCTCGTATGGAGGTTGGCATGCGAAAGGCATGGATTTGGATTTTGGTAGGGGGGATCGTACTGATTGCCCTGTTGTGCGCTGGCGCGCTGCTCGTCCGCGGCGTGTTCGGCACGGGCGGGAGCGTTTTTTTGTTCGGACCGCGCATGCTGGGGCCGGATATCGACCGCTTCCGCGATCCGGGCGGAATGCCGATGATGAGACCCGGGTTTCCCGGGGTTGGACTGCTGGAAGGGTTGATCCTCCTGCTGATCCTGGGCGTTCCCCTGGGAATATTTGCGCTCCTGATCGTCGGGCTGGTACTCCTGCTCCGGCGGCCGGCAGCCTATGTAGCGCCCGCAGCCGCGGCCGGCCCGGTCCAGGTGGTCGATGCATCCGCGGCCGCGGAAACGCGCGCCTGTCCAAACTGCGGACGGCCGGTGCAGACCGGTTGGCAGGTTTGCCCGTACTGCCGGCAGGAATTGGCCTGAAAGAAGAGCGGCTGGAGAAACCCAGCCGCTCTTCTTCTATCCTGTTTATCCTGAATATCCTGTTCTCTTCTCCCTCTACCGGGGCTATGGGGAACAATATCCGGATCGGATTCGTCTGGTTTCTATAGCCATCCGCCGGATGGGAACAGGAGGTTAAACATGAGACAAAAACGAATGCGGTTTGCCTGGATGGCGGCCTGTCTATTCTGTCTTGCGCTGGCTGCCTGCGCACCCCAGCCGGGCGCGCCTGTGACCCCAGCTGATACCCAGATGCAGCCTCCCGCCGTCTCACCGGGCGAGACCGGGCAGGCGCCGCTCCTGCCCGGGGAGCCAACCCCCACCGCGGGAGTGGTGGTCAGCCCGCCATCGGCGACCTCTGCAGCCGGCGGGGAAGAACCCACGCCCGCTGCTGCGGCAGCCGCGCGCTTCCTGGCGCGAAAACTGGGTATCCAACCCGAGAGCATCCAGCTGGTGACCTCCGAAGCGCGCGAATGGCGCGACGGCTGTCTGGGATTGGCCAGGCCCAACCAATACTGCATCCAGGAAAGCGTACCCGGCTACCGGGTGGTGTTGAGCGCGGGGGGGAAAGAATATATTTTGCGGACCAACCAGGATGGCACGGTAATCCGCCAGGAAGAATAACTGCTGCATTCCAGGATATAAACAAAACAAAAGCCGGTCTATTGACCGGCTTTGATTCATAAATCCAGCTAATTTCCACCCTTCTGGCTGGACGTGTGTAATAACTATGTATACTATAAGGGCAGGCGCTTCCCCCTTCAATTAGGGATGTTCCTATTGGGTGGGTAGGGGAATCCCTATTCTTCCATCAGAAAGCTGTGTAGAAAGCGGCCGGCTTCGGCGTCGAACAGGTCCGGCCGGCTCCACATCAGCGGGTGGCTGCCTTCGCGGGCCAGGAAAGCCTGGCTGCCGGGCACCTGGGCTGCCATCCCCAGGATCTGTTCCCCCACCCTGGGGATAAGATCGTCACCCAGGCTGCCGGTGAAGAGCACCGGGCAGCGGATTTCCTTGAGCCGGCCCCTGAAAAAATCTCCGCCGCGCCGGGCAAAACGCAGGATCATTTCGCTGTCAGCGCGCACCACCTGTTCCCAATCTTGGCCGTGCCCGTGCCGCCAGAACTCCTGAGCTCCCGGGTCCCGCAGGTTGCGCTGCCGGATGTTTGCTTCCAGCTCGGCGGGCGTGAACTTTTCCGCCAGGCTGTCGGCGATGACCGCGCGCACCCGCTCGGGAGCCAGGATCGCCAGCCACAGGGCCACCACCGCTCCTCCGCTCATCCCCACCGCGATGCACGGTTCGCCGCCCAGGTGCTGGAGTAGAGCGGCTGCGTCTCGGGCGCCCTGTTCCCACCAATCGGCGGGCCAGGTCTCCATCCGGTCCGAGCGCCCGGTTCCCCAGAAGTCCATCGAGACAGCCTGGAAATTCTTGCTGAAATATTCTGCCTTACCCTGCATGTGGCTCGATGAGGCGGTATTCCCCGGGAAGAGCAGAAGCAGCGGACCCTCCCCCTGGATGGTATAGTAAAGCCGGTGGTCCTGGTGGGTAAAGTAGGGCATCCTGGATCCTTTAAGGGTATGCTGAGCTGAGATCTCTATTATATCGAAAAGGCAGCCGGTCCCCCGCCTGACTACCTGTCTTAACGGGTGATGCCTCGATCACCCGTTCGCGCGATTGCTTCTCCCCTCGCGCAACGCTATATTCTATATAAGAACCTCAATCATTCATCGGTAGACAGCAAGCGAGGTTCGCACAGGCGGGACAGATCGTTTTACCGGTTCTCCACAGCAATGATTGGATTATTGGTAATAGAAGTACTGCTGGTTCAACCTTATGATCGCGGAGCAGGCACCAGGGTGGACATCTGCCTCCGCATCTATAAGGGCGATCCAAACGAATAAACCTGTTCGAGCAGTACCCTGACCCCCTTGACCGGGGGTTTTTGGTTTTAAACACCCCATACCTGTTGTCATCCAGCCACGGAGGCCGCGAAGAACCCCCTCCTACCCCCTGCGACCGCCCTGTCCCACCCTTCTGGCAGCCATCTGAGGCTGAGCAAACGGGCGAGGAACCTGACTCCCTCGCCCTTTGGGAGAGGGTTGGGGTGAGGGGTTGCGCGACCCGCAAACGCACATTGGCTAAGCATATGACCCTCCTGGCCAGCGAAACCCCCTCCTAACCTCCCAGCTGGACCAGAACATTCCCTGGATAAAACACTCCCTGGATAAACCACCAGGGACTAGCGCAGGGACTAACGCAGGGACTACGCCAGCCCCACAGGCCGCCCTGGGCCATCCCATCCGCGGGGGGATAAATCCCCCCGCTAGTCTTGCAAAGCCGGCTTCGCCGGCTCAGCTGAGACCCAGCGGGTTTTTAGCCGGCGAAGCCGGCTTTGCACCCTAGAGGGTGGCTTCACCCGCCCTCTACAGCCGCCCTCGACCCTCGACCCCCGCCGCGTTTGCGGTTTGAGCCCCTCCCTAAAATGCGTTTTTCAGCATTTTGGGGAGGGGTGGGCGCAGTCCCTGCGCTAGTCCCTGCGTTAGTCCCTGGTGTACTGTCCAGGGAGTGTTCTATCCAGGGGATGTACTGGTCAGGGAGGTGGGGTTAGCGCCAATCGCGAGTGCACATCGGCAATACGTATGTTGGAACGGGTTCGGAGTGATGGAAAAATTCCAGTACCCCAAAAATTGTGATACCATCCGCATCTTCCGTGAAGAACAAAATCTGATATAGTTTATCCATTGGCCTTTCCGCGTATGCGCAGATAAAGTGGTGAGCTGGGAGGGTAACCACATGGCAATCCGAAAACGTTCGAGAGTCGTCTGGTTCCTGTTGATCGTTGTGGCAGGGCTGGTGGGGATCTGCGTGCTGTTGGCAGCCGGGTTAGCCCTTGTGAACGCCCGGGCGCCGAAAGCGCTGAACCGCCCGGACCGGTTGAATGCTGAGGATGTGATCCTACTGGCCGAAGCACAGCACCTGCGCGAGCAGCTGGGCGAGCAGGTCTGGCCGGGCTGGTCGCAAGCCGACATCCCGGCCGCCCTGATCCACGGCGAGCGGGTCTTCGTGTTAGGGATGGATCGGCCTTCGCCGGGTTGGATCAAGCCGCCTGGCAACCGGCAGTTTGGCGGTGATTGGCTGATGCTGGAAGGCTGCGGTCTGCACGCTGAAACCTGTTATTTCCAGCCGTACGCCAACGCGGATATCGACCTGGGAAATTTTACCGTCATCGTGGGCGAGCGCTGGGTGCTGAGCATGCAGACCCGCGAGTGGGCGGCGATCCGCTTCCGCAAGGGCTTCGCAGAAGAGCTCCCCCCGTTTCTGCGCGCTGTATTTCCTTATGGACTGGCTCAGCAGGTGCTGCTGGGGGGCGCGGAGCTCTATGTACCCATGCTGCTTCACGAGGCTTTCCATGCGTACCAGGGAAGCCAGGTCCCCGAGCGTCTGAACCAGGCCGAACGTGCGGTCCGGTTGGAAGATTCCTATCCCTGGCAGGACCAGCAAAGCCAATCGGCCTGGAAGGATGAGCGCGATCTGCTCTGGCAGGCAGCCCATGCCCAAACCGACAGCGAGGCGGCCGGCCTGGTGGCCAGCTTCCTGGCGCGCCGCGACCAGCGCAGGCAGCAGACCGGGCTCTCAGCCGAGCTGGTCGATTTCGAGCGCCAGCGCGAGTGGCTGGAAGGTCTCGCCAAGTACGCCGAGCTGAGCGCCGGCCGGCTGGCGGCCGAAACAGCCGGGTATACGCCTCTGCCAGAGACCGGGCGGGTTCGCGATTTCAAAGGCTACGCGCCTTACACCCGGTTCTACAAACAGCAGGTCGACCAGGTCAAGCTCCTGCTCAGCAATAACGAGACCGTGTTCTACTATACCGGGATGGCCCAGGCGGTCTTGCTGGACCGCCTGATGCCCGGTTGGAAGAGCCGCGCCTTCGAACCGGGTGTGTATCTGGAAGATTTGCTGCGCGAAGCGGTTGGGGGATAGCTTACCCCTCGCACAGCTCCAGGATGCGGGCTTTGATGGCCGGGTCCACCGGGAAACGCCGCTCGAGGAAGCCGAGGATAGCGCGGGCCGATTCGCGGCTGCGCTGGTAACCCTGGATAAATCCGGGCAGCTCAGCGGCCAGCTCCGGATAGCTCCGTTCGAAGCGCCGCTCGTATGCGAATGGGTCTCCGTCCGCAAGCCCCGGCTGCGCCTGGCTGGCCAGCTCCATTGCCCGGTCCACGGCGAATTGTTGGATGAGGCGCTGGGCGGAAAGGAGCTCGCCCCGTTTGAACCGGGTCAGACCGACGTACAGGCAGGTCAGCGCTTCCCCCAACAGCCAGGCGGGGTCGGGCGGCTCGGATTGGGCCGGGCTGCGCCGCGGGGTGCGGATATCCTCCTCCACCCCCTCCGCCTTCCAGACGATCCGCCCTTCGCTGAACGGAATATCCGCCAGCTCATGCGGCTCGAAGACCGCAAACTCGGCATAGATGCCGTCCGCGAACAGAACCTTATAGCCGTCCGCAGTATTGCGGAACTGGTAGGCGATGGGGTAGACCCGGTCCAGCCAGGTCAGGTCGCGCAGGAACTCTTCTTTAGCACCTGGTCGAACGATGGCGAAAAAATCCAGATCGGAATACTCGTCGATCCGCTCCAGCTCGACTCCCACCGAGCCAAGACCCAGCAGGGCCAGCCCGTGCCCGCTCGCGGCGAGGGAGCGGCCGATATCATCCAGACGCTGCAGAAGAGTTTGTTTGCGGTCCAATCGCGCTCTCCATATCTACTGGGAGTGGAATCCCGATCTGCTTCTACCAATCCGCAATGGGTGGTTTGCCCCGCCGCCAGGCCCATTCGACGTCTTCCATAAAGCGCGCCGGCCAGCCTTCGGGAGGCAGGTCCCACTCCGTAAAATTGAAGATCGCCTCGCAGAAGCGGTCGGCGCTGGCCTTAGTCGGCTCCGCCAGCAGGGCATCGAAGAGCTCCAGAAAGCCGGCTGGCTTCTCGGGCGCTTCGCGCAGCACCGTAGTAAACCATTTGTGGAAAGGATATAGGACCCGGTTGTGGGCCAGGATCAGCCGCCCGCCGAAAAGCGCCAGGTTGGCCGCTGCCTGGGTCAGCAGGTAGGGATCGCCGCGCTTGTGTGCCTCGCTCACGTACCACTGCCAGGCCTGCACCTCCGCGTAGAAGGAGCGGATCTTTTCGCGGCGCATGTCTTCGGGGTAAGCGCTGATCCGGCCGACCAGCTCCGCGAGGTCCGCGACGCGGGAGAGGGCGATCTCCACCCCCACGAAAGCCGCGCGGGCCGGCTCGCTGCCCCGCTCCGCCACCTCGCGCAGGAAAGCCAGATCGACGATCTTGCCATCCACGTACCCGTCGGGGTAATCGCACAGGTCCCGGGTGAAGTAAAGGAAATCGCGCGCCGGCCGGCGGCGGGCGTATTCCGAATCGCTGGCGATCAGGAGGATATCCACATCCGAATCATCCCGCTCCCAACCGCGGGCGATCGACCCGCCCACCAGCATGGCGAGAAAATTGGGATCGTCTGCAAACCGTTCCACCAGGCGATCGACGACTCTGCGGTGATGTGCTCTCATAGATGTCTCCAAATTTTGCGTCTCAATATTTTGCGTCTCTGTGTCTCTCTATCCGCATCTTTTCTCTGCGCCTCTGCGGCTTCCTGCCCCTGATGTTCTGATCAGGGGTGCGCGAGACAATCCACCGGTTACGCAAGGTCAACAATCCCAAGGCGCGCGCCGTTGAGCTGGGACGGGTCGAACCAGGCCAGGCGCAGGTCGGACCAGGATTGGGTTTCGCCCAGCGGGAAATCGCCCCGGGAGCGCTCCAGGTCGCGCGATCCGATCAAGAAGGCGCACGGCAGCTCGCCAAAACGGTTCAGCCGCCGGGTCAGCCAGCTGTCCGGCCCGAGCGGCTGGGCCAGGATGACCGGCTGGCCGGGGAAGATCGACAGGCGCGCGCCAAAGGTCTCATCCTCGGCGGTCACCGGCAGGTCCCACCCGTACATCCGGCGGAACAGCTCGCTCCACGCGTAGGTGGAGAAGACCCCCAGGACTACCTTGCGCACTCCGCTCAGCCGGGACCGGGGATGAGTATGGGAAGACCCGGGCGTTTCTTCAACCGGCGCGGGCGCGGCTCTGAGCTCGCGGGGAGTGCGGTCCTGGATCAGAAAAGGCAGCACCGACCCGGGGTCGCCCTGGTTGAGGAAGAGCAGCTCCCATTCGACGCGCACCCCATCCGGGCGCTGGCGGTTGAAGGCCGCCGGTCCGCGTACCAGCACGTTGAGACCCAGCAGGCGCCGCGCTTCGCCGGCCAGGTCCTCATTCCCGACCGCCCAGGCGCACGGGCCGCCGTCCAGGGCGATCGGGCGGTCCCACCAGGGAGCGGCCTGCCCGGGTTCCAGTGTTGAGATCAGCTCGATGTAGGAACCGTCCGGGAAACCCAGCAGGGCCATGTGGGTCACCCCGTTGGAGTGCGGCCCCCCGTAGACGGTC
>Ga0105104_10000850_pt1 | contig 23690 bp, 21 predicted proteins | sample PPLLaktember2015_3_FD_87034 | JGI IMG/M metagenome (GOLD analysis project Ga0105104, IMG submission 87034) | Freshwater sediment microbial communities from Prairie Pothole Lake near Jamestown, North Dakota, USA - PPLs Lake P7 Core (6) Depth... | ecosystem: Environmental > Aquatic > Freshwater >...
ACACTCACCAAAAAAGAAATGAAAGAAGCCCAGGGCGGTACAATTATGCAGGAGATCAAGGAATTGGTCGGCTGCAGCAGTTGCGGAAGCATTTTTGTCGTTTTCGGCCTGGCATAAGCTTCAAATTACTTTTATCCAATCTATACTACCATGATTATATGAGGTAGATATATTAAATGTCTTGAGGCATCCGGCATTTTTTTGCCCGGCCGCCTCAAGAACATTCATTATATTAAAACAAACACACCCGGATACAATATAAATAGTAACAAACCCAAAAAATCAAAAAGGTTAAAACCATGATAAAAAAACAAACTCAAAGCTTTACATTTAAAACAGCCGCCGATAATAAATATTTGCTGAGTAGATCCATTCCCCAAATTATGCTCCTACACCCCGTATTGCATTATTTAATCGAACTGGAAGAGCAAGGGACAAAATTAGATGAATGGATAAACACGATAACCCCCGGGAATATCGAAATAGAAAACTACCCGAAACTAAGCAAGGGAGAACTCTTATATTATTTAAACTTTTACTTCTTATTAAAAAAGAATAATTACTTCAATGAAATCAAAAGTATAGATAAAATGAATCAAAGATGCGATGCGGGAAGTGTCGATTATCTTATCGCCAATTCCAATCAAATTATATTCGAAGTAACGGATGCGTGTAACCTTAATTGTACATATTGCGCATACAGCGACTTATACAGCGGTCATGACCTTCGTACCAACAAAAAACTGGATATCGATACAGCTAAAAAACTTTTCGATGACGTATTAACTCGAATCGAATCACCCATGAATTTTCGAACACATAAACGAATCGCCGTTTCATTTTATGGCGGCGAACCACTCTTGAACATGCCCTTTATTAAAGAAATGGTGGAATACGTAAAAACAAAAAAAATTTCTTACAATCAATTCTGCTTTTCAATGACCACCAATGCTGTTCTTCTCGATAAACACCTGGATTTCCTGGCAGAAAACGATTTCTATCTTTTAATCAGCCTCGACGGAGATGAACACAACAATAGCCATCGCATTTTACACGATGGAAAACCGGCCTATACAGCCACTTATAACAATATTCTCAAATTAAGAGAAAAGTACCCGGATTATTTTAAAAAATCAGTCAGCTTTAACGCAGTTTTACACAATAAAAACTCGAAAGAAGAAATAGAGAAATTTTTTCTAGATCGATTCGATAAACCGGTATCGGTTTCACAAGTCAGCAGCAATGGATTAAGGGAAGAACGAAAAGAAAAATTCTCCGAAATATTTAAGCAAAAACCCACGGAAAAAATTTACAATAACCTGACCCGCGCAGACATTAACTCGGTCCTGGATGCTTACAGCGGATATTCTTTTTTTAATATTAACGACTTATTACTCGACAAAGAGAAAAGCATCATTATCCAAACCAACACATGCCTTCCATTTAAAAATAGAATTTTCCTGACTGTGAATGGAAAAATATTACCTTGCGAAAAAATCAAACAAAGCTATTACCTGGGCAATGCCGATGAAAAGGGAGTTCACCTGGACGCTAAAAGCCTTACGGATAAATATAATTACTTCCACCAAAAGATAGGCAAACTTTGTGCCCAATGTTTCAACAGCACGCAGTGCAAACAATGTATTTTTTACCTCGACCTGGATTCGGATAATCCCCACTGCGAAAATTTCTTGAACTTTAAAGGTTTTAAAAATAAAATATCGGACACTCTTTCAGCTTTGGAAAATACCCCCGAACTTTACTCATTCCTAATGCAGGATAAAAAAATAGCAGCGTTAAGTAAAAACCAAGGACAAAATGCTGCTAAACACGATGAAAACGCGGCGCCTTCCTTCTGGCTTTTTTTACACCCATTTGTCCATGTTTCGATAAAAAAAGATCATGCCGTCTTGCTGAACACGTTGACCGGCCAAATGTCGGAATATAAGCAAGATACTGAAATCCTCAAGATATTGAAAGAATTGGCATCCGAACAAAACCTACTGGTCACAGAAATCAAAGGAACACAAATCGATAAAAAAATAACGGATTTTGTCTCCGAGCTCAAAAAAAACTATTTCGGAGATATCGTCGATACACGTTTCAGCTCAGGGAAACCCATCCAACTCAAACCATTATTAAAACTGAATTACGATACCGACGCTTCCTTAAATGTCTTCAAAAAACAAACAAAAAAATTAAAAGGCGACGAAATACCGGAATACCTTGAAAGCCTCTCCCTGTATATCAACAACCAGTGCGACTTGAATTGCTCGATGTGCGGTAAATCCTTCCAACAATTCTCGTGCTGCAAAAAAGACTCCTCGATAGAAGAAGAGCTAAACATCATCGAAATCGAAAGCCTTCTCGATACTGTCCAAAGGAGCAGATTAACACACGTTAATATCCTCGGAGGCAATATTTTTAAATATAAAAACCTCCGGCAATTGGTCGAACGATTAAACAACGAACCTTCCAGTAAAGAATACTTCATCCATTATCGAAACCTGGAAGAAAAAAAAGATTTCTTTGATTCCATAAAAACAGGAAATTCAAAACTGAACATCATCATCGATCTCCATTTCTTCAATAAAGAAACTTTTGCCGAAAAAAAAGGACTCCTGGGTAAGTATCCCTTGAACAACCAGTTTCATTTCATCGTCGAAAACGAATCGAATCTACTTCTGGCAGAAACCGTGATCGAACAATTTCAAATCACCGATTATGCTCTCCATCCTTATTTTACCGGTCAAAACCTTCCCTTTTTTAAATCCAATGTTTATTTAAACCGGGAGTCCATCATTGAAAGTAGTTTGTCGATGAAGGATATCTTTATTCGATCCTCGTTGAATCTATTGGATTTCAGGCACCTGGTAATAATGAGTAATAAGGAAATTTACAGTAATGTGAATAACCCGAAAATCGGCCGGTTGGGTGAAAATCCCATTTTTAATATCGTGGAGAAAGAGCTCAACAAAGGCAAATCATGGGGGAAAGTGCGGAAAAATGTTCAACCCTGCAAAAGTTGTGTGTTCTGCGATCTGTGCTCCCCTATATCGAATTATGAATATGCCGTCGGACGTTATAATCTCTGCAATATCAAGAATTCATAGGCTGCGATTTGGCCGCTTCCCTTACGGTTAGCGAACGGGATCGATGAAATCGCGTAAACCGGCGACCCTGGGATTTCGTGTTAATCAAAGATTGTTGATGTGGAGATTCCAGGTCTCCTCGTCTTCATTTTCAACCAATTGATAAAGCTTACCGCTGTCGATAGTATAGGGGTATGCTTCCAGGATATTTTGCTCGGAAAAAGCGACCGGGGCTTTTTTAATGAACTTGCCGTTTAAATCGAAAACCAGGAACGTGGACTTTTCTCCCTCCTTGTTTTTGTAAGGCAGGACATAAACCTGGTTGTCGGCGACAATATATTCCCGGATCGATGGGAAGTAAGCGGGGAATTTCATCATACTCTCCAGGCTTTCGTAAAAAGCGCTGGTCCTGGGGTCTTTCTTGTAGACCTCTTTGACTTTTTCTTTTAAACTGTCTGTTACTTCGAGTTTTTCGTAGGGGTAAGCCAATGACGAAAGCTCTTTCCCCGAGGGATCAAAAATATGTATGATACCGTTCTCGCCGTTGACAAATACCCGGTTATACTTGAATAATAATACGGGGAGCTTCTGATTCGTCGGGTCAAACACATTGCTCATTTGCAAGGGGCTTTTCTGCCTATATATTTCCTTGACCAGGTTGAATTTATTATCGTAGAGGCCAACAGTATAATAACTCTTATTGTCATCATTTTTTATCGCTTCACCGACGAACCCGGTATTCGAGGGAAAAAAGGCGGAAATTCTCGATAGTGTTCTCGCTTCGTTTTTATATACTCCATCTTTGGTGAAGTAAGAAATTTTAGAGACAGTGCGTATAAACAAGCAGTCGTCCTGGATATAGAGAGACAGTTTTGCGATGGGAAGAACGTAAAATTCTTGCGGTCCGGATCCGGTTTTCCCGAATTTTTTTACATATTTGAAGTCGTTTAGAGAGAAAATATATATCGACGCTCCTTCGACAATATAGATTTTATTGCTTTTGGAGTCTATCGCAATCGATTCCGGCCTGCTGATTTCGTCCAGGGTAACAATTTTTCCCATTAATACCGATTGAAAGATGATCCAGGCCATTAGGATCAACGTTATTTTTTTCATGCTATTACCTCCTTTTTCTAAAAGATAATCCTGTCGTTCTCATGCCGCTAAAATGAAAACCAGTAATAGGCATATAGCAGGCAGAGGAATGAACAGATAGGGTTTCAATTGTACTTTTAAGGGTTTGGCGTCCATGTTTTTTAAGGTCCACCAGGAGGCAATCCCCAATGGTACCAGTAAAAAAGCTGCCGAACCGATACGGCTTATCCACTCGCTCAACTGCATGTCGGATATTCCGCGAGCCAGGAGAACGGCGAATATTTTTTTCGATGTAATGTCGAATATATAAAAGAGCAGCCCGATTTCGATAAAGCTGATCCACGTCGAGGTTATGGTCAAACTCAGGAATAGGGAGGCCAGGAAGACAAAAATAATATAAAAAAGGGTGGCGGGTAAATGGTAATCAAAATTGAAAATCCCGACGATTACGAGCAGTACAAGCAAAATAGAAAACCTGGGGAGAAATTTGTTGAAAAATAACCTGGAACGAGACAGCGGTAGTGAAAACAGGTACTCGAAAGCGTCTTCTTTTTTTTCGATCTGCCACAGCGATATCCCGGAGAGAGCTGCATAAATGAAAGCGGTAATCAAGGATACCAGGCTTAAAACTTCCTTCGTATCCCAACCCCAACTATACATTTTTTCTACCACCAACATAACGGGGATTGCCAATAAGATCAGTGAAGATTCGACTAAAACCCGGAGGCTGTCTTGAAATTCTTTTTTAAGCATATTCCCCTCCAATAAAGCCACTAACAATATCTGTCAAGTTTAAATCCACTATCTCACCTTCAATCGTTTTCCTGTACTCTTCATTAAAGGGATAAATAAAATACTCCATCGAATTATTAAAGTTCGACCTGGAGAGAATGGGTAGGTGCCCAGGAGGAACATCGGATTTGATTTTTTTTACTTTTTGCTTCAAATCATCGATTTTTTCATCCACAAGAACTCTACCGTCTTTGAGCAAAATCACCCTTTCGACAATGGGTTCTATATCGTGAAAATTCAGGTTAACCATGATTACAGTCAGTTTGCTTTCAGTAATCAACTGGAGTAACTTTTGGAGTACAACCTTTTTCAGGTAAGCATCGAGGGCAACGATAACTTCGTCGATCAGTAATATCTTCGGTTTGGTTGAGAAAATCAAGTTTAAATGGACAATAGTCTGCTGACCCACCGAAAGGCTTTTAATTTTCTGCCGGTAATCGATACGGGTATGTTTGAGCATGGAATCATCGAACTCGTCCAGTCGATAAACGGATTTATGAAAATCGATGGCTTGGGCCACTGTTAGGTTTTTGTACAAACTCAGCTTATCGGAGATAAAACCGATCGATCTCCTGGGATCATCTCCCATATTTTCTGTGAATATAATTTCACCTGTTTTCGGTTTTAAAACTCCTGCTATAAGTCGTAACAGGGTACTTTTTCCCACTCCATTAATCCCGGTAACCAGGCAAACCTGGTTTTTCGGTATAACCAGGTTAAAATCATTATAAATAAACTTATTCTCATATCGGAAAGATAAGTTTTTTATCTCGATCATTAATTCTCCTATATAATTGGCTATCATAATTATTATACAAATAGATTCTATAGAATATCACATTGGAAAAATTTTTCAAGTGCTAAAAACATTTTTAACTGATAGGGCTGATAACACTTTTCAACAGGGATTCACGCAGCGAATTTGAGAATTGCGTTCAAGCCCGTTTTTTTTAAGAATCCCCTCCACGAACATCGTTGCGCTCGTTCGATAAAAATTCGCAAGAAACCCCACTACGTGGAGATTATTATGGCACGCTGTGCCATCTTGCGGCTTCCTTAATTGTCAGCCGCTGCATGAGAAAGAATTATCGATTATCGATTAACAATTAACAAGTAGTATCTTAGAAGTTCATCAATCAGCTCAATAAATTCGATATGTGGGCGATAACCACATCCAGTTGTCGGTATTCGATAGTCAACGGCGGTAAAAGACGAAGCACGGTACTTCCCGCAGGAAGCACGAGTATTCCTCTCTCCATTAAAGCCGATATTAACGGGTTGACTTTCTCTTTCAATTCGATGCCGATCATTAAACCAAGTCCGCGGATTCCGCGGATTTTCGAGGATTTTATTTTTTTTAAACGGTCTAACACGTATATACCTTTTTCAGCGGATTGTTCGGCCAGCTTGCTTTTTATCATGAAATCGATAGAAGCGGACGCAGCAGCACAAACCAGGGGATTCCCTCCAAACGTGGTCCCGTGTTTCCCCACCGATACGCGGATTTGATCGGAGCAGAGTACGGCACCCACCGGTAACCCCCCGGCCATGGCTTTGGCCAGGCATAAAATATCGGGCGAAATACCGGAATGCTCGACAGCAAACATACGACCTGTACGACAAAACCCGGTTTGTACTTCATCGATAATTAAAAGAATGCCCTTTTCATCGCACAATTCACGAACTTGCCTGAAGTATTCGGGATCGCCGGGATATACGCCGCCTTCTCCCTGGACAGGTTCCAGGATTATACCGGCCAACCGGTCCTGCATCTCTTCGACAGCAGTTTTCAAAGGTATAAACTTGTTATACGGAACAAAATGAAACCCGGGAACCAGGGGAGCGAAACCCTCCCTGTATTTGGGATTAAACGTAGCGCTTAAAGCCCCCAGGGTTCTGCCGTGGAAGGATTTGGCCGCGCAAAGAAAATCGGTTTTACCGGTAGTAAGTCGAGCAAATTTGATTGCTGCTTCGACGGCTTCCGCGCCGGAATTGCAGAGAAAAACGCGATTTAAACCGGCAGGTGCAATGCGAACGAGTTTTTCTACCAGTAACGAGCGAGCGTCATTGTAAAATGTATTGCTGCACGTAATGAGGCGTTGGGCCTGGGAAATCACAGCTTCGATCACTTCATCGCTGCAATGACCGATGGATGCGACGCCGTGACCGGAAGTGCAGTCGATATACACCTTGCCGCGATCATCGAAAACCACGGCACCTTTTCCACGAACCAGGACACAGTCCCGTTTGGGATAAAGCCCCATTTCATGGTTGTTTTCAATATCCATATAAAAAGAGGTGGAATTCATCGGATCACCGTTCCTTTTCCGTCCAGGGCATCCTGCAGCGGGTGCTCCGTGCGGCCGTCGGCAATAATCACTTTTTCCGCACCATTTTCAAAAAGGCGTTTGATTGCCAGTAGTTTCCGTTTGATGCGACCTTCTGACTGGGATTCGAGCCGGACCAATTGAGCGGCTGAAAGTTGAGGAATAAGAGAGAGGGGATCGGAAGGGTCCTTTAAAAGCCCAGGGGCTTCGATTAAATGGATGACGACCCGGGATTGGTATTTCAGTTGAAGTAAAGCGACAATGTCATCATTCTCGGAGTTGACGGCGGTATGGGTTTCATCCAGGAGAGGTACGGTAAGTACAGGTATAAACGCATTGGACAGGAGTAAATCCAGCAGCTTTCGGTTGATATCCAGGGGTTTCCCGGAAAAGTCGCGCAGGATTTTTATTTTTTTATCTTCACGAACGCGGATCCCCGGGTTCCTGCGGGCGCGGATGATGCCCCCGTCGATACCGCTTAAACCCACGGCATTTATTCCATGTTGTTGAAACAGTTCGACAAGGCGTTTATTACGCAGGCCGGCATAGGCCATCATTTGAAGGTCGATGGTATGGGAATCGGAATAAACGCTGGAATACCCGGATACCGATGTGACGGTCTTTCGGGGAATATCCAGGCGTTCTGCGAGGGAATCGCGGAGGGCATTGGCGCCGTGTACAATAATAAAAGGAGGGGATATGGCAGATAAGTCGGCGGCTATACCTTTATCGTTAATGGAAGAACCGCCGCCGATTTTTATAATCATCATTGGAACACCTCGATGGTATTATTGGGAATGGTTTTCCATCCGCTTTCACCGGGGTATTTCCCGGAGCAAATGATAAAACCGTTTGACCTGCGTTTAACAAAAAGTGTAAAGTATTCCGGGTCCTGGTGGAATAAAGAGCAGAGGTAAACTTTTTGAGTTAAAACGTCCGCCATCATCATGTTCATGGCTCTAATGTAGGCGGTGCGGCGCTGCACTGTTTCAACGGCTTTGGTGAAAGCCGCGATGTTCACCTCTCGATTTATATTTAACCGGCGGATGAAGTTAAAGAGTTTTTCGGCCCCGATGCGGCCTTCCGATTTGATTCGGACGCCGTGGAGTTCGCCGTTGAAAGCAAAAGAATACCGTTGGTCCATAAAAGGCATATTGTTTTCGATGCAGATATCCTGGTCGCGGAAAGCGCTTCGTGCATGAACCATGAGGAATCGTGCGGTTTCGAACGAATCGAAATCCGAGGTCCATATGGGGTCCAGGTTTTTGATGATTTTCCATTGGTTACCCGCGAGGTATACTGCTCCCCATCCATGGCCTTGATACTCTTTGCTTTCTTTGCAAATATGAGCAAAGGTGTCGAGGTGGGGTTTCATGTTGAACTCGCGTTCCGATTTAATGGTTAATAATCGACACATTATTTCCTCGCTGTAAAATACCCTAACAAAAGCTTTTCGAAGTCCAGAAACCTTTTCTCGAAAAGGTTTCTGGTCGCCGAAGGCATAAAAAAGCTCACACCGGGTGAAGGCCGGGGAAGGTTAGGGCTGTGGTTTCGTCCCAGTGGTTCATGATATTTAAAGCTTGAACTGCTTGGCCTGCGGCGCCTTTAACGAGGTTATCCAGTGCGCTGTAGACGATCAGTCGGTTGGAAGTGGGGTCTTTAGCGAAACCGATATCGCAGAAATTACTGCCCAGGAGTATTTTGGGATCCGGGAGGCGGTGGATGCCGTCGCGTTCGTTGATGATCCGGATAAATGGTTCATTGCCGTAGGTGCTGCGGTAGGTTTTCCACAGTGTTTTTTCGTCGGTGTCTGTGTTTAGAAAAGTATGGCAGACGGCCTGGATGCCGCGAACCCTGTCGAGGGCGGTAACTGTTAAGTGAGCAGTAATATTTTCCCCGGGGTTCAATTCCTGGAGTATTTCTGCGGTATGGCGGTGGCCATAGGGTTTGTAAGCCCTGATGGAGCCGCTTCGTTCGGGGTGGTGGGAGCCGGGGTTTGGGTGATGGCCGGCTTCGCTGGTGCTGGCTTTGACTTCGATGATGGTGTGTTGGGGGGCGATGATGTTTTCTTTGAAAAGGGGATAAAGGGGGAGTATAGCGGCGGTGGCGTTGCATCCGGCGCTGGAAATGTATTGGGCCTGGCGCATTTGGTCCCGGTGGAGTTCGGGGATGCCGTAGACGAATTGGTCCAGGAGTTCGGGGTGAGGGTGTTCCACATCGTACCAGGTTTTATAATCTATGGAATTATTTAGACGAAAATCGCTGCTGAGGTCGATTATGCGGGGAGAGAGTTTTAAAAACTCATGGATGCGGTGCATGGTTTCGCCGTGGGGCAGGCAGAGGAAAAGAACATCGCAGGGTGTGAGTTCGTCGATGGTGCAGAATTTAAGCATGGTGGACTTTCGCAGGTTGGGGTGAATTTTATACACATATTTCCCGGCGTTTTTTTCGGAGGTAACCTGGAGGATTTGGACATGGGGATGTGAGAGGAGAATGCGGAGGAGTTCGCCGCCGGTATAGCCGGAGGCTCCGGCAATAGATACATTTAATTTACTCATGGGTTTCGTTCCTGGCGACGGATAAAGTGTAATCCACGATTTTAGCGGGGATATTGACGCCGGTGGTGGTAATACTGTTTTTAAATTCCATGGTATAGTTGACTTCGTTGACCAGGAGGCCGTTGGGAGATTCGAGGATGTCGATGGCCACGATTCCGCCTCCCACTGCGCGAGCTGCGGCCAAGGATAAACCGGCGATTTCTTGGGTTATGGGGCAGTTGGAAGCGTGCCCGCCGCGGGCGGTATTGGTAATCCAATGGGATGATGTGCGGTAAATGGCAGCGATGCAGGTGTTACCTACGACAAAGCTGCGGATATCGCGGCCTGGTTTAGGGATGTATTGTTGGATATAAAAAATCGAATGGTGGAAGGAGCCGAGGGTAGTTTTGTGTTCCAGGATCGATTCGGCGGCATCTCGGTCGTTGATTTTGCTGAGGAGTCTTCCCCAGGAGCCGATAGAGGGTTTCAGTATGACGGGGTATCCCATTTCTTCGATGGCTTTTAAGGCTGATTCCTCGGTAAAAGCGATTCGTACTTGGGGTTGGGGAACGCGGTGTTGTTGGAGAGCGAGGGAAGTGAGGAATTTACTCCCGCAGGTATCTGCGACTTCATAGCGATTAACACACGGGATACCGGCATTTTCAAACAATTTAAGGGCGTGTAAAGCACGGTGATGGGCGATAGACCGTTCCAGTATAATATCTACGGGAGGAAAAGGTCCTTTATCGATATCCAGGGCTATCTCACGGTCATCTATCATAACAATTTCGACGTCTTTCCTGGATTGGAATTCATCCAGGATGAGTTTTTCGTCTTTTCGGATCAGTGAGTGTAAAAAACCGATTTTCATATTTACTCCTTGTTATTACTCGAATTTGGGGGTGGTCAAACCATTTACTTGCCTGTCCCCTTTTTCCCACCTTTTTGTAAAAAGGTGGGGCCAAAAACTTTTGTTTAATTTAAATAAAAATTTTTGCGGGGTCCAGGGGCGGTTTTTTTAAAAAGAGCCCCTGGAGGGTTGAATGTAATTTAATTTCGGTAAGCTGTTTCGGGTGCGGCGGCGGTGCCCCACTTTAAGTACCGGACGATATAGCTGAGTTCGTCCGGTTCCACCACTCGGCCAGTTTGCCCGACTTCTTTGACTTTAAATAAGATGCGGTTGGCCAGCTCGTCGTTTACATCGGTTTCGCCGATAGTATCGAGGGAATATCGAAGGGCAGCTAACCCGGACATATGATCGAGGGATATATGGGATTTCCTGCCGATTAAATCGGGTTGAATGCTCTGGTAATGGAGTGGGTTTTTGACCGCCGCCTGGGTATGGACTCCGGCGCAGTGGGTGAAGGCATTTTTCCCGGTGATGGGGAAATTGACCGGGATTGGGGTGGAAGAGAAGTGGCTGATGAGTCGATACAGTTCGGGGATTTTTTTCAAATTCCAGCGGTTATCGGTGTTTTCGTTAAAATCGTTAGCCAGGACAGCGAGAAGGGTGGCAAGGTCTACTATTCCGGCGCGTTCTCCCAGTCCCAGGACAGTGGCATCGATAATATCGGCGCCTGCGCGGTATCCCTCCAGTGCGTTTGCCAGGGCTAAGCCCCTGTCGTTGTGGCAGTGAACGGCGATCATGGGGTAGAGCTGCATGCTTGCCAATTCGTCTTTTAAGCGGCGCACAAAATCATACATATTGCGTTCAGTACCGGGGATCATATACCCGGTGGTATCGGCGATGCTAATGATATCCGACCCGGCTCGAACAGCTTCGGAAGCGGCGGTTATAACATTTTTCCATTGAGACCGCACCGTATCTTCCGGGGTATACCGGATGGTCAATGACGGTTTTCTTTCGCGGGCATACCGGATCACGTGGGAAATTCGGTCGACAGCGCTGTTTAAGTCCTTGGAATGGTGATTCAACCGTTCATCCGATACGCAATAAAAAATGCCGAGGAATCCAACCCCACATTTTAAAGCCAGGTCTATATCCCGTTCCATGGACCGGGAATGGGCGCCCACTTTTGCCTTTAACCCGCGGTGGGAAATCTCTTCCACCGCATGGCTTATCTCCTCCGTTACTGCAGGGTGACCTGCTTCGATAATATCGACGCCCAAATCATTTAATAAATCGGAAATGGCTACTTTAATGTGAGTATCAAAGTAAATACCGGGGGTTTGTTCTCCTTCCCGCAGGGTTGAATCCAATATTTTAACCATTTTATTCTCCCCAATCTTCTTCGGCTTGGGGGGCTTCTTCCAATGCCATCGGATCGACAGACGCCACCACCAATTCCGAACCGCAGTCGCCGCACGACACCAACTCATCTTTTACGGTATCGGCGCCGAAATTCAATTCCGCATCGCATACCGGGCATGCTGCATTGAAACTCATTTAAAACCTCCATATAAACGCATAGTATTCTTCTTATTGTAGTTGTTGTTGTGGGTTTGTGCATATGGCGTCCAGGCCCTTTCCCACTAAAAGAAGCCTGGAACACCACAAGCGTATGGTTCATCTACTCACTTGGGGCTGAGTATAACCCTTCATAAAACTATTGGAAATCGTCTTAACGACTCAAATTAGGTTCAAAAACAATCTCTTTTGAACTTCGTATAAATGATAAATCACATCTAAAAACGTGTCAAATTTTTCGATAAGATTGACATTTTTAACAAAAAGTGTTAAATTTTTAACATGCTGACCGTTGCTGAAATAATAACCCATTTGATCGGTGAATCCCCCCTCCTGGAAGAGGGCATTGCCGACGGAATAATCAATTTGTCCGCGCTGGCACGGAAATTCCAACCCCGAATCGAAGAAAAACTCAAAAAGAAAGTGAGTGAAAGTGCGATCCTTATGGCACTGAAACGGTTGTCCCCTTCTCTTACGGATAAGATTCATAATTACAAAAAACACATCAAGTTGGTGGGCGATATTACGGTACGATCGGATTTAAGCGAGTTTACCTTTGTAAAATCCCAAACGCTGTTGGAAAAACAAAAAAAACTGCTGAATGGGTTGAAGGGAGAGACCAATTATTTTTTGACTTTTACCCAGGGGGTTTTTGAGAGCACAGCGATTATCAATTCAAAGTACGCACCGATGGTGGCAAAAATATTCGAAGGTGAGAAAGCCGTATCCCAGTTAAGCGACCTGGCGGCCATTACGATTATTTTATCGCCCCACATCGTCGAATTACCGGGTGTGCATTATACGATTTTGAAGCAATTGGCGTGGTATGGGATCAACGTGGTGGAATTGGTTTCCACTTTAACGGAGTTTACGATTATATTGAAGAAGAGCGATGTGGACCTTTCGTTTTCGATTTTGATGAAATTTTTATAACCTGGTTTCGAAAACCCTGTACTTGCTTTTATCATCGATGGGAGAAAAGTGTCTCACCGGGCACACGGAGAACGGAAAACGATTTTCAAATTATCAATTATCGATGAGTCCAGTGAAGAGAAAGCCGAAAAGCTGCAATATGAATTAACAATTAACAATGATTATTGGGTATACACGCCATCGAATTCCATATAGTGCGGGCCAGGATAACTTCACGGTCATCGCTTTCCCGTTTGACAGCGTGCAAGAATACCTGGCCCCCCGGTGTTTTTCCTGTATTTTCAGTATGAACCGATACGTTATCTCCCAGTTTTGCTTCGGAAAGAAAATTGATTTCAAATTCCGTTATGAGTAAATCCGAATGATATGCAGGGGGGAAGCTGTCGATGATCCACTGGATATATTTAACATTATTGACATGATTGTACAGGTCGATATCGCTGTAACGGACGGGGAAAAGAGGGTTTTTTATCGGGTTGGCTAGCCGGTTTAACTTTGAAGGTCTTCTCTCCAATGCGCGGTCGGAAGGGATTAAGTGGTCGAGTGCTTTTAACGAGTCGGGTCTCAGGGGCCTGTGTTTCTCGGAGTCCAGGATTAACCAGGCACTGGTTGCCAACGATATGGTGGTGCCGTCCTCGGCCAGTATTTTAAAATCACGGAAAGCAAATAGCCCGTCCACACCGGAGGGCCATGTCATTACCCTGATCTTTTCTCTCCATTGGGGATACCGTTCAATTTTAACCAGCAGGCGGGACAGTATCCAGGATTGGTTATTGGCTTTTAGGTGTTCGTAACCGAATTCCAGGTGATAAGCATGATTATAGGCTGTTTCTTGAAAAAACCGGGCCAAAGTTGTGGGTGAAGCAATGGCACCGGCATTCACATCATACGAGGCGATCAAATATTCGTCTGTCCATATCCAGTGTTTTTCGTTTTCCATGGATATATTATATAAAAAAAACGGCCATATTACAATATCGCCCGGGTTTGTAAGCTATAAAACCCCACGGTATGGGGGACTGTCTTTAAAAAGGGACAAAAAACCCTCATATTCTTGGAATTTGAATTGCTTCTCTTTAGAGTCTTATGGGCTTTTGGGTTGACTGAAAAGGCACATGAGACGGATTTTTGATGACTTTAGGAAATGAAATGTTTAGAGGCGGATATGATGAGCAGGATCTTTTAAATATAATTCCAGGTTCATATTTTTCGATAGAAAACCTGGTAGAATTAAATATAAGATAATAATGTAGAAATAATTAATAGAAGGAGACAAGATGAAAAATACGTTTTTGAGCGTCATTTTTATCACATTAATTATCACGGTTTTTATCCCGGGTAACACTGTTGTTTATGGTGAAGCCGAGGCACCGGCCATTCAAAATAAATCGGGTTTTATCGAAATCGAGCCGGTGGATTTCTATTTCCATATGCACAGCGATTTAACGCGGTTATACTTGACATCGTCGGTGGCGCGGTTGTGGTATACTTTTCAGCCGGCGGACCAGGATTGTGAAGATAAACCGTTGTTGGTGTTTTTTAATGGGGGCCCGGGCTCAGCCACCACTGATGGTTTAATGAGTTTTTATACGGGCCGTTGGACTTTGGATAATTCCGGGGAATGCGGCGGGCAAGTTTATATCCCTAACCCGGTCAGTTGGACACAATTGGGAAATCTCTTACACGTCGATGCCCGGCAGGCCGGTTTCTCGTATTGTATCGCCAGCGGTGCCGAGGACACAGGTATCCGCTACCGTGAATTCGGGGCACAGAATTTTAATGCCTATTTCGATGCCGCGGATTTTATACGTGTATTGTTTCGGTTCCTTAGAAATAATCCTGGAATTGAAAAAAATCCCGTGATTATCGTTGGGGAAAGCTACGGCGGGATTCGCTCAACCACCATGCTCTATATTTTATTGAATTATCAAAAATTCGGGAACGGGGAGGAAATCTACCAGGACGAGGAATTGGTTAAAGAAATCCAGGCTCATTACAACCGGGTATTTCCTCAATACGCGGATAAGATTGTTCCCCCGGAAGTCATCGCCGGGCAATTCAGTCGTCAAATCCTCATTCAACCTGCCATTACGCGATCATATGAGGACCATGTGGAGGGAGAGATGCTCGAAGAGGATGGTTCTGTTATGTTTCAACTGGCCGAAGAGGTCGGTATCGATTATATCCCTTGCCGTTTGAAACCCGGTCAAAATTGTGATCCCATCGACAATGCTTTTGATTTTTTATACTTCGAGGCTTCCAGGGATTGGTATAATATTTCGCAGCCCGTGGGTTGGTTAAGCGGGTGGTTTAACAATGCTGCAAAATTACTGGGCTATAAGGCGAATTTAATGAAGTTGACGGGCGCGGATGTCGCTCAAATCCCGGGGTTATATGCCTCTGCACGTACCGATGCATACAAGGTTGTCAATCCTTCCAGTAATTCGAGTGGAAGTTTCCCTTCTTTAAACGATTTCAAGGGGGTACCGCTTCTTCAACGGTTACAGCTTTTTTCCTACGCCTATGAGCGGGCGAAAGAAAAAGCCCTCGGTATTCCACCGGCAGCCGGGGACCTGGAACAAACCTTTGGCGTACTTAAGCCCTGGGACCGCTATTTTATCGGGACTAACTACTATGCCAATTATGCCCATTTTTTTAATGCAGCGGTATTTAAAGGCTATGATGTGTATTATGGCAATTCAACACACTTTGGAACTATGTTTTTGAAAAACCTAGCCTATGTAAAAACTTTTATTACCCATGCCAAATATGACCTGGTGGTTTATTCCGCTGCTTTCCCTTCCGCTCTGGCCCACCACACCGATATTTTGAGCAGTGTTTTCCATGATACCGAAATACGTCCGGGGGTTGAACGTCCCGGGTGGATACTGGTTAATTACAAACCGGGTGCTTTCCCGGATATCCCGGGTCTCCAAAACCGGGTGATTCGATTTCCGCTTTACACCAAAAGCGGCCATGCGGTAACCGTTACAGAACCCGTGGAAATGTTCGATGATGTTGTCGAATGGTTAAATGAAACCGAATAAACAGGGAGGTATCGATGAAACACATGAATAAAAATAAAACCAAAATATCTGTCGGAGTATGGATTCTTTTTTTTATGGTAGTAAGCGCATTTTGTCTCCCTGCTGCATCCCGGGGGAACAAAAGTAAATTCCAGGTTCAACTTTACGGGGGGCTGTCGAATTTTCAGCCCAAAGATTTCAACATGATTGCCGGCACCGACACAAAAGTGCAAAATTTCATGTACGATGTCTATTATAATTATTTGTTTAACAATCACAGTATAGTGGGGTGGTCTAAGAATCAAAGTATGAATTATGGTGAGATTAAAAGCGGTGTGCCTTTGGGTTTTCGGTTGAAGTACAAAATAAATTCTTCGTTGTCCGTATCGTTGGGACTCAAATATCTTTTAAGCAAGCGTAATTCGGATCCTTCTTACGACTATGAGAGAAGGGAAACCGCCGAATACCGGTATGTGGATGCCAAAACGTATGATGAATACGCTCTTTCTGTCAATGCTGCTGCGCCCCTGGTCGGGCTGCATGTGGGAAAGAAGTTGGAAGGAGGTATGGATATCGAAGGATTCATTTGTGGTGGTCCTTTGTTTGGCCGGTGTCGGTATAAAAGCGATTGGAATTCCAGTTGGACGGAAATAGCCAGTGATTATTCCATCGTGCTGTATCGAGATAATGGTTCGATAGAAGAGAGAGGAACCGGGGCCGGTTTTATACTGGAAGGTGGTTTGAATTTGAATATTGAAATGGGGCGTTCGTTGGGATTGTTTATCGAGGGTGTTTATGCGTTTCAGAAAATATCTTCGCTTTCCGGTACCGGGTTCAGGCAGCGTGGGAATTCGATTACGACCTGGGAAGGCGAATGGGGTATGAAGAAGGAAGAAATCCAATCGTTTTGGGTCGGGAATTTGCCGGTGGAATATCCGACCAATTTATGGGAGTCGGGTGAGCAGAAATCGCGGGATTTTCGGTTGGATTTATCCGGGTTGGAGTTCAGGGTCGGTTTGATGTTTCGGTTTTAGGAATTGCCTGTGACATCCGCAGGAGCCGGGAATAAAACAGGCAACAATACCCGAAGCTTTGGGAAGTCCAGCCCGTCACGGACGGGTTTTATAGAGCATTCACTATATTATGATATAATAATTATCAAGAAAGAATTTCCCCCCTTAACAAAAGTTTTTGGTCCCACCGCGCCATCCGTGACGGGTTGAACTTCCAAAAGCTTTTGTGGGGGTCCAGGGGGCGACTTTTCACGAAAAGAGCCCCCTGGTCGTCGAAGACAAAATTAAAAACCGAAAAAATCCTCGACCGCTGCAACTACATACCGGATCTGCTCTTCCTTGAGGTTATTGAAAAAAGGTAACGCGATGGTTCGCCCCGATATTTTCTCGGTAATCGGCATATCGCCGTATTTCCATCCCAGTTCCATGTAATGGGGCTGGAGATGGATGGGGGTAAAGTAATTGGAGCATTGTACTCCTTTCGACCGGAGATGTGCCAGCAGCTTTTCTCTATCCTCCGTAACGAACCGGTCGCTCAACCGGAGCACATAAACAAACGGCGAAACAAAACAATCTGCGGGGATTTCCTGGGGAACCAGCACACCTTTCGCGAACAAGGGATCGAAAAGTTTATCATAAATGGCTTTGACCTGCCGGCGTTTCCCGGTCATCTCCCGGATACGTTCCAGTTGGGCAATGCCCAGGCTGCAATTGATGTCGCTGATGCGGTAGTTATAACCGAGCCTGGCATGCTGGAGCCAACCCGCACCTTCATCCCTGCCCTGGTTCCGTAAACTCTTTGCCAAAACAGCAATATCTTCGCGGTTGGTCAGTAATACTCCGCCTTCACCGGTAGTCATTTGTTTATTGGGATAAAAAGCAAATAAACCGGCATCGCCGAAGGCTCCGCACATCCTCCCTCTGACCCTGGACCCGATGGCCTCCGCGGAATCATCGATAACAGCCAGGTTGTATTTCTTTCCCAGGGCTTCGAAACCTTCCCCGTCTGCCGGGACACCGAAAACATCCACGTAAATCACGCATTTTACCCGCTTTCGTTTCTCTTCCGGCATAGACAGATATGCTTGTTCGACTTTCCCCGGGGTCAAGTTATAGGTTTTCTCGTCGATGTCTATGAAAAAGGGTTCAGCGCCTTCAAATAAGAGGCAATTGGACGTAGAAATAAACGAAAAAGGCGTTGTGAGTGCGATATCTCCCCTACCCATGCCCAGGCTTTCGATTATGGTGTGAAGCACAGCAGTCCCGCTGGACATAGCGACAGCGTATTTTACTTGGGCAAATTCGGCGAGCCTCGCTTCAAACTCCGGCAGTTTGGGTCCTAAACTTAAATTCGGGGTGTGCAGCACCTGCATGACCGCGTCGCGTTCTTTATCGGTGATGTCTGGGTTAGATAACGGTATGTTTATCGGTGTGGGTGTGTTCATGTTTTCTCCTTTCCAGTTACCATGTTGGGTTGAAATAATACGGGTAGAGCCGGCACCATGAAGCGAGTTTTAATAAAAAGATATCACGGTGGGAAACGGGTATAACCGCATTGGGGTAGGTTAGAGTAATAATGGGGACATTGTTATAAGTGGGGATACCCGAGGCGATAATATCGAGGTTTCTGTCTTTATAAGCGACGGCAGCCCGTCTTAAGAGCGGCCACCGCAGGTGGTCCGATATTTTATAGGTATTCTTCTTAAAAAAAGGCCAGGGCTGCGCGCCGGATAAAAAGGGAGCGAGGAACTCGATGGCTTTGCGAAGTACGGGGGCTTTGGGCGTGGGGTAATTCCATATATCGATACCTGTGAACGATTCCGCCATTTGGGCCATATCAAAGGCAATCATCAAATTCACGCGGTGATAATCGAAATTATTTTCCCGCTTCATTTCAATCGGTTGACTTCCATCCCGGTTATATTGTAAGTCGAGTCGTTTATTCAGAAAGTATAACAGCCGTTCTTTCGCTTTTTTACTATCGCCGATATACAGTGATTGAACGGCGATAATCATATCATAAAACGTGCCGTGGTTGGTATTGGCGGATTTTTCAATTTGGGCGAAGCGATCTGTTTCCACCCAATTAATAAAGTCTTTGGTCCATGTCATGAGGCTTTGTTTGTCTTCTGCGGTCCATGCCGCAGAGCTTTCCAGGATCCCTGCCGCGTCGTAAATTTGCCTGAACCTGTACCCGAAGCCTGCCACCGAATAACCGCCGTCACTGGCACCGATAACGATTTTACTGTAATTGCCGTTGGGGTTCATGCGTGTTTCTTTGTCGATGAACCAGGTTCGCAGCAGTAGGGCCGCGCGCTGCGCATAGATTTCATCCCCCGTAAAATAGTAGGTGACGGCAAATAACTCCGCCTGGTAGGCCAGGTCGATGAACCGTCTCCAATCGCCTGCCGCATCGGGGTTGATCTGGCCATCGCGGAACACCATCGGGAGGCCGTTTTTCGTGTCCGGGTTCGGCCAATAATAAGTGCCGTAAGCCACAAAATCGTGTTTATCCCCACTGGGAGCCGTGAAATTTTTCTGTGTGACCGCCAGTAGGGGCATATTGATCAAGCTCTTCGCGTCCCGCACCATTTTTTTTACATTTCGTTTCATGGTCGGGTCGCCCTCCTTCCACAATTTTTTACTTAGGGCCAGCCAATTTTCATTAATAATAAAGGTCCGGGCTTTCCCTCCCTTTTCCGAAAATAGTGGAGCGGTAAAAAGTCCCCAGATCAATACCGGGGTGATGAGAAAAGTAAACAAACGTAAAGGTTTATTTTTTCGATTAAACCCGGTCCCCACTGCGTGGGGTTTTATTGCAGTGCCGGCATATCGTGTGATGTCCCGGGTATGATCCGACTCCATCGATATTAATGATACTTTCTTTAACAAAAGTTTTCGGTCCCACCGTCCATCCGTGATGGTTTTTGCAAAAAGGTGGACATGAAAGGGTTTCCTGGTCGTTGAATTTAGGTTCATTATCGTATATTTTTTTTCAGGAAGGCAGCCGGGTTGCCCACCATGACGCAAAAAGGGTCCACATCCCGGATCACTACGGTTCCTGCGCCGATGGTGGCGAATTCGCCGATATTAATGTTATTGATCACGGAAGCACCCAGGCCGATCCAGGTGGATTCCCCCACATGGACCGTTCCACCCAGGTGAGCACCGGGGGAAATATGAACGAAATCACCAATCACGCCGTCGTGATCTATAGTCACGCCGGTATTAATTATAACGTGTTTACCGATAACCGTATCCGGGTTTACGGCACAATTGGCCATCACCACGGTTCCTTCACCTATGGCTGCATTTTTTCCCAGTTGGGCGGAGGGGTGTACGGCAGTTCCGAAAGCAAAACCCTTCGCTTCGCACAAATCCCGGTTTTTTTTTCGTACAAGGTTATCGCCGATACCGATAATCAATTCGTAATCTCCGGGGGATACGGATTGAAACAAATACTCCATGCCTCCCCAAACCCGGTAACCGAAAAAAGAGAGGCCCCACAGCGCGGGGTTGTCGTCGATGAATGCGGAGGGAGGCCGGTTAAGTTTTTCCAGGATATCGGCAATCACTTTCCCATGCCCGCCTGCCCCGACGATCAGCACCGCTTTTTCTTTTTTGGTATTGCTGTTTTTATTGGTGTTCATGGTGGGTCCCTCGAAATTTTTCCATCGTGACGTGTCCCTCCTGGGAAATTCCTTCCCTTTTGAACACTTTCAACGCCGTTAAAAAAAGGATTTTCAAATCTAAAAATAAGGAGTAGTGTTGGACGTACCACACATCGAATTCGAACCGTTCTTCCCATGTAATGGCGTTTCTTCCATTGACCTGGGCTAAACCTGTGATCCCCGGTTTAATTTCCATTCGTATTTTTTGCCGGTCATTATAAAGCGGGAGGTATTCCATCAGCAGCGGACGGGGGCCGATAAAGCTCATATCGCCTTTCAGTACATTGATGAATTGCGGTAATTCGTCCAGGCTCAAGCGTCTCAGCCAGGTGCCTCCTCTCGTCATGCGCCGGTTATCCGGGAGGGGTTCCCCCTGTCGGTCATAGAGGTTTTTCATGGTCTTGAATTTGAGCAAATTGAAAGGTTTGCCGTTTAAACCGGGCCGCTTTTGTTTGAAAAAAACCGGTCTCCCATCGCTGAGAAGGATGAAAATCGCAGTGGCCAGGAAAATGGGGGAGCACGCGATTATGAGTATTAGTGCCGCCAGCCTGTCGATTACGTGTTTGATGAAGAGTTGAAACGCTCGAACTATCACAAAATTATCCTCTTTTCGAAATATGAAACTTTATTTTACTATTAAAACCCCCTTTGAGTCAAGGGCCTACGGGGTCAAGTCTTGGGTTGCAACATTTCGCTTGAAATTTTTTGACTGTTTCCTTTTTCAATCGGCTGTAGTCTATCATAGGCAAGAATAGGCAAGAATATGGACTTCTTCCCTTCCGCACTCAGCACTCAGCGTTCCGCGTTTGATTTTCTTGACTGTCCCCTTTTTTCAAAAGGTTTCAAAAAACAACCTGCTTCGATAGAAAAAAGAGGAAGGTTGGATTTCGGATCGATGATCGATGATTTGGGATTTGGACGAGCACATCGGTTCGCCCCTACAAAATAACGATCCTGCGCGAAAATTTGGGATTATATTGCCCTGTCTGCATCAACGATGTTCAAAAAACCTCGACGATGTCCAAAAAACCTCGTCAATGGCTTAAAAACCTCACAATTGACCAAAAACGGCCATCGAAGCGAGTTTTGTTTCAATTTTATGCCTTTTTTGCAAGCGTTGAATCTTTTTTCTGCAATCGAATGCGATTTCTTAAAATTTTCTATCCGCCATTAGAATTGAATGCAAATTCTTAAAACGATGGGGAAAATTTCTTCAAATGTATGCAAATTCTTAAAATTTTCTATCCCCCATTACAACGATGAAACTTTTTTGTTCGATTGAGAGAAAAAAAAGCCCATCGATAGCCATTTTGCGTCAAAAATGGTTTAAAACCTGGAGAGAAGAAGCCCCTCCACAAACGTCGCATTACTCCGCTCGTTTTTAGAGACGAGAAACTTTTGAAATGAATTTTTGCTGAAAAGCCGCGATAGAATTAACAATTATCAATTTGGGATGAGCCTGCGGCGCGGAGGGCGTGTTCTAATCACGCCCCTACATCCAGGTAAAAACCCACGATCGATCCACGTTTCGTAAGAGCAGACCCGTGTGTCTGCTCGTCCACAAAGTCCACAACGTCCACATGGTCCACTTGGTCCACACAGTCCACTGGGTCCACCTGTCCACAACGTCCACAAAAAAGTCAAAAAGTAAAGCACCGCCCCCGGTTCCTAGAAAAAAGAGGGAAAAAGCAGCCAGGCGAAAAAATTGCCAATAGCTTGGAATAGGCAGGAATCTGGACATGATGGACATTATAGACATCATGGACAGAGGGTGAATTCGTGGTTTTGTAACCGGATCGAAATATTTTTTGCCAACCAGAGACCGAATCCGTGAGATTGGAACTAAACCGCAGCAAAAAACCGATTGCAATAACCAGGAGTCTGACCATCCCACGAAATACCGCTCAATAAATTGGTTATGTTAACGACCCCCACGCAGTGGGGTCCACAACGTCCACATGGTCCACATGGTCCACATGGTCCACACAGTCCACTGGGTCCACCTGTCCACAACGTCCACAGAAAAAAATTATCGATTATCGATTCCCTCTTGCGCAGGGGCGGAATCCAAATCCTCACACCCGCGCCGCAGGCACGTTAAACTGAAAATAAGAAAAAGATAGTTGATTTTTATATCTTTTTATGATATCTATTTTCATGGAGGACAAAAATGGCGATTGAACTTTCAGTTTATGAAAACCAGCTCCTAAAGGAAGTCAGGGAGATGCCGATTGAATATCTTCCCAACCTCTTGAAAATCGTTCGGGTATTTCGCCGAAGTGTATCGCTAAAGCCGGCAAAGGCTTGTTTCAAACAGGGGTGGAAAGAGGCTCAAAGCGGTCAGACCCAACCGGTATCAGGACTGTGGGACGATATTGAAGCGATCGAAATCAGATCAATCGGATAATAATTTGTAATTTTTTCCCAGGTTAAGGTAATTAAGATTTATTCCTCATTCAATGAATTTATACCGGTTTTTCAGAAGGAGCAGGCATGTCTTTTTTAAGAACAAATATAAAAGATGTATTAGGATTTGGAAAGAAAAAAACCAAGCCTTCGGATTTAGACATTATAAAACAGATCGAGCACCAACTCAAAATCAAACTCAAACCCCTGCCGCTTGATAAAATTAGAAAGTGGAAAAGTCATGGTTATGCCCTGGATAATGACGGCCGGGTGGTTGGGTTGAACCTGGATCGGTTTGGCATTAAAAAGATCCCGGATTTCAGCGGTTTGGACGCGTTGACCCATCTCTCTTTAAGGGAAAATCAGATCA
>Ga0105104_10000851_pt1 | contig 23687 bp, 23 predicted proteins | sample PPLLaktember2015_3_FD_87034 | JGI IMG/M metagenome (GOLD analysis project Ga0105104, IMG submission 87034) | Freshwater sediment microbial communities from Prairie Pothole Lake near Jamestown, North Dakota, USA - PPLs Lake P7 Core (6) Depth... | ecosystem: Environmental > Aquatic > Freshwater >...
AATCGTTCCTGTTAAAAGGTAAGAATATATTTGTTTGAACATACCTCTCCGTGATTCGATTGGGGAAAGCTGGGAGGATTACCGCTCGAAGCCAGCTTTGATTCGTTTGTAGGTATTTTCCAACGCTTCGGGCAAGACGCGCGTTTCGCCCAGCGTGGACATGAAATTCGTATCCCCGGCCCAGCGTGGAACGATGTGAATATGCACATGTCCCGGCTCACCGGCTCCGGCTGCCTCCCCAATGTTTGCGCCGATGTTGAAGGCTTGCGGATGATAAATCTCTTTCAAAACTTCCATGGATCGCGAGACCAGTTCCATCATCTCAGCCCGTGAGCCAGGATCGAGGAACTCGAGAGATGGTTGGTGCGCCATGGGCGCCACCATGATATGTCCGCTTGTGTACGGGTACAGGTTCAAGATGACGAACGCCAACACACCGCGTTTGATGACCAGGTTTTCCGAGTTGTCGGGCCGCACCAGGGCATTGCAAAAGATGCAGCCTGCATGTCCTTCATGACTTTCGATATATTTCATACGCCAGGGAGACCAGATCCGCTTCATGATTTGGGATTGTAGCAGAGAAACAACATATAGTCTAATGGGTAACATAGTCAAAAAGGTCTATGCTGACTTTTGAGACGCGAAATGCCGATCCAGGCTTGTAAGACTATTGAGAATGGAGTATCCTTCCGAAAATGTCCCAACCCTCGTTGTTTGCATCTGTCACCTGGACGGTTTCCCGCCTGACGCAGCATATCCGCACATTGCTGGAGTCCGACGTGGTCTTGCAGGATGTCTGGGTGCAGGGCGAGATATCTAATTTGGGGCGGCCGGCTTCTGGCCATATCTATTTCACGCTCAAAGACGCGGGCGCTTCACTGCGGGGTGTCATGTGGAAGGGCGATGCCCGTCGCCTGACCTTGCCTCTACAGGATGGAATAGAGATCGAAGCGCATGGCCATATCGGCGTCTATGAACCGCAGGGACAGTACCAGTTTTATGCCGACCTGATCCGCCCGCTTGGTGAAGGCCTGCTCTATCAGGAGTTTCTACGCCTGAAAGCTCTGCTCGAGGCCGAAGGACTGTTCGACCCTGAACGCAAGCGCCCCATTCCTGAGCTGCCTCGCTTAATTGGTATCGTCACTTCCGCGACGGGCGCAGCCCTGCGCGATATGCTCAATACGCTGCGCCGCCGCCTGCCGTTGGTCGAAGTCATTCTGGCAGCCACGCCTGTGCAGGGGGTCGAAGCGCCACCTCAACTTGTAATCGCGCTCGCAGCCCTCAATCTTTTCCGGCCTGACGTCATCCTGTTGGCGCGCGGCGGCGGTTCCATCGAAGACCTGTGGGCGTTCAACGATGAGCGCGTGGTCAGGGCGGTGGTTGCCTCCAATGTGCCGGTTATCAGCGGGGTGGGTCACGAAACCGACTTTACCCTGTGTGACTTTGCTGCGGATCTGCGCGCGCCGACTCCGACCGCTGCGGCCGAACTGGCGACGCCGATTACGATCACTGACCTGTCAGCATATTTGCGGGGGATGAAAACCCGCCTCGCCGCCTCGACCCTCAGCCTGCTGGCCGCGCATCAAAACGGACTGGCAGCCTCAGCCGCACGCTTACGCTTCGTCTCGCCCTTACGCCGCATTCAGACCGACCGTCAGCGCCTGGACGATTTCGCCCGCCGCGAGCTGTCAGCTTTACAGCATCGCCTGGCCCTTGATGACTCTCGTTTAAAGGGGTATGAGCGCCGCTTGGAATCGCTCAACCCGTTGGCCGTGTTAGGGCGCGGTTATGCCCTGGTCACGCGCCATGCGGATGGAAAGCTTGTCAGCCAGGTGGGCCAGGTGAAAGCTGGTGATGAGATACAGATACGCGTCAGCGATGGTGCGTTTGACGCAGCTGTTTTGCAAGATAAGGAGTCGTAGTGTCAAAAACTTTATCTCCAAAGCCTGTTGAAGAATTAACGTATGAAGAAGCCTTCGCTGAACTGGAGACCATTGTCGATGCGTTGGAGGGGGACGCTTCGCAGAATCCGCTCGAAGATGCGATGTCGCTGTTCGAACGGGGGCAGGCTCTGGTCAAGCGTTGCAGCGAATTGCTCGATGGAGCAGAGTTGAAAGTCCGCCAGTTGTCTGGTGAAGAACTGTCTGAATTTGAGCCTGAGGAATAGTTATGGATTTGACGGCTATTTTTCAAAACCGCGTTCTGGAAGTGATGTTGACCGCCTGGCTGTTGGCACAGGTGATCAAAATTCCATTGGATTTTCTCTACACACGTCGCTGGAACTGGGCTCTCTTGCTGAGTGTGGGAGGCATGCCCAGTTCGCATTCAGCGCTAGTAACTTCTGCTACCACTGCGATCGGTCTGTATCATGGCTTTGATAGCCCGATATTTGCCCTGGGGATAGCGGTCACGATGGTGGTGACCTATGACGCTGCCGGGGTTCGCCGCCAGGCCGGCATCCATGCGCAGCGCATCAACATGCTCTTTGAAGAGGTGCTGCGAGGTCATCTTGTGGATCAAAATGAGTTGCGGGAAGTGCTCGGGCACACTCCTCTGGAGGTGACTGGCGGTGTATTATTTGGGATCGTAGTGGCAATTTTGATGTGGCTGATCTGGCCGCTTTCGTGAGTATTCCCGTGTTCTTACTGTTTCGGCAGGAATAACTCTGTTGTGATTTCTGGCCCAAACGGGCAGGGCTGCGTCCCCGGACAATACTTGCTGCCAGCTATCAGACCGGTGTGATTTGTGATCGTGATCACAGTGGTTGTCCGGTATTGGGCATCCTGCTCTAAAGCGGGATCAAATGTCATCTCGAAGGGATAGCAGTTGGAGGTACCCGGACCGAGAACTGGATTTTTGCTCAGGTCAACCGTGCTGGATATGTTTTTAGCCGTCGATTGGCTGTTAATCTGAACAGTATTCACTATAGAAAGATTTTCAGTGGGGGATTGGCCTGTATTTTTGACACAAATTTGTCCTCGTACCCCTACGACATCTGTTTCTCTAAATCCTTCTACCGTCATGTATGCTTCAATGGTTGTGTGTCCTTCGTTAGGAATAGATAGAAAAGGAAAAGAAGAATATTGTTGGAATAGTATATAGGCAATCAGGCCGATGAAAGCACCAAGAGCCACCCACACCAATTTATTTTCGTAAAATGGTGTTGAAGTTTTTTGTTCTTTCTTTTCTTCATTTTCTTGTTCAATCACTACTTTTTCTTGCTCAGTCACTACAGGGACAGGGGTAGACTTCTGGGTTTGCGGCAAAGGATTAAACCAGTACCCTTGTCCCCAATGCGTTTTAATATAGGAGTGTTCCGACTCTTCCTCTTTTAGCTTCTGTCTTACCTGGTGAATATATAACGATAGCAATGCTTTGTCATGACTGTATGCATTTCCCCACACTTCAGTCAGCAGAGTACGAGTCGATAGTGTCTTTTGAGGATGTCGGATCAAGTAAGCTAGAAGTTTAAACTCCGTTGGAGTTAAGGCAAGTTCCTCACCCTGCAGAGTAACTTTTTGGGAAGCGAACTCTACTTCAAGAATACCATCCGAATATCCAGTAATATTTGCGCTTGCGTCAGTGGACTTTTTCCTCCGTAAGAGACTTTCTATCCGAGAAACCAGCTCATCATTGGAGAAAGGTTTCTTGACATAGTCATCGGCCCCCACTGCAAACCCGCGGGTTACATCTGAGCTTTGGGATTTCGCAGTAAGCATAACAATGGGAACATCGCTGAGTTCTCGCAGGCGAGCACAGACTTCATAGCCGTCTTGTGCAGGCATCATAACATCTAAAATAATCAAGTCCGGTTGTAACTCGTAGGCCTGTTTTAACCCTTCCTGCCCGTCTACTGCATAATAGATGAGAAAACCACGCGGTTTAAGGATCAGTTTAACCAATTCCGCAACGTTTGGATCGTCATCTATTACTAGAATTTTCTCAGCCACACTTACCCCTTTCAATATCCGCACAAAAAACTGAACTAGGGAAATGCTTATTTTGTTTTTTACTGCGCGGTTAATATAGCATAGATTATTACCAAGCACAACCAACTATGGACTAGTATACCTGTACCACTTCCGGAGATAATTTGGTTCATAAAACTACACGTTTCTCCACTCATCTTATTATTTTGTGAAATCCTAAGAAATTCTAAAGATTTCTAAAAACATTTAAATATACTTTTTGTTATAGTACCACTGTAAATGGGATGGGTTTTTACTAATTTTCTAAATCCCGACAAACTTTACTGGTAGCCGATACTTTATTTGTCTCCTTTCTATAAAGGAGTAAATATGGTCACCAGTTTTTTTATTTCTTTTTACAATGCAATTTTAATTCGAATTCGACTTGAAAACAAAAATTTTATACATCGAACAAAATTAATGAATTTATTGATGGATTATGACTTGCAAGCAATTCTTCATTAGTCAAGTACCAAACGGCTTTGATTTTTCACTTCGATTTCAATGAGGATGGAGTGACGATGGGTAGTAGAGTCCAATTATTAGCAGCAAGATCTGCAATGTCATACGATGATTTCATTGGAGAAATGCGTAAGCGCGGTTGCAGTGAGCCAACCGCGATGAAGATATGGAATGGCGTTTATGAAAACTATGAAAAGTTTTCTGATAACGATATTTATCTAAGCAATCTACGTAAAGCCGCTGATGTATTGAGAGTGAAAACCGGAATTCTCATCCCCAGATGAAAAAACGAACGCCACAATCGACACTACAAGGATGATACACCATGGAACGGTGGTATGTGCTTCAAAGTAAACCTCAGAAAGAGAATCTGCTCTACGAACAATTGTGTTTGCGTGAGATTGAAGCCTATTATCCATGCGTCCGAGTAAAACCGGTGAATCCCCGCGCTCGTAAGATCAAATCCTATTTTCCGGGTTACCTCTTTGTTCACGTTGATCTGGAACTGCTTGGCATCTCTGCTTTGCAATGGGTTCCAGGTGCACTGGGACTCGTAAATTTTGGCGGTGAACCTGCTTTTATTGCTGAAAGTATTCTTCAAGCAATTCGGTTGAGAGTTGAGAATAACCCTAATAATGGTTCATACTTTTACAGTACACTGAAGCCTGGGGATACCGTTTCGATTAATGAAGGTCCTTTTTCAGGGTATAAAGCGGTTTTTGACACACGTTTATCTGGTAGTCAACGCGTTAGAGTTCTTTTAGAGGTAATACAAAATCAACAACTTCGCGTTGAATTGCCCGCCGGGCATATTCAGCGCGTTTCATAGTTTCAGGCCGGGCATTTAAATAGTCCGGCTGAATGTCATTGTTTATTGCGACTGACAAGCTCTGCTTTGTCGGAAGGGCGGAGCTTGCTAATTGGGTAACTAGTTTTGTTTGTGCGAAAAGGTGGGAAGTTATATTGCATATGAAAAAATATTTTGGAATAAGGATCGAAAAACATGTTTGAAAACGTTATGTTGGCCTTTTACCTGTTTCAAGAAGCTCATCGTGAAGAAAGATTGTTGGACTTGTTCCGCAACCAGATATTTCGGAACAGGATTGCGACGCCAGCCGTGATGGATCTTACGCAAACCCAGTTTGACAAGAATCTTTTAAATACAGGCTATCAGTTTATTGAACTTAAGATAGATGATCTTAATTCAAAAAAATGGTCTTTTGCTGTACCCAGCCGCCATATCAAAGCGTACCGTAATTTGAAGAGAGGTTTACGTGGGTTTGCGATAGCTGAAGGATCTGTGATAGTGGGTGATGTTTGGTGCGTATCACCGAAAAGTACAAACACTGATGCCAGACATCCTGATCTTGAGCTGTTAGGGATTATTTGTAAACACGATGAAGCTTATGGGCAGGATATGCTCATTTCCCCTACCCGTAGAGGAAACAATTTGGCGGTACCGCTTCACCGCTATTTACAAAGAACTTTAAAATCCGAGGGTTACGGGAAGTTATATGGCTATTATTGGAATGACAATATTCCAGCCATGTGGATGCATCGGATGCTTCGATATAAGGAGCTTCCTAAAAGAAGAGTATCCAGGTTCTTTTTCCTGAAAAAAGCTGAGTGGGTTTAGTACGAAATAACAAAGGGGAAGCTTAAATTCACGTAAGCGTTGTTTGTTACGGCAATGTTGCTTCAAACTAGCAATATTTCCAGGCTTTGATTTGAATAAAAGGAGTATGGAATCTATGAGCACTAATGATATCGTCCGTGACTTTATTACCCATGAAATGTTGCACGAAACGCTAACGGATTCTCTCGGGGATGACGAACAACTCGTTGAGTCAGGCATCATTGATTCATTGGGAATTATGACCCTGTTGAGTTTCCTGGAGGAGAAATTTTCGATACAAATTTCTGGTGATGATCTCATCCCTGAGAACTTTGAAACCGTATCGACCATCGTAAATCTTATAGAACGCTATCAAGCATAGTAAGGAGAAGAGTCGATGGATTTCGAATTTACGGAAGAGCAAAAAAATATTCGAAAAACTATTATTGATTTTGCTCGACAGGAGTTAAACCAGGGTGTAGCCGAAAGAGACCGAAATGGCACCTTCTCCCGGGAACTTTGGGATAAATGTGCGGATTTTCGGCTTATGGCCTTGCCTTTTCCAGAATCGTTCGGCGGAGATGGGTTCGATTTTGTAACAACAGTTTCTGCATATCATGCATTAGGATATGCGTGCAAAGATGTAGGCCTGGTCTGTGCATTGGCAACCCAGTTGGTTTGCGGAATGCAGGTATTGTTATTTGGGGACGAATCGCAGCGGACTGGTTTCCTGCCTGATCTTGCTTTGGGAAAACTTATCTACGCTCAAGGGATAACTGAACCAGGCTCAGGATCGGATACATTTGCTATGCATACAACCGCTACAAAGAAAGCTGATGGGTATGTACTTAACGGTACGAAAACCATGATCAGTAACGGGCCGGTTGCCGATCGGGCGTTGATCTATGCAGTAACTGATCAAACAAAGAAGACTCTTGCAAAAATTTCTTGCTTTCATGTTTCAAAGCATGATTCGGGGTTTTCTGCCGGAAAACCTATGGAAAAGATGGGTTTACGAACTCTGGCCAATGGGGAGCTGGTTTTATCAGATTGTTATGTTCCTGCTGCTTCTGTTATAGGTCGAGAAGGCCAGGGTGTGATCATTTTTAGTGAAGCAGTCGAATGGGAGCGGGTATTGTTCCCAGCTTGTTCTTTGGGACAATTGGAGCGGGTACTCGAGGAATGTATTCAATACGCAAAAGAACGAGAGGCATTTGGACAACCCATTGGGGAATTTCAAGCTATCTCACATAAGATAGCAAAAATGAGAATAAACGTGGAATTGGGACGGCTTGCTTTGTATAGTGCAGCTTCTCTCAAAAATCGAAGGAAGCGCGCTGCGCTTGAAACATCTGTAGCAAAGCTTTTTATTACTGAGAGCCTCAAGCAAGCATGTCTAGATGCCGTCCAAATCCGAGGCGGCTATGGATATATGTCCGAGTACGATGCAGAACGCGATCTTCGTGACAGCATTGCATCGACAATCTACTCTGGCACGACTGAGATGATCACCAATACAATTGCTCGTCTTGCCGGTTTGTGAAAAATTTAAACCATCGTTCATAAAAGATCGGAGTGAATGATCACATGAGCGTTGATCAATTTTCTGAGATATGTGATCTTTTCAAAAAACAGGGGATTAAAGATCCTGTGCTTGAAACCAAACATCTGTTTGACCTATTGTCGGAAGACGGTAAAAAAATTGACTTTAATCTCCTTCTGCAAGAAAAAGAATTAAATCCAATCGACCTGGCATATAAAAGAAAAAAAGGAGTGCCATTCGAATACATACTTGGGTTAGCGGATTTTATGGGAAATAAATTTTTTTGTTCCCCAGAGACTTTTATACCCAAAAGACACACTGAATTATTATGTAAGGTTGCTCTGGATTTGCTGAATAGATGGGGTGATAAAAAAAATCTCAGGGTCATTGATATCGGAACAGGTTGTGGAAACATTGCGATAACTCTAGCGTTGAATTCCAGTAATACTAAAATTTTTGCTTCTGATGTTAATCCAAAATCACTTGATATTGCCAAAAAAAATGTGGATAAGTATTTTTTGCACGAGAGGGTTTCTCTTTTCTGCGGTGACCTTTTCTCCCCTTTTGAAACCTTGGAATATAAAGAAAAAATAGATTGTGTTGTATGTAATCCTCCTTATATCCCTACAATTTCGCTTAGAAAACTACCTCCAGCGATTGTAGATTATGAGCCGATAATTGCGCTTGATGGCGGTCAGTTTGGGATTGATTTTTTTCGTAGACTTATTACCGAATCTATTTCGATATTAAAACCCGGTGGGATTCTAATGTTTGAAATGAGTTTGTGGCAAGAAGGATTGATTTCTAAATTATTGAGTGAAATGGATGAGTATGAACGGGCTCAATATTTTGGTAATGGTATTGAGTGCAAAGTGGCTTCTATTGTAAGGAGATAGAAATTTCGATTAACAAATATTTATTCTTTGAAAAGAATAGAGAGGAAAAACAGAACGAAAATGGCTTTTTTATTGCAGCATCTTTTGTCTGAAAGCGCATCCCGTTACCCCGATCGATATGCTGTGATTTTTAAAGATCGCGCAATTACATATGCCGAACTGGAAAGAACTGCGAACAAATTAGCCCAAACGCTTATAACGCTTAAAGTCGGCAAAGGTGACCGTGTAGGGCTTTTCTTTGATAGAGGCATAGATGCCATTGTTGGAGCTTGCGCAGTTTTGAAGGCAGGAGCCACCTACGTTCCGATAGACCCTGCGAGCCCTTTCAGGCGTTTGAGTTACATTATCGAAAAGTGCGGGATTAAATCATTGCTAACCATTCAACCAAAATTGGCCAAGCTCGAAAAGGCATTCTCCGCCAATTTTCCACTTGAACATATTCTTTTGTTGGATGAGACTGATTCGAATATAGATCATATTGGATCAACACAAGTAATTAATAGCCATGCTTTTTCCGATTTTTCTGGCGAAATTGCCCTAGTTGTGGATGCAATAGATTCAGATATCGCCTATATTCTGTTTACCTCTGGATCAACCGGAGATCCTAAGGGGGTGATGATTTCCCATCTGAATTCTTTGACATTTGTGAATTCCGCTTGCAGCTTTTTTGGCATAGAAAAGGAAGATAGACTTTCAAACATCGCACCTCTGCATTTTGATATGTCGATCTTTGATATCTTCGTTGCTTTTAAAGCGGGTGCTTGTGTAGTGGTCATTCCTGAGAGTACGGCTGTTTTCCCTGTAAAGCTGGCTCAATATATATCTGAGAAAAAAATATCTGTTTGGAATTCGGTGCCATCGGCGCTCTCGCTTATTGCAACAATCAAGAACTTAGCTGACTATGACTTAACAAATATGCGGTTGATTCTCTTTGCCGGGGAAGTATTCCCAATGAAATATCTACGGATATTAAAGAATGCTATTCCCAGCGCTAGGTTTTGCAACATGTATGGCCAGACAGAAGCGAATTCTTCAACCTATTATTGGGTTGACCATATATTTGCAAATGATACCGATACACTTCCTATCGGTAAGGCACTGCCAAATTTTGAAGTTTTTGCCATAGACCAAAACGGTAATCGTATTTGTGAACCGGGGCAGGAAGGTGAATTATTCGTGAGGGCATCCACGGTAGCATTCGGGTATCTGGGCGAAAAGGAAAAAACAGAGAAAGCTTTTGTGAGGAATCCTCTCCTTCCAGATTTGGATGAAAGAGTCTACCGGACAGGAGATTTGGTTCGGCTCGACTCTGATGGCAATTACGTTTTTTTAGGTCGGAAAGACCATATGATAAAAAGCCGAGGATATCGGATAGAGATTGGAGAAATTGAAGCGGTGCTCTGCAATCATCCGGATATCAAGCAAGCTGTTGTCATCCCAATCCCTGATGAGCTTATAGGAAACAGGATTGTAGCGTACGTTGTTCCATTGATATCCGGCAAAATCACAGAGGATGGATTGTTAAGTTATTGTTTTTCACAACTACCCAAGTATATGATGCCCGAAACGGTTGAAATCCGCGATGCTTTGCCTATGACATCGTCTGGAAAAATCGATAGGCAGAAGGTAAAGGAGCTCTAATGAATCATTCCATGCAAAACCTTATTAAAAATGATTGGCAACGAAAAGATGGCGAACCTTTTGCTATTGCCAATATCCTTCATCATGAGATACACCCAGAAGGTTTGGATGTCAACCGATTCCGTTTTGTCGAGGATGGAAGCTTGCTGCTCGATCCAGAATTAGGATACATTCTCAGCATCCTTCAAGGGGAAGGCGAAATTCATTTGAGAGGCGATCCCAGGCAATGCTTTAATATATCGAAAGGTATCCATTGTTATATTCCACCTTGGTCGGAATGTATAGTCGACGTCAAAAACGGCACTGAAATCTTGTGCGTTTCGAGTGAATGTGCTTCCCAGGCGCGTGGTAAACGTTTTTTGCTTCGAGATGAAACCTTCCTGGCAGCTTGCGCGGTGCATTCCCAGTCACTAAGATGGATATTTACACCGCAGTATATAAGTCGCCGGATTTTCTTACATCATGACCCAGTTTTGTTGTCAAAATCCGGAAATCCCATATCGTGGTTTCATACCACTATGTTTGATGTGACTGGATTACCTCAAAATCAAGATGGGGAGCCGGTTTTCAAAATGTCCTACAACTCAAGAACCGAATTCAACGTTTGTTATGATGTGAAAGGGGACGCTCGCGTGCGTATGGCACAACACCCCTATAACAACGTATGTCAAAATTGGAAGCCTTGGTTGCTACTTGATGGAGATTCAACCTATCACCTAAATGAAGCCGCGGGATGTCCGCAGGAAGAACAATATTTCGATGAGTTATCACAAACCACAAGGTTCTTTCGTAACAAGCATGAGGTTTATATTGCTGATGGTTATGTTACCTTGTTCTGTTTATTTGATCCGGCTCCGGCCGGTATTGAGCGTCACCAGCCTGGCGAATACAGCGACTATGAGCCACTTTCAAAATTAATCGGAACTGAATCTTACGAAATTTTTCAAAGGGAGATTTTGCGATACGATGAGATGGTAGATAAACTCTCCTTAGCCAAAGCGATGGGTCGCTTAGATGATTACCATGGGTCGCCACTCTGGGATTTGTATTTGCAAGGTAGAGATGCACAAATTGCTATTGAACTTGATCTCGCAAATAAGCTTATAGTAGAAGGTAAAGGACGCGAGCACGTTTTGGCAGAATGGATGCAATCTATATCTGCTAAATGAGAGAACGCTTGCTAAAAACTTGTCCTATCACTTTGCAGATTCATCTCGCTTGGGGTTTCCAATCATCTGCATAGTTTTTAATATGTTGAGCGCTAACAACTTATTTATGGGAAGCATGCACTCTATATTATTGTTTTATTCTCCTAATTCGACAATTCGTTAGGTCTTTTCAGAGAAAATCTTAAGCTATGACAAACGTTCTTGATGTGAATAAAAACGAGCCCATAATCATTCCCGAGCAACGGATCGGTACTGAGGGTGCACGCCAAAGATTCTTGGTAAATGTTGTATCGAACTATGGATTGGTCATCGGACAGACACTTGTTAACTTGTGGTTGACACCGTTCTTAATTGCCCAGCTTGGCATTGCTGGCTTTGGAATCATTCCCCTAGCAAGTTCAATCATAGGTTATATGGCAATCATAACTAATTCCCTTAATGATGCGATTTGCCGTTTTTTAGCGATTGACTTGGATGCAGGAGATCACCTCACTGCAAACAAAACTTTCAACTCAGCCTTGTTTGGAGTTGCAGGGCTTATTCTCTTGATGATACCCGTCGCAATCCTGCTTTCAGTATTTTTCCCTACCCTATTTAATGTTGTACCAGGATGGGAAACAGACGCCAAGTGGTTAGTCGTTGCTGTATCTCTATCTTTTTTTGTTACGGTTTTGGCAGGGGTCTTTGCCTTATCAACGTTTGTTCATAGCCAGTTTCTTTTGAGCAATATCGTCAATTTTTTGGGATTGGTGACGAAAATCGGATTTATTTTTATTATGTTTTACTTTTTTACCAATCGTTTGTGGTATGCAGGAGGCGGTGCTCTCCTTAGTGCATTTGTTACTTTATTGGGTTCAATTTGGCTTTGGCGTAAGTTAACGCCTGAATTAAATATTGATGTTAAAAAGTTCGATTTTTCACGTTTATTAGACTTGGGGGATATGGGATGGTGGACTCTCGTGAATACTTTGGGTACGATGATTCTGAGTAATGTAGGGTTGATCATTATCAATATTTTCTTTGGAGCTGCAATGACAGGTGGCTATGCATCCGTCATACAACTGGCTTTATTGATGGAGTATCTTGTGTTTGCTGCAGATACCGCCATAAGGCCTGTGATATTGCTAAAGTATGCACAAGAAGATTTCCTTGGAGTAAAACGTGTTACCTCGCAGGCGATTAAGATATTGGGTTGGGCCTTGGCACTCCCAGTCGGCCTCATGTGTGGCTTTGCCCGTCCACTTCTTTCGCTTTGGCTTGGTTCATCCTACGCGTATCTGGATATTTTGCTCATCATTACAGTTTGTCATTTAAGTTTGAATCTGTCTATGAAGCCTTTGCTTCGTGTTCAAAATGCCCATAACAAAGTTCGTTGGCCAGGAATTGCTACGATAATTACAAGTGTAGCTTTTCTAGCGCTCGCTGTGGTTTTTGCTAAGGGTAGTTCTTTAGGAGTGGCAGGTGTTGCACTAGCGAGCACTATTGCATGGACAGCGAGAAACGCCATATATCTCCCTATTTACACTGCTCGAATCATGAACTTGCGGTGGTGGGCATTTTTCCCAGACTTTATTACCAGTACAGTGGGCACACTATTGGTATGGGTAGCAGCCATTGCAATAACTAGGTTTTACATACCAAACGGGTGGATCTCGCTTGGCGTTTCGGCAGCAACCGTTTCTTTAGTTTATATCGTAGTAGTATGGTTTTTGGGGATGAAACGTACTGAACGACAGTTGGCGATCAGCTTAGTACCTTTCAAGTTTTTCAAGCAAGGTGGAAAATAAAGACAGTAAATTGAAATTCGTAACACAAATTCCTGCTACATTATTTGTGTCATGTATCACTTGAAATTCAAAAGGAGTGGAATTTATGTTGAGTAGGATGAAGGATATAAAAGCCATCAAGATGCTCAGAAAAACCCTGCTTTTTTCTCGCATACGGCAATATTTTCCCATGGCCGGTGCTGAAATTATTGATGATCGAGACAGCCTCGATGTAGTGGATGTTCTTACCATCGACTGGCCAACCCATGTAAAAAAGCCCAAAATTGGAATCGTGCAAGACTGGGGTGTTTATCCGAAATGGACCAAGCACTGCCGTTTTTTAGACCACAATTCATTTGATTATGAGATTTATAACGTTTATGCCCACGACTGGATTGAGAAAGCAAAGGAATTTGATATTATTCTTGGTTTTTTGGGAAGCCAATTTTGGTATTTACAAGAGATGCGGGACAAATACTATTTCCTGGAAAAATTTCTCGGCAAGACAACCTACCCATCTGCAGAACATGCAATTTTATATGAGAATAAGGAAATCGAAGCATATATCGCTAAACTGCACAATCTCCAATTTGCTAAAACCTTTGTGTCACACGATAGAGAGGATGCATTAAGCATAATCGAAACTTTAAGATATCCTTTCATATCGAAAATTGTTCCGGCTTCAGGATCAATGGGTGTAGAAATGGTACAAAGCCCGGAACAAGCTCGAAAAATCGTTGAACAGGCTTTTTCCAGAAACGGGAGACAAACCTTTTATAACTCTTTCCGGCAAAAGAATTATGTTTATTTCCAAGAATATGTTCCTAATAATGGATACGATATTCGGGCGATTATAGTGGGCGATAAGTGGGGTTTCGGATATTACCGCAAGGTGTTAGATGGGGATTTCAGGGCATCGGGGATGCACACGGAGGAATATAGACAATTACCCGAAGAACCACTAAGAATCTGCCGAAAGGTAAATGAAATTATCAAGAGCCCAATGCTAGCTGTAGATATGGTGTATGGTCAGGATAGCAGTTACCACATTATTGAATTTTCGCCAACAGTTCAAATAGATCTTCCTGACACATTGAAAGTTAATGGTGTTCCTGGATTATATATTTTCGATGATGCAGGATCTATCCACTTTGAGGCCAAAAGGTATTGGCTCCACGACTTGATTCTGGCAGAGTTCCTTTTGAATCACTTTTTACCGAAGTGGCTTTAGAAATAGATTAATTTAAAAAGTGATCTACATAATCCCAAAAAAGATAAAAATGCGACAACAATCAATTTTTGAAAAGAACAGATTGATCCGGGCAGAGGTAGCTCTGCTGATAGGCTTTCTTTCGGTTGCAGCTGCAATGTTTGGACTAATCTACCCCTCTAGTTACGCCCCCTTGCTGTTCTTAGGGGCAGTAGCCGTGACTGTTGTTTTCATCATGTGGGTTATTAAACCAGTATTTGCATTTTACGCTGCTATGTTTGTAGTGATGCTCCCGGTGGGTATGTTGCCTCTGGAAATTCACTCGAACCTCAACCGCGCCCTGACGGTCGTTGCTCTTGGTGTTTGGCTTCTGGCTGTTTTAATGAAACGGCAACGTGTCTATTGGAGCGGAACCGCAATTGCTATGGTGGCTTTTCTAATCTGGAGCCTGATCACCTTACTTTGGGCATATAACTTTGATTGGGCGAAGACCTTCATCCAGGTTTACTTGTTGAGATTCGTGCTATTTATTTTTTTAATGCCAAATTGTGTTAGAACAAAAAAAACGTTAGATGGAATGTTTATAAGCCTGGCGCTGAATGGATGGGTTTTAATAGCGTTCAGTGTATATATGTTGATTCAGAATGGATTTACTCCTGGTTCTCGCTTTAAGCTCCTTGGCGTAAATGAAAACGATGCAAGTACACTTATTCTAATAACCTTGTTGGGTGTTTTATGGGTAACAACGCAGCTATACCAACGAAAACGGATCATAAAAATAATTTTAGCAGTTATCTATTTACTGTTAACGATTGTTTTTGTCTTTGCCAGTGGTTCGCGAGGTAGTGCAATTTCATTGGCAATCACTTTGATCGCCTTTTTGATCTGGAGGGAAACTCGTTCCTGGAGTGTCATCTGTATACTGCTTCTTTGTTTGGCGATTATTTTCTTTCCATCGTTATTCGTAACAACGATCGAACGTTTTTTGTTACAGGCCAGGGACAGCCAATCTTTATTAGGAGGGCGAGAAATACTATGGAAAGCAGCTTTGGAAATGATCCGCGATCATCCCTTGGGCGGCGTGGGGATTGGCAACGCAGGTCTTGCTATTCAACCGTATCTCAATATTGGGAACCGTTTAGAAAGTGTATCTGCTCACAATCCAATCCTAGTAATTTGGAGTGAAACAGGTCTATTCGGAATTCTACTCTATATAGGTATCCTGGTGAGTGCGATCATCGAATTTGCCAAGCAATATATACGGTATCAGCATATCAATATCGATCATCCTTATATACCTTATTTTGCTTTTGTATCGTCTGTGTTTTTAGGTTACATGGCCTCATGGGTGAAAGGTGGAGGTATGGAAATGGCACATTCATACTTCTTCATGTTGGCACTCTTACTTATTCCGTTTGGCCTTGATGATGGTGCATCAGTACAACTAAGTAATTCAGTTAATCTTGGCGATCAACAAAAATGAACCTTTCTTCAAAAAAATTGGCAATTTATCTTCCCTCATTGCATGGCGGAGGCGCTGAACGTATAATGCTAAAGTTAGCATGCGGAATGACTTCGCGTGGTTATTCAGTGGACTTGGTGTTGGCTCGAGCACAAGGGGATTTCTTGGAACAAGTACCTGAATCGATACGATTAATTGACCTTCACGTTAATAGAGATATTTTAAGCTTACTCCCATTGATTAATTATCTTCGACAAGAACGACCCTCTGCTATCCTCTCTGGTTTACATACAAACTTTATTGCTTTATGGGCCCGTTGGTTAGCACGAGTGCCGACACGAGTTATCGTTAGTGAGCGAAGTACCCTTTCGCATTATGTGAAGCATCTCTCGGCCGATCTGCGAATGTGGATTATGCCTCAGTTGGTTAGATGGTTCTACCCATGGGCTGACAGTGTAGTTACTGTTTCACAGGGTGTCGCAGATGATTTGCGGAAATTGATGAAAAGCTCTGAAACTCGCATACGGGCGATATATAACCCTGTTGTTACCCCAGATTTACGAGCTCAAGCTCAAGTTGAATTAGATCACCCTTGGTTTCGAAAAGGAGAACCCCCAGTAATAATAGCAATTGGGCGATTATCTTCAGTAAAAGACTTTCCACTTTTGATTACCGCTTTTGCTCGGGTACGGAGAATTCATCAGTCGCGCCTCTTAATTCTTGGCGAAGGCGAAGAACGCCCTAAGCTAAACAAGTTGATACATGACTTAGATTTGGATGATTATGTTTCAATGCCCGGTTTTGTTTCGAATCCCTTGCCTTACTTGCTACGTTCTAACGCGTTTGTGCTCTCATCACAGTTTGAGGGATTGCCAGGTGCATTGATCGAGGCGATGTATTGCGGTATCCCATTGATTTCAACGGATTGTCCGAGCGGTCCTCGAGAGATACTTGCAGACGGTAAATATGGGCGGTTGGTGCCAGTTGGCGATGTAGATGCTCTTTCTGTTGCAATCTGTGATGCGCTTGAAAATAAAATTGCATGTCCTCCGCCAGAAAGTTGGCAAAGATTTGATTTAGATACTATATTGGATCAATATATCGAAGAGCTTTTCGGGAATGAAAAAAAAGAGAGGCTTCTTTTGAGTAAATAATGAAAACAAAGATATCTTTCTCTTTTCCCATAATTCTAGCCTTGCTAATCCAGACTTCTACATGGTTACCTTTCAGTTTGCCCCAGTCAGCTAATTTTGATTTACCCCCTTTGTCCATTAGAATGGGGATCTCATGGCCGGGTAGAGATAAGACAGAATTACCAAATGAATGGGCGTGGGCGACGATTGTATATAGCCTGAGGCCAAGACAGTCGACAGATACGAATGGAATTTATGTTTCACCGAATGGGGATGACGATAATCCAGGTACGTTCGAGCAGCCGTTTAAAACAATTAAGAAAGCGGCTTCGATAGTGAATGCGGGTGATATAGTGTATGTACGCAGCGGGTCGTATGTTGAAAAGGTAGATCTCTATCGCTCTGGTACAGAAGCGGCTCGGATCCGTTTTTCAGCTTATCCGGGCGAGATTCCCGTCATTGACGGTCAAGGAATCATGGGTGAAAACTGGGGCGTGTTGTTAGATTTAACTGGTGATTATATCGAGGTTTCAGGGTTTGAAGTGAAAAATTCTGCCGGGATGTGTGTAAGATTAGCTGGAAAACACAACAGGGCTAGCCAAATAGTAGCTCATCACTGCGATGAAAATGGGATATTAATTACCGGCGATTTTGGCATTGTAGAGGATTCAGAGGTCTGGTGGGCAGCCTCTAGCCATGCTTATGGATCGGGCAGTTCGTGGGCTTCTGGAATATCCGCGGCGCGCAGTCCACGAGGGGCTATTATTCGCAGAAACTATGTTCATGACAACTGGGGTGAAGGTCTTTCAACCTTTGAGGCCACCGAGACAATCATTGAAGACAACACTATCCGAGATAGCTGGTCGGCCAATTTGTACGTTTCAGATGCAACTCATGTATTAGTCCAAAATAATACGGTTTATACAACTGAAGACAGCGAAGTACAAACAGGGACTAGAGTCGGAATTATGCTGGGCGATGAAAAATGCTTACCTTGCTCATCGGACATCACGATAATAAACAACCATGTTTATAAAACTGAACGCAACTTTTATTGGTGGCAAGGCGTATCTGACGGGATGGTAAATACCACGATTACAGGGAATGTCTTTGAAGAATCAATTAATGTAGCCGGCGTACAAATCAACTCGGGCAATCACGTTAATAGTGTATTTGAGAATAACACAATCATTCAGACAAATGGCTTGCCGCCGTTGTTGAACTATGGAAATGTGCCTGGAGAAAACACCATCGTAGCTGTTCAAGCGCCGGCAATCCCACCGTCATCTGACGTTTGTCAAACAAATTGTTCCCAATGGTGGGAATATTATAAAAGCTTTTGTTTCTTACAATGCCTACGTAATTTTATAAGAACTATCTTATAGACTGGAACTGGGGTGATTTTCTAAACCGAATCGCTTATCGAATCCCATCCTTTTGGGCGATAGTGGATAGCGTGTTAAATATCGTGTAGCAAATCAATGAAAATATCGCTAGATAGTGATTTTGAGAAAACATATTAATGTTTTCTCTCAGAGGAAATTATTGAATATGCCACCGCAAATTGTAAGAAAGAAAGTTCGTGTACTAATATCTGGTCATCTCCCGCCACCGATGGGTGGAATTGGGGCATTTTTCCAAGCGTTGCTTAATTCCTCTTTATCAGAAAAAGTTGATCTACTTTTTGTTATTACTAGCTCCCAGCGCAGAGTGTTATCTGCTAGTGGGAAGGCAACTTTTTCCAACCTTTTGGAGGCTATTAAAGATTGCACTCGATTTGCCAGGGCAGTTCTGAAGCATCGCCCTCAGGTGACACATATTGCCACAGTTTTTGGTTGGTCGTTTATCAAGCACAGTGTATGTGTGATGATTGCTCGTGCCAGTGGAAGCCGGGTACTCATCCATCCACATTGTAGTTTTAAAGCAATCTATTTAGAACGGCCGACATGGTGGAAATGGTATTTTAGAAAAATAACTAAACTGTCCCATGGAATAATAACTTTATCGAGCGAATGGGATGAACTGAAAGAAATCATACCTGACTGTGCAGTTTATTCGTTACCAAATGCTATTGACCTGGTGCCTTATCTTCCTATAGCTCGAAAGCGCTTGGAAAATCATAACAAAAACGGTGATTTGCGAGTGCTGTACTTGGGATATCTTGGAAGTACAAAGGGGTCTTTTGACTTGATCGATGCTGCCGGCGAGCTTCTTTCCAATAGTTCTAATGTGATTTTTGACCTGGTAGGTGATGAATTAGCTCAAGGTGTCCGCCAGCTATTGGAGCAAAAAATATTAGCTAAAAATCTCAATGGAAAGGTCAATATACATCAACCTGCATTTGGTCCTGAGAAATTAGCGTATTTTCAGCGGGCGGATGTGTTTATATATCCCTCCTATTACGAGGGTATGCCCATGGCCGTTCTTGAAGCAATGGCTAGCGGGTTACCGGTAGTGGCTTCACGAGTTGGAGGCCTCCCCGATTTGTTAGAAGATGGCGTGAACGGTTATCTCGTTGATCCAGGTTGTCCTGAACAATTGGCAACTGCTATTCAAAAAATTTTAAATAATGACTTGCTGTTGAGCTCAATGCAAAAACAAGCAGCTAGAATTGCTGCAGAGCGCTTTGACATAGAGCAACTTGTTACAAAATTGGTGGAAATCTACGAATTCGCAGATTGAGCCTCTAAGGAAGAAAATTGGAAAAGTTAAATATGAACCATGAAGTGTTCGCAGAGTTTTTATCCCGCCAAGGTCATCGGATCGTACAGACCAAAAGTTGTTTTTGGTATGATGCCCAACCAGGATTTTACTTTTATTTTCCCTATCATAGATTGATTACACCTGATAAGGATGAACTAGATCAGCTTTTCAGGAAAAATTTTTGCATTGGCATGAGATTCTTTGCTCCATTGGATGCTATTGGTAAAAATAGTTATATGATTACCTGTTCTGATAAAAAATACGATTTTTCATCCATTGATGCAAATTATGCCCGGCGTCAGACACGCAGAGGTCTGGACAATTTTGAAATTAGAAGCATTGACTTTAATGAGCTCTCTAACTTAGGGTTTTCTCTTGTTCAAGAGACACTGATCAGACAGAATCGAAATCCAGGCGCGTGGACAGTGAAGAAATGGCAACAATATTGTTTGGCTACCCAAGGATTACCTGGCTTCGAAGCATGGGGAGCATTTTTAGGCAGTGACTTGGCATCATTCATTGTAGCATTCCAAATGGAAGATTATTTTACAATTTTGCATCACAGTTCCGCAACACAGTATTTGCGATTGTATCCAAATAATGCGCTTGTATTTTATTTGACAAAATTAAAGCTAATGTCGCCACAGGTTTCAACGGTTTCCTACGGTCCACAATCATTAGATGCGCCAGAATCACTGGACAAATTTAAGTTTCGAATGGGATTTGTGATGGCTCCAATGAAACAGCGAATTGAATTTAACCCATTCATTAGACCGTTTGTTAATAGATTTACCCAGAAATGTGTTAGCACATTTTCAGGATTGAGGCCCGGAAGCGATACTTTAAGAAAACTGGATGGAATTATTCGTTTCTGCCTGGAAGCCTCTTAGTTGAAAGCTTGCAGAAGCATATGCCAAAATTTGGGGAAGCCTAAGTCGTATCACCTCAGGAAAAATTATGCGTATTCTAATATTCGGTGCTAACTATAAGCCTGATTTAGGCCCAAGTGCCCCATTATTCACCATGCTGTGTGAAAACTTGGTGCGGCTTGGCCATCAAGTCACAATGATTACAATGGTACCCCATTATCCTTCCGGTCGGGTTTCAAGTGAATTCCGGGGCAAACTTGTATGGCGCTCAGTGGAAAATGGCGTGGATGTAGTACGAGTGACATTGCCTTCCGTCAATAGATCGAGAATATTACTCAGGCTTTTGCAATTTGCTGTTTATCAGATTGGTGCAACGTTAGTGGGTTTAGGTAAAAAATACGATGTAGCCTTTGTTGCCAGTTCATCTTTGTCGGCATGGTTGCCTTTTGCTGTGTTAATTGTTCTTCGACATAAGCCTGCAATTTATTCTGTTTATGACGTATATCCTAACGTTGGTATAAAACTGGGCATATTTCGACATAAACCGGTGATTTCATTGGTTGCCGCTATGGAGAAATATTGTCTGAAAAATTCTAGTTTCGTTCGAATTATCTCTGATTCGTTCAAGCCAGCATTGCGAGCACTGGATGTTCCTGATGAAAAAATGGTATTGATAAATGATTGGGTTGATACAGACTTAATCCAACCATTGTCTCGGTCTAATGAGCTTGCAAAAGAATTTAATCTGACTGGAAAATTCGTTGTTATGTATGCTGGAAATATCGGCTTCTCTCAAGGTTTGGAGCATATACTTACTGCCGCCGAGATACTTAGAGATCACTGCGAAGTTCATTTTGTTTTTGTTGGAGATGGTGCGGAGCGAGAAAACCTGCATGCACAAGCTGAAAAACAGGGATTAGCGAACGTACAGTTTATTCCTTTTCAGTCACGCGAGCGACTGCCAGAGGTCTTAGCATCTGCTGATGTCTCTTTGGTTTCTTTAAAGCGCGGAATTGGTTTAGATTCTCTCCCCTCAAAAACACTGTCGATCTTAGCGAGCGGGCGTCCTGTATTAGTGTGCGCTGATGAGCAAAGTGAAATATGCGATCTAATTCGAAAAGCAGACGCCGGATTTTGTATTCCACCAGAAAGCCCTGCCCAATTAGCCAACATGATAATCAAATTGAAAAATGATAAACAATTATGTCAACGTTTTGGAACAAATGGGCGTTCATGGGCCGTAAACAATCACGCTCCTCTGGTTGGAGCCAAACAGATTGAACAGTTGTTGATGAAAGCTATTTGCAAAAAAGAAGAATAAGCAAACTATAAATTGAGGGGGAAACTTTAATATCAACCAAATTTTCATACGAGGGTGAGCAATTGATTATGCAAAATAGTATAAGTTTACCAGTCCCAACGATTAAAAAAACCATGTGGTTGGGCAACATTATGAAGAGACTGTTCGATATTGTAGTCTCATTCATTGTGCTTGTTTTTACTGCGCCGTTCTATGGTCTGATTGCCATTGCAATCAAACGCGATAGTCCAGGGCCGGTTTTTTACCGGGGTTGGCGAATTGGTCGTAAGAGGAAATTTTTCAAAATCCTAAAATTCCGAACGATGTATGAAACAGAACTGAGCTATTTAGGACCAAAAGTAACGGCACAGGACGATCTGCGTGTAACGCCGCTCGGACATTGGTTGCGCGATACAAAATTAAATGAATTTCCACAGTTCTGGAACGTACTGATTGGTGAAATGAGTCTGGTTGGCCCGAGACCTGAAGACCCGGTATTGGCAAATACATGGCCTGCTGAAGTTACAGAAGAAGTTCTTTCCGTTCGCCCTGGAATTACAAGCCCAGCGTCAGTATTGTATCGTAACGAAGAGAACATGTTACATGCCAATGATGTTTTAGAGAAATATTTTCATGAACTGATCCCGGACAAGATGCGGCTCGATCAATTATATGTTCGAAACAGGTCTTTTTGGCTGGACCTCGATGTGATTTTTTGGACGGCCTTGTTGCTGATTCCGAAGATTAAGGCGTATTCACCTCCGGAACAATTATTATATGTTGGCCCAATGACTCGCTTTATTCAACGATATTTAATTTGGTTCATTTGGGATTTTTTAGTAGCTTTTACATCTATTGGTTTGATGGGGATATTTTTTCGTATGTTTGGCCCATTGGATTTAGGTTGGCAACGGGCTCTTCTAATGGCAATGCGCTTCTCGTTGGTTTATATTTTGGTTGGTGCGTTTTTTGGAGTATATCGGATCAATTGGCCGAAGGCAACTTCCTGGGATGCGCTCCGTTTATCAACAAGTTGGGCTATCTCAGTATCCATAGCATTGCTAGTTCACTATTATGTTGGCTACAGTAGCTTACGCCATTATGGCCTGGTTCTAGGTGCGTCCATACTAGCGCTCTCCGGCTTTGTATTTACTCGATATCGCAGTCATTTACTGATTGGCTTTTTAGGAAGGTTTGCCAGGTCAAAAATAAACACAGTCGTTACTCGCGAACGGGTGTTGGTTGTCGGCTCAGGTAGAACAGCTGAACATATTGCCTGGTTGTTGGATCATCCAACCTATTCAAGCAAATTTCAAGTTGTTGGGTTCGTAGATGACGATTTCCTCTCGCAAGGATTGAATATTTATGGGACGAAAGTGTTAGGGTCATATAATGATGTGTCAGACCTCATAAAAAAATACGATATTGGAATTATCTTGTTGGCTGATAATCGTATATCGCGTGAACAGTTTAAATCTCTTACAAATATCACATCTAAAACAACGACCAAATTTGTCGTTGTTCCAGATGTGTTTGGCGCGTTGAAGAACTTAATTATAGTTCCTCCATTTCATAATAATGCTGTAGAAGACGAAAAAGACAAAATTACACCTTGCGGTTATTGTATCGGGAGGTATTCGCGGTTAGAAATTGAGTGTCAAATTGAAGAATTGGACGACCATAAACCCGTTACACAAAAGAATTCAAATTAGTACTTGGCAGATGTTTTGTTGTTCTCAGGTTAACCATTTACAGCCATAATTGGATGTAAACAAGGCCTGATCTTTTCCAATTACTCTCTCCAAAACATTCAATATTGAGAGTAAACCTTTTCTATTTTTAGGGATGGTGACTATGAAAGCAGTTGTTCTGGCTGGTGGTAAAGGTACGCGTTTAGCACCTTTTACAACGGTTTTGCCAAAACCTCTGATGCCTATTGGTGAGATGCCA
>Ga0105104_10000852_pt1 | contig 23638 bp, 18 predicted proteins | sample PPLLaktember2015_3_FD_87034 | JGI IMG/M metagenome (GOLD analysis project Ga0105104, IMG submission 87034) | Freshwater sediment microbial communities from Prairie Pothole Lake near Jamestown, North Dakota, USA - PPLs Lake P7 Core (6) Depth... | ecosystem: Environmental > Aquatic > Freshwater >...
ACGGTTTCATGGCCAGCCGAAGCGGCTGAACCCCAAGTCGATATCGACTTGGGGTTCAGCCGCTTCGGCTGGCCATGAAACCGTGACGTCGATCTGGGGCATCTTCACTCTCCTCTATCAGTGGTACACACTGGTTGAGGGCGACGGCATCACGAGGCCGGCGCCAGTGACCGCGCGAACGAACGACGGGTTCCGATAGCCGATGGCATCCAGCCGCCTCGCCGCTTCCCTTGCATCGTCGAGCCGTCCGAGACCCACAAGGGCCAGCACCCAGGGTTCGACGAACGCGTAGTCCTGGGAGGTGCGCGCGATCGGTTCGAGCGCGGCGACCGCCAGCGTCCAGGCGTCGGACGCCCCCTTCCGGTCTCCCTGGCGCCTCAGCGCCCGCCCCTGCAGCTCGAGGCTCAGCCCCAGCAGGCGCAAAGCTTGGCGGTCGTCCTTGCTCCGATGCAGCAGGTGGTCCGCGATCTCCCGGGCGGCCCTGGCCTCCCGCGCGGCTCCCGCGGCGTCGCCGCGATTCAGCGCGAACTGTGCGAGCGCTGTCCGGACGTCGGCGAGGTCGCGCTGCCGCGCGGGGTTCAGGGCGTCGAGCGAGGCCGCCCGTTCCATGATGGCCTCCGCCCTGCGGAGGTGCGGCAGCGCGTCGGTGAACGCCCCCCGGTCGAGCGCGATGACGCCCACCCGGTAATGGCTGCGACCGAGCTCACGCTGCCAATCCAGGTTCGAGGCATCGTCGGCCGCGAGCCGATCGGTGATCAGCAGCGCCTCGCCCGCGTGGCGGGCGGCTTCGGGGAGGACGCCCTGGGCCTCGAGCAACATGGCCACCCGGTTGTGGCTGACGCTCAAGTACTGGCGCCATCGTGCCGTGCCCGGTTCCCGGCGTGCGAGGTCTTCCTGGAGGTCGAGTTCGGCGCGGTGGTGGGCAAGCGACTCGTCGAGCCTTCCCTGCGCCCGGAGGACCGCGCCGATCGCGTTGTTCGACGAAGCCGCCGCGCGGCGCAGGGTGGTGTCGTCCGGTCGCGCGGCCAGCAGCCTGCTTTCGATCGCCAGCGTCGAGCGGAAGCGCTCGAGCGCGCCTTCGAGATCGCCCTGTTCCTCGAGCACCGAGCCGATGTTGCTGTTCGCCGACGCCAGCTCGAGCTGCCAGTCGGCGTTCTTCGGGTCGATGGCGACCAGCCTCTCCGCCAGATGAAGGTACTCGCGGAAATGGTCGAGCGCGACGTCGAGGCGCCGCTGGCGCCACTCGACGAATCCCACCCAGAAGTGGCTCTGTGCCAGGTCGTAGAGGCGCTTCCCGTCGTTGGGGTGGCGGTCGGCCAGCATGCGGGCGAGCGCGAGCGACTGGGCCAGCGGCTTCACCGCCTCGGCGAGCCGGCCCTGCGTGATGCGCACGTCGCCGATCTGATAGAGCGCCGCCGCGCGATCGGCGAGCTCGTGGTCCGTCAGGGCGGACTCGGGGACGGCGGCGAAGTAGTCCATCGCCTTTGTCCCCACGTCGTCCAGGATCTCGAGCCGCCCAACCGTCTCGAGCTTCTTCCTGAGATCGCCGAGCATGAACCCGATCAGGTCTTCCGCCTGGCCGCGCCGACCGTCCGCTTCGCGCCGCGCGGCGACGGCCGCTGTTCGTTCCCGCTCGAGGTCCACCGAGTACTTCAAGCCGCCGAGCACCGCCACGATGAGGGCGGCCGCGATGCCGAGCCTCCACGCCCGACGCGCGCGCTTGCCCGCGACCCAGCGGAGGCGCTCGAGCGTGTCCACCGCCGTCGGACGCTCCGCAGGAGCGAGCGACTTCAGGCGCTGGATCAACCGTGCCAGGTCGGTGTCGATTCCTTTCGGAGGCGGCACGCCCCCTCGGCTCGCCCGGTCGAGCAGCGCCGCCGAATCGTCTGCTTTGTCGAAGGGCGGCAGGCCGGTGAAGAGTTCCTGGAGCAGGAGGCCGAAGGAGTAGAGATCGCTGGCCGTCGTCGCCGTTTCACCCCGGGCCTGCTCGGGACTCATGTACGCGAGGGTGCCCAGCACGGAACCCCTCTCGGTCTCGAGGAGCGACGACGGCGCCTGGGTGGCCCACTCGTCCGGTGCCGGCAGGCGGGTGTGCGCGGCCTCGGGTGGAGGCAGCGAGGCCCCGGCAGGGGGCCGGTTCTCGCCGAGCGAGGAGAGGGTGGCCCGGCCCTGAAACGGATCGCTGATCGTGGGAGCATCTCGGGCGCTTTCGTCGTCCTCGGCTTCGACGTCGGGCAGCCTGTCGTTCGCGGGCGTGGACCGCGCCAGGCCGAAGTCGAGCACCTTCACGTCGCCCGCGGCGGTGATCATGACGTTGCCCGGCTTCAGGTCGCGGTGCACGACGCCGGCCGCGTGCGTCGCAACCAGGACCTGCGCGATCTGCGTCGCGATGGCGAGGCGCTGGGCGGCCGTCAGGCCCCCGTCGAGTGCGCCGCGGAGGGTGCGACCCTCGATCAACTCCAGCACCAGCCAGTCGTTCCCTCCCGTCTCGAGGTAGTTGTAGACGCGGCAGATGTTCGGGTGATCGAGGTTCGAGAGAATCTGCGCTTCGCGGAGGAAGCGCGCCCGGGCGCGGGTGTCGAGGCGGTGTTCGGGGCGGACGGCCTTCAGGGCGACGCGCCGCTTCAGCGTCTCGTCGACGGCCGCGTACACCTCTCCCATGCCACCGCGCCCAAGCCGGTGGAGGATCCGGTAGCCGGGGATGCCGGGGGACGGGAGTTGTGCGTCGATGGATCGAGTATAGCCCGGCGGACCGTCAGCGTTCGAGTAGCCTGTCGAGTTGCCCGAACCGGTCGTTCGCGCCGAGCAGGGCCAGGACGTCGCCCTCGTGGATCACCTCGTCGGCCGGCGGCGCCACCGTAATCACCGGCGGGGACGGACCTGCACGCCGCCGGGCCGTCACACGCTGCCCCGGTCGGTTAAGATTGTCGCGGAGGTGCGCGATGGCGCAGGCCGATGATCCCGTCGTCGTCTTCCGAGGGAGCGCCTGGCAGGCGGAGCAATTGCGGGGCCTGCTCGAGAATGCCGGCATCGACTCCTTCTTGCGCGACGAGGTGATGGGGCGGATCGACGCGCCGGCGCTCGCGGCGGGTGCCATGGGCGCGGTGAAGGTGGTCGTCCCGCGTGACCACGTCGGGCAGGCCGAGCAGATCCTCAAGGACTTCGGTGGCGAAGGGGGCGTGCCCGGGGCGGCGCCCGAACCCGCCGCCGATCTGCCGCCGCTGCCGCAGTGGGTGTGCGTGCACTGCGGCGAGCAGGTCGAGGGTCAGTTCGACGTCTGCTGGAATTGCGGCGCGGCTCGGGGAGACTGACGTCGACGCCCCGAACCGCCTCGCGGTGCGGACGGCCTACATCACCAGCACTTTGACGTCCGGGTAGCCCATCAGCTTGAGGATGAAGTAGTTCACCGCGGCTTCACCGGGATCGTCCGAGACGCACACCAACTCCGCATACCTTGGAACCCCGGCCTTCGTCACGATGGCCCAGATGTCCTTTGCGGCCTTGGGCGTGCCGTCGGGATTCAGCAAGTCGGTGTACGGCACATGCACGACCTTGCCGTCCTGTGGTCGTGCGGGCATTCCCGTGCCCGACGCAATGAACACTTTCGGGTAAAGCCCCCTGGTGCTCTTCGGGTCCGCGACGATGACGTTCTCGCGGACGCTGCCGGGATAGGTCGTGGGCGGTATGGAGAGGTCTCGCGGCGCCTTCCTGGGGCCGACCACGGTCGGAGCCTTCGTCACCGCGAAACCAAGTTGAGCCCATCTGTCCATGGAGTCGATGAAGACAGAGACCTTCTTCTGGCCGAGCTTCTCCAGCATGACGAAGGCCAGCGCCGCCTCCTTGGTCAGCCCGGCGCCCGACACCACCACCGCCTCGTGAGACGCGTCCACGCCGGCGGGGCCCAGGAGTTCTGCCAGCTTCTGGGGACTTGCAAGATTGGTCTTGAAGACATCTGCAGGGATGTTCAGCGCAAAAGGCACGTGGCCCTGGTTGAATGCGTCGGCAGGCCGCACATCCACCACGCTGACCTGTGCGTTCGTGTACATCCTGACCATCTGGCCGCCCGTCCACTGCAACCACCGCGTATCCCTCGCCAGGAACGGAGCGTCGTAGGTCCAGTAGGGTAGCTCTCTCTCGTCGCTCATCCACCCCATCTCGGACTCGACGTACAGCTTGACTCTCGGGTAATCGAGGATGAATTTCAGGGCGAAGAACGGGGCGCTGGCGGCCACCCCACCCCCGCAGTAGGTGTAGACCTGCTGTTCCGGCCGGATGTTCAAGTAGGCGAGCATTCGCCGCAGTTCTTCGGGCGACTTGAAGGTCTTGTCGGGGTTGAACAAGTCGGCGCTGGGGAGCAGGACTCCGTGCGGGGGATGACCGGGCCTGTTGAAGGGAGCGACCTGCCCGAAATGCCAGTCTCCGCCCAGGGCTTCCAGCAACACGTTGCGAGCCGGGTCCCCGGAGGCCGTGAGAAACTCCGGCAGCCTGACCCTCACGTCCTCGTTGACCGTCTTGATCTTGAAGGAGCCCTTCGGCGCAGGCGCGGCATCCTGCGTGACCGGCAACGCCGCCTCCCGCCACTTCGACAGTCCGCCGTCGAGCAGGAGCAGGTTCTTCGCAGGGAAACCGTGATAGTGCAGGGAGAACAAGACCCGGGTGGCGAGGAACGTGCCGCCCTGATCGTAGAGCACGATCGTCTTTCCCGGGCTGACGCCCCACGACTCGTAGAGCCGCTCCATTTCCGCGACCGGCATGTCCTGGGCACCGTAGGTCATCAGGTCAACGCTGACCGCGCCCGGGATGTGTTGTGCCTTGAACAGTTGCGCGGGCGAGGCGTCCAGGATCAGGACATCGGGGTTCGTCAGGTTCTTCTCGACCCACCTGGCGTCGACAAGATTGCCTTTGATTCCTTCCGCGGCGGTCAGGGGCCGTGCGGCGAGCAGGCAGACGGCGACGGCCAGCCGGCCAAGTAGGAAGCCGGGCCTCGACACCTTCATGTTGTCCCTCTTTCGCCCCGTTGCTCTGGGGCCCAGTTGTGAGTCGATGAAGGAGTAGACGGATAGGGAGGTCGCCGTGTTCCGTGTCGCTGCTTTCGGAGCACTCGCGGACAAGGTCTGGAATTCGTGTTCCGTCCCCCAAGAACTGACGCGGCCGCGTCGCGCGCGCCAGGGACGTCGCGGGGTTGCCTGCGAACGCCATTCGTCGCAAGATGGGCGGCTATGGACCAGCCCATCCCTCCGCTCACCGTCCGGCACACCTTCGCCTGCTCGCCCGATCGCGTCTTCGACGCCTGGCTCGACTCCTCGGTGGCCTGTCGCTGGCTGTTCGCGACGCCTGACGGGCAGAACGTGCGTTCTGACATCGACCCACGCCCGGGCGGCTCGTTTGTCATCACTGACCGCCGGGCCGGGGAGGACGTCGAGCACCAGGGTACCTACCTGGAGATCGACCGGCCTCGACGCCTCGTCTTCAGCTTCTCCGTCCCGAAGTATTCGAGCGTGGTGACAACGGTCACCGTGGATCTGGTTCGCGTCCCGACCGGATGTGAAGTGACACTGGTGCACGAGGGCGTGTTGCCAGAGTGGGCGAGCTCGACGGAACAAGGCTGGCGCGACCTGCTCGCCCGGCTGGATGGACTGCTGCAAGCCTGAGACGGCTCGGCCGATTGCGGCGCGCGAGCGTCTGGAGTCACGCGGGCGGCCTTTCCGGGCCGGCCGCAGCGGGGGAGTCATGACCACTCGGATTGCCGAAGGGCAGTTTCTCTACCTCTCGCGGTCGGATGTGGAAGCTGCCGGCCTCGACATGCAGACGATGATCGGGTTGCTCGAGACGGCGTTTCGAGAGAAGGGGTTGGGCAGGGTCGAGATGCCGCCCAAGCCCGGCGTCCACACGCAGCCCGACGCGTTCCTGCACGCCATGCCCGCCTACATCCCGGCAATGAAGTCGGCGGGGATCAAGTGGGTCGGCGGCTACCCCGAGAACTACAAGCGCGGCCTCCCGTACATCACGGGCCTGCTCGTGCTGAACGACGTCGAGACAGGCATCCCGTACGCCGTCATGGATTGCGGGTGGATCACGGCTTATCGCACGGCCGCGGCGTCGGCCCTCTCGGCGAAATACCTGGCGCGTCCGGAGAGCCGCTCGGTCGGGATCCTCGCGTGCGGCGTCCAGGGCCGCAGCCACCTCGAGGCGCTGACCACCGTGTTCCCCGTGGCTCGGGTCTACGCCTACGACAGTCGGCGGGAGGCGCAGGATAGGTTTGTCACGGAGATGCGCGCGCAGTTCCGCTTCGAGGTCGCCGGCGTCGAGAATCCGCGGGCGGCCGTCGTCGAGAGCGACTTGGTGGTGACCTCGGGGCCCATCCTGAAACACCCCGACCCTCCGATCCAGGCCGGGTGGCTCCGGCCGGGCGGCTTTGCCAGCGCGGTGGACTTCGACAGCTACTGGACCGGCGCCGCCCTTGCGGAGTTCGACAAGTTGACCACCGACGACCACGGGCAGTTCCACTACTACAGGGCGGCAGGCTACTTCCAGCAGACGCCCGACCCGTGCGCCGACCTGGGGGAGATTGTCGCCGGGCTGAAGCCGGGCCGCGAGCGGGCAGACGAGCGGACGATGGCGGTGAACCTGGGCCTGGCCCTCGACGACATGGCGGTCGCGCCAGAGATATTCCGCCTCGCCCGGCAGAAGGGACTGGGGACCTGGCTGCCGCTTTGAGAGCCCGGCCAACCGTTACGAATCGTCACGCCGTGGCCGAGCGGGCGGCGGGCTGAGCGCTTTCCGGAGACCCGCGGCGCTATCCCGGGAGGAGGATTCATGAGGGGACAAGGCTGGAGGCGAACGATGCACCGCAGGCTGCAAGTCTCGCTGGCGTGCTGCGCGGCGGCGATGGCACTGGCCGTCGGCTCCGCGCAGATGCCGGGAAGGCAGGAGGCGTCGGGCCCGCCGAAGGGAGGCGGGCCGTACCGGCCCGCCGATCTCGTCGAAGTGGTGGCCCTCGACCCGACGATCAAGCTCGATATCCGCTACGCGACGGCCAACAACTTCGTGGGCCGGCCGGTCTACCCCGAAGCCCGCGCCTTCCTGCAGCGTCCTGCTGCCGAAGCGCTGCTGGCCGCGCACCGCTGGCTCAAGGACCGCGGCCACGGCCTGCTCGTGTACGACGCGTACCGCCCCTGGACCATCACCAAGCTGTTCTGGGACATCACGCCCGCCGACAAGAAAATCTTCGTGGCCGACCCGGCCGTCGGGTCCAAGCACAACCGCGGGTGCGCCGTGGACGTCGGCCTGTTCGAGCTTGCGACCGGGCGCGAAATTCAGATGCCCGGAGCCTATGACGAGATGTCCGAGCGGTCGTTCGTCACCTATACGGGTGGGACCGCGGATCAGCGGGCCCACCGCGACCTGCTGCGAAAGGCCATGGAGCGCGAGGGGTACTTCTTCGTCTACCCGGAAGAGTGGTGGCACTACGACTTCAAGGACTCGCGGGAGTACGCCGTGCAGGACGTCCCGTTCTCGGCGATCGCCCCGGCGCGGTCGAAGGGGCGGCGCTAGGGAACAGCAGAAGGTCGCCTACTTCGGGACCTTGACGACCTCTTCCGTCGTCACCTGGAACCGCCGGAAATTGAGGTACTTCGCCTCGCCCCCAATCCGGCCGGTGCTTCGCTCGTATACCTCCCGCATCTCGGCCGGCGTCCAGATGCCGACCGCGTCGTTGCGCTCGTAGAGCACGGTGCTCTCCATCGAGACCGACGAGTTGGCGGCCCGCACCCGCGTCTTCACGATGCGGCCGGTGAGCGGCTCCACCCAGATCGTCCCGCCGGCCGGGAAGTCCTCCCGGCCGATCTCGCCCGTCTTGATCAGCGTTGGCGAGCGCCACTCCTCGAAATCAATCTTCCAGGCGCGGACGCCCTGGACGCTCTCCTCGCCGCGCCGCTCGAAGTTGGAGCCGCCAATGGCCCCGGGCAGCAGGAACTCGAGGGCCAGCGTCGGGAGGTTCACGGTGCGGCGGATGTTCCCCAGGTTGAAGCGGGCGCTCTCCTCGGAGATTCCCGCCGCCTGCTGCAACCCGCCGGCGGCCGGCGTCAGGAAGAGCTTCTGAAGACGCTGCTCGCGGTCGCGAACCGGTGCGCCGTCCACCTCGAACACGTCGCGGAACGGCGCCCATCCCGCGCCGTCGCCCGTCTGCACGATGAGGAGATCGGAGCGAAGCCGCCGGAGTTCGACCTTTCGAGAGGTGGGTGCGTCGAGGCCGATGTGCTGGAGGTAGACCTCCTCGGCGACGACGTTGGAAAACTCCCGGACGTAACCGGACAGGTACTCCGCGACGCGCGCCAGCACCGCGTCGAGCTCGGGATCGTGCCGCGGCGCCGGCCGGGGCCGCGTGACGCTGGCGACCCACGATGCAGCCGACACGCCTGCGGGGCTGGTGGGCACGGGGCGCGGCTCCGCGGTGAGGGACGGCGGGAGCGGGTCGTCTCGCGGGACCCAGCGCGCGGCGGACAAGACCGTCGCCCCCCTGTGCGCCGTGGTCACCCGCAGCTTTCTCAGGTGGCCTTCGTCCTGCGGCCGCCGCTCGATCTGCAGGAGGTACGAACCGGCCATGGCCGCGTCCAGCGCCTCGAGGTCACGAGCCCCGCCGGACGCGCGCACGGCGCAGCCTCCCGTCAGCAGTGCGAGGCGCTCGAGGTCCGTGTCCGCCCGGCGCGGGCCGCGGGCGACGTGCAGGGTGTGCACCACCGCCCTCGCCGAGGCGGCCGCGTCGGCCACTGACGGAAAGCCGAATGACGGCACCAGTTCGCCCGACGATTCGGTTTCGTCACGATCGCCGCCGGAGAGCACGATCACGGTCTTGGGGCCGGGCAGGTCGCGCAGGCCGTCCATCAGCCCTGCGAGCGCGCGAGCCGACCTGGACCCTGCGGCCAGCGCGGCGCCCTGAGAGCCCGCCGCCTCCACCTGCTGCTGCGGGTGCGCTTCGACGTTCCCCGTGTTGCGGGTCGTCTCGTCGTCGTCTGGCGGTTCTGCGGCCGCCTTTGCCAGGCCGAGGCCCATCGGCCGTTTGGCGTCCGTCCCTCGCGCGGCGCGCCCGACGATCCTCGGGAGGCCCTGGCGCAGCGCGCCCCTGTCCTGGCTGGCGAGGAGGTTCGGCGAAACGCGCGGAAGCGTCACGAGGAGCACGCGGTCTGCGATCGCGAGGTTGTCCACGACCCGGCCGACGAGTGCCGTCACCTGCTTCTCGGCGCCCGGATCGATGCTGTCTTCATCAACGGCAAAGACGATGAGGCGCGATGGTTCGGCGGTGACCGGCACGCTTGCCGAGGCTGCCAGGGCACGCGCGGCCGCGAGCGCGCCGCGGCCCTTCACCACGTAGCGCATGCCGGCGACCACGCGTGCCTCGCCGTCCACGGTGACGCGGAAATCGGCCGGCAACATCCCGGTCACGGGCTGCTTCCTCGCGTCCACCACGACGACGTCGATCAAGGCCGTGCGGGTGGCTGAGACTTGCTGTCGGACCTGCTGAACCTGGACGGCCGGCTGCTGCGTGGAAACGGTGGTCGCGGCGGCCAGGACCGCGAGAGCGACGAGAAGGTGGGTGTGGCAGGCTTTGCGCACGGGCAGATGATACCCGATGCCCTGCCGGGCAGGCGCACGTCACACGCCACCTGACCGGCCGATACGGTTGGAAGGCTGTCGGGGGGGGGCCGCTCAGGAGCTGAGCGGGTGCCAGAGGGACAGCGATCCGGCGGTCTCGAGCAACAGGGCCACCGTGATGCTCACGCGGGCGGGCAAAGCCGCACCACGCGGGCCCTAGGCGAGCTGGTGGTTTGAACCTCGACCGCTGACCCTCGGCTCGCTTCGACTGGCTCGGCACCTCGAATTTACGAGGATGTTACCCGGTGGCGACGGCATCGAAACACGCCCCGGAGATCCTGCAGACAGGACAGGAGGGCAAATGGACGGCAACTCCGACATCGTCCTCGTGGTCTTGAGTCTGGTGGTGATCTTCGTGTCGCTGTGGGTTCTGCACCGAGCGCATCCGCGCGTCCCTCACTGAGGGGCATGAGGGTCTCCTTGTGTTCAGGGTTTGTGTTTCGGTGCAATCGTCTACCGCGCCTTCGCGGTGCTGCCTTCGACGCGCTGGACCGCTGGCGGCTGCCAGGTGCCCCCACCCGGCGGCAGGATCGAGGGCGGCTCGGTCCCTCCCCGGCGATCGCCCTGGTCTCCTCGAGCCAGGCTGCTCGTTGTTCGGCCCGGCCGTGTGCGAGGTCGCGTCCTTCGCAGGCGCGCAAGCCTGAAAGGAGGACGCTGCCATTACTGCCCTCCCTGCTGACTCGTGCGCGCGTTAGAACCTGAACGCGAACCCCATCACCGGCCCCTGCGTGAGGACGTCGTATCGGAAGAGCGCTACGTTCTCGCCGGTCGAATAGTCGATGTCCAGCCAGCGGTAGCCGAACTCGAGCGAGCTCCGCTTGGTGAGGCTCACCCCGAACGTCGGGAGCACCTGCCATGTAACGGTCGAGCCGACCCCGAAGCCGCCGATCTCGGAGTAGACCTGAGCATGCCAGCGCTTTCCGTTCTCCGGTGTCCTCAATTGCACACCGACGATTGGGTCGAACCACGTCTTGGAGCGGTCGGCGTTGCGCTGGCCGGGCCCGTTGAACCGCAGGTTGGCCTGCAGGGTGTTCACACGGCCGCCGAAGAAGACGTCGGCCACGGGGGCCAGCCGCCGGAGTCCGTAGAACGCGAATGCCCCCTGGTTCATGTCGGCACTCCCCGTGATGCCGAGAGGACCCGGTGCCGTGCCGTTCGCCCCCAGCGCCATCCAGATGGCATCCCCGCCCATCCCCCAGTTGCCCTTGCGCGCCACGACGAGGCCCATGGCACCGAACTGCAGGTTGTCGAGGATGTCCGAGAACGACATGTCGACCTCGAGTTCCTGGCCCGCGACGGCGGTCGTCCCATCCATCGCCGCCCCCATGAAATACGGCGCGATGGTGACGTGCCAGCCATCGGCCGGTGGCTGCGCCCAACCGGGCTTCGCCGCGATGACGATGAGCGGGAGAACCAACGCGAACGTCGCGAACTTGCGCATGGAGCTATACCTCTGGGCGCGAGCACGCATGTTTGACGGTTCCTGCATTGACCCTGGCGGCGGTGCGGCCCGGATGCGCTTCTGGTTGATCCCGCCCGGACGAGCGCCGGTCACCGGCTGGGCCGCGGCCACGACCCTGAAGGATCTACGTGAGGCCGCCGCGCGCGCCTGAGCAGGCGAGAGAGGTGATCCTTGGGTCCCGTCACAAGCACGTCGCGTGCCCAGCCGTGACGAGTCAGATCCGGGTTTGAAGCGGCGCCGGCCCGGGCGCATAATTGAACAATCTCCATACCACTGACGAAGAGCTCTTGCCGGCAGGGCTGCGCCGCCCCCCGGCTTCGAAAGGACACCCCCATGGAAGCCGTGCTCAAGGAGATCGACGAGCGCCATTACGCCCATCCCGAGGCACTGGTGACGACCGAGTGGGTGAACCAGAACCTGGACAACCCAGCGGTCCGGTTGATCGAATCGAACGAAGACACCCTTGTCTACGCCTCCGGCCACCTGCGAGGGGCGGCCCACGTCGACTGGACGACCGACTTGAACAACCCGGTGCGGCGCGACTACATCGGGCCGGACGCGTTCAGCAGGCTCATGTCCCGCCTGGGCGTCACGCCCGAAACGACCGTCGTGTTCTACGGCGACAAGAACAACTGGTGGGCGTGCTACGCGCTGTGGGTCTTCGAGTTGTTCGGTCACACACGCGCGCGGGTGATGGACGGCGGCCGCCTCAAGTGGCAGAAGGAGGGGCGGCCCGTGACGCGCGAGGTCCCGCGGTTCGCCGAGTCGAGCTACAACAATGCGCCGGGGCGAGACGACCGCACCAACCGGGCGTTCCGCGACGAGGTGCTCGCCTTCGTGTCCGCCAGGGGACAGCTGGTGGACGTGCGCAGCCCCGAGGAGTACAGCGGCGAGCGGCTGCACATGGCCGACTACCCGAACGAGGGTGCGCTGCGCGGCGGCCACATTCCGGGTGCGAAGAGCATCCCCTGGGCCCGCGCGGTCAACCCCCAGGATGGGTCGTTCAAGAGCGGGCCGGAGCTCCGGCGGATCTACCTCGAGGAACAGGGGCTGCAGCCGGACCGCGAGGTCATCGCGTACTGCCGGATCGGGGAGCGTAGCGCCCACACCTGGTTCGTGCTGAAGTATCTCCTCGGGTTCGAGCACGTGCGGAACTACGACGGCAGCTGGACCGAGTGGGGCAACCTGGTCGGCGTTCCGGTCGAACGGTCCGGCGGGGCGGCCGCGGGCTGACGGGCAGGTCGGAGCGCCTCCGGCAAGCCAGACAACGGACAGAGGGATTCGATGAACGCATACCCGGGCAGGCTCGGCGAGGCGATCGACATCCTGTCGATGGCGACCGATCCAGCCGACCGCGTGGACCTGCTGCTTGGCTTCGCGGACCGTTTTCGGGAGGTGCCGCCGGAGGTCGCCACGCGGCCGTTCCCCAAGATCAACCGGGTGCCCTCGTGCGAGTCCGAGGCGTACGCGTGGGGCGTACTGCAGGACGACGACACGCTGGCGCTTCACTTCGCGGTCGAGAACCCGAGCGGCGTCTCGGCCAAGGCGCTCGCGCGCATTCTCGACCGCGGCCTCTCGGGCCTCGCGCCGGCTGAGGTCGCCAAGGTGTCGCCCGACATCGTCTACGAGATCTTCCGGCGCGACATCTCGATGGGGAAGGGGCTGGGACTGATGTCGATGGTGCACGCCGTCCAGGTGATCGCGCGGCAGGCGGCCGATGCGGCGGCCCGGGGAACCGGCGGCCCCCGCCTCTTTCCACGGCCTGACGACTCACGGTCTCCTGCGCCTGAAGCGGTGGTCCAGCAGGCTGCGGTCAAGTCCACCTAGACGGCACCGCCGCCCCACTCGCGCCGCTGCATCTGGGCGAAGCGGAATCCGGCCATCGACACTGAGTCGAGCAGGTGCGATGCCAGCTCGTCCTCGTCCTCGACGTTCTCGTCGAGCCGCAGCTGGCCTCCGCCGAGGGCGCCTGTTGTCGTGCGCAGCCTGTCGGCCAGGAACACTGCAAGCGCCTGGTAGAACCGCGCGGCGAAGCCGACGTCTGCGCGGAGCTTCTCGCTCAGGACTGCCCTCGGAACGGCGCCCACCTTCGATTCGACCTCCGTCCGCACGCTTGCGGCTGGCGGCCGCGCGTCCACGAAAGATATCTCGCCGATCACGTCGCCTGCCTTGAGCGTTGCAACCGACGGCGCGGTTCGCGTGTAGACCACGAACGCGCCATCGAGGACGAAATAGAGCCAGCCGGTGGGTTTCCCCTCTTCTATCAAGACGGTCCCGGCAGGGACCGTTCTCCTGGTGCCGTTGCGGATCAGCCACTCGGTGTCCGCGTCGTCCAGGACGCCGAGAAAATAGAGCGCTTTTCTCATGCTCCTCTCCCCCTAGACAATCTGTCTCTTGGCAAGCTCCGCGAAAGGCCCTTGCCGGCCTATCAGGTCTTCGTACCGGCCTTCCTGGACCACCGTCCCCTTTTCCATCACGTAGATGTAGTCGGCATTGATGATCGTGCTGAGGCGGTGGGCGATGACCACCCGGGTGGCCTGCAGGCTCTCGAGGCTTCGGCTCACGATGCCCTGGGTTTCGTTGTCCAGCGCGCTGGTCGCCTCGTCGAAGAAGATCATTCGCGGCTTCTTCACGATGGCGCGGGCAATCATGAGGCGCTGGCGCTGACCGCCCGACAGGCCACCCCCGCCCTCCGCGACCAGCGTATGCATGCCCATCGGCATCGCACGGATGTCGTCTTCCATGCCGGCCATCCGGGCCGCCTCCACCGCGTCTTCGATGCTCAGGGGAGCGGAACCGACGATGTTCTGGTAGATCGACCCCGTGGACAGGCGGCCGTTCTGGAGAACGACCCCGATCTGCTGGCGGACTGCCTGGACATCCAATCCGGCCAGGTCCTGGCAGTCGAAATACACCGCGCCCGACTCCGGCGTGTCGAAGCCGAGCAGGAGCCGCAGTAGCGTCGACTTTCCGCTGCCGGAAGGGCCGACGAACGCGACGAAGCGGCCCGCTGGTATCTTGACGGACACGTCTCGCAGCACCAGCGGCGTGTCCGAACGGTACCGGAAGTCCACGTGCTTGACATCGATGTTGCCAGACAGGGTCCCGGGATGGGCCTTCGCTCGGCTCACCTCGGGCAGCGTATCCAGGATCGGCTTCGCCCGCTCGTAGAGCGGCACGACGCTCAGCACCGCGAGAAGGGCGCCGCTCAGGTCCAGCGCCGCGACCTGGAACTGCACGAACGCCGCGTTGAACGCGAGGAACTCCCCGGTGGTCAGGCGGCCTGCCTCCGACCTTGCCATCAACATCGCCATCACGTAGAAGACCAGCATCGAGCTGAGCACCGGGAAGGCGGAGTTGAAGACGGCCAGCGCCGTCGCGAGCGTGCGCGCCTGGAACGAGAGTTTCTTCTGGCGGGTGAAGCTGCTGGCCCACGAGGCAAACGCCCTGTTCTCGGTCCCCGACACGCGCAGCTTCGCGATGCCGTTGATCAACTCGAGAAGCAGCCCCGAGAGCCGACCCGAAACGGTCAGGACCTCGCGCTGTGTTCGAACCTGCTGCCACCCGATGACCGTCGTCACCGCGACGGCCACCAGCGTCACCGAGACTGCGAGCAGCGCCAGCTGCGGGCTGTAGTAGAACAGGAGCCCGAAGCCGACGATGGAGAAGATGCCGGACAGGAACGAGGAGAGGACGGAACCCGTCAGGACCTGCCGCATCACGCTGATGCTGAGGCCGCGCATGGCCAGGTCGCCGGAGGTGTATTCGCGGAAGAACGGGACGGGCAGACCGAGCAGCCGATCCCAGACCGCCGACTGGACCGAGGCGTCCATCCTCGCTTCGAGCCGCAGGAGGGCGAATCCCTGTGCGAGCTGGAACAGCGAGATGGAGATCGAGACCACCAGCAGCAGCACCACGATCTGCCAGACCTGGGGGCGATCGGCACCGGGTATGACCGTATCGAAGAGGATTCCCGTGACCACGGGGGCGATCAGCCCGAGAAGCGCCGCCCCGACGCCCATCAAGGCGATTTTGGTGAGCTCCTGGTTGCAGCCTCTCAGCCCGAAGAGGAGGACGTCGAAGGCGCGGAGCCGCTTTTCCGGGAACGGCCGGTAGAAGTGCCAGGCGAAGGGTTCGAGGGCTGCAGCGGTCTCCTCGTCTACAGGAGTCGTGTTGCGCGCGACCGGGTCGTAGAGCTGGTATCCACTCCGGGAGGTCGGCAGGAGCGCAACCGGCATCTTGTCGCGCTCTCGCCGCGCCAGCAGCGGCCCGGCGTCTTGCCGCCACCAGCGGCCCTTCAGAGCGACGCTTCGAACGCGAACGCCGGAAGACCGGGCGATGACGTTGACCGGATTGGCGCCGGCCACGCTCTTGTCGGGGCCGGGCTTGAATTCGATCCCTGCGCGCCTTCCCACCGCCGCGCAGGCGAGAAGCCACGGGTCGTCGCTCCCTCCGGCAAGCGGCGCCGCACCCGCTTCGCGCTCCAGCGGGGACGCGAGCAGGCGCATCGCGTAGTCGAGGCGTGCCTGATCCGTCTTTCTCCGGCGGTCGAGCCGGGCCACCTCCCGTTCATCCGATACCTGGAGCTTCCGCATCAGCCCTTCGAGAGCGGCCGCGTGAAACGCCTTCATGCCGGACCAGAGCGCGCCGTCCGACGTGACCTGCCGTGTCCGTGCGGCGACGATCCTGGCGTTCTTCTCCGCCTGCACCCAGGAGTCGGCTGAAACAGGAAAGAAGGTGTCTTCACCGGGGGTGGGAAGATCGATGCAGCCGGCGAAACGCGCCGAGCCTTCCAGCAACTTGATCCAGACCACTCCCTCGCGGGGGAGCAGGGCGATGGTCTCCTTCACTGGAGGCAAGTTCCCTGCCTCGAGGAAATCGAACGACTTGGGTGCGGCTTCCCCCGCAACCGCCTCGGAAAGGCGGGCGATCCAGGCTTCGAGCATGCGCTCCGGCGAGTGGCTCCCGGGTTCGGAACACGGCAGTTCGTCGAAGGGCAGTTGCGAGATCCTGCTGTCGGGGGTTGCCACGGCAAGCAGCGTCGCCGGGACATGAGGCGGCGCTTCGATCCCGAAAAGCGCCTCTCCCCCGCGCACTCGCAGGACGTGCTGTCGCGCGCACGGACGCTGCCCCGGCCTGGTTGGAACCAGGAAGAGATCCACGCTTCCCGCCTCGACCAGCCAGACCTTTCCAGGCAGATCGACGCGAAAGGGAGAGGGGCCGTCCATCTCCTGCAGGCCGGTTCGATCCGGCGCCGCTACTCCTGGCGAATTACCCATAGGTCCTCGGGGCCCGGCTAGGTGGCGCGGATGAGGCGCGCGTACGTTCCCTGCTTCTGCATCAACTCCTCGTGGCTGCCTCGCTCGACGACCTGGCCGCGCTCCAGTACCACGATTTCGTCGCAGTCGCGGATGGTGCTCAGCCTGTGCGCGACGACCAGGCAGGTGCAGCCCCGGCGCCTGATGGCGTCATCCACCAATTTCTCCGTGAGCGGATCGAGTGCGCTGGTCGCCTCGTCCAGCACCAGGAGCCTGGGATTCGCGGCGAGCGCGCGCGCGATCTCGAGGCGTTGGCGCTGCCCTCCGCTGAAGTTCCGTCCCTGTTCCTCGACCTTGTAGTCGTACCCGCCAGGACGGGCGGTAATGTCGTCGTGGATGCACGCATCCTCGGCTGCCGTGATGATCACGGGCTCCTCGACGGTCTCGTCCCACATCGTCAGGTTCTCGGAAATCGTGCCTTCGAAGAGCGCGATCTCCTGGTCCACCAGCGCGACCGAGCGGTTCAGGACCTCGCGGGGGAGGTCCTCGCGCCTGACGCCGTCGAAGAGGATCTCCCCTTCCCACGGCCTGTAGAGGCCGGTCACCAGCTTGGCAACGGTGGACTTGCCGCTTCCCGATCCACCCACGAGCGCCACCCGCTGCCCGGGAGCCGCGGTCAGGTTGAAGTTCTTGATCAGTGGATCGTCGAGTCGGCTGTAGCCGAACGTGATGTTCCTCAGCTCGAGGTAGCCCTCCAGCTTGCGGCCGTCGGAGGCCGCGGGTTCACGAGCAGCCTCGTTCAACAGGGGATCCCGCGGGTAGTGCAGGATGTCGTCGAGGCGGTTGAGGTTGCCTTCGGCCTCCTGGAGCTTTCCACCGAGGCCCACGAGCCTGCTGACGGGCATCATGAAACTCGAGACGAGGCTCTGGAAGGCGATCAGCATCCCCATGGTCAGGAGGCCGTCGATGACGCGCAGGCCGCCGAGGCCGAGGACGGCGGCGGCGTTCAGCGCGATGAGGAACGGGGAGACCGAAGACAGGTACTGGGACGGGACAGCGAGGTCCTGCTGGGCGCCGACCACCTTCGCCTGGTAGCCCGCCCACGTGCTGAAGAACTCTGACTCCGTGCCGGTCGCCTTCAGCGTCTCGAGGCCCTGCAAGCCCGACATCGACGTGCCAACGAGCTTCGCGTTCTCCTGCAGGAACCTCATGTTGCCGTCGCGCCGCTTGCGCGCGAGCAGCTGCAGGACGACGAGGTTGAGCAGGGCGACGCCGATGCTGATCAGGGTCAGGACGGCGTCGTATTGGAACATCAGGGCGGCGTAGAACCCGATCATCACCACGTTGACGAGGTTCGTCGCCAGCTCGCCGGACAGCAGCGCGGCCACGCTGTCGTTGATCGCCACCCGCGATGCGATGTCGCCGCTGAACCGCTGCCCGAAGAACTCCACCGGGAGCCGCAGCACGTGCCAGAGGAAGCGGCTCGAGCTGCTGAGCGACAGCTTCATCTCCAGGCGAAGCAGCGAGCGCTGCTGGAGATACGTGAGGAGCGCCCGGACGATCGCGGCGGCGGCCATGGCGAGGAGAACGGGCTTCAGCCAGAGCGTCGATCCGCCGATGAGAATGCTGTCGATGAACACCTTCGAGAAGACCGGGACCAGCATGCCCGGCACGACGAGTGCGAGCGTCGCGAGGAACACGTAGGTGACGTCTGCCGTGCTTCCAGGCAGCCGTTTTCGAAGCGCGCCCGTGAGGGTCTGCCGCTTGCCTCCCCGCGTGAACTCGGGCCCCTCCTCGAACGCCAGCACCACTCCGGTGAAGGACTCGTCGAATTCCGCGTCCGTCACGATCCGCGGGCCCCTGGCAGGGTCGTTCAGGTACACACGGCCCTTGTGGAAGCCCTCCAGGACCACGAAGTGGTTGAAGTTCCAGAAGACGATCATCGGCAGCGGCATCGCCCGCAGCTGCTCCGGCTCCTTCTTGTATCCCTTGCAGGCCAGCCCGAACGTGCGCGCCGCTTTCAGGACGTTGAGCGCCTTGCTGCCGTCGCGCGAGACACCGCACGCGACGCGCAGCTCCTCGAGAGGGACGTGCCTGCCGTAGTAGGCCAGGACCATTGCAAGGCAGGCGGCCCCGCACTCCAGTGCCTCCATCTGCAGCACAGTGGGGGTCCTGGCGCGGCGGCGTTCGAAACGGAGAGCATTCGACAGCTTCGCCCGGAGAAGGACTGCGGCGCCGGCCTGGGTCATGCCGTCACCTCGATTCCGCTGCCTGCGCGGCAAACGGAAAGACCAGGCTTACCGGCCGCTGTTTGCGGGTGACGATGTCGCCGACACAGATCGTGCCGCCGCTCAGTTTCCCAGGCGTCCCCTTGGCCGACGACCAGCGATAGCCGCTGGGGGTCGAAGGGTCGGCCTGCATCTCGACGTGCACCTCGGTCACCGCGCCGCCCGAGGCGAGGGCCCTCGCGAGGGGCGCGTTCTCGAAAATCCTCATCAGGGCCGCTTCCGTGGTGGGGTAGTCGGCCACGAACGTCACCTTGCCGCGGATGAACCCGTATTCCTCGCGCCTGGTTTCGGTGGGCGATATCTCGGCATCCATGCCCGCACGGACTTCCTTGGCTCGCTCCGCCGGCACGTAGAGAATGCCCTCCAGCTGGACCACATCCGGCTGGAGGCTGATGACGGGCGTGCCAGGCTGGACGAGGCTTCCAGGCGAAACCTTCACCTCCAGCACCTGGCCGGCGTGAGGTGTGACGACCATCGACTGGGTCACCAGCTCCTTTTCGAGGAGGGCAACCTCACGCTGAAGATCCGAAACCCTGTTGTGCGCCTCGAGGTTCGGCTCGATGCTCTCGTTGGCTGCCTGGAACTCGGCGGAGTCGATCTGCGTGATCTGTGCGCGGCGGGACGCGATGCTGCCCTGGATGTTCACCAGCTTCTGCCTCGTCGCGTAGGTCTGCTGCCTCGTGACCAGACCCTTCGCGAGCAGTTCCTCGTCCACGGGGACTTGTTCTTCGACGAGCTTTGCCTCGCGCTGCAGATCCTGGATTTCGGCCACCAGGTTGGCGCGCTGGCGGCCGAGGAAGGCGAGCTGCAGCCTGCTCCGGTTGGAGCGCACTTCGAGCAGTTCGTCCCTCTGTCGCTCGGCATCGGCGAGCTGTCCCTTCACCATCCTGATCCTCTCCTCGAGGGACGGCTGAGCGAGGGTGGCTATGATCTGACCCGTCCTCACGTGCTCTCCGACGCGCACGCGAACGTCGATCACTCGTCCGGCGCCCAACGGGACCACGCTCTGGACCCCGCCCGATCGGATCAACACCCCTTGGCCCTTCACCTTGCTGGTCACCTGCCCCACGAAGCCCCACACCACCGTCGCGATGACGAGGGCAATCAGCCCGACCAGGGCGAGCCAGGACTTCGATGTCGTCACGCGCAGCAGCTGGTCCAGCTGTTCGGGCGACGAGAGTCGCTCCAGCGCGACCTTGCGGAACAGAGTGCTCGATGCCATCGGTTGACCTCTGCGAGATGCCGCGAGGACCTATTGGGGCGGCCTGACGGCCGGGGTGGTGAAGAAGACGTCCCGCTCGATCGAGTGCACGGCCGCGTCGGCGGGAACGAGGGTGCCGGTCGCGTGTCTGAAGCGGACGAGTGCAATGGCGTACGCCTCTTGCGCCGCGACCAGATCGACCAGCGCCGAGGTCAGGCGGCCTTCCACCGTCAGCAGATCGGTGAGCGATCCCACGGCGAGGCGCAACTTGTCTTTCTCGCCCTCGAGCGCCGACTGGTACAGCGCCACCGCCTCGCGCCCCTTCTCGAGGCGCTGAATCCCGTGGTAGACGCTCACAAGGGAACTCGCAACGCCGGCCGCGATTTCGCGTGCCTTCTGGGAGCTGAGCAAGGCCGCCTGCTGGTGCGATGCTTCGGCTTCGGCCACCTGCCCGTGCGCGAGGTTGTTCGAGACGGGCCGCGAGTATCGAAGGCCGAACAGCAGGTCGGGCCCCCGGGCGCTCGTATACAGCGAGTCGAGGAAATCACCGGGGCCGCGCCCCTCCTGCAGGCCCGCGAACCCGCTGCTCACCATGAGGTCCAGCTGCGGCCGCAGGCTGTTCCTGGACGTTCGCTTGATGACGTCCGCTGCCTGCTTCCTCTTCTCCGCCGCCTGGTAGTCGGCACGGCTCGCGAGGGCCATGTCGATGTACGACTGGACGGCGGCGGGGGAGGCCGAGGGTTCGGAGATTGGGCCGTCGGGGAAGGCGTCCGACGGCAGCGGGATCTCGTGAACCTGGCCTGGACCCAAGCCCATGGCGAGCCCCAGGGCGTATCGCGCCTCGGCCAGCTGCTGCTCCACGGAGATGCGGTCGGCGGTCCGGCCGGCGAGGTTCGCCCGCACCTGGAAGATCTCGCTGCGCGGGATCTTGTCGGCCTCGATCAGGAGTCCGACGCTCTCCACGTACTCGCGCGCTCGCGCCTCCGATCCGCTCACGATTTCGAGCCGCTTCACGGCGCCAACGTACTCCCAGTAGTCTGTCGCCGTCGCCAGGAGCACGTCGGCGGCGGTCTGATTGAGATCGAACAGGCTGGCCGCGACGTTCAACTCCGAGGAAGTCTCGCGCGCCGTCACGACGTCCCTGCCGCGGCCCCTTTGCAGGGGGACGTTCAGGTCGAAGCTGAATCGGGTCCTGCTCGCCCCGTCGACGTTCTGCAGGTTGCCCGCGCTGCGGACGACCTCGAGGCGTGGACCGATGACGATTCCCGAGCGGAAGAGGCGGGAGAAGGCGCCCGTGACCGTGGTGAGGTTCAACGACTCGCTCGCGATGTCGAATCCGGCCTGGCGGAGGGAGAGCCTCGCCGACTCGGTGAGCGGGCTGTTGGAGCGCTTGTGGTCGGCGGACCAGAGCAGCCGCGTGTCGAACTCCGCGCTCGTTTGCTGTCGGACCGCCCGGCTGATGTCCACCTGCTTCTGCTGCGCCTGAAGGAGCGGGTGCAGTTGAAGCGTCGAAGTTGCTGCTTCGAGGAGCGTCACGCCGCGCGGCGTCGATCCCGGCGCCCGCTCCTGGGCCGGGAGTGCCGTCGGCCCGCACAGCATGCCAACGAAGCACAGCACCGGAACGGCAGGCCACGAAGTACGCATGTGCGACTTATCGGATGATGGTGCAAGTTCGAGGGGGGGCGGTCGAGACAGGCCAGTGTCAAGGTGCTCGATTTCGGCGTCGTGGTCAAGTTCTTTGTGGGATTTTGTCGACCGGACGGCCGGCTTGCCGCGGGCGGAGGGGCGCACTCAGGAGCCTGCGACCCGGGCGAGAAACTCCTGGACGACCGTCCTCACGTCTCGATGTTCGCTGTCCACGGCGGCATTCATCGCACGCATGTCGCGGTCGGAGACCCGGCCGGCCAGTCGCGCGAGCGCCCGCCCGACGGCCGGATACCGGAGCAGCGCCGCCGTGCGCACCAAGGGGACCGCGTCGTACGGTGGGAAATAGCGCCGGCTGTCTTCGAGCGCCGTCAGACGGAATGGCTCGATCAACGCGCTCGTCGCATCGCCGGCGATGACGTCCACTTGTCGTTCCGCGAGCGCGCGGTAGATGAGCGCCAGGTCCATGGCCCGCGGTTGAGACCTGAACCGCAGGCCGTACGCCCGGAGGAGCCCCGGGTAGCCGTCCTCGCGCTGGAGGAACTCGTACCCGAACCCCGGCGTCCACCCCTCCACCTTGCGCAAGTCCTCGATGGTGCGCAACCCGAGCGCCTGTGCGTCGGCGCTCCGCACCAGGATTGCGAACGTGTTGTCGAAGCCCAACGGGTCGAGGGCGGTCACGCCGGCGCGGGCGTAGAGTTCGCGCGTCCGCTCCAACGCGCGGCGCGAGTCGTGAGGCACTCGCTCGTGAAACACCGCCGTGACGGCCGTGCCGGTGTACTCGACGTAGGCGTCGAGGTCGCCGGAGCGGATCGCCCGGTCGCAGACGAAGGTGCCACCGAGGTTCAACTTCCGTGTGACACGCACTCCGCCCTCGAACTCGATCGCCTGCGCCACGAGCTCGCCGAGAATCACCTGCTCCGTGAAGTTCTTGGAGCCGACGACCACCGCCGCGCCGTCCGCGGCGGAGTAACCCGTGATCGTAATCAGCGCCAGCAGCGCCGTCGCAGCCGCGGCCTGCGCGAGTCCAGCGGCGCCCGCGCGCCCCGCACGCATCCGGTGTTCCAGCCATGCCAGGAGGCCATCAGCGAGAAGAGCCAGCGCGGCCGCCGGCACCGCGCCGGCAAGGATGGTCGTCGTGTCGACCATCGCCAAGCCCCGAAAGATGTACTCACCGAGGCCCCCCGCGCCGATCGCTGCCGCGATGGTGGCTGTGCCCACGCCGATGACCGTCGCGACGCGAACGCCGGCGATGATGGACGGCAACGCGAGCGGGAACTCGACCAGCCACAACAGCTGACGTCGGGTCATCCCCATTGCGACACCCGCCTCGATCACGTCGGGATCCACGTTCCGGATTCCGGTGACGGTCGTCCGCAGGATCGGCAGCAGCGCGTAAACGAAGAGTGCGGCCAGCGCCGCCCGCGGGCCAATGCCGCCGATGATCGGGATGGGCAGAAGGAAACCCAGGAGCGCCAGGCTCGGCACCGTCTGAGCGGCGCCGGCGGCGGTCAGGACCGCCCGTCCGACGCGCGGCCGTCTCGCGGCCAGTACGCCGGCCGGCACGCCGACGATGACCGCGGCGAGCGTCGAGACGGCGACCAGCACCACGTGCTGCTGGACCAGCCGCGCCGTCTCCGCCCAGTGCGCCAGCCAGAAGTCGATGACCGACATCATGGCTCCTGCGGCGGCGGCGGTGGTGCAGGCGCCGCATCGACGAACGCCCGCACCCGCGGATCGTTCGAGGCCGCCACCCGGCCCGGGGTGTCGTACACAACCAGCTCGCCGTCGTCGAGCACGCCCACGCGCTGCCCCAGCGCGAATGCCTCGGTCAGATCGTGAGTGACAATGACGACGGTCTTCTGGAGTTGCTGCTGAAGCCGCCGGAACTCTCCCCTGACTTCTGCCCGAGTCAACGGGTCCAGCGCGCCGAACGGTTCGTCCATCAGGAGAATTGGCGGATCGACGGCGAGCGCGCGGGCGACGCCAACCCGCTGACGTTGTCCGCCGGACAATTCGTGTGGGCGGCGGCCCGCGTACTCAGCGGCCGTCAGTCCCACCAGCTCGAGCAGTTCCCGCGCACGGGCCTGGGCCCGCGCGGCCGGCCAGCGTTCCAGGCGCGGCACGATCTCGA
>Ga0105104_10000853_pt1 | contig 23635 bp, 22 predicted proteins | sample PPLLaktember2015_3_FD_87034 | JGI IMG/M metagenome (GOLD analysis project Ga0105104, IMG submission 87034) | Freshwater sediment microbial communities from Prairie Pothole Lake near Jamestown, North Dakota, USA - PPLs Lake P7 Core (6) Depth... | ecosystem: Environmental > Aquatic > Freshwater >...
ACCGCACCCGCCGTGGGGTTCGACGGCATCACGGTAGTCATCTGGGTCGGGGCGGAGAATGACCCGTTCGCGGGTACTCCGTCATGGTGAACGACACTAGTGGGAATAAAGCCGGTGCCCTCAATGACCACATCAACCGCTGCGTTGATCTGTCCCGTGGGCGGAACCAATGCGGTGATCACAGGACCAGGACCAGCGCCGCGTTCCCAAACGGACTTGGCGTTCCAGATCCAGGCGCCGCCACCCTCTTGATACTCTTGTCCAACTTCCGGGTTGGCCGGGACCGCAATGGTCATGTCAAATTGCCCAAGAGAGGGATCCGGTGATGTGGTCGTTGGCGACGGTATCCTCCGATGCCGCGCCTGCAAACAGCCCGACATAAATCCCATCAGCCTTGGCGCGTATCATCACATGGCGTGCGGTGGGCGTGTTGTTGTCGTCGCTGCACAATTTGATGTACCCCGAGGTAATAGTGGTCCACGGTGCGGTAACGCCCGCCGGATAGCCGCAGATTTTAACGTCCGGTGCGGTGCCGGTGAGTGCGGCAGAGTTTTTGACGTTGTGTAACGATACCGTCACCATCGTCGCGTTGTAACGAAAGCTCATCGTGCCGGTCCATCCAGCCTCCCAGACGACATTCGTGGTGACCGCTGGAGGCAGAGCCGACGCCGCTGAGTTAACCCACGCAGCGTCCTGTCGCACGTAACCGGTACCATCTACCGGCGCTTCCTCGACGTTGGTCTGCACCCACGTCCCGGCCTGGTTGATCATCATGTTGCCGGTGGCGGTGTCCCACCAAAGCTCGCCACTGAACGTCGGATCGGGGGCCACGTCGCCGAAATAGACTTCGGCTTTGGTCGCGCCGCCGCCGCCTGACGTTTGAACCCACGCCTGCGAGGTGCCGTCGTCGTAGTAGACGTAGTGCTTGCCGTTATCCGAATCCCACCATTGTTGCCCGTGGAACGCGACCGCAGGCGGCGCGTCGTTGATCAGCATCTGCGAGACGGAGACCGCGCCGCGAATGTGCTCGTAGAGTTGCAGTGTGTTGTTCCAGATCACGGTGTCGGTTGCAGCAATGGCCTTGCCGCCGATGCCGGGTAGCGCAGCATCTGCAATCTCGGGAATGGATGGATCAACGGTCTGCGCAATCCACGAATAGGAGTGCAGCGGGTTCATCGTCGCAGGCGTCAGGTCAGGTTGATTGCTCGCAACATTCCAGACGCCTTGGAATAGCGACTCCTGCGCCACCAGTTGCTCGACCCAATCCTTCGGCGTGGCGTGTAGCGCCGCTGTCGGTGGCCCGACCAGCGACAGGAAGCCGAGCATCGCGTCGCCCGCTTTTTTCACATACGGCGACGTGACCGCGATGCTCTCCTTGGTCGTCCACACCACGCCGTCGAAGGTGTAGACGATGCCGCTGGTGGCGTCAGTGTAGGTCTGCCCCGTCGTGGGGGAAGCCGGAAAATCGAATGCCATGATCAGGCTCCCAACATGTTAGAATGCGCAACGGGCCAGTGCTGGAAACACCGGCCCGTCACTTGACCAGATGTCCACAGGAGGGACGAATGGCCCGCGTTAAACATGGCCACGCTTTCAGCGGAAAGAAAACCGCTATCTATCGTAGCTGGCTTCACATGATGGAGCGTTGCTACAATCCCAACTGCCCTGCGTATCCTGACTACGGCGGACGCGGCATCACCGTGTGTGCGCGATGGCATATTTTTGAAAACTTTCTCGCGGACATGGAGCCGCGACCAGAGGGAAAGAGCCTTGATCGTTGGCCGGACAACGATGGCAATTACGAGCCGGGTAATTGCCGTTGGGCGACACCGAAAGAGCAAGCCGACAACAAGCGGATGTATCGCAACAACCGTTCTGGCTACAGCGGCGTTCGTCAACGAAAGAACGGACGGTGGGTAGCGGTTGTTGGACGTGCATACATCGGCAGCTTCGACACTCCTGAAGAAGCGAACGCGGCTCTCGCTACTGGTGTTTTTGTCAAAAGCAAAAAGCGACTGACGGCAGAACAAGCTGCCGCCATTCTTATTGATCAGCGCATCTTGCGTGTGATCGCCACCGATTACGGCGTCACTAAGCAAGCGATCTGGCGGATAAAGAAGGGGATGTCTCATTAAATTATACGCCGAGAAACACGAACTTGTTAACGCTGATCGATTTCGGCGTCACGTCGAGCGGCGTGCCGCTGCCGCCGAGCGCCACGGTGTGGGTGTGGTTCGGCATGTCGACGGTGTGGGTATGGGCCGGAAGATCCACTCTGTGATTATGGTGGATGCTGTGAGTGCCATTCGCCAACCAGTAATCATCACCAGTCCCGCCAGATGCCACGTTGCCTTTACCGGGACCATTACCGATATATTCATCAAGCATAGAGTCAGTCGTGGCCGGACCGAAATCGTGGCTGCTGGTTGTGACCGCGCCCGCGTCATGACCGCTACTCGTCATGGTGTGCGCGGGCAGATTGGCGACCGCGATGGTCTTGGTCATGCTGCCCGCGACCGCGCCCATTACGGTGCCGTTCATCAGCCCGACTGCGCTGGTTGCGTCCGGCAGGTTGGCAGTGAAGCCGAGCAGCGCGGCCTGCGCCTGCTGCGTCGAGGTCAGCGACGAGACGAGACGACCATCGAGCTTGATCCAGCCGCCGTGGTCGTTGGTCTGGAAACCATCCTTGACGTCGCCAGGTGTGGCGGCGAGCGAGGTGGTTGCCACCCAGTTGGCGTCGCGCCGCGAGTACGGCACGCCGTCGATCGGCGCTTCCGGCACGCCTGGTATCTGCGGCGCGGCGACCTGCACCCATTGTGAGGTGTCGACGTCGGTGTACCAGATGTTCAGGGTACCGGCGTTGCTGTCCCACCACAGTTGCTTGTCGAGTGGCGTCATCGGCGGATCGTCGCCGATGAAGATTATTGCCGTCGGATCGGAACTGGTAGAGGTCGCGACCCACTGCGCAGATGTCCCATCATCGTAATAGATGAACAGGTCACCCGAATCGCTTTCCCACCACATATCCTGGTGCTTGGGATTGGGTGGCGGCGTGTCGGAGATGGTGGTGCCGCCGGGTGACGGTGCTGGCGGCACCCACTGCCAACTGCCGTCTGCCTGAGATGCTCTGACGTAACCTTTTTGATCGGCAGGCGGCTCGGTGAGAACACCGGGCAAGACATCGGTGGCGAGTGGCGACCATATCGTGCCGGTTGCAGCATCAAATTCCAGCCCTTGGGTCGGGCCTCGGCCGACCACCATGACGCCGCCAATCTCGCCGTTGGTGTTGGCGACGTTGAGATTGACGGTCGCGTTCGGCGTCGTCGTGCTGTCGAGCGTCAGACCGACGCCGTAGTCGACGACTGCGGCCATGGCTGGGATGTTCGACCACGCGCCATCGAGCATCCAGTACGGACCACCAGGCGGGGCCTTGTCGAGGTAGTAGGTCTCGACCCAGAGCCGATCGGCGGTGTCCTGCGCGTCGACGTACTGCTTGAGGTCGTTGAGCATGCGCCGAGGCACGGCACCAAGCTCATCGACAGGATCGCCGGACAGGATCAACAATCCCGTCATGACGTCGCCGCCGATGTTGACTTTTCTGGGCTGGACCTGGCCGCCCTTCTGCACCGGAAGCCAGCGGCCATAAGACCGCACGTATTCCTCGGCGACGGGTTCGCGCGGCACGTCGTTAATGCCGCCGGTGCTGTCGCTGACCTCAACCCATGAACTGTTGCCTACCAAGGTGCGCTTGCGGGCGTACTGCTTGTCGTCTGGCGGTGGCTCAAGGATGCCGCCGAGCAGCAGATCGGTCGCTACCGGCACGTTGATGTGACCGTTCGAGTCGATCACCACCGCATTGCGATCACTGCGCGGGGTGCCGTAGACGCCGCCAAGCTCTGGCTGCGGGCTGGGTTTGGGCGGCTGCAGATCGATGATGTCGCCGGTCTTCTCCAGACCAATGCCCGCCTCGACGGTCGTCGCAGACGGAGGCAGCGCCACCCACTCGGCATTGATGCGTCCGTAGGTGACACCGGTCGGGCTGAGTGGCGGCTCGGTGATGCCGCCGATCTCGTCAGCCGTTGCCCGTTGCAGATCGACGCGGTTGAGGCGCTCGCCGGCCTGGTCGAACCACTCGTACAGGCCGATGCCGTAGTCCATATGCGCTGCAGCATGGACCCAGCGAGAGACGCCGGTCGACAACCGCTCGCGGACGTACTTCTGGCCGTCCGGGGGAGGCTCCACAATCGATCCGGCGAGCAGGTCGGTCGCCAGTGGCACCGAGAGTTGACCGGTCCCAGTGGCCGCAAGGTCGAGGCCTTCCGTTGCGGTGCGCCCGCCTGCGGTCCAGACGCCGCCGAGGAATGTCTGATCCCAGCCCGCCGGGGTCAGATTGACGTCACGGGTGACGTCGTCGAACGACAGGCCGAGAACGAAGTGATACGGATCGGATGCATCGCCACTGCCATCGACCTGCACCCACTGGATCGTGGTGCCGTCATCGTACCAGAGATAAAGTTTGCCCGCGTCGCTATCCCACCACAGAGCATTCGGTGGCGGATTGACCGGTGGCGTATCGCTGACGATGACCGGCTCCGACGGCGCAGGCGGCACCCACTGACTGGTGCCGTTAAGCTGCGTGGTCCGCACGTAGCCCTTGGCATCGGCGGGCGGCTCCACGATCGAGCCTGCGAGGTCTGGCGTGGCCAAGGGTGCGGTTAATTCGCCCGTGGCTGGGTCAGCCCCGGTGCCGTCGCCCATGTCGATGACGAGGCCCTGCGTGGCGCTGCGCAGGGGCACAAAAACGCCGCCGAGGTTGGTCGGCCCAGCCGGGTCCAAATGAACGATGGGTGGGGTCGGCGCGGTGTCCAGCGACAGGCCGGTGCCGTAGTCGACCTCGGTCGAGGCCTTGATGAAGTCGAACTGCTCCGCGCCGAGACCGTCCACCAGTGCGGGCGGGATTGCGGCCGGATCATGCACCGTGATGATGTGGAACTGATCGCTGATCGGCACCGCCGGGTTCATCAGGAAGGTCAGTTCGGTCGGCGAGACGTAGGTAGTCGCCGCCGGAATGTCGTCGACATGGACGACGGTGGTCGCGGTAAATTCGGAGCCGTAAGCGTGAACCGTCAGTACCGGCTCGGTCGGACCGTAGATCGCCTTGTCGGGGATGATGCTGGTGATCTGGAGACCGGCGGTCAGCGCCGGGGTCCACTTCCAGACTTGTCCGACAGCGTCGAACTGACGGGAATAGGCCATCCCGTCTTGCACTGGCTCAAATATCCCGCCGAGGGAGAAATCGGTGGCGGGTTGCAGATGCACGATCTGGGGATCTTGGGTCTCGTCGAGGGTCAGGCCGGTGCCAAAGTCAGGCAGCGGTGTATCGGCCGGCGGCACCCAGGCGCTGACGCCGTTGGTCGTCGTGCGGACGTAGCCCTTGCCGTCGTCTTCCGGCTCGACAATCGTTCCCGCCAGACGGGGCGTTGCGAGCGGCGCTTGCAGCCTGCCGTCGCCATCGAGTTGAAGGCCCTGCTCGACGTTGCGCTCGCGATCGATGACGTAGACGCCGCCGAGTGTAGCTGGCGAGTCGCCGGCGGGTTGGAGGTGGACAATTGGCGGGTCACCGGGATCAGCGCCGGGTTGCTCAGTCAAGCCAGTGCCGAAGTCCGGCCCGACGGTGTCGGCCGGGGGTACCCAGGCGCTGACGCCGTTGAGGTCGCGCCGACGAACGTAACCTTTATCGTCTGGAGGAGGTTCGAGGATGGTGCCAGCAAGACTGTCGGTCGCCAGCGGTGCTCGAAGCCGACCATCGATGCCGAGTTCGAGGCCCTCTTCGACGTTGCGCACGCGGTCCACGACATAGACGCCACCCAACGTATCCGGCGAGTCACCGGCCGGTTGCAGATGGACAATCGGCGGAGTGGCGGTGTCATCCTTGGAAAGGCCGATGCCGAAGTCTGCCCCGGCACCTGCTGGCACCCATTCCCAGACTTGCGCCGTTTCGTTCCACTGTCGGTCGTAGGGCATGCCGTCCAACGGCGGCTCCAGCATGCCGCCGAGCAGGGTGTTCGTCGCGGTCAGCACCACCAGCTTGCCGTCGCCGCCCGAGGTGTCGACGTCAGCGGCTTGGGTTGCGTCGCGGGTTGGAACGTAGACGCCGCCCAGCAAGGGCTGCGTGGTACCAGCCGGAGTGAGGTTGACGAGCGGTGGGACAGCGGTCTCGTCGTAGGACAAGCCAAGGCCGTAATCGGTGGCGCTGGCTTGCGCGGTCAATCGGCCATCGGGTTCGATGACCAAGCCGGACTCGTTGACCGGCGGCACATACACGCCGCCGAGGAATTGCGGATACCAGCCTGCGACCTGCAGGTTGACAACAGGCGGCGTCTGGGTCTCGTCGTGCTGGAGGCCGATGCCGAAGTCCACCCCGGCTGGCGGCGGCAGAAAGACAAAACCGGCCGCGCCGGTCGCCCCGGCGACAGTGACCGTCACGGCCGACGGTGAGACGCCGAGATTGGTATCGATGCTGAAGCTGAGTTCGTTCGGCGAGACGACGACGGTAGGCTGTGCGATGCCGTCCCAGAGCACGACATCGCCGGTAACGAAGCCGGTGCCGTAGAGGATAGCCGGGAGCGCCGCCGAGAGGCCGACCGTGGCGACGGCCGGGACAATCTCCGTGACCGATTTGCCGCCAGCCGCAACAGGTTGCCACACGCCGTTGATGCGGCCGTATTGCTGATTGTCTATTGGCGCTTCTTCCGTGACCGGATGCCAATCGCCGGTCGGATCGCCAGGAGGCCGATGGCGGCCGTGATACAGGCCGTCGTCTTTGCAATCGTCGATGACGACTTGTGAACCGGGAAGCGTTGGCATGGTTTTGACCCTCAATCAGGTGATTGTCAGCGGAAGCGTCGCTGGCGCTACAGCGGCGCGCACGTCGTCATGACCCTCGGGGTGATCGTGCCCGAGCCTGACGCACACCTGCAGCACCGTACCGGCTGTCATTGCAGACGGATCGACATCAAATCTGACATCGCCGCCGGACACCCAGCGCGTCGGAACGGGGGCGTTGTCGACGAGGATCTCAGCGGTGTTGCCGAGGTTGTTGCCCAAGAATTTGATCTCAAGTGGCGCGCTACCAGCCGCCACCGTGTTGGGGATGAGCATGTTGTTGGTGGGATTGAGGGCGCACGACGCCTCATAGAACATCGGCGACAGCTCGTAGGCACCGGCGGGACCGTTGCGCACGCGAACGTCGAACGAGCCGGTCGTTGCCGTCACGTCGGTGGACGTGATCGTCAGCGTCGTTGCATTGACGAACGTGGTTGGTAACGGCTGCACGCCGCGCATGACCACGCTGGTCGCGTCGAAGTTGGTGCCGGTGATGGTGACAAGCTCGCCGGGATTGCTGCGCCCGATCATGTCCGGCCAGATGTAGCTGATGGTCGGAACGAGGACGCTTTGTAAAAAGTCAAAGGGACAAGTTGCCGTTGCGACGACCGCGCCCTCCTGCGCGCCGACCGTGATCCGACGCGGGGTCAGTTCGGTCGAAGCCGCCGCAGTAAAGCGCAGCAATGTTGGAGAAACGAACGTGGTCGGGACGGCGACACCGTCAACCCGCACCTCTGATGTCGCTGTAAAATTAGTCCCCTTAACGTCGACCGGAATATCGGGCGAGCCGCACACTGCCGAGATCGGCACCAGCGGGCAGGTGACGGTGAGCTTCGGCGCAGCGGTGTAGGTGAACTGACAGGTTTGCGGGATCGCGGTCGCGCCGTCAAACACCTGAATGGTTTCGACGCCGGCGGCGGCCTGGGCGGCATGCGGCGCAAGGAACGAGATCGATGTGGCCGAGACTGACGTCGGCGTGATGGTGTCGGCACCCATCTTGACGGTGACGCCCGCCGGGATGTTCTGGCCGGTGATCTGTACCGGGGCGTCAGGCGATCCCGCCAGCGCCGTCGATGGGATCGATGGGCAGAAGATGTAAGGCGCAAGCGGATCGACCGGCGGCGTTGTGCCGCCACCACCCGTCCAGAACGGCGGGTATGGAGGCATGGGTATCGCGACGTTCCCGCACTTGGGGACGCAGAAGGTTTTCGTCATGACGGTTGCCTCACGAACAGGGAGGAGGATTCCACTTCAGCGCCAACTCGCGAACGCGAACGTAGGCTCTGATGCTTCTCTGTGTTCCGACTTGCGCGCGGTTCGGAATCTCGTCCGGGTTGAGGACATAGACCGAGAACAGATGGCCCGCTTGGGTCTTGAACGCTTCGTCGTGTCCTTGCATGGCGAGGGCGCGGATGCGGTCGCGCATCTCGGCGTCCATGCAGGTCTCGCGGACCTCGGAGCGTGCCTCAAGCACGAACAGCAGGATCAGCGTGAGAATCACGGTGGCGACCGCGACGATCAAGCCGATAATCCGATCTCTTGTCGTGGTCATTTTTTCAGTTCGGCGGCTGCCGCGAGCACCTTCACACAAGCTTCCTCGATCTCTGGATCAGTAAGCTCGCCAGGTGCGCGCACGCCGATGATCTTCTCGTTGCGGCCTTCGATCCCGTAGATGACGAAGATGCTGTGGCGCTTTTGCGCGCCGTAGTAGCGACCCTGAAGCACGATGCAGGGGACGTGCTTGTCGACGATCTGGGCGTGGTTCCGGAAGGTCTCGCGGAACTCCTCGTCGGTCATGTACTTCCAAGCGAAATACGTCGGGATCGCCATCAGCAGCAACAATGCAATGATCAAAATGTTCGTGAGCGAAAGCGACTTGACAATGTTGGCAAGCCGCTCCGAGATCGAGATGTACGACCGATCTGGCGGTGGGTTGTTCACTTCACACCATCAGCCGGCGGCAGCGGGAAGAGTTCGGCCAGCCGAGGCGGTGGCGGTGGCATGTTTGCCGGCACATGCGGTGCATGCCCGTCGATCACGGGCATGACGTAGTCCTTGAACGCCTTAAACTCGGCGCGCAACGCATCGACTTCGGCTTTGAGTTCATCGGCGGTCATGGTTCACCTCACGGAACGAACTGCGCGCCGGTCGCCGCGGTGCCGGGTGTGCTACCCGGAATGGCTTGGCCGAACGCCTTGTAGACCGAGTTCTCGCTGATGGAGTATTCGGGGCCTAGCACCGAACTTTCGATCACTGAAGTTGCGGCGAATGAGAACAGCGACAGTTCGGTGACCGAGGCGACCGCATTGGTTGCGGTCAGATTCCGAATCTGCAGCACATTACCGCCGCCGCCGGAGCCTTCGTAACCTGCGCGCTGTTGGACAATCCAGACATAACCGATTGACTGTTGTCCCACGCCGTAAACGTCGGTGATGCCAAGGAATGTCATGCGACCGCCGTTGAATAGCCCGAACACCGCACCTGACGGACTGCCGCTCACGACTTCGCAGGCAACGTTTGTCAGAATCATATTGCCGTTGTAGCCGCTGGCGGCGCACACGGCTCCTGCACCGCCGTTCAGTCGTAGCGTCACATCCGATATAGCCAGGTTGGCGTTCATCGACGCGATCGATGAGCCAAGCGCGCCAGTACTGGTGGCGATGATGTAAGTCGAGCGGTTGTGGTCGACGCTGGTCAGCGAGACGTTGCCGGTGAAGTTGGCGATGATGCCGCCTTCGTAGACGCCGGGACAACCGAGAATGAAATTGATGCTGGTGCTCGGCGTCGCCACATAGTTGGTGGCAACCGCCGCCCACGCTCCGTTGATGGTGCGATAGGCTTTCTCCGGCTTGTTTTCGGTGCCGTCGCCGGTGATGTCGCTGCCGTCCGTCCGGATCCAGGTGATGACGTGCCCCATCTTTGGGACTTGCGACGCCACCATGCACAGCATCCACCAGCGGTCGTTCCAAAACCCGATCGGGTACGGCACGCCGGGAAGCCAATCTGCCTTGACGAGATCCAAGCCGTCGTTACGCACGACCTTCTTGTTGCCGCGGCCGTCGATGTCGAGCAGGACCGCCCCGGCATTGCCCAATTTGGGCACGACGCACAACACCATGAGGTCGTTGTAGCGCGTCATGGTCGGGTCGAGCGTGGTCACGTAATTGTTCGGACCCGCCTGCAGAACCGCGCCCTTCGTCAATCCGCGCTGAATGAGATAGCGAACTGCAAACTGGACCTGGTCGTATCTACTGCAATCGTAGACCACCTCACCCTTGTTGATGAGGTTGATCAGTTCCGCCAGCATCGCGTTGGCCGCCGCCGGATCAAAACGCGGCTGGCAGCGCGAAGTTGAGTACCACAACTCATCGCAATTTACCGAGGCTTCCACCTCGTTAGGAATACTGTTTCGGGCGTCCTCTGGAGGGACGCCAGATTCGGGATGCATGGCGCTCATGGTATTGCTCTCCGTCGGACGATCACGCCGTCCCGAGCTTGGTCGTCATGAACTCGTCCAAGGTTAGCGGCGGCTGGCCTTCGATGGTGCGCAGCCGGTTTTCGTGGTCGAACATGATCTGCTCGTCCGGCGACAACGGCTTCACATATTCTGCAGTCGGATCGTGGGCGGCGATGACTTCGTCGAGCAGCGCGTTTTGCTCCGACGTCAGCCGCTCGCGCCACTCGATCACATACGGGGTCCAACTGATCGGAATTCCCTCGGGGAAAACGGCCAGAACTTCGCTGCCGAAGGTCGGGCCGTAGAGCACGGGTCCATTAGCCATGGTGTGTTATCCAACTCTGCCGCAAATGGTGGGATACGGGCCGGGAGTGGTGCGGCCGACGACGAGGTAGGCACCGCCACCAGACCAGATGGCAATACTGGCCCAATGGTAGCCCTCGCTGAAACCGACGTTCGATGTGCTGATGGCGACGCCTTGCCAAGCGCCGCCTGGTTCGGCGTTGCCACAGGCATGATTCGCATCAAAATTAACTGGATTGTCGAACATGACGCCGCCAAAAACGAGCGTGCCATAGATGTTGGCATAGCACATGAACGTGCAGTGGGCAGTGACCATCTCGTCGGCCCAGACCAGGAAATACGCTCGGATAGACGCAGTGTATTCGGTCCACGGAGTACCGGCAGTGGTGGAGCCCTGGAAGCCGGTCAGATTGTTCCAGAAGGCGTTGTTCTGCGCTTGCCGATTGAACCAGGAGCGGACGTAGCGTCTGGACACGCCGTCGTTGAAGACTCCACCCGTGTGGCCATAGGCCATACCAATCAAGCTACGGGTATCGTCACCGGCCTTGATCTCGGTGCCAACATTGCTGGGCGTTTGACTGGTGGAGTGGCCAGTGGCCGACAGTTCCGCCACCAAAGTCGTGCCGTTATGGAAGAGATAGATGTACGACAAAGCGGCTGCGACCAGCCCGACATTGCTGATGGTGACACCAGTCGCTGGGATCTCATGCCAGATGCCGTTGATCTTGACGCTGTTGCCGTTATGCGGATCAAACCGCAACGCGGTGGTGGAGACAAACTTCAACAGGCCAGGTCTGTTGGTGCCGCGGTCTTCTCGCTTCCACAACGAATTATTGCGGCCGTAAGTGGTGCCGTCCGCCGGTGCGTCGCCGAAGCCCGATGACGAACTGTCAAACAACAGTTTCTTGCCGGCTGGATCGAGTCCCGTTGGAACGCCCGCCCACAGCCGAGTGGGGTCCGCCATTTCGACCGCCAACTCACCGGGATCGAGTGTGACCGGCGGTGAATTTGGCGTCGACGTGCGTTTGATCTGGACTTTCTGCACCATGCGTCACCCGATCCTGCCGTGAATGCTAGGATACGTCGGAGGAGCGGTCGCGCGCCCGACCGTCATGGTGCCCGCATGAGCAGTCCAAATTGCAAGGCTGGCCCAATGGTGGCCCTCGCTTAAACTATCATTCGATTCGTGTGCGTAGACCCCGCACCAATTGTTCGCGGTGACTTGCATGCCACAGTAGCGATTGGTCTGATCAACGTTCACGGGGTTGTCGAACATGAGGCCAGCGAGGATTAGTCCTCCGCTGGCCGAATGCCAGGCTAGGAACATGGCGTGGGCGGTGATCGGTTCGTTGGCCCAGATCAGGAAATGCGTTCGCAGAGCGGTAGAAAATTCGACCCATGCCGTCATGTTCGTGGTCGTGGCCTGCGCCGACAAGGCAGCACCGATACTGGTGTTCTGCACTTGCCGATTGAACCAGGAGCGGACGTAACGCTTGGCCTTGGTGTCGGCGAAGACGCCGCCAGTGTCGCCGTAGACCATGCCGATCAGGCTGCGGGTCTCGTCGCCGAACTTGACCTCACACCCGTTATTGGTTGGAGAAGCTGATGTCGCGTGACTGGTGGCCGAAAGCTCTGCCGCCAGCACGCCGCCACCACTATCGTAAAGGTAGATGTACGAAAGCGCACCGGCCGCCAATCCCGTATTGCTGATGGCGATTCCAGCCGCAGGAATCTCGTACCAGATGCCGTTAATCCTAATGCTGTTGCCATTGTACGGGTTGAACCGCAACGCAGTGGTGGAAACAAACCGCAACACGCCAGGCGCATTGGCACCACGCTCTTCCCGTTTCCAGACAGCGTTGTTGCGGCCGTAGGTCGTGCCATCTACCGGCGCATCGGCGAAGCCCGAGGCCGCACTGTCGAACAGCAGTTTCTTGCCGGCGATATCGAGTGCCGGCGGGACGCCGACCCACAGCCGAGTTGGGTCAGCCATCTCTAGAGCCAACTCACCGGGGTCGAGCACAGCCGGCGGTGAGTTTGGCGTCGACGTGCGTTTGATGAGTACTTTCGCGACCATCTATTCGGTCCTTTTCGCTCTATCTATTCAGAGCGTCGTCAGTGGTAGCGCCCGATCTGGCCATTGATGCTGGGATACGGTCCCGAGGGAGTGCGTCCAGCAACGATGCCGCCGCCGATGGACGTCCAAAAAGAAAGACCTACCGAGTGCTTGCCTTCAGGGAAGCTATTTGATTCGTTCATGTGAAGGTTCTGGGTTTGCGAATAAGTGCTGCCAGCCCCTGGTTCACGCTGGATGTCGAAGGTAAGAGGCGGAGAAGAAAAATTAAGCGCACCAAAACAAATGTGCCCGCCAATGGTGTTGTACGCCGTAAACATGCCGTTGGCGGTCACCACCTCGTTGGCCCAAGTCAGAAAATACACCCGTACATCTGCTCCGATATCAAGCGGGCTGTCACTCACGGTGCTGTTGGTAGTCGTTAACGCACCGGCAAGGTCAGTGCGCTGAGCGTGGCGATTGAACCAGGAGCGAACGTAGCGATAGCGCGGCGTGTCAATGAACTGACTAGTGGCGTTGGTACAGATCATGCCAATCAGGCTGTGGGTGTCGATGCCGGATTTGATTTCCGTTCCGACATTGCCAGCGGTCTGGCTGGTGGCGTGACCGGCAGTCGCCAACTCGATCGCCAACACACCGCCACCACTGTCGTAGAGATAGGCGAAATGCAGCGTATTGGCTGCAAGTCCTGCATTGCCAACAACCACACCGCCGACTGGGATCTGGTACCACTTGCCGTTGATCTTGATGCTGTCGCCAGCGTAGGCATCGAACCGGCACTGCGTCGCGGACACGAAATGAAACAGACCGCAGGCGTTGGCACCGCGCTCCTCACGCTTCCACGCAGCGTTATTGCGGCCATAGGTCGTGCTGTCAGCCGGTGCTTCGACAAAGCCGCCGACATCGCTGCTGTCGTATAGCAGCTTCATGTCGCCGGGAGCACCGATTGCCGGCGGCACCCCGACCCAAAGCTTGGTCGGGTCGGCCATCTCCACCGCCAACTCGCCCGGATCGAGCGCAGTTGGCGGCGAGTTCGGCGTCGAGGTTCTCTTGATAAGTACTTTTGCGACCATCTCAGTACGTGCCGCCGTCAACGAGTACGAGCGCGAGCGGCGATGCAGTTGTGCCGACGCCGGTGAAGGCGGGCGGAATGTTGGCCGGGGCTAGCGGATCGAACTTCACGCCGGTCCATGTGATCGGCAGAAGCGCCGTGCCATCGCCGGTCAGATCAGGCTCGAACACTTCCGGCGGCGTCGCGCCGGGGATGTTGTTGATGGCGTCGTCGACATAGGTCTGGATCGATAGGATCGACTGCCCACTGTCGACGATGGTCTTGCCTGCCGTAGTGGAAAACGCGGCCAGGTTGTTGACGGCCCACGCAGGACCGGTCGAGGACACGTCGCCCTTGAGCGCAATCGCCGCGTCCTGGCCAGCGTCCCGCGTCGTCTGCGTGGTGATGTCCACCTTGGTAGCAATGGTGGCATCGAGCGCCGCAATCGTGCGGGTCGAGTCTTTGATCAGCTTGCCGGTGGCGAGGTCGTAGACGGCAATGCCGTCAGCGGTCGCACCGTTCGGACCAATCACGTCGCCCATGGCGGCGATATCGGCCTGCACCACCAGGTCGGTGGAGAGAATGCCGCCGTCCTTGATCAGCAGACCGGTGTTGCTGCTGTAAGTGGCGATGTGATCCGGCGTCGTGGGACCGGTGCCGACCACGTCGCCGAGACCAGTGAGATCGGACTTGAGCGCGATGTCGGCGGTTGCGATGCCGCCGTCCACGATCATCTTGCCGCCGACATCCAAGAACGTCGCAATGTGGGTCGCGGTGACCGGCAGTGTACTGGACACGTCGCCCTTGCCAGCGATGATCCCATCTTGCGTGACGTCATAGGCCTGCAACGCCGTGATCGCTGCCGCGTTGGCAGCAATCAGCAAGTCCTGCGCATCATCCTGACCGTCGACATAGAGGGTAGTGGCGAGGTCCGTGATCTTGGTGGCGCTGTCCTTGATCACCTGACCAGTGATATCGGAATAGGTCGCGATGTTATCGGTGGCCGAGAGCGCAGGCCCGGTCACGTACAAACCGGCCATCGTGGTCAGAACTTCCTGCACGTCGTCGCCACCAAGTATGGTGGGCGCAACGCCGACATCAGCCGCCGTCACCGACGAGATGCCGCCATAGGCCAGATGGGTCCACGCGGCCCCATTGGAGATCAGCCAGTCGCCGATCTCGAACGGCCCGACGACCGTTGCGCCAGAGGCAGGCGGCTTGACGGTGCCCGCGACGTCATAGATCACGTACCAGCCGTTATTAGCGGGCGCAGCCGCAGGTAACACAGCCCCGCCACCCGCCGCCACGGTCAGCGTCACGCTGCCGTCGCTGCCGTCGGCAGATCCTACGAACTGCTGGCTCGCCGAGATCATCGGCGCAAACGCCAGCGTGCCGTCGACATTGGTGGTGGAAAGAAACTCGCCGGGATTGCCGCCGGTGATCTTGAGTGTGGGGGCAACGGCGGCGGCGCTGAAGCTCTTGGCCCCGCCTTGCACGGTCTGCACCGGAGAGCCGGTATGAATTTCTAGTTGGCGTTCGACGCCGACCAACTGAACGACGGTGCCGGTGCCGTCATCGCCGACAAACAGCGCCTTGCCGTTAGAGTTGTACGCAAGTTCGCCCGCAGCCAGTGTACCGGGACCGCCGGTTGCGCCTGCACCAATGCGCCGCTTGTGTTGGATAACCTGGACCATGATAGGATTCCTTTCGAGTTAATAACTAGCGCCGAAGATCGGAGCGCCCCACGTTGCTATTCCAGCAGCGTTGATCGACAACGCCTGCCCTTCCACACCTCCCGTAGGGAGACTGATCGACGCTACAAAACCCTTGGTCGCCGCCTGCAGCACTGGCGACGCCGCCGTCGGATGCTCCGACAGGATCAGCGGCCCGGTCATGGTGTCGCCGGCAACGTCGACCTTGTTGCCGGTCTCTTGCTGCAACTGACCGATATCCGCGCTGAAGTTCATCAGCACGTCGTTGACGTTGTCCGCGCCGTCGATCGGCGGCTCGACTGGAATAGTTTCGGCGGGCGGATGGCTGACTCCAGCGGGAGGCTCGCTGTAGCCTTTCTTCCACGCATAGCCGGACCACATGTACTGCGCGCCGGTCGCGGTGTCGGTCCAGATCTCGCCTTGGGCTGGACTGCTCGGAAAATCGAAAGCCATCAGAAATTCCCCGCTTCGATTGGGTTGCCAAATTGCGCTGCTCGCGCAGTGCCGACCACCAACGCCGTGCCGACATCGCCAGTCGGCAGGTTTTGTGTAAGTTGATCGACGTAGGCCTTGGTCGCGGCGTGCAGCGGTGCAGTCGGATCACCCGGCAGCGTCAGCGGTCCCGACATCGTGTCGCCGGCCTTGAGCACGTAATCGGCAGGCGCTGCCGCGCCGCCGCTGCCGGTCTGCCAGCCATAGCCGTTCCAGACATAGGAGACGCCGTTGAGCGTGTAGACCTGGTCGATTGCAGGCCCGCTTGGGAAATCGAAAGCCATCACCAAACCCCACAGTCTACGAGACCGACGGAATGCGGATCGGAAGGATCGCCGGTGCCGATGATGCTGACTTGGTCCATCGTCACCGAATTGGGTGCGGCGACTTCAACCCACTGCTGCGAGGTGCCGTCGTCGTACCAGATCCAGAGAATGCCGGTATCGCTCTCCCACCACAGCTTGTTCGGATCCGGAGCCGGCGGCGGATCATCCCCGACGAAGATGATCTCGCTGATATTGAGCAGCACCCACTCATTGAACGCGGAGCACAGGTTCTTGTACGAATTGCAATCCCACGGCCCATTCGGATCGAGGCATTCCGCGAACGACAGTAACTCCGAGACGATGGCATTGATCTGCCGCGGCTCGATGCGCGCTTCGCAGGTCGACGGCAGCGCGGTCGGCGGACAGGTGATGACGAAAGGCGCCGCCGGGACATAAGCGTTCTCGACCCCGGCCGGATTGGTCGGAGCGCCCGCAGGATCGCGGATGACTTGGCCGCTAGCGGTGTCGGTCGGGAATACAGACATTGGTTACGGCACCGGCTCACAGCAACGATAGATGTTGTTGGGGCAGTTCGACGGCAGCATCGATCGCACGATGCACTCGGCAGCGAGCACGGCTGGCCAAATTCGCTGCGGCAATCCGGCCGGCGCCTCACACGGCGGCCACTCCCACCAGGCTTGGATCTTCGGCGGCGTCTCCTGCGTGGTGCAGACGTCGCCGTCGTCGCAGCCGTAGATCCAATCCTTGGTGTTGCAAATCTCCAATGCCATATCCTCATCACACGGCGAGTCGCACTCATCCAACGGATTGAGCGGCAAGTCCTGATCAGGCTTGATGGTGTATCTGGACTTGATCGCCGCCCCGAGCGGCTCGATCACCCAGTTGATTGCGCACTGGTTCTTGATGATGCCCATCTGTGCGCGCGACAAGGCGATGATGATGTTGTGCTTGACTGCGCAGATCAGTTCGGGCGGGAAGTCAGGTTCACAGAAGATTGGCCCGCACTCGCCCATGATCTCGTACGGCGTGAGATCGCCTAGCAGCACGGAACGGCAGTGCTGGAGATAGCAGTCTTCCCACTGCAGCCGCTTGAGCCAGTAATCCATGGTGGTGAGCACCGTGGTCGGGTCGCTTTCGCGGAACGCCTCCCACAATGGACCGTGGACGTAGGACCGCAGCTTGAGCACGGTGTAGATCGCGTGCAGCACCAGCGATGGGCACTTCGGATCCTTGACCAGCGGACACTTCGAGACGTCGTCGCTGACCTGGAAGTAGTCGATGGCGACGCGCTTCCAATAATCCCACAGCGGCCCCGACGGCAGCAGCTGAAAGAACGCGACGAACGTGCAGCACAAATCATTTCCGCACAGTGGCGGCGGGCAGCAGTAGTACCAATCCCTGGTCATGATGTCCTGACAGCCATCGGCCGTCAGCACATTCTTGGCGATGCCAAGCGGCATCATGTATTCGTAGGGAGTGGTCGGCGTCATCAGCAGGGCGGCCTGGTCTCAGGAACATTGAAGATCACGTCGTTGATGCACGGCAACACATCGCATTCCGGCTCCAGACAGCAGCCCTCGCTGATGTAGACCAGCTCGCGCGGATAGGGCGGGGTCTGGTTCTCGTAGCCGGGGATTTCAAACCTGGCCGCAGAGTTGATATCGGCGCCGATCACCGCCGCGATGATCAGCTCGATCTGCTTGGCGCACAACGGCATCGATGGGCATATGCGTTGGAACAGCGCACGGATGTCGTTCTCGATCAGTTGCTTCTGCGCGGTGCTCGGACAGCCGGCGATGTCGATGATCACGTTTACCGGCAACGGCTTGATCGGGTAGACCTGGCCGCAGACGCCGATCTCGACCTGGCCCTCGCCGTAGCCCTGATGTTCGCCGAACATCCAGCGCGTGATGTCGTTAACGATGTTGATCGGTGGAATGCCGCAGGGAAACACGGTGTCGAACAACACGTAAAAATTCATGTTGTTTCCGCAATTTTTGCAACCGCAATCCTGATTACATTCGCAGTCCGGATTGCAGCGGCAGCAAGAACCCTCACGCACGCAGACCCGTGTGGCACAGGGAAACTCGAGAAACTTCTCCTTGATCCACGCCATGGTCGCGCGCGGATGGTAAGCCAGCCGATTGAGGTAGCGCTTGCGGAAGTCCTCGCAACTCTCCTCCGCGGCGCCACCACAGAACTGGCCGCCACAGATTTGAACATCGGCGTTGATGTTAGGCGCTGATGTCGTCAGCGTCCCAGATGTCACCGTACCGGCCGCGTTCATCTCCGGACCCGGCGTCATGGCGCGAATGCGGACGATGACCTCGCCTTGTTCCGAAAGCTCCAGTGGGATCGATCCGACCGAGACGAAGATGCCGATCGAGGTGCTGACTTCAAAATAGGCTGGCACCGGCGCGTGCGGCACGCCGGTGAGCTTGGCGTAACCTTCCGCATGAGCGGCTGGCCGAGGAAACACCCCGTTCTGTGCCGCCATCTTGTAGAGGTTTTCGCAGCAGGCGGTCTCCGGATTGGCCTCCCGCCACATCTGATCGGCGATAGCGTAGAACTGCTCCGCCCCCGCGTAGTCGTTGGCGATCACATACCATTCGTTCGACTCCGGAATAACCTTGCCACCACCAAGCACGGTGTTGGAAAACGCATTGCGCAAGCTGTCGAACAGAGCCTGCGGTTCTGGTCGTAAAATGACACATGCCATGATCGGTCAATGCCAGACCCAAGACTCGGAAACGAATGCGCCAGAGAGATCGATCCGCGTCCGACCGGTTGAGGTCACCGTGTCGATCACGACATCGACGTGGCTTTGCCGGTGGTAGACCGCATGCACCTCGACCGAGGACACGATGCCCTGCGCGATCAGCTTGCCCATGTCGGCGCGGATGGCCGCCTCGATCGCCTTCACTGCATCCTGGCAGCGGGCGTACATCTTCTCCGCCGCGTTCCACAGCGTCGAGCCGATGTACATCCAGGCGTTGTCGGTGATGAAGGATTCCGACCAGTGACCGTACACCGCCGCCGGCGTCGGGCAGGGCCGATCGTTGCGCGCCCGCGTGTTGATGATGTTGAGGATCAGGCTGCGCACCCACTCGTCGTTGGAGATGGTGCGATAACCGGTATAGGCACTGCCCGGCGGGCTCGGGTCGGGATACGGGATCTCCGGCCTGTCGACGTATTCGAGACCGGGGATCGAGCAGGGATAACCACACATGACGTACTCGCCGCACGCCTCTGGGCGCGTGGTCCAGAAAATGCGCCGGTGGCCAATGTCCTTGACCAGGCATACCGCTTCTTCTTGCCCGGTTCTCATTTGCGTGCCTCAAGTTCAGCGATGCGGGCTTCGAGCGCGGCGAGACGTTCCTCGACCGCGCTGAGCAGCGGTCTGCCATCCACCTGAATGGATGCCCCGTCCCGAAGATCAATCTTGGAATTCTCGCCGAGCAGCAGATTGCTGAACGGTGTGAATTGCAGATGCCCGAGCAGGCTGGCTGCGATCGGAGTGGAATGGTCACCGATCAGCACACCGCGAGGATCACGCGGCTCATTCGGCATCTGATCAAGTGTGAGTTGTGTATAAACAGCAGCAGCCGTATTACCCCCGCCACCTTCATCATCGCTGGCTTCGGCCTCGGTGTTGCCCTGAAAGCTAGGCGGCTTCTTCTTGCCGCTGACGACCTGCGGCGTGTAGAGAATCTTGTTGATGTATCCAATGCCATCGACGATGTGCTCTTTCTCACCGTCGAGACGCCAGTAGACGTTCTTGCTCTTGTCGATTTCCAGCTCGCCGTCCTTGCCGACCGCGAACTCCTTCTTGGTGATGTGCGCTTTTTCCTTGCCAAAATCGAGCGCCCACTCGTTGTCAAGCGGGTTCTGAATGCCGCCGTGCTCTTCCTTCCACTTGCGCTGCTTGTCCTTGGGAATGGTCAGGAAGGCCAGCTTGAGCGTGGTATCCGCACCGCCTGTGAGTTCAAACACCTCGGCGTTGTGATCCTTCTTCAAGTTGAACGAGGTGCCGCTGCCGACCACAGTGACGGCAGTCTCCTCGTCCTTAGTGTCGGTGCCGCGCACCTTGATGATGGAGCCGGCGCCCTTGACGTATTTTTGCTCTCCCCAAACGTGACGCTCGATGTGATCCTGCTGATCGCGATGGGATTCGCGGTACTGCGTGTATGACGTCATTTGAAATCCTCGAACCAAGGCGGCAGGATCAGCGGCGCATCACGCTCGTCCTTGTCGTCCTTCTCGTAGTCCTTGGTGATGCCCTTGGCGACGGCATCTTCCAACGTCATCTGCGGCATCTCGCTGAGCATCGGCGGTGTCCAAGGCTGCGGATACTCATCGGGATGGAGTTCGACACCAAGCTGCGCACGACGCGCCCTGCCGATGTTGTAATTGATCTTGTCCAGCCCGTAGCCGCCGCCAGAACCGCCGCCGCTGCTGCCGCCACCTCCGCTGGAGGGCGGCGGCGAGAGGATCAGCGTGGTCTTGAGTTCCTTGTGAGCGTCGACGTGATACGTCAATTCGGTACATTCGAAGACATCAAAAATGCCCTCGCAGGGCACCTCGACATAGTGGGTGTTGCCCACGTCCCACGGCGCACCCGATGGCGACTGCACGTGAAAGACTTCGATGGTGATCTTCTTGTTCGAGGTGTTGCGCTTGTTCATTTCGAACCGAGCGCGGCGCTCCAGCGTCTGATCGTCGGCATCGCCGTTGTGCTGCACGGTGTGCGGCACGAAGTCTTTTACCCAGGAGTCCTTGATCTCTTTGTAGGTTTTAAGCAGGGCTTCCTCACCCCACTTTTTCTTTTCGGTGCGTTGGCCCTTGACCTTGATCTTGCTCTTGGCCTGGTCGTCGGATTGCTCAGCAGAAAATCGTAGAATGTTGAAGCCAAGGATGAGTGGGTCACCGCCACCTCCAGAACTGGGACCAACACCGTCGGTCACTCGCAACTTGCCGTCGCGGGTCTCATACATGGCGTAGCAGTTTTCCGTCATCACCCGATTGAGTTCGTCCATCACCCGCGCGCCGTCGCGGAAGCGAACCTTGTCGAGCTTGATGTCCTGCCCCAACCATTCGATCTGGGTCTTGAACGGCTCGACCAGCTTCTTGACCACCTTCTGCGTCGTTGGCTTGAGCATGTTGGTGGTGGGGTGCTGATGCGAGCTATCGATCAGCCGTCTGGTTTTGCCGCGCGCCGAAATCTTGACGGTGTACTCGTTGGGGCCGATGTTGACCGACATCGAGCCGCCGCCTTCGCCGCCGCCAGGACCACCGCCCTCGGTTGCCTCACCACTCGGACTATCTTGCGAGCCTTTCTCGCCGGAACCAGACTTGGCACCGCTGCCAGTGCGCTTATCGACGTAGCCGGTGAACGCGAGTTGGCCGGCGATATAGACTTGGATCGGCGCGCCCGCCTTGGCAGCAACCAAGATCGGCTTTGATGGTGCCGCGCCTGCGAAGATCGTGACACTCAGTTGCCCTGTCAGGTCGTCTTTCTTGCGACTGAGGGTCATTTCAGTCCAAGTTTCTATCGGGCCACCACAAGTGATAACAACTGGCTTCATCGCGGAATGTATGCAGGCTGCTTCGGATAGACCTTGACATGGCCACCGGAGGCCGGACCACCAGGCGTTAACGCCATCACGAACGGATCAAAGCGACCGTTGGCGTCGACGATGTTGGATTGCTCAAGCTCACGGTGACGCTTGGCGTCTTTGTACAGCACGTAAGACGCGACCAGCGGATGCACGCCGCCGGAGAAATCGACGATGACGCGACCGGGCAATCGATAGGTCAGGTCGTGCATCATCTTGGAAAACTCGACCGAGTAGCGCCGGATTTCGAGGAACAGCCCGTTATCGCAATTGTCGTAAGCAACCTGGGCCTCGTCGTTGAGAACCTTGAGCACGTCCTCCATCGCCGCCAGACCCTGACCGAGATAGCGATACTTGCGACCCAGCGCCGCCTCCGCCATGCCGATGGCGCCAAGAATGCGGTGCCGACTGAGTACCGCCTCCTCACTGGTGTTTGCGATGTCCACCGGATGATAGGAGGTGAAGGCAGCGAAGTTCACCAGGCTGGTGAAAATGCGGTAGCGGTTCTCGGCGTCTTGGACCTTGCTGCTGATGAACTTGAAGCCGGTGAACAGCGCCTCTTCGACCTTCTCTGGTTCGGCAGCAAGCGCATCATCCTTGGCCACATCCTCCATGCTGAGCGCGGCACGCCAATCATTGGACGACGAGTCCACCGTCAGCGTATGAACGGTCACCTGCGCGACGACGTGGACGAGGCTCTGGGCGCGATTGATGACGTCAGTGCGCCACGGCTGCGCCACCAGCTTGGGCGTGTAGTTGGCCAGAAACGATTCCCGCGACACGTTGTTGAGCGGACTGTGAACGATGCCGTAGAGCGAGCTATAGCCGGGACCGCTGCTGGGACCGCCGACGCCAATGCCATTGGCCTCGACGAATTCCATCTCCGCCGTGCTCTCGCCGGCCTCCTCGATGTTGTCCTTGAGCTTGATGCTGCGACAGGCCGCGAGCACGGTGCCGCGCGTCGGATGCACCAGCATGCCAGGGCCAGGGGACTGGCAGGCCTCAAACAACGAGTGCGAGTCGAAGACGTGGTCATCTTCACGAAAGATGGCGGTGAGATGATAGACCTGAATCTTGCGCCCGAGGTCGGCGTAGGCGGTAATTTCACCAAAGGGAAATTCGCCCTCGGCCCCGCGCCGGCCGCCCTCGATGTCGACCTCAAGGCAATTGAATCCGACGCCTTTGAAACTAGCGGGAACATAGTCTTTGCCGATGGCGCAGTTGGTGCGGCTCATTTGTTGGCCTTGCCAACAGCGGCACCAATAGTGGCGCTAACCCCAGACATTGCCTCTCGCAATATGCGAGCGACTTGCTCACCAGACTGTGCAGACGCAGAGGCTGCGCTAGTGAACGCCGCAGAGAAAGTAGATCCCGCCGCCGCTACTGGTGTTGCTATATCGCGAGACATCAGTTCCTCTTACTTATTTCCGCTAGAACTGGTTCCTGGATCAGCCCCACCACCGGCGCTACCGGAATGCTGTACGCTGATAGAGACGTTGGCAACGGCGGCCGAAATTCGTGCGGCGGCCGCAGCCCCATAAGCCGCGCCGGCACCCGCTGCCCCGGCAGAGATCGCGGCGGCAGCTTGTGCTCCGGAGGCAGCGAGCGCAGCACCGGCAGCAGTGATCTGAGCGCCGGCCGTTCCGAAAGCCGCGGCGAATGATGCGCCGGCGGTTGCAATCGGCTCCGTGATAGAAGATCCAAGCTCTGCTCCGATGGTTTCCATCGCCGTCTGGATCGGCGCGGAAATCGCCTCTCC
>Ga0105104_10000854_pt1 | contig 23634 bp, 22 predicted proteins | sample PPLLaktember2015_3_FD_87034 | JGI IMG/M metagenome (GOLD analysis project Ga0105104, IMG submission 87034) | Freshwater sediment microbial communities from Prairie Pothole Lake near Jamestown, North Dakota, USA - PPLs Lake P7 Core (6) Depth... | ecosystem: Environmental > Aquatic > Freshwater >...
CCCCTTTGTCCCTTTGCCCCTTCTTTCTTACCGATCGGCCCGTTTGGTTGCCAATCTGCCCGGTTCCGGGGTGCGCCGCAGGAAGTGGTATACCCTTACGGCCGGGCCGCTCGCCGTGTAGACGGCTGCAATAGTCATCAGCACTTGCTGCGAAAAGAGGAAGACTCCGCCCACCACGATCGCCAGAACGAGGATCAGAAGGTGTGATTTCCCATGTCCCAGGTTCAGTTGTTTTAGCGCCGGGTACCTGATGGTGCTGATCATCAGGAAGGAAACGATATACATGATCGCCACGAGGTAGAACTTGAAGAATGTCGTATCAGGCGGGGTGACGAAGATATGGACCGTCGCGGCCATGAAACCGGCGCCCGCCGGGATCGGGAGGCCTGCGAAGGATTTTAGATTCTTGTTCTGTACGTTGAAGCGGGCAAGTCGCATTGCGCCGCAGGTGACGAATACGAAGGCCGATAGCCGGGCGAAGTTGTCGAGCTCCGCCAGCCCCCATGAATAAATCAGTACGGCCGGAGCCACGCCAAAGCTGATGACATCCGCCAGAGAATCCAGTTGCAGTCCGAAGTCACTGGTTGCGTTTGCCATCCGGGCTACCCGCCCGTCCAGACCATCCAACACCACCGCGATACCGATCGCGATCGCGGCGCTCTGGTAGTTGCCGTTGAGCGTGGCAATCACCGCGAAGAACCCCGCAAACAGGTTCCCGACGGTAAACATCGACGGCAACAGATAAACGGTGCGTCGCAGCTTTTTGGGGGGACAAAAAACCTCTTCGGCTTCTCTCCGCAGGTTAAGACCGTCTTCCTGGTTCACGCTTTTTCTCTCCACCTGGCGATAATACTTCTGCCGGCGTAGACCTTCTCACCCTTGCGCACCATAACCTCGCAATCGGGCGGGAGCATCATGTCTACCCGACTCCCGAAACGGATCAGCGCTATTCTATCACCTTTGCTCACCTTGTCTCCGAGCTTCTTCCACGGAACGATCCGGCGGGCCAGGATTCCTGCGATCAAGGCGAAGGTGAGCTCCCTCTCGCCCCGGATTGTAAAGATGAGCTGCTCATTTTCCACGGATGCCCGGGCGTCGAAAGCCAGGAGGAACTTCCCCTTCTTGTACTCCTCGCGTGTGATTTCTCCCCCAATCGGCGCTCGATTCACGTGTACATTGAAAACCGACAGGAAGATGCTCAGCCGATGTCCCTGCTCCGTCGGTTCGATGGCAATCACCCGCCCGTCCGCCGGGCTCACTGCGGAGTCCACCCCGTCCGGCACATCCCTTTCCGGATCGCGGAAGAAGAAAACCACAAAGCCGGCCAGTAACAGGAGGATCAACCCAGGCCACCAGAGGGCGAAGGCAAAAGCCACACCGGCGAGAAGGATGAGCGGAACCAAAAAGTACCAAGCGTCTCGAGCCATTGCAGAGTTCCCCAAAACAGAAAAGGCCTGCAGCTGAGTCCGTCCGGACCAACTGCAGGCCGAGCGTCTTCACGTATGACCGGCTCAGTGCGCGGCGTGCTCTCCCTGATATCTAGAAATCAACGTTTGCATACGATCTTTTAGGGCCAACTTTTTTTTCTTCAAAATCGTCTCGTGAACCTGATCCTGATGGTTAAGGTGGGGCTTCTGCTGGAGTTCCTGGAGCTGTCGCTCGAAGCTCTTATGTTCTTCCGCTAGCTTGCGGAATTCCTGATCAGTCTGAAGCAAATAATCCTTGACCTGGCTTTCGTCCATCGGAATCCTCCTTGGTTAAGACCCATAAATCCGCCCTCAAAGTTGGCCTGATTTCTCAGTTGAGGTAAATGTAGCAAAACGATCCAAGCCCCGCAAGACAGTCGCACAAGCTCTGCGCGTGCACGGAGCGAACAGCCTGAATCGGATGGGAAGAGGGGTTGTCGCGCTCACCTGATCGCCAGCATACGATCTAGCGCCACCCGTGTCCACCGTTTCACATTTTCGGGAACCACTATCTCGTTGATAACGCGTCCCTCCAGGAGATTTTCAAGGGACGCAAGCAGGTGCTGAGGCGCAATTCTGAACATGGTGCTACACAGACATCCGTGCTCTTCGAGAGAGATCACGCGCTTTCCCTGCTCGGCTGATTCCTGGGCCAGTCGGTTCACCAAATGGAGCTCTGTTCCGATCGCCCACTGGCTTCCCGCGGGTGACTCCCGGACTGTCTTCATAATCTGCTCCGTGGAACCGGAGAGGTCGGCTTTCTGAACTACCTCCCACGTGCACTCCGGGTGAACCATCACGTTGATACCGGGGTACTTTGCCCTCACTTGATCGACCATCTGGGGCAGAAACCGCTGGTGTACGCTGCAGTGCCCCTTCCACAGAAGGACACGAGCGGCGCGAATCCGGTCTTCCGCATTCCCGCCGAGCTCCTGGTAGGGATCCCAGACAGGCATGGCCTCGAGAGGAACACCCATTTGGTAGCCCGTGTTACGCCCGAGGTGCTGATCCGGGAGAAACAGGATCTTCTCTTGCCGCTTCCAGGCCCACTCGAAGACCGCCCGCGCGTTGGCGGACGTACAGACCGCACCGTCGTGCTCACCGCAAAATGCCTTGATGGCCGCGCTCGAGTTCATGTACGTGATCGGAACAACCGGTGGCTTATCGCCGAACAGAGAGCACAATTCCTCCCACGCTTGTTCAAGCTGGTCAATATCGGCCATGTCCGCCATGCTGCAGCCCGCCGCCAGATCCGGAAGAATCACCCGCTGATGCGGCTCACTGAGCACGTCGGCACTCTCAGCCATGAAATGCACACCGCAGAAGACTATGTAGTCGGCCTCCGGATGACCCGCTGCTAGCTGCGAGAGCTTGAAGGAATCACCGGTGTAATGGGCGAACTTGACCACATCGTCCCGCTGGTAGTGGTGTCCGAGGATGACCAGACGCGGTCCGAGCTTTTCCTTCGCTTCCGCAATCCGGCTATCCATTTGCGCGTTCGAAACGCCGAAATAGTTCTGAGGAAGTATGCACGCCTGACTCATGTTGTAACTTGCCATTTTACCACCCCGGCTCGGCGAAAGGGCGGGAACGTTGGACGGTTCACGGTTGCACGGTTACACGGTTCACGGTTACACGGTTCACAGTTCTACGGTTCCACGGTTTGTCGGTTCAAAAGTTGGCCGGTTCAGGACCTTAGCATCTGCGTCGGGTCAAAATGCGACAAGACACCGTCGGCCGTGAAGCCGTGAACCGCATAACCGTGGAACCGTGAACCACATAACTGTGGAACCCTGAACCGCATAACTGTGGAACCCTGAACCGCATAACTGTGGAACCGTGAACCGCATAACTGTGGAACCGTGTAACCGTGTAACCGTGAACCGGGCACCGGTCAATTGACTCCATTCCGGCGTGGCCGTATGATTTGACTCTTCACCCATAGGATCAAGGACTCATATGAACCAACAATCGACCGCTCAAAATAATCGGCTCAGCGAAAACCGGATACGATCGCTTCAGACCATGGCCAACCGTCTGCGCAAGCATTCGCTTGTGTCGACGAGCGAGGCGGCTTCCGGTCACCCGACTTCCTGCTGTTCATGCGCGGAGGTGGTGGCGACGCTCTTTTTCAACCATCTCCGCTACGAGGTGGCGAATCCCTCGAATCCGTATAACGATCGTTTCGTTCTCTCCAAAGGGCACGCTGCACCGATCCTTTGGGCGGTCTGGGCGGAAGCGGGTGCATTTCCGACCGAGAAGCTCCTGACGCTCAGAAAGATCGACAGCGAACTCGAAGGCCATCCGACTTTCCGGTCGCCGTATTCCGGCGCCGCCACCGGCTCCTTGGGTCAGGGGCTTTCGATCGGGCTAGGCATGGCCTTCGCCGCCCGGCTCGACAAGACCGGCGCGCGAGTTTTCGTACTGCTGGGTGACGGCGAAATCGCTGAGGGCTCGGTTTGGGAGGCGGCCGCCTTGGCCAGTTATTACAAGCTGGACAATCTCGTTGCCATTGTTGACGTTAACCGCCTGGGACAAAGCCAGGCCACGATGTACGGCCACGATCTGTCGTCCTACCAGGCGCGCTTTGAAGCGAATGGATGGCGGGTGATCGCGGTGGACGGTCACAATATTGGCGCAGTCGATGAAGCTCTTGCAGCGGCGACCGCGCAATCCGGAGTCCCGACCGCAATCCTGGCAAAGACATTGAAGGGAAAAGGAGTATCGTTCCTCGAGGACCAGAACGGCTGGCACGGAAAACCGTTGAAGAAGGGGGAAGAGCTCGACAAGGCCCTGGCCGAGTTAGGCAACAATTTTGAGCTGGCCGAGCCGCTCACCGTGAAGGCACCCAAGGCAACAGGCAGTCTGAGAAAACCAACCGCCAAGCTCTCCACCCCTCCCGAATATCCCCTCGGGTCCCAGGTGGCCACCCGGGAAGCCTATGGCACGGCGCTGAAGAAGCTGGGTCAAAACAGCCAGGACGTCGTCGCGCTCGACGGCGACTGCAAAAACTCCACTTACTCCGAACGATTCATGAAGGAGTTCCCCGATCGTTTCGTCGAGTGCTTCATTGCCGAACAGGACATGGTGGGAACGGCCGTCGGACTGGGGACTTTGGGAAAGATACCGTTCGCCTCGACCTTTGCGTGCTTTCTCTCGCGCGCCTATGACTTCATCCGTATGGCAGGCATCGGGAAGGCGAACCTGAAGCTGTGCGGCTCACACGCTGGGGTCTCGATCGGCGAGGACGGACCATCGCAGATGGGTGTCGAGGATCTGGCCATGATGCGACCCATCGCAGGCTCAGCGGTCCTGTATCCTTCCGATGGTGTTTCCGCCGAACGTCTGGTCGAATTAGCCGCGCAAAATCACGGGATCGTCTACATACGAACCACCCGACCGAAGACGCCGGTCCTGTACGGGCCAGACGAAAAATTCGAGCTGGGCGGCTGCAAAGTCATCCGATCGAGCGGCGAAGACAAAGCGACCGTGGTCGGGGCGGGAATAACGCTGCACGAAGCCGTCAAGGCCGCGGACCAGTTGGCCAAGGAGGGCATCAAGATCCGTGTCGTTGATCTCTACAGCGTCAAACCGCTTGACGTTGACACCCTGCGAAAGGCGGTCCGGGAGACCGGCGCAATCGTCACGGTCGAAGACCACTATCCGGAGGGAGGCATTGGCGACGCCGTCTTCGCCAGCCTTGCCGGTGAGCCGGGCAAGTTCCGAAAGCTCGCGGTCAACGGGATCGCCCGTTCGGGCAAGCCGGAAGAGCTGCTCGAATACGCGGGCATCAATGCGCGCCACATCGTGGCCGCGGTGAAGGAACTGATGCAGAAGTAGGGGTAACGACTCACAAAGACCTCAAGGACACCAAGGACGTCAAGGAAAGACACAGTGGCGTTCGTCCTTGAGGTCCCCGAGGTCGTTGAGGTTCTTGAAGCTGGTAAGCTGTTGAAATGGTTTGCGTGTTGACGCCTTTTCTGGGACGGCCATCGACCGCCTGTCTCTTGGCCACGTTGTTCGCATCCGTTTGCCTGGCGCAGCCACCTGAAACGGCTCCTCGCGAACCGGCGGCGCCGCAACCCGTCTCCCCTAAACAGCAAGGGATTGCTCTGGCAGTCGACGGCCAGTACGACAAAGCGTTGAGAATCTTCCAGAGGCTCCTCCACGAGGACCCTGAAAACGGCGAAATCAACTACCTGGCCGGCGCCGCCTGCGTGCGCCTGGAAAGGCTTGGGGAAGGAATCGATTACCTGGAAAAGGCGGTGAAGTCCAAACCAGGCTTTCCTCAGGCATATGGCGAGTTGGCCGAAGCCTGTCTGAAACGAAAGATGAAGGACCGTGCTCATGCGGTCGCCGCCGAGGGACTGCGTTTGTTCCCTAAGAACGAACAACTCAAGAAGATCCGCGCGAAACTTGGAGACTGAGCTAGATCACGGTGGCTCCCACCATCTTCCCACCGGGGTAAGCAGCGAACAGGCCGCGAGTTCCCGAATCGCCTAACGCTCTTTTCACGTAACCGAAAGCAATCACCGTCCGGGCCTCCGGGGAGTAAGCCCCGCTGGTGATGACCCCTACCTTTTTCGACCGCTCGTCGAGGATTTCGATACCGGGAGGCACGACTGATTGATCGTGATCGTCGAGCCGAAGTCGGACCAGTCGGCGACTGACACCTCCGACATAGGTTGCTTTGGACACGACCTCCTGACCGACGTAGCATCCCTTGGTAAAGCTCAGGGCGTGCTGTAAACCGGCTTCGATCGGATTATTGCGCCCCGTAAAATCGACGCCAAACTGGGGGATTCCGCGTTCGAGCCGGAGAGCTTCGGCGGCCTCGGGCCCTACTTCGGGGAAACTTCCGGCGCTAATGCCCCAGGCCTCCTTCCACCGGTCGTCATCCTGAGTGCGAAACAAAACGTCCAAGCCGCGTTCCCCAAGGCTCGCACGGCACGTCAGGAAGACGTTTACACCGGCATGCTCCACACAGCTGATCCCCAACTCGCCGACCGGAAGCGAGGCGCGCATGACCGAGCCATCCAGCCAGGCGTCCAGAAAACCAAAGACCAGCTCCGGGGCTCCAGGGCCGTGAACGCTCAGGTGGCGCCATTGTCCGGTTGTGTCGCTTAACTCCACCTCATCCATGACGATGAATTTGTCGACTTCCCCCACCAGCCGGCCGGCTACACCAGGAGAAGTATCGATCAGGATCTCTTGCGGCAAGCGGTAACAGTAAAGATCGGCAACGATTTTGCCTGTCGGTTGGAGAAACAGCGAGTACAAGCCTCGATACTCGGGCAGTGTTCCGATGTCATTCGTTAGCATCGCCTGCAGGAATGGCACACGGTCCGGACCTTTAACCAGGATCTTCCCGCGGGCTGAGAGATCCATCCATCCGGCTGTTTCCTTCACCGCCCAATACTGTTCCAAGCTGTGAGGAGTCATGAAGTTAATGATACGCAAGCGGGATGGCGATGACGAGCGCAAGTGTGCCGCCTCCGCAAACCGGTTACCGGGAAGCTGCCCTGGAATGGTGGTAACTACTTGCGTCCGTCCCTTCGGGCTTTCCCGTCCGAGCGGTATTGGACAAGGCGCTGCTCGCCTTCGAGGTTCTTCTTCTCAGTGAGATCCTGCGTGACCTCCAGAGTTCCAAGATAGTTGCCCTCCGGGTCGCGAACGGCGAAATACTCGATGTGAACGAAACGACCCTTGAAATTGATCCAGAACGGGGCGCTGTCAGCGCGCCCGGCCCGAAAGTCGTCCAGGATCTGTTGCACCATGTGGACGCTCTTCGGAGGATGGCAGAGCTGAACTTTCCGACCCAGGACTGCCTTTCCGCGGGCGAAGATTTTCTCCTTGCCTTGGTTAAAGAAGCGCACCCGGTCATCGCTGTCCACGAAAGTGACCTCGAAAGGCAAGGCGTTCAGGAGGGCAGTCAACTCGGTGACGGAAAAACCACCCGTCGGCAATTGGATGTTGTGCCCCTGTTGATCGGCCTCCTTTGCTCTCTCGCCCGCTTCCCAAAGATCGGTCGGTTCATACAGACAGTATCCGAACTGAATCGTCTGGTTATAGATCTGATGCCACTCGTCATCGCTCAGGGTGTCCAGGGACATGGGCAGCAGGATCTGCTCTTCCTTGTAAATCATCTCCTCCACGGCCGCACAAGCGGGCTTAAGGACCAGCTCGGCAATGGCTTTCAGTTCCTCCGTCTCCGCGTTTTCAACTTCGCACAGTACCTGGTTCGCACCCTTCAGCAGATTGCGCACTTCGTCGTCCTTGCCCCACATCACGCGCGAAGGCCCAGTGATCCCGTGTTTTTCCAGAAAGGGAAAGAGCAGGTTTTCTTTTCTGTTGTAATGCTTGTCGACATCGGAGAGTGCCATGAAGCACTGCCGAAGTTGGTTCACAAGCTCCGCCCGTCCCTGCCCTTCGGGGCTTTCCACGTGCGCAAGGAGTTTCGTCAACCCGGCCAGCTGCGCCTGGATGGCCTTGTTTTCCTGTCGAAAGGTGTCGACCGGATGCCCCGGCGAGACAGGCTTCGGGGGACGCTCAAGATTGATGGCGCCCCGGAGCGCGGTCGTGTGGACGTCGCAGAATTTCAGGACGTCCTCCATGGGCAGACCCTCCTCGATCAGCTCCTGTTCCACCTCAACAACCTCTTCGTAAGGAACCTGGCCTAACAGTCGGACGAGGTGATTTCGAACGACGGCGGGTGCTGTACCATCGCGAAGTTGAAGCATCAGGTGTTTCAGGACACCCTTTCGTTTGCTGGTTTCCGCTAGCAGTTCGCTCATTTTGCCTCCGGAGGTCTCAATCTTCGCCAAGGTTAGCAACCGCGATCATCCCCGGTCGTTGACAAAAGTCACGTCCGGCCAGTGGAAGTGCAGGCGACATCTGTAGGAAAATTCCCGTAGCACAGGTCCCACTTCAGGTGGGATCTGTGTCCGAGCTCGGAAGTTGGCCCCACGGTTAGGAGTCAAGAATGGTCAAATTGTTTATTCTAGTGGCGTTGCTGGTTGGTCTATTAGCTCAGATTTCTGCAGCGGAAGTCGAATACCCGACGCTTGCGATCGGCGCCTCCGCCCCTGACTTCAAATTGCCCGGTACCGACGGCAAGACGTACAGCCTGAAAGATTTCCAGAAATCCCCCATCCTGGTGATCATTTTCACGGCAAATCATTGTCCGACCGCCCAGGCTTACGAGGAACGCATTAAAAAGCTCGTCACTGACTTCCGCGGCAAAGGCGTCGCCTTCGTCGCCATTTCTCCGAACGACCCGCAGGCGGTCCGTCTGGATGAGCTTGGCTGGACGGATCTGGGCGATTCGTTCGAGGAGATGAAATTGCGGGTAGAACACAAGAAGTACAACTTTCCCTACCTGTATGACGGAGACAACCAGCGGGTATCCAAGGCATACGGGCCGAAAGTCACACCTCATGTCTTCATCTTCGATAAAGAGCGGAAATTACGCTATGTCGGGCGCATCGACGAGGATGAGCGCCACCCGGACACGGTCAAGAGTCCCGATGCGCGGAACGCGATCGAGGCATTGCTGAAGGGCGCACCCGTCCCCGTGGAGACAACGCGAACGGTTGGCTGTTCAGTCAAATGGTCGGACAAGCGAGAATCGGTCAAGCAGGCTTTCGCGGAGTGGGCAAAGGAAGAGGTGAAACTGGAGACCGTGGGCGCCGCAAAACTCGAGGAAATGCTGAAGAACAAAACGGACAAGATCAGGCTGGTCAACGTGTGGGCCACCTGGTGCGGACCCTGCGTGATCGAATTCCCGGAACTCATTACCATGCATCGCATGTACCGCCATCGTGAGTTCGAGCTAATCACCTTGAGTGCCGATGATATCGGGAACAAGGACGCGGCATTTGCCTTCCTCAAGAAGCAACAGGCCTCCAGCCAAAACCTCATATTCGAGGGCAATACGTACGCGCTTTTCGAAACCCTGGACAAGGTCACCGGAGGCAAGACCTCCAGCGGGGCACTCCCCTATACACTGATCATCAAGCCCGGCGGAGAGGTGCAGTACCGCCGGGAAGGCAGAATCGACCCGCTGGTCGTCAAGCGGGAGATCGTTAAATTCCTCGGAAACACCTATCGCTGATAGTGTCGCCTGTCGCGCGGGTTTGAAAAGGTTTCAGTCCTGCCGGCAGGCTTTCGTTCAGGAGGAAGCACTCATGCCATTCACTCTGCCGCCTCTGCCATACGACGCCGGCGCCCTCGAACCTCACCTTACACGGGAGAACATGGAACTGCATCACGGGAAGCACCACCAGGCCTATGTAACTAATCTGAACAAGTTCATCGAGCAGGGGAAGGTCGATGGCTCAAAATCGCTCGAAGAGATCATCATGTGGAGCGATGGACCCGTCTTCAACAATGCCGCCCAGGTATGGAACCACACCTTCTTCTGGAAGTGCATGAAACCCAAGGGCGGCGGACAGCCCGGCGGGGATCTCGCCACAGCGATCCAACGCGACTTCGGCTCCTTCGACAAATTTAAGGAGCAGTTCTCTGAGGCCGCAGTCACGCAGTTCGGCTCGGGCTGGGCCTGGCTGGTCCGGGATGGTGGAAAGCTGAAGATCACCAAGACGAGCAACGCCGACCTGCCGATGAAACAGGGCCAGGTTGCCCTGGTCACCTGCGATGTCTGGGAACACGCTTACTACCCGACCTACAAGAACCTGAGGCCTAAGTACGTCGAGGCATTCCTTAACAACCTGGTCAACTGGGAATTCGTCGCGGAGAACTTTCGGAAGTAAGTGAAAGACAATCCGCGCACTTCGCGGAAAACGCTTCGTTTGCGGTTCTGTGCGGCTCGGCAGCGGCTGCATCGTGCCCGTGAGCGTGATCAGGATGTCCGACTTGGAAGTCGGACCTACGGGATCCTGCCCATCCGGGTCGTCGAGCAGAACAGAACCGCAAACGGAGCGTCTTTCGCGAACTGCGCGAATTGTCACCCGGCGAACCTCGTCGCCCGCATCAACCACAGTGCTTATCGCCCGCGCAACTGCCTGCATCCTCGATCTGGATCGTTGTGTGGCCGATATTGAATCGCTCTCGGGACAATTCGCTGAGCCGCGATAGGACCTCGTTGCGTCGTCCCTCGTCTCCCACCACTGCATGGCACGTCATTACGTGGACACCCGAGGTCAGGGTCCAGACATGAAGGTCGTGGACCGCCTCCACCCCCGGTACCTGGGCGAGTTCGCGTTTCATTTCCGGTATGTTGACGTGTGACGGGGTGCCTTCCAGCAGAATCGCAACCGAGTCCCGGACGAGCTTCCACGCGCTGGCCAGGATCAGAAGGCTTACCAGGGCGCTCACTGCCGGATCTGCCCAATAGGCGTCACCAAAGCGGATGGCCAGCGCTGCAACGATGACCGCGGCAGAACCGAGTACGTCGCCGATCACGTGCAGAAGGGCGCCTCGGACATTCAGGCTGTCCAGATGACTGGAGTGAAGCACCCAAGCGGAGGCGAGATTGGCCACGAGACCCAGCCCGCCAATCGCGAGCATTTCCAGGCTCTTGACCTCTTGTGGGCGAAGCACGCGCTGGTACGACTCGTACAGAACGGCGAGCGCAATCACGACCAGGGCCACTCCGTTGATCAGGGCAGCCAGTATCTCGACGCGAAAATATCCGTAGGTTTTATCTGGAGTGGCTGGTCGCCGGACAAACCAAACGGCAAAAAGGCTGAGTCCAAGCGCCGCCGCATCGGTCAGCATGTGCCCGGAATCAGCCATCAGGGCGAGGCTGTTCGTCCACCAGCCGCCGATAAACTCCACCACCATGAAAACAGCGGTGATGATCAGTGCCAGCCTCAAGCTGCGGGCGCCAGTCTCGCGATTCAACCCCATACGACGTCATCGTCCGGTTCAGCAGCCTGCGCATCGTCTTCAAGAGCGCCGGACAGGCTTTCGAAGTAGCGGATGGCGAGCAAACCTAATGCAAGGGTCGAGATACCGGCCAGCGAAGCGGAGATTAGAGCCCGTCCACCTGACATCCGCTCGCCCAGCTTTTGGCCTCCGTAAGTCAGGAGCAGATCAATTGCGAGCACACTCAGTAGTTCGGTCGCCCTGCGCTTGTCCAGGTTGAACCCGAAGGCGTAGCCGATTTTGACGACCATCGGAGCGTGAACTGCGGCCAGAGGGAAGAACGGCGAAACGGGTACGGTAATCGCACCCGCCACAATTCCGGCAAAAGTCGCCTGCGTTACGATTCCCTTGCAGAGCGGCTTCCGGTAATCCGGATAGCTCCATGCCAGGGGATAAAGTGCACGCGGATAAGCCGCGACGATCGCCCGGAAAAGGTCCTCGATCCTCTCCGGTTCCCTGATCGACATGGGAACCACGGTCCCGCCCGTCAGTTTCTTGGCGTTCCTTATCACTTCCGCGGGACGCTCGGCTTCGTCTATTTTATTCAGGACTACGAGGACCGGCTTACCGAGGCGCTCGACTTTCTCATACATCTGCACCGTCTGCCCGGTCAGCTCCAACCGGGCGTCGAGCAGGAAAAGCACCAGGTCGGTCTTGGCAAATTCTTCCGAGCCCGGCAGTCGCCCGTAGCCGAGCAGCTCCTCGAGACCTTGGGAATCGACGATATGGAACACCTGCCGGCCCGGAAACCGTTGGCGGCGCTCGATGATCTTCGCGAGCGATTTCTTCCCGGTTTGCGCGGGACCCGTGAGTGCCACCCTCAGCGAGTGCTTCGGCTGAATATTCAACCATTGTTGCTTGATCACTTCGAAGACCCGCAGCAGGCTGTTCCCCCCGGCGGGCAACGCGTCGACGACACGGCGAAGGGTCGCCTTGACGTCATCCGGGAAGAAAAAAACGATCTGGTCAAACAGTCCCAACAACTCCTTGGGCGCCCACGGTCTCAGGTTCTCAAACACGTCAACATTCGACATATTGGCCCTCGGTCTGCTCGTGCGCAGTCTCTCGAAGAGTGACAGGGCTACTGGCTCTCACATCCGTCAACTGACAACGATGTACTCGATCCTGTCGAAGTCCATTTTACTCCACGAGAAGCACCGAATATCAGGCGGGTTTGTAGCCAGAGATACAATCCAGCAGGTTACCTCCGGATGGAAGAAGCATTCGTAATCGCGCCTGGACGGGACCGGCGCAGTGGCGGGATGCGAATGATAGATCCCCCGCAGGCTCAGCCCTTCTGCTCTGAGCAGACGAGAAAGATCGAACAGCTCAGCAACGGGTACCGAGAAGCCGGTCGGACTGTTAAGCTCGTTGCTAGCCCGGATCAACCGATCGATAACAGTGCCTCCGCCCGCCAGAAAGCCACACGCTTCGATCGGCGAGGCGAGGCGGGCATGTTCAATCATGCCCTCGAGTACCGCGCCACGGATGTTCATTTCGGTCTCGCAGTCAGAACAGTGTAATCGGGTCGATATCCACCGAGATTGCCGCGGCTTTTCCTTTTTCTGGCACGAGGCTGGAAATGGCTCGATCTATCACCTCATGCAGTTCCCGGCGGCTCGTTGCCTTGACGAGCACCTGGAACCGGAACTCTGACTTCAACTTTTCCCGGGCCGCCGGGGCAGGACCGAGGAAGTTCATCCGGCTGCTCGCGGACAGCTCTTCACGTCCGCGGAGCAAGTGGCGGTGCAGCGCCGCAGCCGTGTCTGAAACCTCGGCCCGATCGCGTCCGGTGATCAACAGGTTGGCGAGCGCCGTAAAGGGCGGGTATCGGAAACGGTACCGGTATTGGACTTCCTGGCGCCAAAAACTGACGTAGTCCTGGGCAGAAGCGTACTTGAGGCTGTAGTGGTTGGGGAAGTACGTCTGCACAATCACTTCGCCGGACTGTTCACCCCGCCCGGATCGGCCGGCTACCTGCGTCAGCAGCTGAAAAGTTCGCTCGGCTGCACGGAAGTCGGCAATCCTCAACGACTGCTCTGCCGACAGCACCCCGACCAGCGTGACGCGAGGGAAATCGTGTCCCTTGGCGATCATCTGCGTGCCCACCAGGATGTCGATCTCTCCCCGGCCAAATTCCTTGAGGATGCGCACCATGCTGCCCCGCTTCTGAACGGAGTCCCGGTCGAGCCGGCCCACCGCAGCGCCAGGAAAGAGCGTCGTGAGGATCTCCTCGATTTTCTCGGTCCCTTCACCAAGGAAGTAAATGTACTCCTTGCCGCAGTTGCGGCACGACTTCGGGACCGGCCTCACGAACCCGCAATAGTGGCACGAAAGGGTATTCTCCCGCTGATGATAGGTCAGGCTGATGCTGCAGTTGTCGCAGGCTTCCGTGTAGCCGCAGCTGCGGCACAGCAGGAGGGGCGAATAGCCCCGGCGGTTGAGCAATACCAGGACCTGCTGACGGCTGTCGAGACGCGCCTGGATGGCCTCCTTCAACGCTTCGGAGATTACGGCAGCGCGTCCATGCTTCTGGAACTCGACACGCATATCGACCACGGTGACGGCCGGCAAAGACCTTTGTTCGACACGGGCCAGAAGTGGCAGGTACTCGTGCTGTTTTTTCCGCACAGCCAGATGGTAAGTTTCCAGCTGCGGCGTGGCGCTGCCGAGTACGACTGCCACGTTCTCTATCTGGCCCCGTTTGAGCGCCGTATCGCGGGCGTGGTAACGCGGCATCTCCTCCTGCTTGTACGAACCGTCATGTTCCTCGTCAATAACGATGAGGCCCACATCTCTCAATGGAGCGAACACGGCCGAGCGTGTCCCGATAGCTACTGTCGCCTCGCCTGCTCGAATGCGCCGCCACTGGTCGAAGCGCTCCCCATCCGACAGCCCGCTGTGAAGGATGGCTGCTCGGTCTGCGAACCAGTCCCTGAAGTAGCGGGCCACCTGCGGAGTAAGCCCGATCTCCGGCACGAGCATCAGCGCGGTTCGGCCCGCTCGAAGCGCCGCCGAGATCGCGTGAAGATACACCTCGGTTTTACCACTCCCCGTGACCCCATGAAGCAAGATGCTGGCGAAGGAACCAGCTGCAATCGCTTCCTCAATTCGCGAATACGCCTTTTTCTGCTCCTCGTTCAGCACGTGCCTTTGGACCTCTCCTTCGACCACGTGCGTAGTCGACCAGGGTGACCGCGAAATCTCGACTGACTCGACGCGGATGACCTTTTTTGCCACCAAGCCCTTTACGACTGATTGTCCGTAACCCGCCCCGATCACCGACGCCAGAATTATCGGCAGGCTTGCCTTCTGATCGAGCAGAAACCGCCACAGCTTGTCCTGGGCGACCGGAAGATTCTCGGCAGCGCCGGCCACCTCCACCACAGCCAATTGCCTTTTGACCGGCCAGGTCTTTAACACCGAGTCACGCTGTCGGGACAGGAGGCCCGGTGGAAGCATCACCCGGAACACCTCTCCCGGCGGACACAGGTAGTAAGACGACAGCCAAGCTCCCAACTTCAGCAAAGGGATGTCTATCAGCGGGGCGTCGCCGAGCACGTCGCTTACCGGCTTGGTTACGGCCACGGATTCGGAATGCCGGCGGACGGCGATCCCCGTTATCAGGCGGTTTCCGAAGGGAACCACCAGCCGCCACCCGGGTTTTGCTCGCGCCGACAGAGCTTCGGGGACTGAGTAGGTGAACAGCTGGTTGATCGGCAGCGGGACCGCAACGTCCACGAAATCGCCGGGGACAATTTCCATAAGACTAGCGGTAGTACGAAGCCCCGAGGTCCTTCAGGCGCGTCCGGACAGTCTTCATGTCATCCCAGACTTCCCGTTTCGCCTGTGGATTACGGAGCAGGTACGAAGGGTGGAAGGTCGGTATAAGCTGCCGACCGCGATACTCGAAGAACTTGCCGCGAAGGCGGGAGATCGGCGTCTCGGTCTTGAGTAACGTCTGCGCAGCGTGCTTGCCAAGAGCCACGAGGATCAGTGGGTTAACGCTATCTATCTGCGAAAACAGAAACGACTCGCACGCCTCCACCTCGTCCGGCTCCGGGTCCCTGTTCCCAGGGGGGCGGCACTTCAAGACGTTTGCAATGAATACCTGCTCGCGTTTCAGCTCAATCGCCTCGATGATCTTAGTGAGGAGTTGACCGGCCTTGCCGACAAAGGGAAGGCCCTGGGCGTCTTCGTCCGCTCCCGGGGCTTCACCTACGAACATGAGCTCGGCATGGGGGTTGCCCGAGCCGAAGACGATGGAGTGGCGGGTCGTCCAGAGCTTGCACCGGCGGCAGTCGCCGATCTCCGCCCGGATGTCCGGGAGCCGGTCAACCGCTTCTCCATAAGCTGTTGCGACCGGTTCGGATACGTGAGGCTCGACAAGGGGCTCGGGTTCCGAAACACGCCTGATGTTGAGGTGCGACACACCCAGCTCCGAATAAAAGCGCAAGTACTCGCGAATATCCATGGTTTCGGCGAGATCTTAGCATCCAAGGGCGACAGGTAGCCCCGTCATGAGGCGCGGACCTCCCGTCTCACGGAGCGCGGACGTCCCGTCCGCACTGGGATCGCGGGCATCTTGCCCGCGCGCCGGGCATCCTGCCCGGCGTTCTTCTCTTTGAATGGGAACAATCGCAAACCCAAACGGCGGGCAAGATGCCCGCCGCGCGGACGGGACGTCCGCGAACCCAGTGCGGACAAGATGTCCGCGCTCCAAGACACGACATCCGCGCTCCGAAGCGAGCCGTCTCCCCCTTTCCCAGTCTCCTTGTCTGCCTGGTCCTACCGCTGTCTGTCCCCGCGGGTTGCGGGTGCTGAGCGTGAGGGACCTGAATTCGGTGCGCCTCGCGAGGGAGCGGACGGGGCCGGTCTCGATCCACCGACGCTTGGTCGATCATAACTCCTCGAAGGGCCTTCCCCCCTTACCGGGGCACCCGACCCAATCTGCGGCGACGAGTTGCCGGGAGTCCCCCGGCCTGGCGCCCATGAGGGAACACCCTGGGGTGCCGACTGGCCCGGGCTTGGACTTCCCTGCACTCCCCCGGATCCCGACCGGGAACCATACCAGCCGGAACCGTAGCTCGGCCGCGAGCCGCTCCTGTGCCCGAACGTCGACGATGGCGATGCACCCCTGATGGGCCCCCGAGCCTCCAGAGGTGCGCGATCGATCCGCGATCGATCCGGATAAAGCCCGTTGCCGCTGGACGCACTCGATGCGTCGGGAATCGTCACGATCCTTGGACCGATCGCTCTTGTCGGCACCCCCGTGGTTCCCGGTGCGGTGCCATTCGCTCCGCCTCTCCATATCGAATCGACCATCGACTTACGGCCGAGGTATTCCGGCCGGACACGCCGGTCGTCACTGCCGGGAAGCGCTAATTCCCTGACCGGGCGGTTTCTTTCGGACCGGTATCGCGAGGATGAAACGAACTGACTTTCCGGAACGACGGTGAGCCCCGGGTGATTGCCGCTTCTCAAGCGGTCGACAAACCTTGTGCGCGAAGGTCCATCCTGGCCGAAGGGGATCGGGGACCAGCAGACATGGCCGTTCGAGTAGTGGAAGTCAACCAGCGCAGGCGACCAGGCGTTAAAATGACCGGGCACCCAGCACCACCTGGATGCGTAAGCTGAATGAATCCATCGACCGTGGTGATAGGGCAGCCAGCCCCATGGCTCATAGCTCACCCAAGTCCACCCCCAGGACGGATAGAAAATCCACCGGCCGGACACGTATGGGGACCAGCCTACGGCAACGGTGGGCCACCAGACCCAGCCGTAATCGGACTCATAGTCCCAGGTGCCATACCGATCCAGGTCGTAGCTCCCCGCGTAACTCGACCCCATGAAACGGGCCGACTCCGCACTGACGGTGCCGGCATCCCGGCGATCGCTCCAGAAATCGAAGTCGTCCCGGATGTCGATCAGCGAGACAGAAGCCAACCGGTCTTCCGGTCCCCGGATCTCAACCACGTCCCCTGATTCCACGATTTTCGCGTGGTTCTGGGTCGCTACATCTGCTTTTCCCTTGCGAACGACCAGTTTCACCCATTTACCATTGCGAGAAACCCTGTACAGACCACGCTCTTTCAGCTCGATACGCGCCGTCTCTGTCGCGATTGATACGGGAACCGAGTCGCGCAGCCGGAAGATGAGATCCCCGGAGGTTAGAAGCAGCCTGATGCCCGCCGGCCCGTACTCTTCGAGGGTAGCGTCCGTGTCCGGTCCGAACCGGACGAAAATGTTGCCGTCGAGCTCGAGCTCCATTAGACCGTCGCTCTGGAGGACGTAGCGATCCGCACGGCGGACAGGGGTGTTAACCGTAATCTCAAGCCAGTCGGCGTCCCCTTCCTGGGCTACCGCCGCTGTCCCCTCCACGTAACTCACCCGTCCGGGTGCCGCGTCCGAAAGCAGAGTCGCCGGAAGCATGATCAAAGCGCATAGAGCAGTCAGCAACCACGCACCTACGCTATGAACAGAAAGCTTGGACATGCCCCTATTGTACTCCTCAAGGGACCGCTCCCGGGGAGGCTTCAGCGGGCGCGCGGGTGTTGCGAATGCGGGAGGTGCCTGCGGACGAATTGACTGATCTCCTCCAGAGTGGAGAGGTCGAGGAGCTTGCCTGCGTCGGCCCTGGCTTGCTGAGAATCGATTTGGCGGATGGCGTCCCGAATCTCCGCAATACTCGATGAAGCCAGCGAGAGATGTTGGAATCCCAGACCGACCAGCACGTGGACATACAAAGGGTTGGAGGTCACTTCTCCACAGATGTAAACGCGCTTGTTTTTGCGGGAGCTCAGCTCGGCGACGCGCTGAAGGCTTGACAGCACTGCCGGATGCAGCGGGTTGAACAGGTAATCGACCTCTTCATTTGACCGGCCCGCCGCCAGCGTGTACTGGATCAGATCGTTCGTTCCGACGGCCACGAAGTCGGAATGGTCCAGAAGGGAGGCGAGAGTAAGGATCGCAGCCGGGACTTCGAGCATTGCCCCGACCTCGAGATCGGGCTTGAACGCGATGCCGCGCGCCGACAACTCGCCCTGTGCCTGCTCAATCAGCTGTCGGCCCTGCAAGAGCTCGTCCAGGCTCGTCACCATCGGGAAAACGACCTTCAGGTGTCCATACACACTGGCACGGAGAATCGCTCTCAGCTGGTCTCGAAAAATTTCGGGGTACTTGAGGCTCAGTCGGATCCCCCGCATACCCAGGGACGGCCCGTCTGAGACGGACTCAGAAGAAAAGACAGGATGCCTTCCCTCCCCCACGTCGAGTGTCCGCAGGATCGCGGGTCTTGAACCGACCGCTTCGGCGAGGTGACGGTACACCTCGAACTGCTCGTCCTCGGTCATCAGCCGAGACCTGTGCTGCATGAACATGAACTCGGAGCGAAAGAGCCCTATGCCCTCGGCTCCTTCGCTTATCGCCGTGACCGCCTCGTTTTCAACTTCCGTGTTGACGTAAAGCGAGACAGGTCGACCGTCCTGCGTCGCTGAAGGGGAAATATCAATCTCGGCGCCATGCCGGCGGCCCGTTTTCGAGCGCAGCCGCGTCTCGTACCGCCTTAACGTGCTCGGTGCGGGGTTCCTCCAGACGACGCCTTCATCCCCATCGACAATGACGGTGTCACCCGTCTGAATCGCCGCCTCCACGCCGTCGATACCCGACACAAGTGGAACGTGATACGACCGGGCGATCACCGTCACGTGCGAAGCACGACCGGCCTTGCCGAGGATAAGCCCTCCTATCCGCTCGAGCTGATATTCGGCAAGGAGCGAAAGGCTCACCTCCGGAGCGACCAGCACCAGCGAGTCCGGAAGCTTCCCCTGTCCCCCGTTCAATTCGACCAGGTTGGAGAGAATTCTTTGTTCCACGTCGCGAAGTTCGGACCCGCGCTCGCGGAAGAAGGGATCGTTGAGCGATCGATACAAGGCGAGCCACTTGTCGGCCGTCTCGCGGACTGCGCGCTCGGGACTCTGAAGCTCTTCGAGAATTCTCGAACCGATATCGTCGAGAAAAGCCCGGTCGTCCAGGATCATCAAGTGGACGTCGATCAGGTAAACATGGTCTTTCCCGACCAGCTTCTGAAAGCGACGCCTGATCCCCTTCAACTGCGCCCTGGAGACTTCGACGGCCTGCTCGAAGCGATCCAGCTCTCGCCGGGCATCGTCCTCTTGTATGCCGATGCGGTAGAAGCTGGGGGCGACCGGCTCCACTTTGAAGGCCGTTCCGATCACGATTCCAGGTGAGAGCCCCGATCCGGTCAATTTCACTGAGTGCCGCTGTGTCACCGGGTCCCTCATTTCCCCTCGTTGAACTTCTTTTCTACGAGGCGCAGGATCTCCGCCATGGCCGCCTCTTCGTCCGGACCTTCAACCGTGACCTCCACCTCAGTCCCGAAGGCTGCCGCGAGGAGCATGATTCCGAGTATGCTCTTGCCGTCAACGGGAGCCGGGCGGTTCATTCGGGAAAGGATTATGCGCGACTCGAACTTGGAGGTTAGCTTGACAAGCCTTGCGGCTGCCCGTGCGTGGAGGCCCAGTTCGTTCTCAATTCGAACGATTTTTCGAATCATTCACCCAGGAGCTCGCTCGCGATCGAAATCTGTTTCTGCCCCTGTTCCTTGATTGCGGATGCCAGCTGACAGACGTTCTCCTCGCCCGTCTGATTGGCCAGCTTGATAACCATGGGGAGGTTCACGCCGGTCACGATCTCAATTTCACCCTTCTTGAGCATCGACAACGCGATATTGGATGGTGTCCCACCGAAGCTGTCCGTAAGGATGATGACTCCCTTGCCCTGATTGATATTCCGGATTGCCGTCTCGATGTCTTTCTTCGATTCGTTCACGTCGACTTGCCAGCCGATTGAGATCGAGGCGATGTGTGAAATCTCTCCGACAATCATCTCCGCAGCGGCCAAAAGCTCCTGACCGACCTGCCCGTGCGTGACTAAAAGCGCTCCTACAAGCTGGGTGCTCATTTCGCGTGTATGTCCCTGTGAATCAGGTTGATCCTTCGCCCATCCCTCGCCAATCGTCTGGCCAGCTCGTTCGCCACCATGACGGAGCGATGCCGTCCTCCGGTGCAGCCGACACTAATGGTCAGATAGCTTTTCCCTTCCTTGGCGTAGCGGGGTAGCAGGTATTCTAGCATATCCTCGATTTTGCTCAGGATTTCCTTTGTTTCCTGCGAGTTGAACATAAACTCAACGACCTGCTGGTGATTGCCGGTCAGATCCTTCAGCTCCGGAACGAAATGAGGGTTCGGCAGGAATCGGACATCGAACACCAGGTCCGCGTTGTACGGGATACCGTGCTTGAACCCGAAGCTCACGACCGAAACGTTCAGCTTGTCTTCGGCCGTCTCCCGTGCGAACTGTTCGTAGATGCGATTCCTCAGGTCGTGGACCGAGAAATCGCTGGTATCTACGATGAGATCGGCCAATGCGCGAATCTCGCTGAGCTCACGCCGCTCGGCCTTGATACCTTCCGTGAGCGACTGCCTCTCGGCCAGTGGGTGTATCCTCCGGGTTTCGCTGTACCGGCGAGCCAGCACTTCATCCGTCGCCTCGACAAAAATGATGGTCGTCCGGAAGGTTTCGGCTTTCAGATCTCTGAAGAGCCTCTTGAAATCGGCGATCGACTCCCGTAGACGGACGTCCACGACAATCGCCAGCTTGACGATCTTTCCACCGGAAGCCCGGGTCATTTCAATCAGGCGAGGCACCAGCGCCGTGGGCAGGTTGTCGACGCAGAAATAACCCATGTCTTCAAAAGTCTTGAAGATGCTTCGTTTGCCGGACCCGCTCATCCCCGTGATGATGACGAGTGATTGGAGGCGCGATGGGGAGTTGTTGTCTGCGTGGTTTTGATCGGACGGCACAGGATAGGCCCGCTGGTTCACATGGGAATCGCCGATTTGCGTTCACGAGAACCAGGTACGTGCATCTGATCCCTGTATTTCGCGACGGTTCGGCGGGTAATCTGAATGCCTTCCTGGTTGAGGATGCGCGCTATTTTCTGATCGGACAGCGGCCTCGATGAGTTCTCGTTGCCGATGATCCGCTTGATCCGTTCTTTGACATGCACGATGGACAGGTTCTCTCCGTCGGTGCTCTCGACGCCGACGGTAAAGAACTTGCGCAGTTCGATGACGCCCTGCGGCGTGTGTGCGTACTTGTTGGCGACAACCCGGCTGATGGTCGAAGAATGCACGCCGAGTTCCTCCGCAACGTCCTTAATCAACATTGGCCGCAAATAGAGCAGGCCGCGATCGAGGAAATCACGCTGCCGGTTCACAATCGCTACGCACACCTTGTAGATCGTCTGCTGGCGCTGATCGATGCTCTTGAGGAGTTCGAGAGCGGATCTAAACCGCTCCTTGATGAAGCTCTTGGTGTCCTTGGAAACGTGTTGTTCCTTGAGCATCTCTCGATACGCCCGGTTCAGCCTCAGCCGCGGCATCCCGTCGTCATTCAGCTGGATCTGGTACTCGTCGTCGACTTTGAAAATATAAACGTCCGGCTGAACGTAGATCGGCTTGTCGGACGAGAATTTCAGGCCCGGCTTAGGCGAGAACCGCCGCAAGGTCTCAAGCGCGTCAACGATGTCTTCCGTCTCGCAGTCCAGCTCCTTCGCGATTTCCTTGTACTTCTTCGCCTGGATAAGCGGCAGATAATCCTGGACGAGCCTTTCCTCGAGAGAGTCACCCAAGTCGGCCGCCCGAAGCTGGAGTATTAGGCACTCCTGCAGCGTCCTGGCGCCGACACCGGTCGGGTCCAGGCTCTGCACGACTCTCAGCGCCACTTCGACCTGGGGCTGCGCCACGGACAGGGCAGCCGCGATCTCCTCGACGGACGTAGCCAGGTACCCTTCTTCGTTGATGTTCCCGATAATGTAAACCGCAACCTCGCGGATGCCGGGTCGCACGTCGGACAGGTTCAACTGCCACGTGAGGTGGTCGGCCAGGGTGGACGGATTGGCCAGGAAGAGGTCAAAAGACGGGCGATCGTCGTCGCTCTCGTGCTCGCGCTGACCCCCAGAAGAGGGAGTCAAGTACTCCCCGAAGAAGTACTCGTAGTCAAAGTCCTCGTAGTTCTCTTTGGATTCTTCGCTGCTCTCTGCGGTCGCAGTTTCAGCGGCGGGCCGTTCTGCAGGTACCTCGTAGTCCTGGTCTGCTGCTTCCTCCAGAACCGGGTTCTCCGCAAGCTCCTGATTAAGCAGCTCGGACAGTTCCATCCGGCTCAGCGTCAAAAGCTCAATTTTCTGCAGCAACGACGGCGTCATCGCAAGTCGTTGCGTCAGTCGCACGCTGAGAGTCGGTCTCAACTGTCCCCGTCTAACCATCCGTTAATCAAGTGCTCCCTCGACTTCAGTATAGTCGGAAATGCTCGCCCAGGTAAACCTTCCTGACGTCGAGATCGGAGGAAAGCAACTCGGGTGTTCCGGTCCGGAAAATGGTGCCTTCTTTGATGATATAGGCTCGATCGGTGATCTTGAGAGTCTCCCGAACATTGTGATCTGTTATGAGCACACCGATGTTTCGGCCCTTAAGTTGCATGATAATCCGCTGGATGTCCAAAACCGCCAACGGATCTATCCCGGCAAACGGTTCGTCCAGCAGCATGAACTGCGGCCCGGTGACCAGGGACCGTGCAATTTCCAGCCTGCGACGTTCTCCGCCGGACAAGGTATAGGCCGGATTGCTGCGAAGATTGCCAATACCGAACTCTTCCAGCAACCGGCTGACTTTCTCATCCGCCTCGGAGCGGCCCATCTGCAGCGTCTCCGCTATCGCGTAAAGGTTGTCCTCGACTGACAGTTTCCTGAAGACGGACGGCTCTTGGGGCAAGTAGTTGATGCCCCGCCTCGCCCGCAGATACATCGGGAGGTCTGTTATGTCCAGTCCGCTCAGATGGACGGTCCCATAGTCCGGCGCCGTCAGACCGACCACCAGGTAAAAGGTGGTGGTCTTCCCCGCCCCGTTAGGACCGAGCAGCCCTACGACCTCTCCGGCCGCCACGTCTAGACTGACGTCCTGGACCACCCGACGGCCGCGAAAGGACTTCGAGAGGTTTTTCGCCTCCAGGGTTGCCTTGACTGCCTGTAACGTCATCCGATTCCTCAATAACTGCCACTGCGCACTGCCAACTGTCGACTCAGAAGGTGTGAAAAAATCGTGAGACCGCATTTCGACCCCAAAGGGGTCGCGTAGCAAAGCCCAGGGTTGGCCGCGTTGTTTGCGGCCTACCCTGGGTGGCGGCCCGTCAAAGATTCCAA
>Ga0105104_10000855_pt1 | contig 23622 bp, 24 predicted proteins | sample PPLLaktember2015_3_FD_87034 | JGI IMG/M metagenome (GOLD analysis project Ga0105104, IMG submission 87034) | Freshwater sediment microbial communities from Prairie Pothole Lake near Jamestown, North Dakota, USA - PPLs Lake P7 Core (6) Depth... | ecosystem: Environmental > Aquatic > Freshwater >...
AGGGAAGGTGCGGGGCAGGTCGTTGAACTGCTTCAACAGAACGAACTGCCCAAAAAAAAAATAACAAGCTCCGGTAGCCTTCAAAGTCTGCCCGCCCATGCGGAACCCAGGCGGACAGCGGCGCCGCCGTCATCCGAACTGAAGGTGGTCGGTGAAGTCGGCGCGGGGTATTTGAAAAGTAAATCCGCCATCAGTTATTCATCGCTTATTGGAACGGATCTCTCCAAACTGACCGATGTCCCCAAACCGTTTTCATTTCAGCATTCCCCGCTGCGGCCCGTCGATCAGCAGATCTTGGCTCCATCGGCATCTGCGGATGAGATCACCGAACATTGGTCTGCATTCGTCAACAATGTATCGAAATCGCATATTGCTGTCGGGACGTCGCTGACGGAAACGAGCATACTCGATGTCACCAACGGACTGGTACGTATCTCCTGTCCCGACGATTATCATTTTTCCACACTGAAACGGAACAGGGATTTTCTGATGACCGCCCTGCATCAGGTCATTGGAAAACGTGTTGCAATAGAACCGGTACTCCATTCCGATACGGAGATACCGGTAAAAACGGTCTTCCGGACGACCCCGGCACTATCCGCCGAACCCATGAAACCGGAAACCGATTCATCGACCCTTCCGGTGCAGAAGAATGAGCATCCGATACTCTCGATTCTGAAACGCGAGCTCGGAGCAGAGCGGTTAGAGTAGCTTGATTCTCTTGATGGAATCATCTACATTGGAATAGAACGAAAGGAAGAATATTATCGACAATTGCGAGAGAGTGGTGCTGTCCTGTTTTTGTGCATCATAACTTTTCTCGAACGTTGTCCCCGACCAAATCACGCAACGAATGAGAGAGTTTGGTCACCAAATCCCGGCGCACGTGTCGGGTTTTTTTGTCTTCGGTGGAACATGAACGTTAAAAAATCGATTCTATTGATCGTCCTGATTGTCCTGACAGGACAAGATGCATGGCCCCAGCAGGTCGCAAAATATGCCGGCGAATTTCTCTCTATCGGTGTTGGCGGCCGCGCCCTGGGTCTCGGCGGAGCGTATTCGGCTCTTGCCAATGATGCCTCGGCCGGATATTGGAACCCGGCAGCCCTCGGACGCATCAATTATCCGGAAGCCATGGTGATGCACGACGAACGGTTCGGCAGTCTGTTGAATTATGATTTCGGCGCCGTGGCCTACCCCTCGAGTGCGAATGCGACATTCGGCGTCAGTGTGATGCGTTTGGGTGTGGACGGTATTCCCGATACCCGCAATGCGTGGGAGGATAGAAATAACAACGGCCTGTTCGACAGCGGTGATTATATCAATCCGGATAAAATTGTGTATTTCAATTCAGCCGATTGGGCGGTGTACTTTACGTATGCCCAGCGATCATCGTCATCGCTTATGGTTGGATTCAATCTTAAAATTCTGCGCCGCACGATGGCGGAATTTTCTGCGACCGGCGTCGGCTTTGATGTCGGGATTCTTTACGCTCCGTCCGATCGATGGTTTCTTGCTGCCAACGCACAGGACATCACCACCACGCTGGTGGCATGGTCGAGCGGTACCAATGAATTGATCTCACCGACGTTAAAACTGGGAACCACCTATTTTATTGATCTTTTTGGCGGGCGGTTTGCACCGACCGCGGATGTGGATGTTCGTTTTGAGAACCGCCGATTTGCTTCTGTTGCCCATCTCGGGCCGGTCAGTGTCGATCCGCATGTGGGTCTTGAATTTGATTTCAAATCATCGGTCGCTCTGCGCGTCGGCTACAACGATGTGAAACAGATAACGCTGGGCGCCGGAATCCATCTCCGCAAACTGGATATCGATTATTCTTTTGCTCAATTCAACAAAGAGAACGACCTTGGCGATACCCACCGGATTTCCCTGCGCGTGATATTTCAGGACGACCGGTTTGCACGGGCGAACGAGTAATCAACCGCCGTGATCCGGCAGGCCGGAGCGCTCTCCGCCGGCCGTCGATGATCTTCTCCGCTCTTGGATCCCGCCGATTTCCTTTTGATCAATACGGATTGAATAGAAACGACCATGCGATGCAGAATCCCATCCACCAATACAGAACTCTCATGAATTTCGGATGTTTCTTTTTCAGAAAACGCCAGAGCAATGAACATGGGATCATGACAAGTGTGAGTCCGAAGAAAACGAGAACCGCTTCAGGGAGATTCAGTTTGCCGCCCCACCAGCCGCGCAGGTTGACCTCTGTATTCGTGATCCATCCGCAGAGCAGGATCAGATGGAGGATGTACACCAACAGCGATTCGACCCCCAGAATGGTCAGCCATTTCGGCATCCAGACGAAGGATTTTCTGTGAATCGAAATGAAATCTTCAATGGTCCACAACACCCCCAGCATAAACATCAGGATGCCTAATCTGATCCAGAAGTAATTCGGGCTGGTGCTCCAAAAATTGTCCTGACGGTACGTGTGGAACGGCAGCGCATCGAGGAGGACGCCAATCGCGATGAGGAGCAACCCGGAAAACATCAGCCACTTCATAAATGTTTCCTGGTACGCGTCCTGTCCGACTCGCAGGAACACCCAGGAGACAATCGTTCCGGCGAAAAGAAATCCGGCATAGGGAAAGAGCGGAAACGGTGAACCGGACAATCCATTGACGGCAGACGAGAGAAGAAGGGGAATGGATTGCTGTATCTGCGCGGTCCAAACCATCGGCGATGCATAAACGAATGTGAAGAGCAGCGCCAGTAATGAGGCGATAAACCATTTTTCCCGTTTCAGGAGAACGAGCAGCAAGCGCATCATCAACAGACAGATGCCGATACATTGAAGCACGTCGAACAGTAAAAATGCGCTCCATTGGGACCCGCTCGCCGTGGCCAGTGTTTTATGAAGGGAGAGAAACGGCATATGCAACGCGTAGCCGAGAAGAACGAGCACGATTGCCCGCCACAGCCTTCGAAAAAAACCGCGGGAGAAGACGACAGATTCTTCCCACCTGCGCTGCGTCGCAATGGCAAACGTAAAACCGGCCCCGAAGAGGAAGCCGGGTGCAGTCACCCCATGAAAAATTTCATGAAATGTGAAGAACGGGGTTGACTTTAATTCCGGGGTAAGCAATTCGCGCAGCACATGCCCTTCGAGCATAAAGAGCACGATAATTCCGCGGTACAGATCGAGAAAAGCGTACCTCCCCTTGCCTTCGCTCCAGGTGTGATGTTTGCGCTCTGCTGTTGGAAACGCGTTCGTTAGACCGCTCCCGCAACAGAATTAATCGCCACCATGGTCACAATGTCGCTGACACTGCATCCGCGCGACAGATCGTAGCATGGTTTCTTGAGGCCCTGAATGATCGGGCCGAACGCTTCGGCTCCTGCGAGCCGTTGTGTCAACTTGTAGCTGATATTACCGGCATTGAGGTCGGGAAAGATAAACACATTTGCCGTGCCCCCCAATGGACTGCCCGGAGCTTTTTTTGCACTGACGGAAGGAACAATGGCCGCATCAAACTGCAATTCACCGTCGACGATCAAGTCGGGCTTTTTCGCCTTGACGAGCGCAGTTGCTTTCTGAACTTTTTCGACAGACGGATGTGAAGCACTTCCTTTGGTGGAAAACGAAAGCATCGCAACACGCGGTTCCTCACCGGTCAGCTTTCGATGATTTGCAGCGGTTGAAATTGCGATATCTGCAAGTTGTTCCGCCGTTGGATCGGGGACCACACCGCAATCGGCATAAGAATAACTGACATGCGGGAATACCATCAGAAAGAAGCTCGACGCCACTGCAATTCCCGCAGGCATTCCGACAATTTGAATTCCTGCACGGATGACATCACTGGTGGTCGAAATTGATCCGGCGACACTGCCATCCGCCAACCCTTCACGAACCATCATCGCCCCAAAAAACAAGGGAAGTTTCATGGTTTGCTGCGCTTGTTCAAATTGTATTCCTTTTGATTTGCGGAGATTGAAAAATGTATGTGAGAAATCGCTGAGCTTCTCCGACCGTTCGGGATCCACAATAAGTATTTTCTCCAATCCGACGCCAAGCTGTTTTGCCTTGGCGCGGATTGCATCTTCGTTGCCGACGAGAGAAATATGAGCGATCTGCTCATCGAGAATGATGCGTGCCGCTTGAATCGCCCGGTCGTCCATCGCGTCGGGGAGCACAATATGTTTCTTGAGCTGTTTCGCTTTTGTTCTGATCTCATCAATAATTTTTGCCATATGCTTCTTTCTTGTGGTTAGTCAGACGATAATGGGTAATGGTTATAGATAATGTATATTTTCAATTAACACGAATAACTTCCACTCAATATACAACAGCATTGGTGTTCAATCAATCCTAAAGAAGGCGTAAAGTGAAAATCGAAACCTGCCGATTTGGCAATACGATAAGAGGTTATGAGGTAAAACATCAACAATCTCTTTAAGATTAATAAACCTTAATGATGGCGCGCTGTTGTTGTGTGTCTGCCATTGTTTCATTATCATGAATCACCAAAAGTGTTACATGCAATCAAATCGAAGTGTTTACATAGAGACGTACGGCTGCCAGATGAACATGGCTGACACAGAAATTGTGCTCAGTATTCTTCATCAGGCCGGTTTTCATCAGACGAAGACGCTTTCCACTGCAGATATTGTATTGATAAACACCTGCGCTGTGCGCGATAACGCTGAACAGCGTATCATTGGACGGCTGGGAGATTTTAATCATTATAAAAAATCCAACCCGGATGTCATTGTCGGTGTTTTGGGATGCATGGCTGAACGTGTTCGTAAAGAGTTAATGGAGCTGGGAGATTTTGTCGATCTCGTTGTTGGTCCGGATGAGTACCGGAAGCTGCCGGCCCTGATTGAAGCTGCAGACGGCGGTGAAAAAGGCATTGCGGTCAAACTTTCGCGCGTTGAAAAGTACGACGATATTATTCCATTCCGTACCGAAGGGTTCAGTGCATGGGTTTCCATCATGCGGGGATGCGATAAATTCTGCACGTACTGTGTTGTGCCGTTCACGCGCGGCCGTGAACGAAGCAGATCGCTGGCATCCGTGGTATCCGAAATCCAGGATCTTTCATCCCGGGGATTCAGGGAAGTCACCGTGCTGGGACAGAACGTGAATTCTTACAGCGACGGTACGAAGGATTTTGCGGATTTGCTTACCGCCGCTGCCGATGTTGACAGCACCATGCGAATCCGATTTATGACGTCACATCCACAGGATATGTCGGAGAAGCTCATTCATGCGATCGCGTCGCGGGAAAACATTTGCAACTATATTCACCTCCCCGTCCAATCCGGCTCCGATAGAATTCTGGAGCTCATGAACCGAACGTACACGAAGAACCAGTATCTGAACCTGGTCCGCAGGATAAAAGAAATTATTCCGGAGATCAGTCTTTCCACCGACATTATTGCCGGGTTTCCGACGGAGACGGAAGACGATCACCAGAGAACCCTGGAGTTATTGCAGGAGGTGGATTTTGATGGTGCCTACACCTTTAAGTATTCGCCGCGAGAGAATACCAAAGCGTGGACCATGGGCGATGACGTCTTGGAAGAAATCAAAAACCGCCGGCTCAGTGAAATTATTGAACTTCAGCGGGCGATTTCACTCCGGCGGAACAAAACGATGATTGGCAACACCGTCGAAGTTCTTGTCGAAGGACCGAGCAAGAAGTCCGATTACGAATTTTGCGGCCGGACCGAAACGAATAAAATGGTCATCTTTCCAAAGAACGGCGATGCCCCTGGAGCGTATATGAAGATACTCATTGAACGGGCAAATTCCGCAACATTATTCGGTACAAAAGCCGGATGCACTGACTCCCCGGTGACGGTACTGACGGCACAGGAAGGGCAATGCCATGAACAGAGGGTTGACATCGGTTCTCTTTTCGATTCTTGTTTTTGGTTTTATCACGCAGGCGCTTTCGTTTCAGACCAATTCCAGTGAACCGGATATACGGCGGCGGCTTGAAATGATTGAGAAGGGGCAGGCGGATGCCGTGAGGGCGGAATTACCGTCGCTGATGACGAACTTTCAAAACAATCCGGGGGTGATGTATTTACAGGCCGTCCTGACCACCGATGGAACGGAAGCGGCGAAACTGTATCAGAATATTGTGGACAATTTTCCGAAAAGTGAATGGGGAGACGACGCGCTGTATAAACTGTATCAATACTATTATTCGATCGGTCTCTATAAAACGGCAAATCAAAAATTGGCGCAATTGAAAGAAGAGTATCCGTTTTCTGCATATGCGACAGAAAAAAATACAGTGGTAGAGGAAAAACAGGCCGCAAAAGAAAAACCAGCAGTGATGAAATCCAAGGGAACGGTACCGAAATTTGCCACAAACTTTACCGTGCAGGTCGGTGCATTCTCGACGCTGCAAAATGCAGGCGAACTGAAGGCAAAATTCGAAAAAGAAGGGTATCCATCGAACATCTTCACCATGGTCAGTCACGGGAAAAAACTGCACAAGGTGTGGGTGGGTGAGTTCCAATCGTATGAAGAAGCGCGGCGATTTACAACAGAAATTAAAAACAAGTTCAATCTCACATCGATAGTTGTTTCACGTTGATGGATCGGGAAGAATTTCAGCGGACATACGGAATTGTCGGAAAATCGCCGGAGATGCAGGAAATTATTGATGTCATCCAGCAGGTCGCGCCGACAGATATTACGGTTCTCATTTCCGGAGAAAGCGGTACGGGGAAGGAAGTTATCGCCAAGGCGATTCACGGCGCAAGCAAGCGTTCTCAACAGGCACTTGTTTCGGTGAATTGCGGCGCCATTCCTGAAGGATTGATTGAAAGCGAACTGTTCGGACATGAGAAGGGCGCCTTTACCAGCGCCGCAGATTTGCGCCGGGGGTATTTTGAGATTGCCGACGGAGGGACGATTCTCCTGGATGAAATTGGCGAGATGCCGCTTTCGACGCAGGTGAAACTCCTGCGGGTGCTGGAAAGCGGCGAGTATATGAGGGTCGGATCTTCTTCGGCGCGCAGGACGGATGTCCGTGTTATCGCGGCGACGAACAAGATGCTGGAGTACGAGGTCCAGCAAAAACATTTTCGCCCCGATTTGTATTTTAGACTGCGGTCGGTGAATATTCATCTGCCGCCGCTCCGGAACAGAAAGGAAGATATTCCCGCACTCGTGGAGCTGTTTGTCAAAGAAACATCCGACAAAAACAAACTCCACTTCGGCGGTTTTACGGATGACGCAACAGAATTGTTGATGAGTTACAGCTGGCCGGGAAATATCCGGGAATTGAGGAACGACATAGAAAGCATGCTCGTATTAGAAAGCGGAAAACGGCTTGACAGCGACGATGTCAGAAAATATCTTCGCGAACAGCCTTCGGTCGTATCAGAACGGAACCTGCCGGTGGTGTCCAATAAAACGGTCGAGCAGGCGGAACGCGAACTGATATACCGTGCATTGTTGGATTTGAAATCCAATATTATTGAGATGAAAGAATTGCTCACCGGAAGAGTCTCGCAGAGTGATGATCTGCACGACCATCATGCACAGCCGCAAAATGGCAACGGTGTCCTAACGATGGATGAAATGGAACGACGGATGATCTCCGGTTCGCTTGCACGGAATAACGGGAATCGACGCCTTGCAGCGCGGGAGTTAAATATCAGCGAGCGGACACTGTATCGAAAAATAAAGGATTTTGGTTTGCAATGAACAAGTGGAATATACAGAATATTCATTCACCAACATGGAACATGCGGTTGAACCCGGCATATGCATTTTTCATTTTTCTCCTTTTCCTGTGCGGATGCACGTATTCATTTAAAGGCGGATCAGTCCCGCCGCACCTGAAGACCATTGCAATTCCTGTGGTGGAGGATCAAAGCGCGTACGGCGATCCCACTCTGCGGGATTCGTTTACGAGGCAACTCGTCGATCGATTTACGACTGACAACACACTCCAGTTGACGGATCGGAACAGTGGAGATTCGATGCTGGAAGGCGTGATTACCGACGTGAAAGATGCCCCCCAGGTTCTTCAGGGAAGCGAACAGGTTGCTCAGCGGCGCATCACCGTCACCGTTCATATGACATTTCAGGATTTGAAGCTTCGTAAAAAACTTTGGGAAAAGAACTTTAGCAACTGGGGAGATTATCCTTCGGGCGGTGGTTTGACGCAGCGCAATGAGGGAGTAACGGAAGCGGTCAGAAAACTCACAGAAGATATTTTAAACGACACAGTCGCAGGATGGTAATATGATACTTGCAACATTTTTCTTTAGACAAGAAATTTTAGAGAGTCCGGTCTTCTCGGATTTTGTGATGTATCTCTATTTTATTTCATTGCTGATTCTCTTTGCGTTCGGCGCGCATGGATTTGTCATGGTGTACCATTATATGAAACAGCGCGGCATGGCAAACATTCAGCCGCCCCTCGAAGAAACGCCGGTGGTGACCATTCAGCTCCCGTTGTTCAACGAGCTGTACGTTGCCAATCGTTTGATCGATGCAGTCTGCGCGCTTGAATATCCAAAAGAAAAATTGGAAGTACAGGTCCTGGATGACTCGACGGACGAGACGGTTGACCTGGTAGCAAAAGCCGTAAGTCGTTACCAAGCGCTCGGTTACGATATCAAACATGTGCGGCGGCCGAACCGATCCGGGTATAAAGCCGGCGCACTGAAACACGGTCTTGAAACCGCACGGGGTGAATTCATTGCAATTTTCGATGCGGATTTTGTTCCCAACACAGATTTTCTCATGAAAACAATTCCTCATTTTTTTTCTGATCCCAAAATTGGCGTCGTCCAGACACGGTGGGAACATATCAATCGCGAATACTCGATGCTCACCCGCGCGCAGGCGTTTGCATTGGACGGGCACTTTGTTGTTGAACAGGATGTGCGTAATAAGGCAGGGTTCTTCATCCAGTTCAATGGCACCGGCGGCGTCTGGCGAAAGACGACCATTCTCGATGCCGGCAACTGGCAGTCGGACACGTTAACGGAGGATTTAGATCTCAGCTATCGCGCACAACTTCGCGGCTGGAAATTTAAATACCTCACCGATGTGACGTCACCCGCAGAATTGCCCGCCGAAGTAAACGCGCTGAAGTCCCAGCAGTTTCGATGGACCAAAGGCGCCATTGAAACCGCGCGCAAAATGATACCGGAAGTCTGGAAGTCTGATATACCGCTGCGTATAAAAATTCATTCGACATTTCATTTGACCAGCAATATTGTCTATCCATTTATTGTCCTGGCGGGAATTTTAAACGGACCGCTTATTTTCATCAAACAACAAGGCGGCCATGAGGCGTATTTTGCCATGATGTCGGTGTTTGTCATTGCATTCATAGGCTCGTTCCTCTTTTACCTGATATCGCAAAAAGCGGTTTACCCGGATTGGCGCCGTCGTATTATGCTCTTCCCCCTGTTCATGGCCGGCAGTATGGGATTTGCGGTGAATAATTCGCGGGCCGTGTTCGAGGGACTGTTTAAGCGGAAGAGTGAATTTGTCAGAACCCCGAAATATGCCATCGAAGGCAAAAGCGATACGTGGAAGAAGAATATGTACGTCAGTAAAAAGAAATTCGACTGGGTGGTGGCCATTGAAATTATTCTTGCGGTCTATTGCTTCTTCGGTGTGATTTCATCATTATACTATTTGGAGATAGCCGCGTTGCCGTTCCAGATGCTGTATTTTATGGGATTTGCATGTGTTTCGTGGCTCTCGGTACGGCATGCACTAGAGTCGAGAAAACTTCGCCAACACGCACAATGATCGATACAGCTCAACAGCATATCACAACGCTGGAAAAGAGGGTTGGAACGGATGCAGCCTCGCCGTTATTTGCGCGATTAGCACAGTACTATCTTGAAGCAAATCGCGCGAAGGATGCCCTGCGCATTTGCGATGCAGGCCTGGCGAATTTTCCATTCTATACAACCGGGCATCTTGTCAAAGGGAAGGCGCTTGCCGCGCTGCATATGCAGGCAGAGGCGCGCCGTGAATTTGAATTCGTCCTTGATTTTTTACCCGATAATGCGACCTTAATTAATCTTCTGACGCAGGTTCCTCCCGCCGAAGAGGAAACGCTTACCCTGGCGCCGCAAGCAGAACCACCAACCGTTGCTGCACCGGAACCGAAAACGCCTCCGCTTGCTCGCTATGAAATTCCCGCTCCGGTCTCTCCGCCGGAAGCGCCGCAGACCCCGGAACCATCGTTTGGTTTTGGCGGATTTGATCAGCCAGGCTCCGAGCAACAACCGGAACCCTTGCCGAGCTCTCCGCCTGCAGCTAATTTCTTTGAAGAATTAACTCAATCGACCTCCCCATCCCCGACGGAAAATGCTTTTGGTTTTGGATTTCATGCACCGCCGGCGGAACCTCAGGATACATTTAATACGTCGCCGTTTTCCGAATTCAATTTTCCCCAGCCGGAACTTTTAATTCCTTCACCGGCGCCGGAGCCGACCGGCGGATTTGATTTTACACCACCGGGAGATATGAACTTTTCCATGGTTCAACCGCCAACGGAAGAGGAATCGTTCGAGAGCTATGCGTCGCGGCGGAGGAAGGAACTGACCGGTGAGAATACCATATCCTTGGATGATTACCTCAGCAATAAATTACCGGCCAGCGCGCCAGAACCCCCGCCAGCACCCGCACCTCAAAGTCAAGGATTTATCACGCAGGAATTTGTGCTGCCCCGGACCGAATCAGCTCCACTAGAATTCTCATTGCCCCAAACCGAATCAGGGCTGCCGGACTTACTACCGCCCCAGACGGATTCGGGCCCTCAGGAATTCACACTGCCGGAGATCATCCTTCCCGGAGGTGATACATTTACTCCGGGCGTGCAAAATAAAATCGAAGAGCTGACGAATAAATTACAAAATGCCGGCAAGATTACACCCGTCATTAATTTTGCGCAGAAAGAAACCCCCGCTGCCTCCGAACAGGATACGCCGTCGGGCATGGGATTTGTGACGCCCACCCTTGCAGAAATTTATGCCAAACAGGGTTGGTTTGACGATGCGATCAAAGCATACAAAACTCTCGTACGGAGCAAGCCAGGAGAAAAAGAACGGTACGAAAAACGGATTACAGAACTGGAAGAATTGAAGAAAAAAAGCGGGGGATGACGGGGTTATTTACTCCTGCATGAGTGTACCGATAAACGTCCGGTCAAAAGAGTTGATCGGACGTTTTCTCTTTCATGAGCTCGACGTAAAACAGAAATTGTTGCGGGAAGGGCCTGAGAAATGCAAAGACCCCAATCCGTTCCGGACCGGGGCCTTCGGTGTGACACATTCGATATTGCCTATTTCAATTTGTTGACGAATTTTGTCAGCCGTGACTTCTGGTTGGAGGCATTGTTCTTGTGAATGGTGCCTTTCGCGCCGAGCTGATCGAGATATTTCACCGCATTCTTCAACGCAACACCTGCCTCCTCTTTCGATTTGGAAGAGCGTACCTTCTTGACGAGCGTTTTCACCTTCGAAAGACGAGTTTTATTGCCTTCTGCGCGGCGTGAATATTGACGGACACGTTTAATTGCTGATTTATGTCGTGGCATTCCTTCATTCTCCTTTGTCCCGAATTGAGGACAGGTTCCTATTGCTTCATTTTCTTACTTCCTTCAATATAAAGAAGAATTGACTTATTTACAAAGCCTTTTTCCGTCCAAGTTGCTGTGAGAGGTCAATTAAAAACGACCGAAGCATGGCGGCCGTCGCTCCCCATATTTCATGCTCGCCATAATAATAATAATACACAGGTCTTTTCATTCCGTCGAAAAGATGAAATTCGGTCTGCTCATTCTGAGGTTTAAGGAAAAAATGCAAAGGAACCTCAATCACTTCAGCAACTTCTATCGGGTTCACAGAAAATTTGACTGCGGTGGAGAGGAAAGCAATAACGGGTGTAATGCAGAATCCACTGGGGGTTATAAAATCGTTGTATATCCCCAGTACCTCCACATCGCTCTTTGAAAGACCGATCTCTTCTTCCGCCTCCCGTAATGCGGTGTCAATGAAGGAGATATCTTCATTTTCTTTGACACCGCCTGGAAATGAGATTTGTCCTTTATGATGTTTGACATCCGTGGAGCGTTTTGTTAAAACGAGATGAAGCTCGCCGCTTTTTTCAAAAAACGGGATGAGGACCGCGGCATACGTCAGGCCTGATTTTTCCTGTGCGACGCGATGAAAAGAGAGAAAAAACTGTTTCAACGAATCCAATGTAATCTGCATGCGGCAGGAAAAATTCTTATTGCTGATGTGGGGGTTCGCCCTCGGAAGATCCGCGGGAATGCAGCAGGCTCGATCCGATGGCGTATGGTGTCGGGAAGGAAAGAAGTTCACCGACCGTCGGCGTTATATCGCACTGTGTCCGCCTCTCACGGACGACGTGATGCGCCTGTATTCCATACCCGACTGCAATACAGAGAATGTGGCGGCACCCTTCGCAGGTGTCGCCATGGGTTTTAAAACCGCCATGGAGATTATCGTGCCTCCCGTGGTCATTCGTGACAATCAGTGTTGTGGTGTTCCGATAAACAGAATCGGACTGAAGAATGTGCCAGAGATTCCAGATGAGCGAATCTGCATTTTTTATTGCTCTACAATAGCCTGTCCAATCACCTGAATGTCCCGCGCTGTCGACGCTGGGCAGATTGATCATCATCATTCGCGGATGATTGATCGAAAGAATATTTTTCACTTCCCGGAAAACGGACGTATCGTTTGAACCTATAAACGAAGAGGCTTTATATGATGCTCCGTAGCCGGGAACTGTACTATACGCAAGGATATCTAATTTAACTTTTCCAACCACCACCGCCGCTGCGTTCTCGGGTGCCCCGGTCTGTTTGCGGAAACACTCAAACATCGTTGGTTGTTCCGGCCTGCCGACGCCCTTGTTGTCGATGTGCTGCCAAACGCCTGTTGCAATCGTTGCGTGTCCGGGATCGGTTTTTGTCAGTCCATCATTGTAGAAGTTCGTCCATATCGTGCCCATCGGCCGTAGTTGATTCCAGACGTGCGGCATATAGAGTGAGTCCGAGCCAAAGGTTTCAGAATATCGGGCGCCGTCCATGACCACCACGACGACATTCTGGCCCAGCAACGGGATGGAAAATAAACACAGGAGGAAAACGAAAGTGCGGAAAAGTTTCATATGTTAGATGGTGTCCAGTGCCTGTTCAAAGTCGTTTATTAAATCATCAATTCCCTCGACGCCGACCGAAATGCGTATCATTCCTTTCGTCACCCCATGACGCTTGAGTTCTTCATCCGACATGAAAATATGGGACGAATAGACCGGGATGCTGACCAGCGTCTCAACGCCGCCCAGCGACATGGCATTCACCGCAACAGTAAGGCGATCACACACCTTTGCCGCTGCATCAGCCGGGGCATACCGCTTTGAAGGTGTGAGTTCAATCGTTACCATTCCGCCGAAACCGGTCATTTGTTTCTTTGCGATTTGAAATTGAGGATGCGACGTCAGACCCGGGTAGATGACCCGGTTCACCTTCCGGTTTTTTTCCAGCGCTCGTGCCAGCGCAAGGGCGTTCTCATTTTGACGTTGAACACGGAGTTCAAATGTTTTCAAGCTCCGGCCCAGCAAATACGCGGCAAATGGATCTGCACAACCGCCGTGGTATTTCCCCAGCGCCCGAACCTGCTTCACAAATTTTTCCTTCCCGACGACCACACCGGCAAGAATATCGGTATGACCGCCAAGGTATTTGGTTGCGCTTTCCGTAATGACGTCAATCCCGAATTTAAATGGATCCTGGTTAAGAATCGTCGCAAAGGTATTATCGATCATGGTCAGAAGGGGCCGGTTCAGCTTTTTTTCCGCCTTCCTGGTCTGACGCACGGTCTCTGCAATATCTACGATGGTCAATGTGGGATTCGTCGGTGTCTCGATAAAAATGATCGTAGTCCGTTTGTCGGCAAGCCGGACGATCTCTTCGAGATGTTCAGGGTCGACGAAGCGTACACCAATGTTTTGCTTCGGTAATTCGTCGCGCATCCACCGGTAGGTGCCGCCGTACAACGCCGGTGTACTAATGATATTGTCTCCTGATTTCGTGACTGCAAGAATGGCCGTGGTGATCGCTGCCATCCCGGACGCAAAGAGCGCTGCCGATTCGCCGTTTTCCATCCCGGCGATTTTTTCTTCCACCTCATGAACCGTCGGGTTATGATAGCGTGAATAGACATAGACCGTGGGATCTCCATTGGCATATCGAACAGCATCGTCGGATGATTTAAACCGGTATGTCGAGGTCTGATAGATCGGGCCTGCGACCGGTCCTTGAAACGCGAAAAGCTGTTTTCCATGGATTGCCCGTGTGGCGAGGGAGAGCGGTTGTGGGGTTTTCCGTTTCATGGTGTTGCCTCTTCACCTGTTGACAAAAAATGATTATTGTTGATCGCCCGGAAATCGGGCGATGATTCTTGCCGGCGAACTATCCGCCCGGATGTTCAACGGCAGTGCGATCACTTCAAACGTATGAAGAGATTGAAGCAAATCCAACCGCGTCAAATTTTCTGCAATAAGAACATGGTGTTCTAACAGCAGTTTGTGGATTTCATACGGATGCCGGTCCGGCGAAGGTGAATCCAGGCACATCATTTTCACCCGGCGATCGACAAATAATTGTGCAAGCTCTTTACTCACCGTCGGGTAATCCTGAAAGTATTCTTTGCGGCCGAAGAGCCGGCTCATGCCCGTATAGAGCATCACGATACTGTCCCGTTGAACGAGAGATTCATATTCCGCTGTCAACGGGATATCCTTCCATCCCGCGGCGTTGAGAAAACACCCATGGCCGGTAAAGCGGTCCAATGAAATTTCATTTAAATACGTATCACTGGTCGTTAAATGCATGGGCCCGTCTATGTGTGTACCGGTATGCATACCGGACGACAGCCGGAAATTATTAAATCCATCCTTTTCAAAACTGTTCACCTGCCGAAGATGCGGAAGTGCATCACCGGGATAGACCGGCATCTGATCAGTCAATGTGTGCGAAAGGTCGATCGTGTTCAACATCATGGGCGATTCATCTGTACGCGTCAACTCATAGGAAACACATCATCATAATTCTTTAGAAAGACCGTGCGGGCATTTTTTCGGTTTTATTCGTTCCCGGTCCTGCCGCCACAATTGTTCGCACGTCTTGCATTCTTCTTCACGGGTGAACTGCCGGGAGACCAGGTCCGCCAGACACTCGATGTACTTTGGATGATCATTGAGCGCCGGCATCAGTTCAAATTGCTGAACACCGTGCGTCATGGCCTGATGCCGTACTTCGATATTGATTTCATGAAGCGTTTCTATATGGTCCGTCACAAAAGCGATCGGGATAACGAGCAAGTGTTTGCGGCCATTGCGTGCGAGCCGTTCCACCGTTTCGAGAAGTGACGGCTTCAGCCATTGCATCGGCCCGACTTTGCTTTGATAACAAAGAATATGCGGAGATTGCCATTGGCCCCGCTCGAGGACTCTGCGCACCGTCTCCTCCATCTGCAATTGATACGGATCGCCTTGCTGGATATAGTTGACCGGCACACCGTGGGCACTGAAGACGAGATCAAGAGACTCCGGAGAAACACCGGAGAACTTTTCCAGCGATTTATTGATGTTTTCGACCAGGGCATCCAGGAAAGCAGGATGATTGGGATAGCAGCAGACGGTGCGGGTGGGAATATCCAATCCCTGTTTTTTTGCCTGCCGATTCCATTCGTTGATGCTGGAGCCGGTCGTCGCTTGCGAGAATTGCGGGTAAAGCGGAAGAAGGATAACCTGTTGAAATCCGTCCGACTGTAATTCCTTCACCACTTCATTCGTCATAGGATGCCAGTACCTCATGGCGATGAATACCCGAGCCTGTATTCCCTTGTGATGAAGCCGTTCACCGAGGGCGCGCGCCTGCTGCCGTGTGAGGTCGAGGAGGGGAGACTTGCCGCCGATGAGCGTATAATTATTTCGCACCTTTTTTGCCCGTCTGTTCGATATCAATTTTGCCAGCGGCCTGCGAAACAGAAACGCAAAAGGAAAATTGATGATGTCCGGATCCATAAACAGATTATAGAGGAATGGTTCCACCGCTTCCAGCGAATCCGGTCCGCCTAATTGAAATAGAATGACGGCGGTTTTTTGATGGGGCATGAATATTTTATTTGAGGTACTGAGCATTCAGTTATCGGCAATCCGTTATCGGACCATTGTGGTAATTCATTTCCAATCCCAATTCTTCGATTATTTATTGGTGATACTTCACGCTTTCTTCTTTCACCGCTTGCACGAACGCTTTTGCATGCTCAACAGGAATGTCGGGTAATATGCCATGGCCAAGGTTGAAGATATGTCCCGATCCTTTGCCGTATTTCTCTAGTATCTTTTTCACACCGTCACGGATGCGCTCCGGCGGCGCGTAGAGCATCGTAGGATCGAGATTGCCCTGCAGTGCAGTGGTACTGCCGACCATCATGCGGGCTTTGGCAATATCGATCGACCAATCAAGTCCGACCACGGTACAGCCGGTGTCGGCGATGGCCTCCACGGAATGCCCGCAGTCCTTGCAAAAAACAATGGTGGGAACGCCGTTGCTTTTCAACAGGGTTAACACCTGTTCGATATACCGGAGCGAGAATTCCTTGAATTCATCGGGCGGCAGTATACCGCCCCACGTATCGAATATCTGTACGGCCTGTGCACCGGCTTCAATTTTTGCACTGAGATAGGCGGCAACGGTACGCGCGAGTTTTTCGAGCAGGACATGCGCGTCTTTTGGATTGGAATAGATCAGTTCTTTCATGGCGCGGAAATTCTTTGAACCCTTTCCTTCAACCATATACGTTGCGAGTGTCCATGGCGAACCGGCGAATCCAATCAGCGGAACACGGTCGTTGAGATGCTTGCGAGTGAGCCGAAGGGCGTCCATCACAAATTTCAGTTCACGGTTCGGATCGGGGACGGCCAGTTTCTGAATATCGGCGCGCGTGCGGATAGGAGTTTCAAAGCGCGGACCGCCCTTGCCCTCCTCCACAAATAACTTCATCCCCATGGCTTCGGGTACAACAAGAATATCCGAGAAAATGATGCATGCATCCACTCCGATGATATCGACCGGTTGAAGAGAAACTTCGGATGCAAGCTCCGGTGTTTTGCAGAGCGTGAGAAAATCCACTTTTGCGCGGACCGCCCGGTATTCCGGCAAATAACGCCCCGCCTGCCGCATCATCCATACCGGTGTCCGTTCCACCGGTTCCCGCCGGCATGCACGAAGAAATAAATCATTGGTCATCGTTTGTCCTTTTTTTATGAAAGATTGGAGAGGAATGATCTCCTCTTCAATTTCAAACCTGTGTATAATATTCCATGATGCCTTGAACCATCCCTGCTGCGGTTTGTTGTTTGGCAACGACAGCGGCATCCAATCCCGCTTCCTGAACCGCCTCTGCCGTTGTGGGTCCGATGACCGCAATGAGGCGTCCCTGCAATAATTCCACGCCAATCAATTCTACCAAATTCCGGACACTGGACGGGCTGAAGAACGTGAGGATGTCGATCTTCCCATCTGCAAGAAGAGCGCGGACACACTCGAGATTCTCTGATTCCGGAATTACCGTCTTATAGGTCACAATTTCATCAACCACTGCGCCAAGACTGCGCAGCTCCGATGGAAGAATTTCCCGTGCGATATTGCTTTTGGGGAACAGAAAATGTTTCCCTTGAATATTCTGTCCATAAAATGATTGCGCCAGATGTTCTGCAGAGTGTTTCTGCGGAATCACCTGCACAGAAAACCCCGTCGCTTCCAGCGTCGATTTGGTTTTTTCTCCGACGGCATACAGATTCCGTGTTGCGAGTGTATTGAGCGCCTGCGGGCGGAGAAGACGGACACGCTGGACGAATTTTTCTACCGCATTCTTGCTGGTGAAACAAACACTCTCATATTCTGCAAGTTTCCAAATGGACGCATCACATTCATCCCATGAATCCGGATCCACGATTTCTATGGTCGGCAGGCAGACCACCGACGCGCCCAGAGATTCGAGCATGCGGCGAATTTCTGCATTGTTGTCTTTTGGACGCGTGACGAGTATTGTTTTGCCGGAAAGGTTCAAAGGAGTCCGCTGGTTCAGGTCGTTCGTCTGATTTCTTCTAAAATTTCTTTTCCGCCGCGTTCGTACAATTCTTTGGCCAGCTCGATGCCCAGTTGTTCGGCACGGGAACTCGGACCGGATTTTTTCCCATGGACCATCCGTTTGCCGTCCAAACTGCCGATGACCGCACGGAGTTCACATTCACCGCCGTTGATTCGGCCATAGGCCCCGATAGGAATTTGGCATCCGCCTTCGAGAAATCGCAGCAATGCGCGTTCTGCAGACACGGCAATGGCTGTCGGGGGATGATGAAGAGGACGAAGTAATTCCTGAACGCGCCGGTCTTGAATCCTGCATTCGACTGCCAGCGCTCCCTGGCCGACGGCTGGAAGCATGACGTCAAACGGCAGGATATCGGTGATGCGCCGTTCCCAGCCCAGCCGTGTGACGCCGGCTTTTGCAAGGATCATCCCGTCCCAGTCGGATGAATCTAATTTCCTCAGCCGTGTATTTAAATTTCCGCGGAGGTCGACGATGGTTAAATTCGGGCGCCCGTTAAGCAGCTGGCATTTCCGGCGCAGACTTCCGGTTGCAATGACGGCGTCCGGTGGAAGAGCGGCGAATGCGTTATGCGATTTCTTTGGGTTCGCGATGAACACATCGCGCACGTCTTCCCGTTCCAGCACCACCGCAATCGTCAGGCCCTCTGGGAGCGCTGTCGGCACGTCCTTGTAACTATGCACCGCAATATCGATACGGTTTTCCAGCAGCGCGAGTTCGAGCTCTTTGGTGAACAGACCCTTATCTCCGATTTTTGACAGGGGTGCATCAAGAATTTTATCTCCGGTGGTGCTTATCTTCTGCACCTGGACAGCGAGTCCCGGGGAATGCGCTTCCAGCAGTGCCTTCACATGCGCTGTCTGCCAGAGCGCGAGGTCGATGCCGCGTGTGCCGATGCACAGGGATTCAGACATCGGAACCATCCTTGGACGTCCTGGAGAGTCCGAATAATTTTTGAATGGCGCTCATTTTTTGTAATCGGTCGGACAACGATGCCTCCGGTTCGGTTCTCAGATTGACAATCGGGGCGTGAATGATTTTATTGATGATCCGCTTGGTCACCAGTTCCGCCAATTCACGGTCTTTCGGATCGAACCGGTTGATATTTTTAGCAAGTTCTTCCTGCCGAATGTTTTCCATAAATTGAGTGAGCGCAGTAATCGTGGGGTTGACTTCAAGTGAGGAATACCAATGCGTCAGTTCTGCCAGGACTTCCGTGATGACGGATTCCACTTTTGGAATTTCCGCCCGCCGTTTCTGCAGATTTTCTTCAACCATCAGGTTCAGCGTATCAAGATCGTAGAGAAATACGTTTTCGAAATTTTTCACATCCGGATCGATATTGCGGGGAACACCGATATCGATAATAAACAAGGTTTTGCTGCCGTGGCGGTCTAACAGCCGTTCGATATCGGGCGCCGTGAGGATGAACCGGTTCACTTCGACGGAGGAAATGATGATATCCACATCGTGAACGATGTCGGTCCAGCGGTCAAAGGGAACGACCTCTCCCTGGACCTTTGCCGCGAGTTCTTCTGCGCGGCTCTGCGTCCGGTTGGTAATGAAAAGTCTGCCGATGTCCTTCCCGCGCAAATGGGTCGCGGTGAGATCAGCCGTTTCACCGGCGCCGATGACCAGCGCGGTCTTCTTCTGCATATCGTCAAAAATCTTTTCTGCCAGTTCTACTGCTGCATAACTGACGGAGACCGCGCCATCCCCGATTTCTGTTTCTGTGCGCGATCGTTTCCCGGCCCGAAATGCAAGCTGGAACAGGCGGTTCATAAAAAATCCCGCGGTGCCGAGTTCGGTGGCGAGATGAAAGCCCTCTTTGACCTGCGCCAGGATCTGGACATCACCGAGCACCATGGAATCGATTCCGGATGCAACCCGGAACAGGTGCCGGGCCGCATCACCGCCGGTAAGGGTGAAGAGGTCGGATTCCTGGACGTTGCCGTCTGCCGATTTCTGCGAAATGAGTATTTTTTTTATTTCGTCCGACGGTATCGAACTCTGCTCCGTCAAACTATAGAGTTCGGTTCTATTGCAGGTTGAGAACATGACCGATTCGCCGACGCCGAGAGGCTTGAGCAGTGGGAGGGTCCGGCGTATCTCCTCGGAAGAAAACCAGAGCCGCTCACGGACATCCAGCGGAGCCGTGTGATGCGATATGCCAGCACAAAGAAGATTCATATTAATAAAACTTGTGGAATGCGCTGAAGAAAATATTGATGATGGTCATCGAAAAGAGAGAGATGAGAAACCCGAGAATGGAAAGAATCATGACCTTTCGGCCTTTCCATGAATATCGTGTTTTCGCAATAACCAGGAACGCATACATTGCCCATACGATAATAGTACCAACAAGCTTGGGGTCAAAGTAGTTCGGGTGGGCAATGGCCTGATGAAGCCAGATAAATCCAAAAAGGATGGCGACGCCGAGCAGGAGGAATGCAAGTTTCACGGCAGTAAACGTCATTCGTTCCATGGTCTCCAGCGTCGGGAGTTTTTTATAGATCACGCCGAATTTCACCGCTTTCATTTCATGATAGAGCATGAGGTACATTAAACCGTAGGCGCCCGCTATCGTGATTGCTGCGTACCCGATCAACGCGAAGCTCACATGAATGCCGAACAGCGGACTGCGGAGAATTTCGGGTACGACCGGTGTATCTTTGATAAAAATGGAAGACGCTAATTGGAAAAAAAACGCAAGATTGAGAATAAAATATCCGGTTTCTTTACGCTGCGTGCGCAGTTCGATAATAAAGTAGGTCACGGTGATGGAGCATGCCAGAACGGTGAATATCTCAAATACCGTCGTGACCGGCGGATGCCGGAAGACCATGGTCCTGTACGCCAGTGCAAAAAGGTGAACGGCAATCGTAGAGACCAGGATGGTGCGTTTGACATGTTTCGCCCAGGCTTTATCGGAAAAAAACGCCTTCCCGTATGCCCAGACGAGAGCGAAGTAAAAAACGGGCAGAGCGATGTTCAAGAGGTTGTTCACGAAAAGGGTCCGATATTCAATTCATGAAAATGTAGAGAAATGTTGCTGGAGAAACAAGACGAGGCGGTGATGGGCGCAGTTTTCGCTGTGAATTCTCTCTTCTTCAATCGAACAACTGCAGTTGGGGCAGATGTTCTTTTACTTTTCCCAGAATCTCGTCCAGATCTTTTTTATTGTTGACGAAATCAAGATGGTCGCTTTCAATAATGAGGAGGGGTCCGAGTTTATACCGGGTGATCCAATCCTCGTACAATACATTCAGTGTTTCCAGATAAGAACGTTGAATACCCTGTTCAAATGCGCGTCCCCGTTTTGAGATTTGTGTTACCAGCGTATCCACATTTGCCTTGAGGTAGATCATCAGGTCGGGCGGTTTCAGATATTCCATCATCACATGAAAGAGGGAGACATAGTTGGTGTAATCCCGGTCCGTCATTTTGCCGATATCGTACAAATTACGGGCGAAAATTTCCGCATCTTCGTAAATGGAACGGTCCTGAATAACCGATTCGCTCGATTCCACAATTTCCTTATGGCACTTGAAACGGTTGGCAAGAAAATAAATTTGAAGATGAAATGACCAGCGCGTCATATCGGCGTAAAAGTCGGAAAGATAGGGGTTGTCATCAACCGATTCGTAATACGGCTTCCACTGGAAATGTTCGCCCAGCAGGCGCGCCAGCGAAGATTTCCCTGCGCCGATATTTCCTGCAACCGCAACAAAGAGAGGCTGGGCGGGCATGGGAATTCAGCGGGATGGAGCAGCGATGAGATGCGTGGCGGCGCGGATGGTGTTCAACTCCGCGCACCGGCAATTACTTGAAAGACGCAATAGCATTGTTCACATTCTTGTGCAGATCGAATACTTTCAGCAGCTTTGTCATTTCCAGAAGGTTTTCCACTTTCTTGGAAGCCCGCGCAAGCTTCAACTCTCCGCCGGAGTGGCGCATGGTGGTCAATCCGCCGATCAGCATCCCCAGTCCTGAACTGTTGATAAAGCTGACCGATTTCAGATCGACGACCACGTGATTCTTTTGCTCGGTGATGAGTTGATGCAAAAAATCATTTAACGCCGATGCATCCGGGCCGCCCATCACATTGCCCTTTAACTCGACAACCGTGATCCCCTTGATCTCTTTTGTTTTGAATTCCATAGATGTCCTTTCAACCGCCAAAGAACATTATGCTGCGGCGGTTGCAGTCTTGCGATTCTTATATCGCGTCCAGTCAAGCACGAACGCACTTGCAACATAGATTGATGAATACGTTCCCGTCACGATACCAAATGCCATGGTAAATGCAAATCCGCGATTGACTTCGCCGCCAAACAGCAGCAAAATGATCAACACGATAAAGATAGTACTGGACGTGATAATAGTCCGGCTCAGCGTTTCATTCAAACTTTTATTCATGACCTCAAACAACGGCATGCTGCGGTAAATCTTTTCATTCTCGCGGATACGGTCAAAGATAATAACGGTATCGTTTACCGAAACACCGATGAGCGTGAGAAACGCTGCGATAATTTCCTGGGAGATGTCAAGATTTAAACCCGGGATAAGACCATTCAAGAGCGAGAGGAATCCGAACGTGGCAAACACGTCATGCATCAATGCAATGACGGCGCCAAATCCGTATGCAAATTTAAATCGGATGGCGACATACGCCAAGATGGCGACGAACGACCACAGCACCGCCAACATGGCGTCGTTGCGGAGTTCTTTGCCGATCTTCGGTCCGATCTTGTCTTCTTTGAGGACATCGAATTTTTTGTCAGGAAACGCATTCTGCATCGCGTTCTTTATTTTATCGGCAACCGCAGTCCCTTCGGCCTGTTCCGATGTCCGGATGAGTACGTTGTTCTCGCCGCCGTAGGATTTGATTTCGCTTGTGCCTAAACCAACTTTATTTAACGCAACGCGAATTTCACTGACCGCGATCTTTTGTTGAAATGCCAACACCAGCTCGGTTCCACCCTGGAAATCGATGCCGTAAGTGATACCTTTGAATATCACCGAAAACATTCCAAACAGAACCATGATTGTAGAAACGATGTACCACATCTTCCGCTTGCCGAGGAAGTCAATGTTTGTTTTCTTAAACAGTCGCATTGAAGCTCATTCTCCTTTTCATAATCCATCTCGAGCAAAACACCCGCGTTGAGTGTTCCGCGTGATATCGTCAATCGTTCAGCGGATCAACCGAAATTCGGGTTCACGCCTTTTTCAGTCATAACATTAAAAATAACATGGGTGATCACGATGGCGCTGAACATACTTGCCGCGATACCGACCATCAGGGTCAATGCAAAGCCCTGTACCGGTCCGGATCCAAACTGATACAGCACCAAACCTGTCAGGAACGTCGTGATGTTCGAATCGAAAATTGAAGCGAACGCTTTGGAATATCCGGCGTCGATCGCGGCGCGTACGGTTTTA
>Ga0105104_10000856_pt1 | contig 23620 bp, 25 predicted proteins | sample PPLLaktember2015_3_FD_87034 | JGI IMG/M metagenome (GOLD analysis project Ga0105104, IMG submission 87034) | Freshwater sediment microbial communities from Prairie Pothole Lake near Jamestown, North Dakota, USA - PPLs Lake P7 Core (6) Depth... | ecosystem: Environmental > Aquatic > Freshwater >...
AGGGGACAGTCAAGAATGCTGCTAAGTTAAGACTAATATTCGAGTTAAATTCAAATCCAGGGGGCTGTAGTCGGTTTCCCCTTCCACTTCACCCCTTCGCCGGTCATCGGCTCCGGGGACCCGGCTCGCCAATTTTCGGTCCTCTAAAATTTGGCTCAACAGGGCGTTCCAGGGGAGCACCGACACGCCCCTATAGCACAAAAATAACCTTATCTTAGTGACATTCGGGACAGGCCGGGAAATTTCTCAAAAAAAACGGAACCGCATACACCACGTTCCATAGTCCGATCTCACGGCTCTGCCTTAAAACCTCACACAGTCGGGCTTCTCGATAGAATTTCGGGGTCTTATCAAACAAAATCAGGGCTTTTTTAAGGAAAATCGAAGTTCTGAGCCCAGCCATTGAATCTTTAACATTCGTCGTTCAATGTTTAACATTCGTCGCTCAATGTTTAACATTCGTCACTCAATGTTTATACATTCGTCGCTCAGTGTTTAACATTCGTCGCTCAATGTTTAACATTCGTCGCTCAATGTTTAACATTCGTCACTCAATGTTTAACATTCGTCGCTCAATGTTTATACATTCGTCACTCAATGTTTAACATTCGTCGCTCAATGTTTAACATTCGTCGCTCAATGTTTAACATTCGTCACTCAATGTTTAACATTCGTCGCTCAATGTTTAAGATTCAATAAAGAAGTACAAAGCTTATAACGGGACTTCTTCTTCCCCGGGTTTACCCTTTCTTTCAAAGAGTTTCTCCAGGTTCTTTTTGACCACATCGAGACTGGAATCACTGTTCTTCGATGCATGCTTAATAGCATTGTAAAAAGCCCTCCCGGCGCGGAAAGCCTCTGAACCCGCCACGATGGACATGGATTTAATATTCTCCGTCAGTATTCTTACATGGCTTGAAATCCTGATCAAATCCTTCATCAGTTCCAGGTTTTTGCTGAAATCCTCGATGCTAATATAAGATGGCATAAAGTGGGGGTACTCCCTGGCATATACCAGCGCGTTTTCTGTGAAATCAAGGGACTTTTTCCCCAATTTCTTAATCGACAGGATATCCTTACTGTTCAACGTCACATCGAACGAAAGAATCTCATCGATCCGCTTGATATGCTGCAAAATCTTGTTGACTTCTTGTCCTGTTAAATGTTTAACCGGTGTTTTGTTTATCATTCTACGTCTCATGCTCCTTCTGGCTTTATCCTTAAACGGTTTCTAAAGCAAGACTCTATTATAGAAGATCAAAAAATGCATGTCAACCCCCCACCCAAAATCCACCCGGTTTGTCTTCGACGACCAGGAAACCCTTTCGTGAAAGAGTTTCCTGGACCTTCCCAAAGCTTTTGGTTATATACTTTATAAAAAATTTTGGGAGGTGTCGGAACCTGTCCATCCGTGATGGTTTGTAAAAGGGTTCCGACAAATTTATGCTACAGCCTGTATACGTCGATCCGGGAGGGGATATTGAAAATCGAGAGGCGGCCGGTGTAAGATTTTATCCCCATATCTTCGGTTCCCAGGTCCGGCAGGTACAGGTTTTTATCCATGATGACGGCCAGGTTGCTTCCCAGGCTGTTGTAATAGGCGGTGGTACCGATATAGTTGAAATTCGAATCATAGATATCCAGGAGATATTTTTTCTCCGGGTTCTGCCGGGAGGTCCACACATAAACCCGGTCTCCATCGACGTGAACCCCAAATACGGCAGGAAAACGGGTTTTGCTGTCTTCCAGGGATTTCAATTGCCGTGAAAAATCGGGGATTTGGCGGACTTTACCGGCCTCGCTTAAATAATTGAAATCGATTTCATTTACTTCTAACTGGCCTTGTGGGGTGGGTTTGAAAAAAGCGGAAACGAAACGGCCGGATGAAGTATACCGGTAAATTCGGTACTCACGGGTATGGGTGATATAAACATCCGGGGGCTGGGAGTTAGATGGATCGGGAGCGAAATCGAAATCCGGGGGGAAGAAGAACATGGCAGGACGTTGGCCCTGGGGGTCGGTATGAATGAGGGTGATGCGGCGGCTATTCAAATCATATTTTATGAGGCGATACGCTCTATCTTTGAGGTAAACCAGGAGAAACATATTACCGCTGGGGTCGAACTTGATCTTTTTTACGGCGAAACCGGTTTTAGCCGCAGAGGCTGCGGCTGCCATGAGCAGGAATTCTTTCCCGGCAGGAATTTCTTTAAATCGGAGGGCGTCCGGGGAGAAAAAAAGAAACTTGCGTGCGGTATTGGAATAGGCGATTAAATTCCCGGCGGGGTCAACGGCTGTGATATCGATCCATCCCGGGTACCGGATGGCATCATGGTTCAAACCGCCGAAAGAGAGGAGGAACCGGCCGTCTTTATCGTATTTATCGATTTTCTTGTTTTCAATATCCGCGATGTAGACATTGTGCCGGGTGTCGACCGTGTACGTGGATATGGCTTTATAAGCGCCGGGCTGTTCGATTTCAGAGGGGGAACCGAAAGAAAAAAAAGGAGCGGCAGGCTCGATGAACTTCTGGGTTGGGGGATGGACCCGGTCTTGAGTACTGCACGATGCAAAGAGGAAGGCAAACACAAACATAAACACAAAAACCAAAAGCAGTTGTCTTCGGCCGCCAGGGGGTTCTTTTCGTGAAGCCCCTTGCATGGGTGCCCTATTCCAAAATCCACCGCCTAATTTGTCTTCGACGACCAGAACCCTTTTCGTGAAAAGGTTTCTGGACTTCCCAAAGCTTTTGCTTATATACTTTATAAAAAATTTTGGGAGGTGTCGGAACCCTTTTGTAAAAGGGTTCTGACAATTCTCACCATCTTTTCTTTTTTTGCTGTTCATGGTTTGGGTCCTTTCATTTTCGATTTTAGTCCTGCGGGGATACCCGGTATACCCGTTAAGGAGAAGAGGATTTTGCCGTTTTTGTCCATGCCGACCGCGCGGGGCAGCGTACCGAACATGTCATACCCCGGTATCGGTCTATAACGGTAAACCGGGTAGGCGGTATGGGTTCGCGCGGCAAATTCCGCGACCGCTTCTTTGTTGTCCCTGGATATGCCGATGATGGACCATTGGGATCCCAATTGGGCGTATACCTCGTTTACATTTTCGGCTACCATTTCGCAGGAGTAACAATCCGTGGAAAACACATATACCAGGATGTTCTTGTTATTTCCCGGTCCGCATACTTGTTTGGTCGAGCCCGTTTTGACATCTTCCAGCACCAGGTTCGTTAAGAGAGAGAGGGATTGTTTTTCCACCGCGTCTGCCGGTGTGTATAAGAGGAATTTCAGCTCCAGTATCTCTTTTTTTTGCCGTTTCCAATCCATCGTGAGGAATAAGCTTTGAATACTTAATACAATGAGGGCAACCGTTAAGATGGTGATGATTTTGATTTTCACGATTTATCTCCCATTTTTCGTTTTAGCTTGATTTTCGTTTTGATTGTTATTGTTATTGGTATTGTGATTCATGTCGTCGAAGCCCATTTCCATTTCATGGACCAGGCGGGCGATGATGCCGTCTTCCCGTGTACCCATGCCCGGTATTAAGGCTTTGAACCCGAAGTTGTACTTGTTCTTCTCCCGGGTGACGGCGATATACCCCAGGGTCCTGCCGTATTCATCCGGGAACACGATGGTGGTATCGCCGATAACCAACATGCGATTAATGAGGTCCGGAACCGTGGCACGGGCGATCACCAGGTCAAACCGGATATGTTTGTCCCGGATCAGTTGTTCCAGTTTGAAAAAGGAATCATTAAACAGGAGTATTTTGATATCTGCCGGTTCCAGGTGTGGGGCCACTTGTTTTAAGGATTGTTCGATATCTTCGACCGTGAATTTTAAATCTGCCGGATGGATTTGCCGTTCATTGTCGGTAATGCCCGTAATGCCCACGCGGATATCTTTGGTGGAAGAGCGGCAGGTTAAGCGGAAGGGGATTAATTTGAAGGGCCGAAGGCAGTTTTTGAGGTATCCCGGTGCCTGGATGCGGAGGTTGGCAGAGACATAATCCAGTAAAAGGTTTTCGTGTTGAATTTTATAGAGGTTGACCATGTCGTGTTTGGTCAGGTTCATGGCATCGAGTTTCATCAAGGCGTAAGCCGTTTCCATGAAAGGGGCCACCGCTTTGTTCCTGGCCAGCTTATCGGAAGTAAAGTGGCCGGCATCCAGGTAGAGGTAGTTTTTGAAATGGTTGAGGAGGGCAGCGCGGCGGGTCAAGGAACCGAAACGCTCGCATCCTGCCGGTTCATAATACCCCGTTACATCTGCGGTGCATAAAATCGCGCCCGTCAGAATCCTGGATTTGGAAGGGTCACCGGTTAAATCGGTTTCGTTTTTCGATTTGAAACGGCCGGAGAAATAGAAACCCTCTGCGGCGAGAAAGAGGATTACAGCGAAAATGATCAAAACCACGCCGAGGGGTTTCAAGGTTGGGTTTTGGGGAGTTTCGTTGTTCATGTGTTTGTATAACTCCTGTTAATTTTAATATTTAACCCTGCAAGCCGGAACCAAAAAGAGAATTTTCTCACAGGGCTCACAGGGTTCACGGAGCACCGCTGCGTGGTTTTTTTTTGCAGGGCTTGGGTATGAGGTTAATTCTCCACCCAATTTGCGACTTTAAGGCTTTTTACTCTAGAAAATTCCTTTGTATTATTGGTAACTAAAGTTATCCCCAGACTTAAAGCATGCGCGGCAATTAGAGTATCAAGCGGCCCCATCGGTATTCCTTGAGATTCAAGCTCAGATCGTATTTCACCGTAAATAAAAGCTGCCTTAAAGTCAAAGTCTACAACAATAAGCGGCAGTAAAAATTGATCTAAAGCATCTCTATTCTGTTCATAGTATTTACTTTTCTGAACCCCGTATTCCAATTCTGCGACGGTAATCGAAGAGATTCCTATTTCAGCAAACGAATTCATATTGAATTTTTCAATGACTTCCGGAGGCTTTTTCTTGATAATGTAGATGCAGATATTTGTATCGAGTAGATATTTCATTTGAATAGCGGTTCTCGAATTTGTTCTACCGGTTGTTCCCGGTGATCCATGAAATCATCTGAAAATTTCCCAAGGCTGTCAAATAACGAACGCCAGGGATCATGGAATGGAATAAGCACAACTGCATTACCGATTTGATTGACATAGACTTTGTTATCGGCAAAGTTAATGTTTTCAGGTAGCCTTACAACCTGGCTTGCTCCATCCTGGTATATTTGCACTACATTCATATCGAACTCCTTTGCTTTTCGGATGTATTATATATAACCATTTCCCGGTATAAAGTCAACTATCTTTCGGCGATTTGTCTTTTTTTAACCATACGTGCCGACAGGCACGTAAACCAAACCGGCACGCAGTGCCACAAAATCCTCTTATCTTCTTCTCTTCTTTCACTTGATGTCCTCCACATGCAACTCCCACTCTTCCGTGTCCTCGTTCTCAGTTATGTAGTAGAACTTGTTGTTCCAGATGGAAAAATTGAAATACGCTGCATTCTCTACCCAGGGCACCCAGGTTTTCTTCAAAAGTTTCCCCTTCCAATCGGAAATAATCACCTCCCGTTTGTTGTCTTTTTTGCGGTAGGTGAGAAAGTAGAGCTTGTTCTTATCCACGGCGAAACGGTAGAAAGCGGGGTAGTATTCGGGGAAAACATAATTGTACATGCCGGTAATCTCATCATCGTTGGAACTCGAGTCGATATATCCGAAAAATTTTTTTTTAGATTCCTCGGACACCTTAACGGGTTCGAAATCGTAGAGGTGGACGCGGCCGAAATCTTTGCCGCTGCTGTCGAAAATATCCACGAACAGCCCCCGCTTGGAATCGGCGATAAAGACTTTGTTATCATATATAATCTGGATTACATCGTCATGAATCACCTCGTAATCGAGTTTATTTCCGCTACGTTTTTGAAGAGGTAGTTCATAGTAGTAGATGAGTTTTTTATACTTCATCTCCTTATTTTCATAGGTATAAATGGAGTATTCATGACCGATATTATTTTTATTATTAGCCTGCATTACCTTTAGCCCCACAAAATTTTTTCCTATAGGGTACAATCTTCTAAACCGGCCTACGCGAAACTCCTTGAGGTAATCGCCGTTTCGGGAAAAATACATGCACTTACCGATAAAATCATAAATACAAATATTATCGGTAGAAATCGTTACAATAGGCAATGCAGATGTTTCTTTCGGCCCAACTCCTTTTTGGGAAATTTGTTTCAAATATCTGAAATCCTTCAGGGAGTAATAGTGAAGCATTGACTTAGCATCTGATACATATAATTGATTCTTATCGACAAAAATTTCAAAAGGCCAGATGACTTCAGGCAGGGAAAGAAGTTTTTTCGCCGGGAGGGGTATCACTCCCAGGAAGAGAACAACCAGGAAAAATGAAAATATGACCCGAATGCTTTTTTTCATTGTTCAAACCTCCAATAGTTGAAAGAGAATGGATGCCCCCGCGTCGTGTTTATTGACAACAGGGGGCACCATTCGAGATAATTCCTTTTTAAGTTTACTCTCGTATGTTGGCTGGCCAGCAAAGGTAAAGCACATACGGTCCGGGATAATACTTTCCCTTACATTGACATGTAATACCACCTTGGAGACTACAATCATCCCCAGGGTTTGTGCAACTTGCATTAAGCCCGCAGTTATAGACCTCTAGAGCTTCAGTGTGGTTGAAGATGAGTTCGTAGGTGGTGAATAGGAAGGTGAACAGGACAAATGAAGCCACTACTGTGCCAAAAACCACGAGCAACATTTTGCGTTTTTTTTCGCTCATGTTGACCTCCTTTTTTTGTTTTTTTTTTTGAGTGAAGCTGGATTATACAACAAAAAAAAAAAATTTCAAGACCCAGCACACTATCTATTGGATTTTTTGCAGGGCCGTTAGATCGTGCGATGTTCCTGGGATAGTCTGACTCCGTGTGCATTTTGATTCTTTCTATTTAATGTCTTCCACATGCAACTCCCACTCGTCGGCTTCTTCATTCTCAATGACGTAGTAGAACTTGTTGTTCCAAATGGAAAAATTGAAAAAAACTGCATTCTCCACCCAGGGCACCCAGGTTCTTTTCAGGAACTTCCCTTTCCAATCGGCAATAATCACCTCCCGTTTGTTGTCTTTTTTGAGGTAGGTGAGGAAGTAGAGCTTGTTCTTATCCACGGCGAAACGGTAGAAAGCGGGGTAGTATTCGGGGAAAACATAATTGTACATGCTGGTAATCTCATCGTCGCCGGAACTTGAGTCGATATATTCGAAAAATTTTTTTTTAGATTCCTCGGACACCTTGACGGGTTCGAAATCGTAGATGTGGACGCGTCCGAAATCTTTTCCATTGCTGTCGAAGATATCCACGAATAAACCCCGCTTGGAATCGGCGATAAAGACTTTGTTATCATAAATGATGTGGAATACGTCGTCATGAATCACCTTGTAATCGGGTTTATTTCCCTTTTTTGCCTGGGGGGGGAGCTCATAATAGTAGACGAGCTTTTTATACTTCATCTCTTTATTTTCATAAGAGTAAATAGAGTATTCATACCCGGTACTGCCTGTTTTTTGACCAGCCACAGTCTTTATAGCCATAAAATTGTTTCCGACAGGGCATATTCTTCTAAACCGGCCTACGCGAAACTCCTTAAGGAAATCACCTTTTCTCGAAAAATACATAACCTTCCAATTGGTTTGATAAGCGAAGATATAATCGGGGAATAAAGCAATATCGGAAGGAAATATGGCCTCGCCGGGGCCCTCTCCAGCGCGAACAAGTTGCTTTGCGGGTTTTGAGCCCTTCAATGAATAATAATGAATCATCGGCCTGTTATCGGCAACGTATACTTGATCTTTTTCGACAATGATCTGGAAAGGCCATGCGGATTCGGTAAGGGAAAGCAATTTTTTTCCTGGCAAGGAAGAAACTCCCAGGGTGAGAATAACCAGTCCGATGTAAACCAGGACCCGATTCATTTGATTTCCTCCACATGCAACTCCCACTCTTCCGTGTCCTCGTTCTCAGTTATGTAGTAGAACTTGTTGTTCCAAATGGAAAAATTGAAAAACGGCCCACTCTCTATCCAGGGTACCCAGGTTTTTTTTAGAAGTTTCCCCTTCCAGTCGGAAATAATGACCTCCCGTTTGTTGTCTTTTTTGCGGTAGGTGAGAAAGTAGATTTTATTCTTGCCCACTGCGAAACGGTAGAAAGCGGGAAAATATTCAGGGAAGACGATATTGTTCATGCTTTGGATTATTTCGAATTCCGCTTGTTTTTTAACTGTTTCCATAAAATCGTTTTTAAATTGATCCGATACTTTGATTTTATCGAACTGGAGGAGTTTGACACGCTCGAATTGAGTGCCATTTTGATCGAAAATATCCACGAATAACCCCCTGCTTGTATCGGCGATAAAGACCTTATCATCATATACGGTATAGAATACATCATCATGCACAACCGGATAATCTTCTTTGCCACCTGATCTCCCCGGGCGAGGAAATTCATAATAATAGATTAGTTTCTTATATATAAAATCTTTATGGTCATAGGTATATATAGAGTATTCATAGGCTGATCCATTATTCTGTGCACGTACGGCCCTCCTTCCGACGAAATTACTGCCAACAGGCGCTAAATCTCTAAAATTGAATACTCTGAATTCTCGTATAAAATCGCCTTTTCTTGAAAAATACATGGCTTTCCTATTGTTTAAATATACAAACAAATAATCGGGATGGATTGTCAAAAGCTGCGTTATATCTACCTCTTTCGGGCCAATGCCCTTTTGTGCCAGGGGTTTTACATATTTTAATTCTTTCAGCGAGTAATAATGGAGGGTGGGTAATCCATCCGAAACAAACATTTGGTCTTTATCGACAATAAAAGAGAAAGGGTGAGCAACTTCGGGGAGTGAAATGAGCTTTTTCCCCTGAAGGGGTTTTACACCCAACAAGAAGCCCAGCAAGAAAAGTGAAACCGCAATAAAAATATTTTTTTTCATGTATTAAATTTCCAATGGCTTAAGGGGTCAATGAATGCCCCCGTGTTCGGGTTGGAACACGGAGGCACCGTTCGAAATGACTCCTTTTTTAGTTACTGTCGGGTCTTAGGCCAGCAAATATAAAGAACGTATGGTCCGGGAGTACTTGGACCTTTGCATTCGCAGTAGGAGCTTCCTGGATTAGAACAATCTTCTCCGGAATAATGACACTCTGAATTCGATTTACAATCGAACAACACCGCATCAGCTTTGTTGAATAACAATTCGTAAGTAGTGAATAGGAAGGTGAACAGGACAAATGAAGCCACTACTGTTCCAAAAACCACGAGCAACATTTTGCGTTTTTTTTCGCTCATGTTGACCTCCTTTTTTTTTTGAGTGAAGCTGAATTATACACCAAAAAAAAAAATTTTCAAGACCAAAACGGTGAGGGAAAAAATCGACTGGTGCAAGTAAGGTGGAAATGTGGAAATTTGGGTTTGACTTTTAGTTTTTATTGTGATAAAAATATCTCTTAGGAGAAAGCAAAGATGAGCGCAGCAACTATGATGCAAATCGAGAGAGATATCGGTATCTTGTCGCGTAAAGAACAACTGCTGCTGGTGGAACGGATCATTCATCGGCTGCGAAAAGAAGGAATAGCCGAAGAACAAGATGATTTAGATAGCCAATTAAACGCAATGGCTTCGGATGCAGAGATTCAAAGAGAAATACATGGACATTCTTAATAATCCTTGGTTTGTTAGCATTGTCGGAGGGGTCATCTCATCGGTGATCGGGACTATAATCATGTCCGCGAGGGAGTGGCAAGGTTCGTTTAATGCAGAGGGCTGCCTTATGGGCATATTCAAAATACTCGTATATGGACTCCTGATGACAATTGAAACGTGGGCGTGCCTCCTGTTATATAGAGCGTTAGCCGGACACTATATGCCGGGGCGAAGCCCATTCCCGTCACCGGTTGCAGAGATAATACACCCGTCGGTACGAACCATCCTGAGCTCTTACGGGTGTGTATGAGTCTATCTAAATTATTCATTTTACGATAGATAAAAATATTTCAAAGAAGAAAATAAGGCAGACCTTGATGGTTTATCTTTTCTTTTAAACGCCCCTCTCTTACCTGGCGGAATTCCTCCATGAAATCTTTTATTTTTCCTTTCAAGACCTTTAATGGAAATTTATTCAAACCATTCTCTTCACAGGCAAATAGATGCCGGGCAGTACCTCTATTTCCTTGGGGTATTGATTCATACAACTCCGAACCAGCCATATAATCCAATATTTTGATATTCACCTGGTCGAAAGATGTACTCATGATATAATGAAAAGTTTCATCGATGGTTTCCTGGGTTTCCATTGGTGCCCCGATAATAAAATTGCCAACCGTATAAAGGCCGATTTGATCGGCATACTGTATCAACTTGCTAAATCGTTCCAATTGAATATGCTTCCGGTAAAAGCTCTGTATTTCAGGATTCGCGGTCTCTACACCAAAGCTAATGATGGAGACGTGAGCCATTTTAGCTGTTTCCAGGAATTCTTCGTCGATAAAGGTCCAACTGCTGAGGGCAATTTTCATGTTCACAGTGAGATCACGGTTTGAAAGTTCCTGCAACAGCGATTTCGCTCTTTTGAGATCGAAAGTGAAATTATCATCAGTGACCCAGATGTTTCGATAGTTATGATTTTTAAGTTCTGAGAATTCCTTCGATACATATTCAATTGAGTGCGCTTGATATTTCGAATTCCATGCTTTGCGCTGGCAAAAGATACAGGTGTTAAGGCACCCGGAAGAAGTACGGATCAGTGTGGATTTTTGCAGGCTGGGTTTTTGATCTACGGTTCCACCGTGTTGAGCATAATGGGTCAATAAACACCTATCCGGGAACGGCAGTTGGTCCGGGTCATCGAGGGGATGGAGTTCAGGAAGAGGAGTACCTGTCATGAGGCTCTCTAATATGGCGTTAATGTTATTGGAATAGCTGCCCTGTAATGCGAAGTCGAATTCGATACCAAAAGCCTTTATGGGAAAGGTTGTGATATGGTTTTTTCGAAAAGAGTTCCCCTCTTTATATGTTGAATACCCTCCTAATACTATATCATTCCCAAAAAGAATGATTTTCTTTTTGCGGGTTGGGCTGTTTCCATACTTTTTTATTATTTCCTTTACAATGTTTTTTCCGTGGCGGATATTTATTGCCCGCTTCAATGGGAAGCTGTCCAATTCCACTATCACAATTTCTGCTTTATCAGTGTTGGAAAGGAATTTTTCCACATCAAAGGCTTCGATAGAATAGTCAAGGTAGTTAATAATTGTGTGACTATGTTGTTTTAAGATGGATGAGAGATAAAGTAAATCAAGGGAAAAGCCAAACCGGCGTTTTTTAAACTCATCAGGGGCCGGATAAACTAATAAAACATTTGCCATTGTTTATATTTGGCCCATTTTATTTTTTAATAATTGGGATAGTGCAAAAAGTGCCCATGAAGCTCCGTCTTCTATTTCGTGAAAACGCCATATCCCGTTGGGTAAGCGGTTATCCAGCAGCCATTGATGAGATTTTTGAAATATTTCGGGGGGAACGAATGCGGGGTATTGCAGCAAACCAAGGATTGAGATGGAAGTGCAAAAGACATCAGCCAATGCAGGGTGATTTTTCCAGGGAGCAAAGCCACCGTCGTCTCTCTGATTTGATATAAGCCAGGTGAGAGTATCCTCAATCAGGTTTGCATCTTTGGGAGTATATGAATTAGCTTTAAAAGCCATGAGCGTGTAAGCCGCTTTATAAGTGAGGGAATTTTTTTCCGATTGCCATAAGTTTTCCAGCAGGGAGAGTTTGGTTTCATGGGCTAGTCCGGGAAAGATATAAAAGAGTATACCTGATACGGGGATACGACTGGTGTCGCGCTGCGACCGTCCCCACAGTCCTTGTTTATTTTCCTGGGAAGAAATAAAGCCCAGTGCTTTATGAACTGCAGGGTTGTTCCCGGTTTCATCCACTAGTTTTAGAAAGAAAGCATTCCACATGGTATCTGCAATTCCAACCCAGCCGCCGTCCGGTTGCTGCTCACACAGACAGCGGTTTACGATGTCACCTGGGATAGAATTGGGAGATAATCCACTTAATAAAAGTAGGGCTGAGGTTTTCGTGATGCGATGCATGTCTAGATTTTTCCGGTTCATTTCCGAAATCATAGTCCTTAGGGACATTAATGTTGGTAAGAGTAAATGATTCATTTTTTAATCCTTTATTCCCGTAACAATAAAATCAAAAGAGACGGCCAAATGATCCGGGTTTTCCAGGAAGGTTTTCAACTTGTCTATATCTTTTTGGCCTTCTTCCGATGTAATGAATCCGGCTTGTACTAGTTCCGGCAGGAGGTTGGAGTAGACTCCCAATTGGAGTTCACGGTATTCGGCATTTTCCAGGTCGGTTAAATAATTTGGGATGATCTCGACTTCAATTTGTTTTATGTTATTTTTTCCTAATAGTGTTTTCATTTTCCTGCCGATAGTGGAATCTCCGCCTCGGTGGGATTGCTTATTATAACGATTTAGTGCCGCTATAAATGCTGAACGGTAGAGGGGAAATGCAGGATACCAGATGTTTGCGGTGACGTCCTTGTCAATTAATAAAATGCGCCCTCCCGAATTTAAGATATTTACTATCTTGCTTATGGATAAAAGTGGATTATAAAGATGCTTTAAGGCAAAGCGAGAAAATGCCAGATCGTAGGTCTGACTAAATTGGTACGTATGAATATCTTCATTTAAAAAGAATAGTTTGCATCCGCTATTTTTGGCTTTCTCACGGGCCACTTCGGTTAATTGAAGTGATGAATCAAAATAAGTGACTTCTGATTCGGGGAATATTGATTTCAACAATACCGTAGTATGACCGGTGCCGGCGCCAATATCAATGATGCGTTGAGGTGGACTCCTCCTATCAATATCTATATCTTTGTATCGGGTGAGGAGCTTTTTCATGAGAGGTTGGTAATATTCGCTCAAACGTATGAGCCGTTGGAGTTCTGCTTCTTTAGTGGGGCGAGAGTCAAAGATAAAACGTCCTGGTGGCTCCATGGTTCACGATTCCTCCTAATTCTGTAAATTCAGCACTTTTATTATAGTATTATAAAGTATATTTTCAAAGTCCTGACCGGATATTTTTTTTAATGACTTCAACATTTGAAGTGTTTCCGTAGGGTTCTCAAATGGAAAATCAGAACCGAATATTAGTTTTTCGCTTCCGGTTATGTCAATTGCTGTTTGGAGGATATCCGGTTCCTGAATGGCAGAGATATCAAAATAAAGGGTGGGATAAGCATTCAAAGCAATCAATGTGGTTTTGACCTGTTCCAATAGGGGTCTATTATAATTGCATTCCGGGAAGTCTGCGCCCAGGTGGGCCAATATAACAATGAGTTCAGGGGTATCTTTGAATATATCTTGTTTGAGACGTTCCACCCGGTTTACTCCTGCATGCAAAAGTAGGGGGACACGGTGTTTTTCCATATATCGATAGGTTTTCTTAAATTTTTGCGAAAAGGTATCATCCCCATTGCTGTCTTTCTGTATGCGCTGACCGAATACATGTTCTTTGAAACCTTTTACACCGTTTTCAACCCAGTAACCGGGTTTGTCGTCGATAATAGTGAAGGGTATTAGGCGTTCCGGGTATTTTCGGCTGATGGCTACTGTATAATGGTTGGCTTTTTCGAGATCGACAAAGATGGAAGGATATGGGAATATGATGGTTTTCTCGATCCCGTTTTCTGTCATATTGGTAAGGATATCGATTTCGTCGTGTTCCTTATCTAAATAACTATTAAAAAAATCCTTCTCTTTTCTCCCAGACAAATTCCATTGGAGTTTATGAATATGGCAATGGGCGTCGATGATTTTCATTGTGTGTAATCCTCCAAATATTTTTGCAGTTCTTGTTTTTCTTTTTTCCTGGTTTTAAATTCCACGAGCCATTCTTGAAATTTTTTTTCGGACTGGGGCTTTAATTGTTTTAGGGCAGCCTGCATTTTTTGAGGAGCAGGTTGGCGAGTTTTAAAGAAACCTTCGGCTTCAATACGCTTTGTATTTTTAATCGTGTTTTCGTAAAAACCACCATTTAGCCTTTCTAAAAGAGTGATAGAAGGATAATTAGCTTTATGAACGGTCCAGCCATATTTTTCAATAGGAAGGGTTTTAATTAGATTTTGTATTGTTAAAAAGGTGTAATACTTTTCTTTTAGGTCCGGGATAAGGGCAATTTCAAAGAAATGAGCAGCAGCGGATGTCCGGTTTATAGCAATAAGTCCCACCGGGTGTTTGTATTTGTGTTTTGAAAGAATAGTATATTGGAACCTTGCCTTTTTATAAGCTGAGGAGAGGAAAGGTTTGTAGAGTTTAATCAAGAGATCAAAAAAAAAGGTATCTATTCCTTCTTCGAATTCGACCTGGTCGTCAATAAGGAGCGAATCGTCAGTGTATATTTGACCTTTCGATGTGTGGCAACCGCCCAGGCAGATTTCCCAGTAAGGGCATTTCCGGCATACCAGGTTTCTCCATTCGCACTTACTAAAATCGGCAAGAATTTTTTCGTCAATTGAAAAATCGGTAGCCGGGCAGATTTTCAAGCTCCCATTATTATTAAATGCTACTGCTTTTCTTCCCAGGAAGCAGGGTTGGTTGATTTGTTTGAGTAAGTCTTCATCTTCTATAAATTTATTGAGAAAGCAAACCGGGTATGCTTCGGCACTAATATCGATTTGAAATTCCCGGCGGATTCTTACCAGTTGTTCGATTAGTTCTTTGTGTTCAAAGTACCCCAGTTTTTTTTCCTCTTGAAAATACTTTATTGTATGCTGCGTGGGAGTGATGCGATTCAGGTTGACATGAACCGGTTTTATCCCTAAGTCGTTCAGGGTGCGTATGGTTTCATACAAGGATTGATAATTAATTCTCAAAGGGGAATAGAATATCCCGATTTTTATCCTGGATTTTCCAAATAAACGAAGATTTTCAATCACTTTTTCAAAAATACTATCATCTTTAATGCCCATGATTTGCCGGTACATTTTTTTGTCTGCGGAATGGAAAGATACATTGATACGTTCCACTTGGTTTTCCAGAAAAGGAATATCTTCAGACTTTATTAAAGCAGCATTGGTGACTATCCAGATTATGATGCCTTTGCTTTTTATATAGGATAATGCTTCTCTCCAGTAAGGGATGGTGAAGAATTCTCCGCCAGTGAGTATAATTCGTTTGAAGTTTTCTCGGCAGATTGAATCGATTATTTTTTTAATTTCTTCTATAGGAGGTTGTGATGAATTTCCCTGTTTTTCCCAATCATTGCGGCAATAGATGCACCGGTAATTACAAAAGGATGAAATGTCGTAAATGGCTGTAATCATAGTAATTCTCAACGAAACTTTTTCTATTTCTTTCTTTTAAATGCATTCCTAATCCTGTTAGGCAGAGACGGATTGTCTCCAAAAAATTCTTGGATATTAAATTTCTTTCCAGGAAAGCCCTCTCCATTTAATTCCTCTCTCTCTTTTTTCATGTATTCAATATGTCTTTTTTTTAATTCGTATTTCTCTTTTTTTTCACACAACTCAATATTCTCTTTAAAATCTCTTAAACATTCTTCTGTTTTTTCTTGCTTATTCAGGTAAAAATAAACTCTCGCTAAATCATAATAAATATTATAATCTTTTTTTCTTATATCCTCTAATATAGTTCTTACATCTTCTAAACGATCATTTGATTCATTATTTTTCTTTTCACAACGATAGAATTTATATTGCTCTATCAAGACAATTGCTTTATTCGCATAAGATCGGTCATCATATTCATGAGTCTTTTGTTCTTTTCTTTTTTTGATATACTCGATTGATTTATCATAATTTTTGCAGGATTCTTTTAAGGATTCTATTGCAAGTTTTCTTTCTTCAGGCTTAGGCACTAACAGTTTTTCGTCTTTACTTTCAAAATAATTTATACTCTCCTTAGTGGTGCAATACTTCTCCCAATTCAATTGTCCTAGGAAATGATAAATGAAGGAATGAATTTTGCTGTTTTCTTCCAATAAGTCTCTTCTTTCTATAAATTTTAAGATACTTTCCGCCTTATCGTAATTTTTATCTTCTGTCATGAATTGATGAGCTAAAAATAACTCCAACCATCCACAATTAGTCAAATCGTTTATTACATAATCATATATTTCTTTTAATTTCTCTTTATCCTCTTTATCCATTTTTTTTAATTCAAAAGTACTTAAACCCAATTTATCTACTTTAGCTTTTGCCCACTCAGACAACTCTTCTTTTTTATTCAGGAAATTTACTTTATTCTCAACTATTTCAAACCTCTTCAATTTCTCGTTTAGATCTTTTCCCCACTGCCATCCAATTATGGCAAGTATTCCTATAATTACAGCAATAGCAGTAAATAGAGATGAATAAAAACCAATTAATACATTTATCACATCATTTGCATTTGAATTTGCTGAGATTTTAAAATTTTTCATAAACCAAAAATAATGCCAAGCGCAGATAGCAATTACGATAATTATTACTAATATAATTACTGACCAAGTTATCTTTTTATCTTTCATAGACTTCTAAACCTCCATCTCCATCTGCTTTGTAAATATAAGCTTCATCCGTCATTATGCCGCGGGTGAAGGCAGCAGATGGTATTTTCATAATGCATTTGATCTTATGAACATTGGCAATACTGTATAACACTACCCCATTCGAGCCATCGGCAATATAGAGGGATCGATCTTGAATGACCAAATCACGAGCTTCAACTGTTTGTATTTTATCAACAAGCACAGGATTACCCGGTTCATTCACATTATAGATATATAATCCGCCTTTGCCTGCGGCGACAAACAAATAGCCATCATTTTCTATTATGGCCCAGCAGCGGCCAAGAATTTTTTTTACTTCGGCTATAAGGTTTAATCGGTGATCGAATATTTTAAAGCCGTCATGAGAACAGGCTGCAAATACCAACCGATCGTTCACATGCACCCCGATAACCTCTTCAGATCCCGTATAACTCCCAACCTGTTTTAAATTCTTGACATTGGAACAATCTACTTTTAAAAGTCCGCCAGTGAAGGCAGCCAAGTACACATAATCCCCATATACAGTGCAATCCCATATTCCCCTGGGTAACACGATGCCGCTGACCAACCGGGGAGTTGTAATTTCGGAAAGATCAACCACTTTCAATCCTAAGGCTTCACAGGATAAAAAGGCATAATCCCCTTTTGTTACGACTTTAGCTACCCGGTTCCGATTGGATTCGATATTACCCACTATAGCAAAATCTTTTTTTTTATCATATATTTTAATTCCTAGCACATCAGCCACCAGGATATAATGCCTGTAAACGGCTACATCCTTGGGCCAGCCTTTACATGCGGTATACCGGTCATCGAGTCGGGGCTGTTTTACGTCGGCAATATCTATAATACGCAGGCCGAACACATCTGCAATATAAAGCCTATTACCCTTGATTTTGATATCGTCGATAAACGAGTAGCCTGGAAAATCGAAATGGGTGATCATTTTATTGGAATCGGATTGAAAAAAATCGATTCCCTTTTGAGTGTAAGCCACAGCCGTTATCCTTTTATCGCCATCCACCACACGCGGTTCGTCCAATAAATCTTTCCATTGGCGGATATCGGTCTCGACTATTTTTTCTTTCCCTGAAAAGGAAAAGCCCGGGAATCTTTCCAGTGGGGGAAGAGTATTGGTTTTCTGAACTAGGTCCAGTGCTAGTCGGAAAATTTCACCGTTTTTATCTTGGATAAACAATTTATCTTTGTCTATAATGAAATCGCTAAAATTGTAAAAGGGGATGTATAACTCGCCTGTTTCAGAAAGGTTCTGGTTGATAAAAACAATGCCTCCGGATTTAGAACCGATGATCCAATCATTCCAAATTTTGATATTATGCCAGTTTCCCCCGATTTTCTTGATGAAGATGTTTCTACGCAATATGAACCACCTCGCCCCGGAGTTAATGGCCTACTTTTTTACCACTAGCCTATCCTATAGGTCCGGCTTGAGATTTTTTATTCATAATCAATTACAATTGCAGTTGGAGCAGCCGAAACACCAGTTATTTCCATTGAACTCTTCCCAAATCTCTTCCGGGAAACTCATTCCAGTTTCTTTCTGAAAAATCGGTGTTTCGTAGGCTTTCTTCTCACTTGCGTTTTTTTCTTTCATTTTTTTACTCCTTTTCAATTAATATTTTTTTTTTGACCCATTCGCTTACTATCGTGGACAGATCTTGTTTCAATTTTTCATCCTCTATATTATACAATTTTTTCAGTTCGTTGACAACCCCTCTTAAATTTTTTTCACCATCGAAAAGAGAAAGCATGTCATAGGCGACTTCGTTTAATTTAAAAATGTCGCCGTTAGAGATGTTGAACAATTGGAACCGTTTCTCTTTAAAATCACCTTTGAAGAGACTGAAATCATCAGCCAGTCTATAAATTTTGTCATCTAAACTTTGATTCACTGGTTACCTCCGGTATGCAGCTTTTTTTCATCTTTCCAGCATTGAGGGTCGTCGGCGGTAAAATCGCCGGTAACATTGTAGGCAATAGCGCGGCATCCGCCGCAGTTGCCCAGCAGTTCGCAAGTACTGCATTTTACGCCAGATAGTTTTTTATTTCGCAATTTCCATAACATGCTGGAAGTATACCATATTTTATACAATCCGTCATCCAAAATATTACCGATAGGAATTTCCAATCTTCGACAAGGTAAGACAGTACCGTCATGGAGAATAGCCAAGCTGTTAAAACCAGCCGGGCAAAAACCTCCGATCTTATCATCAATAAGCCCCCACAGCGGCCGAGATACCCTGATTTTAAGCTTTCCTTTTTTCTCGATTTCTATTTTCTTGTTATAAACTTCTTTATAAATTTGCTCCAGTTCTAGGGGCTCCAGGTAGAATTTGTCTATATCTTCTTTACTTCGCGGCGACATACGTTCGATGGTGAGGTAATCGATATCCAGGCTTTGTGCCAAATCGATTATACTTATTACTTCTTCCTGGTTCTGTTTGTGCAGTGTAAACATGACACTCACAGTAAAGCCTTTATATTTCAAAAGCTTTATTGCCTCTAATGCCTTAGCTAAGCTGCCTTCTCCTCTTAGTCTGTCATGGATTTGTGCAGTAGCTCCATCCAAAGAAATCTGTATCTCTTTTAATTTGGAGAATTTCTTCATTTGGTCTGCGATATTCTCATTGATCAAGGTTCCATTGGATAGGATACCTGTCCAATAGAAAACAGGAGAGTTTTCAAAAAACTCCAAGAGTTTCAACAGAAGGTCTTTTCTTAAAAAAGGCTCGCCGCCGGTTAGTGAAACCCGACCCCTTCGATTCCATTTTCTTAGAGTACTCTCTATTATTGATGCGATTTTTAGAAGTCTGTCCTCCTCTAACTCATTGAATTCAAAACCTTTTTGATAACAATGGAGGCATCTTAAGTTACAGCGCTCAATAAAATGCCATTGGAAGTAAAACCTCTTTTTCTCATCAGGAGACTGCATTTGTCTTCTCCACTTAGCTGATTTATTTAAATAAGGATTAAGTATAAAATAAATTTTTTTTCCTGTCAAATTTCTGCCCAATAACAATTTGCCTGGTAGATTTTGCATTCACATCATCTCTACTTTTATTGTTTGTGGAACGTACCTGGCGTGAAGGATGTCCTGGTTGATCCAAAACAGTTGTTATTACAGAATCCAAGGCAGATACTTCAAAAAGAAGAGAGGTTCTAATTTGCGGAAACATCGATTATGTTCTTTTGAGCTCGATAAAAAACAATGGGATTAGCAAATTTTTTTATCAGGAGGTCGATTTTTTTATTGGTCAAAGTTTCAAGTTCTAGTTTGAATTCCACGAGAGCATCTTAATCCGGCGCATCTTCCACGAGAATATCGATATCGTTGAAGTCCTTACCTTTTAAAAATGAACCGAATAGGGAGATTTTTCTTATACCATATTTGTTCAGCAATCCGCTACCACGTAAAAGTTCCGAAAAAGTTTTAGTATTTAACTCTTCCATGAGCGGTTCTCGAATTTGTTCTACCGGTTGTTCCCGGTGATCCATGAAATCATCTGAAAATTTCCCCAGGCTGTCAAATAACGAACGCCAGGGATCATGGAATGGAATAAGCACAACTGCATTACCGATTTGATTGACATAGACTTTATTATCGGCAAAGTTAATGTTTTCAGGAAGCCTTACAACCTGGCTTGTTCCATCCTGGTATATTTGCACTACATTCATATCGAACTCCTTTGCTTTTCTGATGTATTATATATAACCATTTTCCGTTGTAAAGTCAACTATCTTTCGGCGATTTGTCTTTTTTTAACCATACGTGCCGACAGGCACGTAAACCAAACCGGCACCCCACACGTGTGGTTTTATTGCAGGGCCGTGATATCGTGCGATGTTCCTGGAATTTTTTCGACTGTCCCCTTTTTTTTCAAAGGTCGGGGGGGAAAGTGCCAGGCAAAAATAGGCAACCCCTTTAAACAATTAGCCTATCCAATATCTGAAGATATTTTTCCGCCTGCTCTAACCAGTTCTTTACCTTTTCTTCTTCAAAACTAGCAAAGTCATCATAATCCCCTTCTTGTCTGAAATCGAATATTTTGGAATAAAATTTTCCAATTTCCTTCTCAACAACGCCTGTTCTTACAAAATGCTGGAAGAATAATGCTTTTATTCCCGAATGTTTAGGAGAAGAAAGGTTTTTGGTTCTCAATAAAGCACTGACCTCATAAAAAAGGGCATAGTATATCCGATTAACAGAGGAGAAAAGTCGTTTCTTTTCAAAAAGGATTCGAGCATCAATAATAGTATCTGCTGCTTTTTTCCTCCGGTAATCGATGAGGTCTTTTTCCCAATTCACAATCGAATTCCTTCTCTGCGAACATTCTGGTATAAAGGTGTAACCGAAGATATCCCGGATTCCCAGTAATCTTTTGATCGAACAATAATCTGTATAACAACACAGTACTTAATCTCGATATGAAAAGCAAGATCGATGATTTCCTCTTTCAAGTCGGTATCTACGTTTCCAGGTACTAGTACCAGGATATCGATATCGGAGTTCCGGGTATATTCCTTTCGAGCCACGGATCCGAATAAGTAAAGCTCGACTCCCCCGCCTAAACGTTCCGACAATGCTTGTTTCAATTCGGTAATCGCACTTTGTATATCTTGAACTTCCATTTGTGTACCTACTCGAATAGTATATTATTAAAAACATTCTCTGTCAACCAAAATTCGCTGCTTGGTTTATTTTGGAATTTTTTCGACCGTCCCCTTTTTTCCTGCCTGTCCCCTTTTTTGAAAAACAGCGGTAAGCAGCGAACAGGAACACAGAAACCTGCCCGCCGCCTACCGCCTTTTACCGCTTCTAAACAACAATCACACAAACAACAAATAAACACCATAAAAGGAGGTTTATAGTACGATCAGTTGATCGGCTTGATTCGTGCGTTTACGTTGTTGTTAATTCGTTAATGAGGCCAGGCATTCATTTAATGTCTTCCACATGTAACTCCCACCCCACACGTGGGGTTTTATTGCAGAGCCTTGATATCGTGCGATATCCCGGGAATTTTTTTGACTGTCCCCTTTTTTCCTGCCTGACCCCTTTTTTGAAAAAAAGCAGTAAGCAGCGAACAGGAACAAGCGCCCCTGCCCGCCGCTTTACTGCCTTTTCACACTTACAACAAACAAACACCATAAATGGAGGTTTATAGTACGACCGGTTACCGGTTACCCGTTACCCGTTATACGTTATTCGATAACCGTTGTCCATATGTTGTCTTTGGTCATTGTAGAGACGCAAAATCTTGCGTCTCTACTTAATGTCTTCCACATGCAATTCCCACTCGTCGGTGTCTTCATTCTCCTTGATGTAGTAGAACTTGTTCTTATTAATGGCGAAATGAGTTAAAGTATCGAAGGGAATCAACGGCACATCGGATTTTTTCAATAATTTTCCTTTCCAATCGGAAATGATGACTTCACGGCGATTGTTCTTTTCGGCATAAGTGAGAAAATAAATCCTGTCGGTGTCCACGCAAAACCGGTAGAAAGCCGGGAAGTATTCAGGGAAAATTATATTGATCATACTGTTGACGGTTTCCCAGTTGGGTTCCTTTTTTGCACTTTCAATCAAATCATACTTGAAACGATTCGTGACCTTTGATTTTTCGAAACTGAGGTTCACATGCCCAACACTTTCACCGCTGCTGTCGAAAATATCCACGAACAAACCGCGGGTGGCATCGGCAATGAAGATTTTATCCTCGAATACGGCAGCGAACTTTTGCTCATTAAAGACATTGAAATCGAGCTTATTGCCGGTCCACTTATCGGGAGCGGACTCAAACGAGTAGACCGGCTTTTTGGGTATCATCTTCCACTTTTCACAAGCAAAAATCGAGTATTCATAGATCGTGGTGTTTTTTTTGGTATTTTTCATCTTCAAACCGAAAAAATTCTTACCCACCTGTGCGACCTCATCCAGGGCAGTGATTTTAAACTCGCTGAGGTAATCGCCGTTTCGCGAGAAAAACATCCCCTTCCGGTTAGTAACAGAAACAAAAAGAGAATCGCGTGAAATGGTTAAAAATGGCCTCCCATCTATCTCTGAAGGGCCAGATCCCTTCCTGGAAATTTCTTTAACATACCTAAAATCTTTTAACGAGTAGAGATGGAGAGAAGGAGTCCTGTCGAAAACAAACAATTGATCGCTGTAGACAATAATCCTGAAAGGGTGAGCCAGTTCGGGCAAGGAAAGAAGTTTTTTCGCCGGAAGAGGTTTCACATCCAGGAAGAGAAAAAGCAAACAAATGAAAATGGTGACAAAAAGAGTTTTCTTCATTTTAATGTTCCTCCATGAAATGATCGATATTTCTAAACAGGAAGCATTTATTGACACGGTTGAAATATCCTGGCTCAATAATTATGCTCGTCATCGAATGCTCCTTGTTTTAAAAATATCATAATAATGTAACATAGAAATTAAAATAATTCAACAAAAAAATAAATAAAATATGCTGTTTGGTTTATTTTGGAAGACCAGGGGGCTCCATTGCGTGGGGGGTGGTTTACAGTGTGGGTTTATTATGGCACATTATGCCATCGGGCGGCTTGCTTAATTGTCAGCCGCTGCTTTTTTGGTCATTAGGCATTGCTAATCGATAAATCGAGGGATGGCCTCATGGGAGAAGCGGTTTAGTTCCTACACCACGGGTTCGTTCCCTGTCCATACAGCCCGGATTCCTGCCTATGGACAAAATATTCGCTGGAAAAATTGTAGATGATCGGGGCTTTTTTGGCCGCAGCGATCACAGAGGCTTTAATTTCTTTTTGATAGTAACACGCCAGGCAAAGAAAAGGCGCGCTATATTTTTTCGATCTCTTCTTTGGAAAGCCCTGTTAATTTTGAAATTAGCTGGATCGATAAACCTTCGTTAAGGCATTTCTTAGCCATTAATACCCGCTCTTCATCGCGGCCCTCTTTCAAACCT
>Ga0105104_10000859_pt1 | contig 23544 bp, 17 predicted proteins | sample PPLLaktember2015_3_FD_87034 | JGI IMG/M metagenome (GOLD analysis project Ga0105104, IMG submission 87034) | Freshwater sediment microbial communities from Prairie Pothole Lake near Jamestown, North Dakota, USA - PPLs Lake P7 Core (6) Depth... | ecosystem: Environmental > Aquatic > Freshwater >...
AGAATTCTGTTATATATCCGGTCGCTTTCGCAAAGGCAATATAGGAACCCGGAGGAATGCTCGTATTGAACGTTCCATTTGCAGTATCCACCTTGACATGGATGACCTGCGGAGAATGTCCGTCCAGTTTGCAATCTGTTATTCCGGCGTTGACATCAAAAAACAATCGTACATCATCGACATCGGTATTGGAGTTCAATGCAAAGTTTGAATTGACAAAGATGACCTCAGCTTTTTTTATCGGCACGTTCAGCGTGTCGGTTACAGATCCCGAGACCATCACGGGCTGAATCACCGCGTTCCCTCGGAGGACAAAATTAACGAGTGTGATGATGGTATCTTTCACATCGACCAGGGTGGCCTCTGTGGCGTTCGTCTTTCCTTCGTACCATTGACTTAAATAGGAACGCGATGGGGAAGTCGCATGAATTTTGTATTTACCGGGATCCACACCGCTGATACGGTAATTTCCCGATGCATCGGTGAGGCCATAGAACCAATAGCTCCCGCTGTTTTGATACACCGAGGGACCGCCCAAAAAGTCGCTATTGCTCCGGGAACCGCTCGAATCGGTCAATTCGGTCTTGAATAATTCTACGACCACACCCTTAATACCGACAGTCGAAGTGTCCGTGATTTTCCCCTGGACAATTCCATTCCCCCCGGTAACCGTGACACTAAATATTTGAGTTGAAAAACCGCCCTTTGATGAACGCGCCAGTACCCCGAAGGTATACCACCCCTTGAATTGAGGCATAAATGTAAACAACCCGGTAGCGGAATCCACCGTGAATAAATTCTTTACCGGAACGAAAGTCATTATCCATTGATAGGGATAATAGGATATCCTGGCGGTTGAATCACTGGACACCGCTTTCGCGGTAAAAGAATAGGCTATACCGACCTGACCGGTGGTAGGGGGTTTCGAGACAAAGGTCACTTTGTCTGTCCTGATAAATGGTTTCGGATCTCGCTGCGCAACAACCAATCCAAATACCAAAATGGATAGAAAGAGAACATTAAAAACTCGTTTCATACATCCTCCTGCTAATGTTTTATGAGTGGGTTAAATTTTTTTTATGCAGTACGTTTGGCGATTCATTTCTTTTGAAATGGATCGGAAGAACGCAAATTCAATCGTTCCTAAATAAACAGATCGTCTATTGATAGCGATCGGCTTTCTCGCGGTTCACGTTGTTGGAATTTTTCATTGGAAAGCTGAAGTTTCAGGAGTAGGACACTCACCCCCGCAATCAAATAATACAGAAATCGAAGAACCATATGCAGAATATCCCCTAATGAATTCTGTTAAAATTAGTTGTTCGTTATCTCAATAGACATTCAATCACTATGCCATGCAAGACCTGGGGAATTCCGGCAAAATTGTGGTGTGAAGAACCGGCAACGTGCAAAATATGCACATCCATGCAGAACGTGCACACCTAAAACGTAAGGGCGATGGTTATGCCCGATTGTCCAACAGGAAGTAGGTTTGACTGGAGAATGACAGTTGAATGGGAGGCGGTAATAACATCGATTTCTGAAATAATATACGTTATAACGAATGCAGCAAAGGAGGCAATTTCTGCTCTATAGTAACGGTTATAGATCTTGTACTTATTATCAATTTCCGCCAGAGTTCTCTCCGAAAGATAATCCTGCCTGGCGCTGCTTCTGAGTATCTCAAAAGTCAAACCGCTTCCAAGCGTGAGAATGCCGGCACTCAGGAATATTATGCCGGATGTTTTCCTTCCGGTATAGTATTGTTCCCATCCAGGGAAAATCATGGATCTATAAGAAACGGACGAGCCGTGTTCATTGATCGGATTGAATACCGCTTCCTGTAACGACCGTTTGGTCGAAATAAAATCCCGCTTTGCCTCATTGAAAACGGCAAGTATTTTTGGAGACGTCAGGACGGGATCAAGTGTGTAGGCGGGAGAGAGGCTGAGCAGCATCGCAAATCGTTCTTTTCCGAGATCTGTTTTTCCCTGCGCAATTAATGCATAAGCGATGTATTTATGAATTTCAACATACATGGTGTCGTTGAGGTTTGCATATTCAAGTAAACGCCGGGCTTCCACTTCTGCACGAAGATAGGAACCTGAATTATAAAGTGAATCAATAGTTTGAAATGCGGTACGAAGAGGATCGTGCTGTGCGAATGAGAGCGAGGCGCAGATTAAGGAAAGACCGATCATCTGAACAGGAAGTCGCCGCATTATTTTTGACCTTTAAATGCAATACTGATGGACGTTGTATCTTTGGACCGCACCATCACCTCGCGGACAATATCTTGAAAAGAGGCATTCTTAAATCGTACCTGGTACTTGCCCGGCGGAAGCATGATCGGCTTTTCTAGTGGAGTGGTATCAATATAATGATCGTCAATATACACTTCCGCCCATGGCGTCACAAGGCAATTGAGATAACCGATGCGATCGAGAAAATTTCCACGCGCCGAAATTTCCCTCAAAGGCAGAACATTGATTGTTTGCATAATGGGATCAAACGACGGATGAACAAAGAGTACCGAATGCCTGCCCGCCGCAAGAATCAACGGTTTACTCAACGGTGTTTCACCGATGTATTTATTATCGACGTATATTTTTGCCCAGGGCGTACTTGTTATGGTGACTGAACCAGAGTCCGGCGCCGGATGGATCCTCTCGTTTGCGCTTGTTGATCCTGCGTTTGACATTGTGTGGGATGATGTTTGGGGCGGATCATTGGTCCCCCGAAGCGGCAGCTCCTTGACGATTTTCTCGGTGGTGTTCAGTGCCGGTGAGGCGGAAGAAGTATCAAGGATTGACGGCGCCTTGGCGGGGAGAATCTTCCTTGCATCAAAAATGTTCGAGGGGACGAATAACAGAAGAACCGCAATAAAGAGAGCGGCACTGCCGAAGAGAACCGCATAACGCCTTGTCGATGAAGCAGACCGCGGTGGAACGTTCATCGCGACGTCGGGATCTTTGTGGCTGAACGCAAGAAGCGCATCCCTGGAGCCGGCAAACCTGTCTATTCTATTTGGCGCCATGAGCAGTTTAAGGAACTTCACAAACTCGACGGAGGATTGTTCCGCCAACCGGTCCAACGATTCCGTGTGAAATGTCAAAATTTTCTTCGCACAATCTGAATAGGACGTTCCTTCAAAAATTCGCTCGCCCGTCAATACTTCGATGAGCGTCGCACCAAGGGAAAACAAATCTGATCGCTGGTCAATGTCTTCGTGCCGGATTTGTTCAGGCGACATGTATGCAGGCGTGCCCAGGACCATCCCCTGAGACGTGATCGATGGAACGGTTGCCAGGGACGCCAATCCGAAATCTGTTATTTTAAATATGTTGTTGTTCGTGCAAAGAATATTCCCGGGTTTTATGTCACGGTGAACGATCCCGCGTTCGTGGGCAGCGACCAGGCCGCGAAGTGCATGAAGAGCAACGGTTTGTGCGTACTTGAATGTGTGCGTTGAACCATCGCTGATCAGCTGTTTTAAGGAGGTTCCCTCTACAAATTCCATAACGATTGCCGGACAATCCTCGTAATCGGTTAATGCGTAGACCTGCACGATGTATTCGGACCGGAGGGCTGCACACGCCTGAGCTTCCCGCATAAATCGTTGATGCAGATCCGGATCGGCCGCATGATGCTTATGCAGAACTTTCAGGAGAACGCGGCGCTGGAGCACGGGATCGTAAGCCCGGTAAACACTGGTGAAGACGCCCTCCTGGATTTTTTCTTCAATCGTATACTGCATTATTCCTGGTTCCACTCTTTGAGGCGGTATTGCAGCCATCGTAAAGAGACGCCTAATTTTTCCGCCGTTCGACGCCGATTGCCTTTCATTTCCTCCAGCGTTGCTTCAATAACCTGTTTTTCCATTTCTTCAAGTGTCAGTGAAGATGAAAGTGCGGAATCCGATTTATGAACATCAAAAGCAAAATCTTTAACGGTTAACTGAGTTCCATTGCAGAGAACGATCGCCCGCTCAATAGCATTCTGGAATTCCCGGACATTTCCTTTCCAGGGATTCATGAAAAGCATCTGCATGACTTCGGGATGAATACTTTCCACCGGGCGATTGTATAATTTTACCGTCCGCTGGAGAAAATGTCTTGCGAGCAAGGGAATGTCATCTTTCCGTTCGCGCAGCGGCGGCAGATGAATCCCGACAACGTTCAGCCGGAAATAAAGGTCTTCTCGCATTTTTGCGTTCTTCACATCATCTTTTAAATCCCTGCTGGTGGCCGCAATGATTCGTATATTTGCCGTTCTGTTGATGGTATCGCCAACGCGTCGATATTCTTTTTCTTGAAGCAGCCGGAGGAGTTTCGATTGGAGCGGATACGGCAGATCCGATATTTCATCGAGAAAAAGTGTTCCTTGGTCTGCAACTTCGACCAATCCTTTTTTTATAGTATGTGCGCCCGTGAACGCTCCTTTGGCATGACCGAACAATTCGCTTTCAATCAATGATTCCGGAATGGCGGAACAATTAACCGCAACAAAGGGAAGCCCCTTGCGTGCACCGTTCTCATGAATGGCGCGGGCGAGCAGTTCCTTGCCGGTGCCGCTCTCACCGGTAATAAGAACGGAAACGTCGATATCCAGAACCCGCCTGGCGATTTCCAGTGCGCTCACCCACTTCTTACTTGTGCCGACGAGCGTAGAAAAGAGATACGTGACCTCCGCTTCGTTCTTCAGACGTTCGTTTTGTTTTTGAAGCTCGGTGTAGCGTTTTGCATTCTCGATGGCGATTCCGGCGAGATTTCCGAAAATGGTCAGGAATTTCAAAGACTCCTCGGTAAACTCTTTTAACATTTTGCCGCTGTCCAGATACACGACACCGGAAGTCCTGTTGCCGGTCTGAAGCGGAATGCAAATAATCGAGAGAATGTTCTGTGAAATAATACTCGTGGAAGAATCAAACCGTTCATCGTTTTGGGCATCAAAGGTGAGAACGGCTTCGCCGGTTTCCAGGACATTTTTGACGACCGAGGAGGAAGCGGCAAATTCAGAGGTGGTTTGCCGGGAAGAGAAATTTTTTATTACGGTCACTTCGTAGCCAAGCTCTTTATCCGGATTTGATAAAATGATGAATCCGCGCTCTGCCGAAAGACGCGTCATTGCAATTTCCAAAACCCGTTCCAGCAGTTCGTTCGGCTCTAAGAGAGCGTTGAGCGTTATTGCGATCTGGTATAACGCATCAAAATTTTCCTGTATGGTCTGATCGGTTCTCATTTTACGACAAAGGACGCCTCCTTGGATCGCGAATAATTGCCGAAATCATCCACCACCGTAATGGTCCACACGTATTCCCCCGGCGCCAGCACCCTGCCGCTGTTGTCACCGGGATATTGAAATTCGTTATAAATGGAACCTAAATGACTGTATGACCAAACATCATTGTGAACACCGGAAATCGTCTCCGAAATCGTCAGCGAATAGGTGTACGGAAAGGTGACATCCGGCGGGGACCATCTCAGCTGCGGCGTCGGCCCGGTGGTATCCTTGATGGAAGTTATAACGTTTGTCGCAGGATATGTTGGATTCGCCGTGTTTTCAATAACGCGCGAGACATAAAACGGGTCGCCGTAATTTATTGCCGAATGAATATCCCTGGACCGGATCTGCAACCGCTTGTTGACGAGCCACTGGATCGTGTTGGTCGGTAAATCGTACTTGAAGAGCGTGAGCTGGAATAACCGGGTGGCAACGGAATAATTCAAAGGGAAGATGAGTGTATCCAGCGTCGAACCAACCGATGGAAAGGTGACCATAAACCAAACCGAATCGATATCGGTAATGCCGTTGGGATCGGTCACCGCAGCACTGACATCAACAAAATATTGCGGACTGGGATAATACTGGTCTATTTTTCTGGTGTAGATATTTTGGGAAAAGACGTTGGGTGCTCCATTCAGGCTGAAATGAACCTGTCCAATGGATTGCGATCGCAAAACGACATGCTGCGTATCCGGCGAATAATTCTCTTTTGTACAAACGAGCGTTTGCGGCCCGACGGTGAGATGATCAAATGAAAAAGTGCCGTAAGAATTGGTAAGAGTTCTAATGCCGTCTTCTATGGATGTCACGGTCGCCGAGGAAAGGGGAGTGTTTTGGTTTAAAATAGTGACGGTTCCGCTTACTTTTGCTGTCGATTGGAATTGAGGTGATTGCGGATCAAGCGGGTTATCACGCGGTGCATCATGACACCCGGAGAGGAGTCCGATTGATAAAACGAATACGTGACAGCAATATTTATTCATTGCAGGATAAATATAGTCTATTTTTTTTTACAGTTTCAAGCTCCACGAGACAAAAAAGCCTTTCTGATGGCTGAAAGGCTTTTCGTGAAGTCAATGGTCTCTGTTGTTCGTTACTTAAACAGCCCTTTCAGCGCGTCTTTCGCCTTTTTGGATAGATCGTCCGTCTGTTTTTTCTTTTCCTTATCGATGCGGTCTTCAACCTCTTTCTTCTTTGCCTCCACCAGCGCAAGTTTGTCGTTCAACAGGTTTTCATAATCCTTGAGGCGTCCGGTCACCTGACTCTTCTTCTCTTCAAACAACTTTTCCACCTCCTGCCGTTTCTCTCCAATCTTTGCATTGAGTTTATTACGGAGGTCATTCTGAATCTTGGCAACTTCGTTGCCAATCACCTGCCTGGTCCGTGAAGCGAGCTGGTCATCCAGATCGGTTGCGAATGCAACATCGAACTTATGGTCATCACGCCACATTCTCAGGTCGACGGTAAATCCTTTCAGAGATGCCAGTACATCGTGGACGAGACGTTCGACCAATCCATTCGGATCGCGGTCAAACGACAGGTTCATATTTTTAATAATAATCTTCGTGTTTGAGTCAAAATGGCTGCCTGGAACAACCGCGGTAATGGATGCGTCCGCGATTGCGCTGGTCACCTTCGATGGCAGAAAATCCGACCGGCCAAATGACATCTCGTGAACCGCCAGACCCGTCAGCTCCGCTTTGTAGTGATCTACTGCAGGTTCCTTCCGCCGGTCGAATGTGGCATCAAACGAGAGAGTCGTTGTTCCGCCCCTGGTCGCCATAAGATTCACCGTGAGCGGCATACCGGTGGCGCACTGGTCGTTGCTGATGTTCAGCACCTGTCCCTTGGCATAAAAATACTGCGGGTCATTCGTCTGGTCTGTTCCGCCGGATATGAGGATTTTCTTTATCCAGAATTTCGGGTACGTGCGTTCAGCATGGAAATAAATATTCTGGCCCTTGAGCCGCTTGGGCGTTTCGATCGGCGGTTTGTCGGAAGAGTTATGAATGGTGGTCCTTGCTTTTTCGACGTAGCCGAGATATTCATACGCTTTCCGCAACAGATCCTTTCCCAGCACCATTGCGGCAATACCGTTCATTGATAAATCCGGCAGGCGCGCCATATTCACAACGTTGCGGAAATCCTGTGCCGCAAGGTCGTCCAGATCGTTTATGGAACCGCCGAATTTATTGACCCCGTCGGTGATGACCGACTTTCGCGTATTGAAAGAGGTCTTCACCTCGTTGGCGTCGTTCAGAATGCTCTTGGCATTATTCAGCGCATTCGTTGCCGACGCGATATCTTTGATTGCTCCCACGTTGATCTGTTTTGCTTTCGATTCTATTTCGCTTAATCGCGACTTTGATTTTTCAATTTCATCCAGGGTGGCCTTCCACTCTACACCGGCGTCATTAATTTGTTTCTTCAACGAGTCGATACGCCGATAGGTTGCAAGGTTGTTGGGATTCAAAATGCTGTCAATGTTCAGTTCACGTTTTATTTTTTCAATATCGAACGAGGCGGCTTTATTTGACCCTTGCGAATTTATCATCGAAGCGGCCTGTTCGGTCAGCCCGGGTGAAGACGAGGCGGGCGTTATTGGCTTTGGAAGAGAGCCGTCGGTCGTCCGTGTGGTCCCGAGAATTAAATTATTCACCTCCATTGTTTCGATAATGTATTTTCCGCGCAACAATTGACCGAAATTCAATGCAAATTTTACCTTTCCGGTCTCAAACATGTTTTTCCATCCGTCGCCCGGATCGGCCACCTGTAACCGGGCAAACTCCAGTCCGATCGGATTGATGCTGACATGCAAATGGTCAATTTCTACCTTTGCGCCGACCGCCTGTTCACCCGCGTATTCCAGTCCGGAGGTAATCCAGCGATCAATAAAGAGATAGACAATAATTGAAACAATAACCGCCGGGATCAAAATGAAGAGCACAAATTTCTTTCTCATAACACGCTCCCCAAGTCGCGCACGCGCCTGTACCATTGAACGAGCGAACTTCGGTCTATGATCTGGTAAACTTTCATCTTCCGTATACGCACCCCAAGCGTGGCACGGTACACGATGACGAATTTTTTCATCCCCAAATAAATTGGTGTAAAGAGAATTAACGCGCTGACGAAACTCCCAAGCACCACCGTGTTATTGAATCGGGTGAGCGGTGCAAGCGGCGCATTATAAAGAGCAGTCCAGAGCGCCCGTAATCCCTCGATATTTGCCAGGAGGAAATATCCCAGGCGATGAAACAGAGGATCAAAGATATAGGCGATCAACGCAAAGACCCCCAGGGAAAATGTCGCTGCCGACAAATTGACGTCGAGAACGAGTATGACAAACCATACCAGGATGCCTTGAAGGGTAAACATGGGAGACAACCCGAGAATGGAGCCGAGTGCGAAACCGCCGGCGACCTGCGCGGGGGTTTGTCCTTCCCGCAGGATCTTTATGAAATTGGTGACCAGTTTTAACCAGAACATGGAATTTTGCCCCGAGCAGTCATATGATTAACGCATAAGTATAAGATAACCGTTCAGCCGGTATCTTTCAAGCATTGAACATACCGGGAGTCACAACCTTTTTGAGAATTAAGCAAGAAGCATAGCATGACTACTATTCAAACCCCATGAAGTTGAATTGGATTCATATCAATCAATTCCATCCCTTCGAACCAACCCACGTTCCTTTGTGCCAAAGAGCTTCCAGTGGCCCTTTCTGGTGATGCTTGAACCACCAGGAACTGAAACACCCCTGCAGGACGGCTAAGACCAAACCGATAAGGAGACAATAGGTTGCACCGGTGTATTGATATAAACCCAGTCCAAATCCATAATAAATAAACGAACCAACAAGAGATTGTAAAATATAATTTGATAAACTCATACGGCCGAACGAGGAAAAAACATTTAACGGCCGATGAAAAAATCCGGTCTGAAAGAGCAGGACGAAGCCGGACACCAGGACGAGCATAAACGCCATATTTGACCATGAAGAAATAATGGTGACCAGGGGACGATGAATGGCGACGCTGCTGATCAGCACCGCTATGCTGTTTTTTGTTATGAACAACGGGATAAATGAAAGAGAGGCAATGATCAGTGTTCTTTTCCAAAACCGCTGGGATCCGGCAGAGGGGATGAAAAGCGCCCGCCGGCCAGCCAACATGCCGAACATAAATAACGATGCGGTCTGAAATACCCTCCCGTTTTCCCAGTTCCAGATTATTACCCCGGTCTTCCCGGTGGTTAAATTTCCAACCCAGGTGTTGACCACGGAATTTCCGGTGATATATTCACCAATCCTGCCAAAATATGACCATGAAACGGGATCGGCCATTCTCGTATCCGGAAATTTCAATCCGATGAAAAAGTTGATCCATTCATACGGTTGAAGCATGAGAACGAGTGCAATCCAAAAAACGGTTTTATTTTTTAATATGGCAACAGGAATAAGCACGAAACCGATAACGGCATAAATTGTGAGGATATCTCCTTCGTAAAACGCAGAGTTGATAAAACCAAAAACAAATAACAAGACTAACCTCCAGGCAAATCTTCCCCTAAAATCCTTCCCCCTTTTTTCCTGATTGCTTGATTGAATAAAAAACGTCAGTCCGAACAGGAGGGCGAAAATCGCGTATGATTTACCGCCAAACAAGAAAAATAAAGTACCCCAGATCACCTTGTCGAGCGACACCATCCATGCAGGAAGGCCGGCGGGGGAAAAATAGAAATCGAAATGTTCGATATTATGCAGCAGCATGATGGATACAATCGCAAAGCCGCGTAAGGCATCAACCACCGTCAGACGGGATTCATGGAGAGTCATAATTTTATGCAGGATAGTTTTGGGCGATTATGATTTTTATTGTAATGCTCTTGATTTTTTTCACAACGGGATCTGGTAAATTATGAAATGAGGCCCATGGGCCGGGTCGTGTTTCTCAATATTGAATTCAAGGTGAAAAACGGATGCACGGAACGAAATCGCCTGAATGTTCACCCTCCGGCGGAAACACTGCCTTATACAAGAGTAATAAGATTTCTCTCGAACGGCAAGAATTTCAGGAATAACCGGACGCATCCCATAGCGTCTCAGGTTTTCTTCCGAGACATGGATTTGAAGAACCGTACTCAACGTGAAGTCCCCACAAGAGAGGACTCCACGCGGGCAGGCAGTTACTTGAAGAGATATCAGGCAGATCGCAATGCATTGACGATATTTAAACGTGCTGCGCGGACCGCAGGCAGGAATCCGCCGAGCAGTCCCATCGTCAATGAAAAGAACATCGACCACCCGATGATGGATGGCGACAATGCGAAACTAAATTCTAATTCTGAAAACGATTGAAAATTGAGCATGGAAATAGAAAAGAACTGAAGCACCGACGCCAGCAGCAGTCCGAACACACCGCCGATGAATGCAATGACCAGGGACTCACTGAGAAACGCTGAAAGGATGCTTCTCCGCCGGAAGCCGAGTGCACGGAGTGTTCCCACCTCTACCGTACGGTTTGCAACAGCGGCATACATGGTGATCATTGCCCCAATCGTTGAACCAAACGAGAACACAATCGTAATAAAAATTCCAAGAATACGAATAAATAACGTCATATTTTCCGACTGCTCTGCGAAGAAAGTTTGTTCGGGTTTCGGTTCAAACTGTTGCAGACGCGGTTCCCGATCGAATGCTGCTTTAAAGGCGTTGAACGCGTCCGGTTGATCGAGCTTGAAGGTGACTGTGGAATAACCGCCCCGGCGGTTAAAGGCATCCTGTAATTGATCGTTGTCCCCCCACATTTCAGAGTCAAAAGCACTACCGCCGCCGTCAAATCTCCCGACGATCGTCCACGTATTGCCGCCGAATTCGACCGTTTTTCCTATACCGGCACCCTCGAAATTTTTTGCAATCGATGAGCCGACAATAATCTCTCTTGCTCCTGCCGTAAACATCCGTCCTTCGATTATTTTGACCTGCGGCCGCAGTGTAAATGCTTCAAGTGCGACACCGCGTACGCAAACGTTGCTCAACCCGCCGCTCCGTTTCGGGAGATTGATAATGACCACTGTTTCGCCGGAGATCAGCGGTTTCCCCTCTGATGACTTGGCGATGTGAGGAAGAGTGAGTATTGTATTATAATCGCTCCGGACAATGATACTGGAGATTTCACCGTTCGCTGATTTCCGGGCGATGATCACGTTGTCCTGAGATCCTGTTGCCACGAGTGTTTTCTGGATGCCATGGGCCATCATCAATACCGCAGCAAAAACAAAGACAACCAGTGCAATACCAAGGACAGTAATAGCTGTCGTGAGCCGTCTGGATTTGAAATTTCGTAGAGTATATTTTAGAGGAATTTTCATGGGTGCATCCTTATCCTAAAAACCGTAAGCCATCGACAATTCTTGTTCTCAGCGCGCGTTGAATCGGAAAAATTGAAGCCGTAAAACCGACAAGTAACGCTGCCGACGCTCCAAGAATAATGGTCGTTGGTGTCACAAAAAAGTAAGGGAAAAATCCCTTCGGCATGACGGCCGAGATTCCCGCCACTATCGGATAGGTGGTCAGGAGTCCGAGGCCCGCGCCAAGAGCTGCGATCAGCAATGATTCACCGAGGATCAACCCCACCAGGTGGCCGGCAGAAAATCCAAGAGTCTTTAAGACCGCATATTCTCTGGTCCGCTCGCGGGCAGACATAATCATCGTGTTTCCCAGGACCAGCATAATGATGCCGATGATGATAAAGGAGACAAAGTTCATGGCCTGCAGCAGCGAGTTGAGCCCGGAGATGAAGCTTTGCGTGAATGCCCGCTCTGTTTCTGTTTTCGTTGCGTTCGGTGAATTCTTGAACAAGGCATCCACCTGTTCGGAGATTGACGCTGCTTGAGCGGGATCTTTGATTTTAATGATATACCAGCCAACCTGTCCGGCGCGGCCGGGCATATCCTGCTTTATGCGTTCATCAATATAGGTCCAATGGAAGAGCATCTGAGTTGCATCGGTCGATTTATCGCGCGGTTGATAAATTCCACGGACGACAAACTCCCATTTGCCGGGATAAATATCGCCCTCGATCGGAATGACATCGCCGATTTTAAATCCGTACTGTTTGGCGATTTCCGCACCGACGATACACGAATTTCGTTCCTGTTTGAACGTCTCAAATTCCTTCTGATTCACCAGTAACTCGGGATACACGGAGAAAAATGTTTCAGGGTCCACCGCCATTCTCGCGAAGAAATTGTTTTTATCAATGTAGACTCCCTGGAACCAATTGGCAAATGAAACCGTTTCGACGCCCGGAATCTTCGCAATTTTATCGCGGTAGGAATAGGGAAGAGGAAAGATAAATGAAACCGCCTGCCGGGCAATCAAACGGTTTGCTGCCGCGGCTTCCACACCTTCATTCCACATATCCAACACGGTCCGCAATACACCAAACGCCATAACCGCAATTGCCAGACCGAGAATGGTCAACGACGTGCGCAGTTTGTGCCGCAGAGAATTTTTAAAGATGAGTTTGAGTACTCTCATAATATGCTCCTAGGACAGCTCGCCTTTGTCCAGATGACGCTGTATGGTCGCGCGTTCTGCAGCACGCGGATCATGGGTCACCATGACAATGGTTTTTTTAAATTCTTGGTTTAAACGGTCGAGCAGCACGAGTATCTCTTCGGCCGAGTGCTTATCCAGATCTCCGGTCGGTTCGTCGGCGACCAGCAGCGTGGGATCCGTTACGATCGCACGGGCTATCGCGACGCGTTGTTCCTGTCCGCCGGAGAGCTGTTTCGGGTAATGATGCATTCGATCCCCGAGTCCGACGACATCCAGCACGAGTTCGACGTGCTTTTTCCGTTCTGCCTTCGAAAGCGAAGTGAGCAGAAGGGGAAGTTCCACATTCTCAAATGCAGTGAGCACCGGAAGCAGATTGTAAAACTGGAACACAAATCCGACATGCTGCGAACGCCATTTTGCGAGCGCAGATTCACCAAGATCTGCGATGTTTGTGCCGCTGACCGTGAGGGATCCTTTCGACGGCCGGTCGATTCCGGCAATAAGATTCAACAATGTTGTTTTCCCGGATCCCGACGGGCCCATCAGCGCAAGGAATTCTCCATCATGAACTTCCAGCGTAATATCGTTCAAAACGGGAATTTCGATGCTGTCCCTCCAATAGGATTTGAATAAATTCTTTATATCGATCAGCGTGTTGGGCATGGTATTTTTATCCTTTGAGTAAATATTCGGTAATCAGATTTTCGTGATCAGCACACATCGTTCAGCGGTCCGTGACCCGTTGTTATTGCACTTTCACTTTTACTCCATCGGTGATGGAACCATCCAGTTTGTCGATCACTTTTTCTCCCGGAGTGAGACCATCGATGATTTCTACAAATTCACCCATCTGACGTCCCGTCGTTATCGCGACAGAAGATGCTTTGCTGTCCGTTATGGTAAACGCGAATTTCTTCCCGTCCCGTTCCATAATAGAGGTCTTCGGGATGGTCAAGCGAGGTTTTTCTGTCGCCGCGGCCGCTTCGGATGCCTGTTTTAAGAAGAGCACTTTTGCGCCCATTTCCGGCAAAACTCTGCTGTCATATGAATGAAATCCAACCTTGACCATGACGGTGGCTTTCGCCCGATCTGCTGTCGGGACAATTTTTGCGACAAATCCCTGGTACCGGACCTCGGGATATGCATCGAGTGTAATTTCGCAGGGCTGGTTGGGAATGATGTGTTCAATGTTGGATTCGGAAACATCTGCCTCAACCTGCAGCGATGACATATCGGCGATGGTGACGACTGCCGATTTTGAACCGACGCTTGCAGCCATCGGCACCACCATTTCGCCGATGTCTGCATTCTTGGTCAGCACCGTACCGTTGAACGGTGCCCGGATGAGAGTGTTTTCCAGGGACACTTCGGCGCCGGCGACCATCGCTTTTGCAACTTCGATCGAAGCGGCGACGCGCAGTTGGCGGGCATCGGCGGCATCGTATTCCGCCTGCGTCGTCAATCCTTTTGCGAGAAGCGCTTTCTGACGCGCGAGGGTTTGATTGGCATCTTTGAGATCGGCTTCAGTCATAAGCAGGTTTGCCCGCGATTGGTCCACTAATGCGCGAATGTCGGAATCCTCCAACCGGGCGATGATCTGACCTTTTTTTACTCGATCCCCTTCCACCACGCCGAGATACACAAGCCGTCCTGTTCCTTTTGATGCGACTGCGGCCTTTCGTTGTGCAACGACATAACCGCTTGCCGTCAGTACGGCATTTGATTGTGATGGGGATGTCCAGCTCACCGTCGCAACCCGGACTTCAATGACCGGGGCGAAGAGTTTTTGTGAGATATATATCGCACCGGCCGTGAGAACCAGGATGGTGACTGCAATTCCGACGTACATCCCGGTTTTCCTGGGCGGTCCATCCTGGCTGCCCTGTGAGCGATGAATGCGAAGTGCCGAGAGATCGATGTTTTTTGTTTCCATAGTCAAAGGTTTGGGATTAATCCAGCGTCCAAGAGCGTTGCAACCTAAAACGAACTTCACGCTAAAAAAGTTGCAATGAACTGTATTTTTACTATTGAAAAGATACAGTAATTTCAGCTGTAAAACTGTTTCAAACTTGCTGTATCAACATACCGAGAAAACAGAAAAGAGTTACAACGATTTCGGCAGATAACGGAGGCGGATCGGCGAGTGGAGGCCTCCGGGGGGAGAACTTCCTGATGATCGGTGAATATTTCCTCAAAAATCCTGAATTCAATCCTGTTGCACCGGCAAGAGATATCCTTTTGACTCCGGTCAACCATTATGCACTTCAATGGCTTGAATCAATAAATCGAGAATAGATTATAGATACTCGCTGTAACACTGATCTTATGGCGGGCACCCTTGAGCGACCAGTAATAAAAAGCGTTATTCACATTGAGAGGCGTATTGATTTCTTCGAATAACTGTGAATAGGAATACGCCACATTGACCGTCAGAGAGGATGCGGCGGGGATCTTGAGCATCACGTCGATGCCAAACGCTGACGGGTAATGGACTATTCCGGTATCCCGTACCGTTGTAAAATAGGATGGCGTCACCTGCGTCTGCGGTACGAGGAGCGGTGCATAGCGGTCATAATTTGCCGTTCCCCAGAGAAGAGAGGGGGTGATATGAAGAGACGCTCCATGGCCGTCCGGGTTTTGGGCGTAAAGCGTTCCTGTACTGCAGACCAATAACAGGATGAGGAAATGTTTCATACAAGCTCCATCGGTTGTGTTGGCACAAAATTCACTCCGGACAGCAAGCGAACACCATGGCCGCCAGAGCGCTCTCTTGAGCAAAGTTACCATTCTTCCGAGGAATTGGCAAGCTCAGGAAGACGCGGGCTTCACGGTTAAGAGAACAAGCGGACAGTGAATCCGGGCCTGGTGCGGGGGAGATTAATAAAAAATAATCTGTGAAAAGACTTGATTACGTTAATTATTTATGTTATTTTAACATTGACCTTAATAAAATAATGTATATCACCTTATCAGGAGCTATGTCGAAAACATGGAAAGGGAATCTATAATGTCAAAAGAATCATTAGAGAATATGTTCGCGTGCAATGTCTTTAACGATGTTGTGATGCGGTCCAGACTGCCAAAGAACATCTATAAATCTCTGAAAAAAACCATCGATGAGGGTGTCCCGTTAGCCCCGGAAGTCGCTGATATCGTAGCGAACGCAATGAAAGACTGGGCGATCGAAAAAGGTGCCACGCATTTTACACATTGGTTTCAGCCGATGACCGGGATAACCGCCGAGAAGCATGATTCCTTTATTTCTCCAAACGGCGAGGGACGTATTATTATGGAGTTTTCCGGAAAGGAATTGATTAAAGGCGAACCGGATGCCTCTTCGTTCCCCTCGGGCGGATTGCGTGCGACATTTGAAGCGCGCGGGTATACGGCATGGGATTGTACGTCTCCGGCGTTCTTTAAAGATAATACCTTATGCATCCCCACCGCATTTTGTTCTTATACCGGTGAAGCACTCGATAAGAAGACACCGCTGCTCCGCTCCATGGAAGCTCTTTCAAAACAGGCAATCCGCGTTCTCCGGTTATTGGGTAACTCCACCACCACACAGGTGGTGGCGATGGTCGGACCGGAACAGGAATATTTTGTTATCGACAAAAAACTTTACGAAAAAAGGAAGGACCTCATTCTGACGGGACGTACCCTCTTCGGTGCGAAACCTGCAAAGGGACAAGAGTTAGAAGATCATTATTTCGGCAACTTAAAAGATCGAATCGCTGCATTCATGGCCGAAGTGGATCAGGAACTCTGGAAACTGGGCGTCCTTGCGAAGACAAAGCATAACGAAGTGGCGCCTGCTCAGCATGAACTCGCTTGCATTTACAGAACCACGAATATCGCGACCGACCATAACCAGCTGACCATGGAAACATTAAAAAAGGTGGCGAATCGACAGGGACTGGTGTGTTTGCTTCACGAAAAGCCGTTTGCCGGTGTCAACGGCTCCGGAAAACACAACAACTGGTCCATGGCAACGAATGACGGACAAAATTTGCTGGATCCCGGCAAGACTCCGCATGAAAACGAACAATTTCTTTTATTTCTTTCCGCAGTGATCCAGGCGGTGGATGAATATGCGGATCTGCTGCGTGTGTCTTCTGCAAATCCGGGAAACGACCATCGGCTTGGCGCAAATGAAGCGCCGCCGGCAATTATCTCTATCTTCCTCGGCGAGCAATTGACCGATATTTTAAAACAGATTGAAAATGGTGGAGCGAAAACTTCCAAAGTGGGCGGCGAGTTAAAGCTGGGCGTCACAACGCTGCCTGCGTTGCCGAAAGATTCGACGGACCGCAACAGGACATCTCCGTTTGCCTTTACGGGCAATAAATTCGAATTCCGCATGGTCGGTTCCTCCGCCTCCATTGCAGAACCGAACACCGCATTAAATACCATTGTTGCTGAAATCTTATCGCGTATTGCTACGCGACTGGAAAAAGCAAAGGATATCGATGCTGAAATTGAAAAAATCGTGACTGAAATAGTAAAGAAACACAAGAGAATCATATTCAACGGGAATAATTATACAGATGACTGGGTGAAGGAAGCTGCAAAACGCGGACTCCCCAATATAACCTCCACGGTTGCCGCTATTCCGGCGTTGATCAGCGATGCGTCTGTCAAGCTGTATGAAAAGCACTCTGTTCTGACAAAGGAAGAACTGCATTCAAGGTATGAAATATACCTTGAGAACTATTCCAAAATCGTAAATATCGAAGCATTGACGATGGTGGAAATTGCGAAACGCCAGATTTTGCCTGCATCGCTGAAATTTGCAGGTAAAGTCGCTTCGACGGTCGCTTCATTGAAAAGCGCATCTGCCAAGTCAAAAGCAGCAGAAAAATTATTGTCAGAATTGACGGTCACCATCGATTCGTTCGGAAAAAATATCGATGCACTTGAACTTGCATTGAACAAACTGAAACATCACGACAGTGCGTTGAAGCAGGCGCAATATTACCGCGATGTTGTTTTTGTGACGATGGGAAAATTACGGGCGGATGGAGATCTCCTGGAAACGTTGGTGGACTCTGATATCTGGGGGATACCGACGTACGCTGAGCTGCTCTTCAATATTTAATGCATTTTGCATTGTCGATGTTGTGAACGAAAAGCCCGTGTTGGATGGTGGAACACGGGCTTTTTGTTGTTTCTGACGAGGGAAGGATATCCGTGACGAAGCCTGAGGAAAAAGTTATGGTCTGATCACGGCGCCGAGTTCGCAGTCCGGGCACCGGTTCTCGGTACAATAGTACTGATAAAGCTGGATGACGGCCTGCTGCCGGCTCACATTCATCAAGGGCATTCTTCCTTTCAACAATTGTTTTTCCATCAACCGGGTAATGGAATTGTTCTCGGCCGCAGGGAGAGAACGGTAGATCTGTAACGCGCCTTGACGTACCGCAGTGTCCTTAAAGATTCGTGCGTACAACATCCCCACGGGCAGAACAGTATTAATAATGATTTCCCGGATCCGCGAACCGCCGAGAACCCTGACACGTTTGGAAACAGCCCCATCGAAATGGTAATGATGGTTCCAGAACTCATGAGTTTCAATGCCGAAAAGTGTGGTCAGGTTCTGCTCCATGTCGTTCTCCGCACCGTTGGATTTCAGAATCTGGATGAACCGCAGAAAGAAATCCTTTTCTAAAAATAATTTGATCAGTGCGCTTGCAGCCGCAAGTCTTATCGTCGGAAAGTTAGGAGGCCGTGTCGGGAAAAATTGCCAATCGGCGCGGTGCAGCAATTCGCCGCGATAGTTTGGACGGAGTCGTTTCCATCGTTTCCGAAGATCCCGGACATACGCGCGGGCGCTGCGCTCCTGAATGTCCGAAGTGTTCGGCAATAATCCGGCTACCCCAAAAAGCATCGCATCCAGGTCGTCAAGCGCTATGTGGCATTTGACAAGTTCTTTCAGCGTCACGTTTCTCGCCATTCGGATAAACGGTTCCCGGTTCTTGCTGTAGCCCAACCCTTCCATCATTCCTTCGTACAGTACTTGTTCCCACAATTCCTTCTGCGATAGGTCTTTTGGTGTCAGTTCCAACAAGGTCGATGGAATTTCGTCATGTTCGCCTTCCCGCGGAATTGCGCCGTAGGGGCGGCGCCATTCGTGGAGTGTGTGGCGCTGATCGCGCGCAAGCTGTTTTAACCGTTCTTCAAAACGGCGAAGTTTTAATTCCATCCGTTCAAGTGCCAGTTTGGCCAGCCAGCGATCGAGCATCACGGGAGTCACGAGCAGGTTTTGTTGGAAGCATGGAATGGTTTCCGAATTCTTCGCGCGCTCGTCGAGAATCGCTTTCTGCCAGATGATCTGGATGGATTCTGAGAGAAACCGGCCGAGGACAAGAAGTGGAATCTGCCTCCCGCTGTGGGCAATGGTCGGAGGATCGTTGGCTGCCGATTCCAGCACAACATGGAGAATGACTTTGTTGTACCGCGGATCTTCCTGATGCTGATGTTGAAGCCATTCGAGCACCGTGCGGTGGATCTCAACGTCCCCGGAATAGGTCACGCCATTAATTTTAATTTTCGCATCACGAAAATCCGGCCCGCCGTCGGAGTTTAACCGGCCGACGTCAAACACGATGAGTGATTTGCCGTCTGACGTTGATAGCGCAGCCGTGAGATATTGTTTGCTCCAGATGTGACGAAGAAATCGTTCGTGAATATGATGCGTGCGGCGGTTCATAATACACCTCCCATAGTTGCATTATTGTGCCGGCCAAAGTCTCAATCGATGGAAACAGCGATCGAGGCATTTGAGATATTTTTGTTTTCAAATAGAACATAATAAAAAAATGGTAGTAAAACGCGTTTTCGGTCGCCCCTCTCTCCACATTCCCGAAATTTTCTTCAAATAGGAGATTTTTCCGATGAAAATAATGGTTCAACAACATGCTCTCGGTCGATAGAGGGTTCAAAACTTCACTTCTTATAGCCGCATCCTGGTGTGTCATCGATGAACCGTTCGTTTCAATGGTCATAGTGTGGATCACCAATGAACGCCACTCTGTAACGCGCAACATCAGATCACCATTTGTCGTGAGATGCTAACGGGTCAATCCAGAATGAACAAATCGCGACACGATGTATTAAATATTTTTGATAAGGAGAAACACATGTCAGAAACAAAAAATTTGAATCAACATCATTACCGAAGAATTTATATAATGTGCATAATCTTCTTCTTCGTTCAGTTCTTCTCTGTGGAGAGTCTTCTCCATGCCCAGATATTTTTAAAAGTGCAATCAAGCGAGACCGGTGTTCCCAGAGGAAGAACGTTCGGTGCCGGATGGATCGATTTCAACCATGACGGTTATCTCGATCTTGTTTGCAACAACTATGACCAGCCCGTTACTTTATACATCAATAAGAAAGACGGGTCATTTGCAATGTCCGATGCGCTGACGCCTCTCGGCGTTGGTTCGTATTTTTCAGGAATCACCTGGGGCGATTTTGACAACAACGGTGAGAACGATCTTTTCCTGACGACGCTCCAGGGTGGAAACGTACTCTTGAAAAACCTCGGGAGTGGAAACTTCGTGCGCGTGGAAAACAGTCAAGCGAACACCATCCCGGATATTCACCTCCATTGCACGTACGTCGATTACGATAACGACGGCTGGCTCGATCTCTTCGTCCCGACGGTTGCCAGTTTTAATTTTGTGCGAGGAGGCGGTTCGGAAAGTTATTTATTCCACAACAAAGGCAACGGTATTTTCGAGAGAGTGACCAGCAGTGGATTAACATCGGATCTTGCAAATCACCAGTGTGCGAATTTTGCCGATTACGATAATGACGGCGATTTGGATCTCTTTACGACAGACTGGCAGAATGATAATTTATTATTCGAAAACAACGGGGACGGTACGTTCACCAACACCACCGGAACCGGTTTGAATGCCAATACGAGCATCTCGATGACATGCTGCTGGGGAGATTATGACAATGACGGCTTTCTCGATCTCTTTGTCGGCAATGGTTCGGGAGACAATGTCACGAGACAGAATAACATGCTGTACCACAACAACGGCAACAAAACATTCACAAAAATAATGACCGGCGATCTTGTCAACACGCCAAGCTGTACCTGGACATCTGTCTGGAGCGATGTCGATAACGACGGCGACCTCGACTTACTCACCGGGGAGCTGATGGATGCGAATGCCGCATATATCAACGACGGGAAGGGCAATTTTACCAAAACAAATATTTTTAGCGCTGCATCAACCGGGACATCGGGACTCGTTCTTGGAGATTACGATAACGACGGCTTTCTCGATCTTTATGCATCGGAAGCCAGCGGTCTCGGTAATACGTTGTATCACAATGTCGGAAACAGCAATAACTGGCTCATGATCACCTGTGAAGGAAAGCTTTCGAACCGAAGCGGGATCGGCGCTAAGATAAAAATTAAAACGAGCATTTCGGGCAAGCCGCTCTGTCAGATGAGGGAGATCAACGGCAACCAGGGTTTCAGAAGTTTCTGCGATATAAAAGGACATTTCGGACTCGGAGACGCCACTATGATCGACTCGTTAATCGTCGAATGGCCGTCAAAAATGCGCACCGTCCGGACGAATGTCACGGTTAATCAAATCCTGAAGATTGAAGAGGATGTCCCGGAGGGCACACTTAAAGCGCGTTTTATCAATGATGTATCCGAAGGAACGGGATCATTCACCGTAAACTTTCAGGATCTGAGCATTTCGAGCGGCGCTCATCCCATCGTCTCCCGGGCATGGGATCTCGACGGCGACGGGATCGATGATTCTCATGAACAGAACCCCGTTTTCACGTACCATGGCACCGAAGGCAGACTCATGAGCGTCCGTCTCATCGTTTCTGACGGTCAGAAATCCGACACCGTACGAAAAGAGAATCTTATTCAACTCATTGCGAAAAATTATGCAAGCGGTAAAACGGTGACGGCATCTTCCTTTAGAAGTACCGCCTATAGTCCGTTAAAAGCGATCGATGGAAACCCTTCATCGTACTGGGCGAGTCAATCGTCGGACGATGAATGGATTATGATCAATCTCGATTCCGCCTATACCATCAATAAAATCACGCTGCGCTGGCATGCGCAATATTATGCAGCGGAATATTTGATCCAGACTGCCGTCGATACACTCAACTGGTCGACCGTCTCTTCGCGCAATAACAGTGCCGGAGGAGTGGAAGAGATTTTCTTCGCCCCCGTTCAGGCAAAATACGTAAGAATTCACTGCTTGAAACGCGCCTCAGGCAATACCGGTCTCTATGGGATCTATGAAATCGAGGTGAACCGGCAATATGTGAATGGCGTTGAAGAGTCGCACGTGAAACCTGAATCCTTTCAGCTTGAGCAGAATTATCCTAATCCGTTTAATCCGACAACGAGGATTTCATTTTCGATCGTAAAGAAGGCATTCACTACATTGTATGTCTTTGATGTTCTTGGGAGACAACTCTCTGTCCTGGTCAATCGTGAAATGAATCCAGGATCGTACACGTATTTATTTGCCGCCGACCATTTGCCGAGCGGCATATATTTTTATCGGCTGCAGACGGCAGAGGAAGTTGCAACGAAGAAAATGGTTCTTCTCCGGTAGAGATAAATGCTGGAAGAAAGAACGGTCTTTGAGGGAATTAGTTCATCTCCTTGAATTTACTCGGCGTCGTACCGGTCAATTTTTTAAATGCGGTGTTAAAAGAAGATTTCGAATTAAATCCGACTTCAAACAAAATTTCCAGAACTGTTTTATTGGCGGCAGAATTCAGGAGGATTTTCTTTGCTTCTTCAATACGATATTGGCTGATAAAATCAAAATAATTCTGACGTAGGCGCTCGTTAATCACTTGCGACAAATGCCGGGGAGGAATGGAGAGTTGTTCGGCGATGTCTTTGAGCGAGATGGTCGGATTAAGAAACGGCTTTTGTTCCTCCATATAGGACTGTAATTTGGCCAAATACTCTTCTGATTCAACAGTAGTCATCTTCGACGAAAGATATTTTGGCTTTTCTTCCACCCCCGAAAATATTTCGGGTTGGATTAACGCTTTATAAAAAATAAAATTGAAGAAAAGAAAGAAGGCCAAATAATTCATAACCGTCATTTCGGCAGAGTAATTTAATTGATAATAAAACGCAAGAAGCGCCAAGACACTGGTCAGCCAGGCAAACAGGAAACCGTAAAGGATAACATTCAGCCAGGATAAATTAATATTTTGAATGGATGAAAATTGTTCCTTGATTTTCTTCCGGTATTCTTTGAGAACATTCAGCCCTGCTATGTTATAGATGAATAATTGCGCAAATATGGCAACATCAAAAAATAAACGGAAGGTATAAGGGAAAGACAGATGGCTGCTTATTAATACCCGCTTTGTTTCTGCCGAATGGAAATGGAAAAATATTGCGTACATGAGCGTTGAGAGAAGAAACGGCAGAAGATGAAGGAGGTCCTTTTTCTTCAGTTGAAAATCCGAATAGGCTATGGATTTTACGTACAGATAGAATGACGGCGCGGGAATGAAAATAAAAGTGGCTCCAATATGGAACAAATGGGGATAGGAATCATAAACCACATCGTAAAAAAGCCAAACAAAATTATTTAAGTAAATCATCACCTGGGCAAATAAAAATACCGCCAGGAGTTTATTGGACGGCCTGTTTGTTTGCTTATGAAGCA
>Ga0105104_10000860_pt1 | contig 23537 bp, 15 predicted proteins | sample PPLLaktember2015_3_FD_87034 | JGI IMG/M metagenome (GOLD analysis project Ga0105104, IMG submission 87034) | Freshwater sediment microbial communities from Prairie Pothole Lake near Jamestown, North Dakota, USA - PPLs Lake P7 Core (6) Depth... | ecosystem: Environmental > Aquatic > Freshwater >...
CTGCGCAAATCCTCTCGGCGGCTGTACCGCACGGTTCCACTGCCCGTTTATAGTCGTGATGCGACCAAGGATTGACGCGTCCTTGAGCAGCTTTTCATAACAGAATCTATATCGCGGGTTGCTTCGACGCTGATGGCCTATCTGCAAAAGCTTGCCTGTTTCCCTGGCGGCAAGCACCATTTGCTTTGCGCCCTCCAGGGTATTGGACATCTCTTTTTCGCAATAGACGTGCAGCCCTTTTTTCAGGCAGGCAATCGTCTGCTCGGAGTGAACGAAATCAGGCGTCGCGATAATGACGGCCTGCAGGTCCGTTTCCTTGTCGAGCATCTCTTTATAGTCAACATAGGTATTCACTTCCTGCTTATACGCCTTGAGAAACTTGGCCTGGTTTTGCTGATTGAACGATGTCCAGATATCGCAAACGGCCTTGAAGCGAACACCCTTGATTTTAACCGCCGACTCCAGCAGTCTCCTGACCTGGTCGCCTACGCCGATTATCGCGACGTTTATATCGTCTGATTTTGCCGGCGCTGCCGGGGTTTATGCCCCTGCCGCTACCATCGGCGAGAAAATCAATCCCGCGCCGACCACCGCGCTTGAGTGTATAAATTGCCTTCTGTTCATTCCGCCAACAATGTCTAACTTCTTCATCGGACCCCGTTTCACTCCAAAAATTGTTAAAAAACATTCCTATTAATACATCGGCTGCTGTAAATGCCTGATTTTAATCAATTTACCGCCCCAACGCAACTACAAAACCCACCCCTGACGATACTGTCGCTGGATAAATTTGTTCGCCTCGGCAATATTGGTCACTTTTAACGCCTCACTATCCCATTTGAGCGTTTCATTGAACCGCAAAGCGACGTTGCCAAGCATAAGCGTTTCAGTAACCGGCCCCGAAACCTCGAAATTCGCCCCGCCCTGCTCGCCCCCTTTGCACGCCCTAAACCACTCCTCGTCATGGCCAATAGACCTCGGCAAGGTCTTGGGCGGCTCTTTGAACTCCTTCATTTTCGATTCTGGAATAATCCTCGGATTACTTCCGTGAAAATTGCAGAGAATCTTGCCGTTATCCCCGATAAACAAAATCCCGCCATTGCCGTCGCCGAATTCCTCGCCTAATCCAAGCCCCGCGGGTCTTGCCGGCTTGCGCCCGCCGTCATACCAGGTCAGCTTCACCGGCGGCATATCGGCCCTTGCGCCAAATTCGTAGGTTACCATCGATTGCCGCGGAAACGTCTCGCTGTTAAGCCCGCTCTGTGTCGCGACGACTGTCTCCGGCGCCTTGAGTTTCAAAGCGCGGAAAATCGTATCGAAACTGTAACAGCCCATATCGCCCAAAGCGCCCGTCCCGAAATCCAGCCAGCCCCGCCAGTTAAACGGATGATACGCCGGATGATAAGGACGCATCGGCGCCGGCCCTATCCACAAATCCCAGTCCATACCTTCCGGCACAGGCGGCGTGTCCGCAGGTCGCTCAATACCCTGCGGCCACACAGGCCGGTTCGACCAGTTCAGCACCTCGCGCACCGGCCCAATCGCTCCCGCCATTATCCATTCGCTTAACTGCCTCGTCGATTCCGACGCCTGCATTGCGGTAAAAACCATCGTCGCTACCTTGTATTTTTTCGCCGCCTCGGCAAGTTTTCGTGCCTCGTATGCCGAATGCGTCAGCGGTTTCTGGCAGTGAACGTGCTTTCCCGCCTGCATCGCCGCCATCGAAATAACCGCGTGTGTATGGTCCGGCGTCGCAATCAATACCGCGTCGAAATCTTTCAAATTAGCAAGCATCTCGCGATAGTCGTTGAACGCCTCGCAACCTTTATATGCCCCCGTCGGACTTTGCTCCGCGTAAAATTTCTCGACTTCCGCTTTGCCGGGTTCCCGCCCTTTGATTTTGTTACCGGGGTATTTACCCGACCGGTTCACATCGCAGACCGCCACAACCCGCACCTGCGGCATCTTCAAATATTCCTGCATCACCCTGAATCCCTGGTCGCCAACGCCTATACAGGCAATATTGATTTTCTCGCTCGGCGGAATATTGGCTTGGCCCCCCAGAACATATCTCGGCACAATCGCAAACGCCGACAGCCCGCAGACACCCTTTACAAAATCCCGACGTGTTATGCTGCCTGGCCTGTTTTTCCTCATCTTCATATCAACGCCTTCTTAACTTTTTTTCTTTCCTTGGACATTCGACATTGGGCGTTGGACATTGGACATTTTTCTGTCCTCCGTCTTCAGTCCTCTGTCTTCCGTTGTCTATCTTCTACAACATCTTTCAATCAAAGGACTTTATTTTTAAATTCTTATACCAGATGGGCATCCCGTGATATTGCAGCCCGATATGCCCTACCCTCGGCATATCCTTGTAAGCCGTCGTGAATTTATTGGGTGAGCCGTCGGGATTTTTGTGCACCTCTTTCCACTGATTCAAATCCATATCGATAATCTGTTCGCCGTTTAGCGCGACGTATATCTTGTTATCTAAGCAGATTATCACGTAGCGGTTCCACTCACCCGCCGGCTTGACCGCGTTTTTCGTCGGCGACAGGCAGTCATAAATCGCCCCGCACTGCCCGTGAGGCGTCCCGTCGGTCGTCTCGTGAATCTGCACCTCTATCGTCGTATTAATCCAGTTCTTGATGTCGCCCGTGCGAATGAATACCCCGCTGTTAGTCGCCTTCTCAACCTTAAACTCCAAATCGAGGATGAAATTGCCATACCTGTCTTTGGTCCATATATCCAGGTTATGCCCGTCGCCGCCCATTGCCGCCAAAACGCCGTCTGCGTCAAATACCCACGAGCCGGGCTTGTATAAAGCGTTTGAAAAATCCTTATTAAAAAGCTCTTTCCATTCCGCATGGCTTAATTCCGCCGAGAACTTATTGAAATTATCGACGCATTTTGCTAATTCGGGCATACTCTTGTCCCAGTTGTATTCGTACTCAATCGTAAATACGCCCTTGAAGCCCTGCTTATCAAGCTCAGCCAGTATCCCTTTGAAATCTCCTGCGCCCGTTCCCCATACCACGTCGTGCGCTTCCGGGTCCCCGAATTTATTCAGGTCCTTGGCGTGCAGCATTATGATTCGCCCCTTGAGCTTCTTTATCGCCTCGATTGGGTTGATACCCGACCTCATCCAATGCCCCGTATCCGCGCAGGCCCCGATATATTTGCTTCGTCCCTCGCAAACCTTCAGCACCGTATCCGGGTTCCAGTAATGCGATGGCTTTGGATGATTATGAATCGCCAGGTTAATTTTATACTCCTGGCAAAGCTTATCTAACATATCGAACGCCTCTTCAGGCGGCTCCGACACAACCGTCTCTATTCCCATCTCCCTTGCAAACTCAAAAAGTTTGCGCCATTCCGCCTCGCTTCCCTCCTTAGGCGTAACAACGCCGTAATTGATAAGTTTTATCCCGGCTTGCGCCAGCTTATCCTTGATTTTCTTTTTTGTCTCCGCGGACATCGTATAAGTAGTAGTCGCCGCGTCATCCTTGCTTATCGGCTGATTCCCATACGCCTCGATATACTTCAACCCCAGCGCATTGGCGTTATCAACCGCCTCGAAAAACGACTGATTATGAAAAGTCCACGCCTGAACCGCTAATTTCCATCCCTTGTAAATTTCTCCTGACTGCCCCGCAATCATCTTCTGTTCCTCCGCCAATACCGTAAAATTAAACGCCGCAACCATCAATACAACCATTTTCGCAATGTTTTTCACAGTCCGTCTCCTTAACGAAACCTTAGTTTCTTAAACCGCCTGTTTATGTTGTTTTATTACAGAGACCAGCCGGCTCTATATTTTCTGCTGATAAGCTCGTTGGCTTCCGGCGAGTTTGTGATTTTCATATTGGGGCCGTCCCATTCGAGGAGTTTGCCGGGCATACGGTTGGCAACAGTGCCTAAAAGCACAACCTCCGTCAAAGGTCCCGCGTAATCGAAATTCGCGCTTGCGGCGGGCCCGCCCTTGCAGGCGTCAATCCAGTTCTGCTCGTGGCCGTCGGCGCCTTCTTTTATTCGCGGTATCGTCGGCTCGGGCTTCTTGTAATCCTGCATCTTTGTCTCGGGGACAATCCTGCCTTCGACAATCGTTCCCTTGTCGCCGATAAATATTGCGCCGTTGCCGCTGAGGTTTCGGTCTTTTTCCAATTCAGCCGGCCTGGGCGGCTTCAATCCGCCGTCGTACCAGGTCAACTTAACGGGCGGCATATCGCCTCTTGCCGGAAATTCATATCGCACAATCGACGCGTCCGGGTAGGTCTCTTTATTCTCGACCTTCTCCCACATCTTGACGCACCGAAGCGCATTTTCCGCCGAAACCGAAGAGGGATGCCCTAATTTCAGCGCCCAAAAAGCGTGGTCCAGTATATGACAGCCCATATCGCCAAGCGACCCCGTCCCGAAATCCAACCAGCCCCGCCAGGTAAACGGATGATACGCCGGATTATACGCCCGCATCGGCGCAGGCCCAATCCAGTTTTCCCAGTCGAGAGTCGCCGGCACAGGCGGCGTTTCCGTAGGCCGTAAAATCCCCTGCGCCCAGTAAGGCCTGTCGGTCCAGGCGTGCACCTCACGGATATTGCCAATCGCCCCCGACCATATCATTTCGCACAATACGCGAATCTCCTCGCTCGAATGCCCCTGATTTCCCATCTGCGTCGCGACTTTGGCCTTACGTGCCTCCTCGGTCAGCTTCCTGGCCTCGTCAACCGACCAGGTCAGCGGCTTTTGCACATACACGTGCTTTCCCATCTTCATTACCGCCATAGCGATTACCGCGTGCGTATGGTCGGGCGTCGCCACTATCACACCGTCGATATCTTTCTGCTCTTCGAGCATCCTGCGGTAATCTTTGTATTTTTTGGCGTTCGGATACGTCGCGAAGACAGGCGCCGTGAAATCCCAGTCCACGTCGCAAAGCGCCACGATATTCTCGCCTTCGCATTTTCTGAGATTTTCTTTGCCCTGGCCCCCGATACCGACGCAGGCGATATTCAATTTTTCGCTCGGGCTTTTGAATCCCGCGCCGCCCAGTACATGCCGCGGCACAATCGTAAATCCCGCTATCACCGTGGCGGCCCCTTCCATAAACTTCCTTCGCGAAATCCGGCTGTTGCTCATAACGTCCACCCTTTCCTGTAAGGACTGCTGACGTACTCGTTGGCCGTCGGGCTATTCGTGAATTTCATATTAACGCCGTCCCATTCGAGAAGCGTAAACGGATTCATCAGCGCCAGATTTCCCATAACAACGCTTTCTGTAAACGGCCCCGAATACTCGAAATTCGACCCGGCAGCCGGACCGCCCTTGCAGGCGTCAATCCAGTTCTGCTCGTGACCATCGATGCCCTCTTTGACCCTCGGCAGCGTCTTTGCGGGCCTCTTGTATTCTTCCATTTTCTTTTCCGGTATCAGCCGCGGGTTGCTCCCGTAACAGCCGCACATCAGTTTGCCCTTATCGCCGATAAACAGCACTCCGCCATCGTCGTCTCCCATTTTCCTGCCCGGCTCAAGCTCCTCCGGTCTTTCCGGCATCATCCCGCCGTCGTACCAGTTAACTTTCACCTCAGGCATCCCTTCCCTGGCCGGGAATTTATAGCGTACAATGCTCGCCTGCGGATACGAATCCCGAATACCCACCTTGTCCCAGCCCGTCCCCGCCATTCTCATCGACGGGCACGCCTCGACGCTGACCGGATATTTCAGCTTCAGCGCCCAGAACACCGGGTCAAGAATATGACAAGCCATATCCCCCAGCGCCCCGCATCCGAAATCCACCCACGCCCGCCACGAAAAAGGAAGATAAGCGGGATTATATGGTCTTTCCGGCGAAGGCCCTATCCAAAGATCCCAGTCCAGCTCTGCCGGTACTGGCGGCGTGTCTTTTGGTCTGTCCATTCCCTGCGCCCATACCGGCCTGTTCGTCCACGAATGAACCTCGCGCACAGGCCCTATCGCCCCATCCCATATCCACTCGCAAACTAATCGTATCCCGTCGCCGGAATGCCCCTGGTTACCCATCTGAGTCGCGACCTTGGCTTCTCTGGCCGCTTCGGTCAGCTTCCTCGCCTCATAAACGGTTCTGGTCAACGGCTTTTGAACATACACGTGCTTACCCATCTTTATCGCCATCATCGCCGCCACCGCGTGCGTATGGTCAGGCGTCGCGACTATCACCGCGTCGATGTTCTTTTCCGTCTCAAGCATCTTGCGGAAATCTTTGTACGTCCTGGCGTTGGGATATTCCTTGTAAACAGGCGCCCCTTTCTTCTCATCCACGTCGCAAAGCGCAACGATATTCTCGCCCGCGTCCGCGCAGCGTCTTGTATTCCCTCTTCCCATTCCACCCGCGCCGATTGTCGCGATATTCAATTTCTCGCTCGGCGGTTTCTGGCCGTCTAATCCGAGAACGTAACTCGGCACAATCGTAAACGCCCCCGCCGCGACCGCCGAACCCAGCAACTGCCGCCGGCTGATTTCTATTTGCTTTTTCTTATTACTTTTATTCATAATTATTACTCCTTATATTTTTGGGATTGTTATTTATTGTCTGGGCTTGAGTAATTGCTGCGCCTGACCTTTGACCGTCTCGCTTGTGGTTTGAGCAATCACTTTATCCAGCAGCTCTTTGGTCTTCTGCGGATTGCTTCTGATGGTCGTCTCGGCTACTTTCACTACCGCCGCCTCGGCTTCCTGCTTCAGTTCCGGGTCATCCAGGTATCCACCCGCCATTTCCAGCGCCTCGACGCCTTTTGTATTACCCAGGCCCGAAAGCACCATCCTCTTTTCCGTCGCTTCTTTGGCAAGCGACATCGCCTCCTGGTACATCTTTATCGTCTCCGCCGCCGGCCTGTCGCTTTCCAGGCCCGTCAGCCGGACGTAACCGCGCAAGGCCAGCGTCTTATGCACCGGGTTTTGCGATTCCTTTGCCACCTTCAGCAAATCCGCCGCCGGCATCGCCGTTGGCCAGTCCGAAAGTGCCCGCACTCCAGCGTCCTTTATCTTGTCATCCTTATCCCCAAGCGCCTCCCGCAAAACCGGTAGCGCCGCAGGGTCGCCAAGCTTTCCAAGCACACTCATCAACGAACTCTTAGCGTCCAAATCCTTCGCGTTCGGCAGCGCCGCCAGAACCTTCTCCGCCGGGTTCTTATCAGCAGGAATCTTTCTCGCCACAGCCACTACCGTCTTTTCCATTTCGCCCCGGTCATTACCCGCAGCCGCAAGTTGCAGCTCAATCAATGCCGGTATATCTCCAGGCCTGGCGACTCCTCTCAGCGCCTTTATCGCCTCAGCCCTGACCTGGCCGTCGTCGTCTTTAACTAATTTCATCAAAGCCGGAGCCGAAGCCGCTATAACTCTCTGGTCGCAACTGCGAATCAATTCAACCTTCGCCTTTGGCTCCGCGCCATCAATCTTCTTCAAAATCGTATCATCGATATCCGCGCCCTTGAGCCGATACAAACTCTCCTGCGCCGCCTTTTGCTCAGCGCCCTTGCTCGCTACCGCTGTCTGCACAAGCACGTCAATCGTCGTCGCATCGCCTAAAGTCCCAATCGCGTTCAATGCGGCAACTTTGACCCCGCTATCCGTGCTTTTCACAGCCGCTAAAACCGCAGGCAGCGCAACATTGTCCTTGCAGTCCGACACAGCCGCTAATAACTGCACCTGCTGCGCCGCTGCCAAATTCCCCATCTGCTCCGCCGCCGCCTTAATCACGTCCGGCTTGGCAATGTCCCTGAGAAGCCCGATTGCGATTGTCTGCATTTGCTTATCGTTCGACTTGAGCGCCTCGACCATAACCTCACTGGTTTTGTCGCCCGCGTTCATAATCAATCCCTTCAGCGCAGCCGCCCGAATCATCGCCGGCTGGCCTTCCGCGTATAACTGCTCATAAATCGCCGTCGCCGCGTCTTTTTGACCCTTGGCCGCCATCCGGTCGGCGCTGCGAATATACGCGTCCAAAACCTGCCCCTTAAGCGCAGCCGCGACCTTGTCCTTGGCCTTGGCGAGCGTAGCGAGCGCTTCCGTCGCCGCCGGGTCGTCAATCATACCCAAACTGGCAATCGCCGCCCCCGCCGTCATCTGGTTCGCGTCATTCACCAGCTCAGCCAAAGCCCCCACTGCCTTCTTGTCCCCGCGAACGCCTAACGTATTTATTATTCCGATTTTCGCGTTGCCGCTGGTTTTCGCCAGCGCATCCCGCAAAGCCGTATCGACCGCCTCGCCCGGTATCCTCTCAAGCGCATATCGCGCCATATCCGACATATTCGCGTCCGTCAGCATCGGCGCAAGCGCCGGAACCGACGCCTCGGTTCCGAACACGCTAAGCTCCCTGCACACAAATTGTTTCCCTGCGTATTTCGCGTCCGATTTCAAAAATTCGTCTAACTGCTTTTCAATCTCCTTTATTTCAGGCGTCCCGCTTGCCTGGCGAATTATATCGCTTATCGCCGTAAGGTCCGTCCTGCTCTTCCCGAAATCATACCCCTTCGCCTTTTCCAGCAACTGCCCGAAAGCAGCCATATCCGTCGCCGCCGTCGCCGTTACCGCTAAACCGCAGCACAAAATCGCCGTTATCATTACCGTTACTTTAATCAACCGACTCATAATTTTTCCTTTCTCATTTATATTTTTAATTTTTCTTTTCATTGGACATTCGACATTGGGCGTTGGACATTGGACATTTCTTCGTCCTTCGTCCGTCGTCTGTCGTTTTCTATTTCTTCGCCGGCGTCGCGTCTGCTTTCAAATCTCCGATCGCAAACTGAATCCCGTCCAAATAATGCTGCAAAATCGCCGGCCTGAATATGACCTCGTTATTATGCCCGAGTCCGCAGTAAAATATCCTGCCCTTCTCGAAATTCCTCAGCCAGCTCACCGGCATATCTCTGTCCGATTCCTGCGCACCCTTTGCGCCTTTTGTCGCCGGGTCGTCCATATCCAGCGTCAAAAGCACCTTGCTGTTTTCGCGAAGCTTCAGCATATTCTGGCGATAAATCTCTTCCTTTAACTTGAATCCTTCTCCCTTGAACGCCTCATTGAGCGGATGATTCGGCTCTACGTTCTTTATAGCCCATATCCCCTGCGCCGTCCATGGATGTCCCGCAAACGTTCCTCCCATCATTGCCGCCGCCTCGGGCCAGGTGTAAAAATTGTCCGTCGCCGCGTGTATCCCGGCTATACCCTTGCCGCCTTTTGCATAATCCATCAGCGCCTTTTTCTGCGAATCGTTAAATTCCAGCTTGGTCGTGTTGTTAAACACTACCGCGTCGAATTCCGCCAGCTTTCCCGCGTCGAACATATTCATATCGTCGCTGAAAATCGCTTCATAAGCCCCGGTCTTCTTGCCCGAAAGCTCAATCGCCTTGTTTATCACCGGGATACTCTCATGGAAAAATCCCCTGCAAAGCCAGAACACCAATATCTTTCTCGCCTTTTCGGGCTTGGCCTTTGCCTGCGCCGGTATCGCTTTTTCAAACAACTCCATCTCCTTTGCCGTAATCTCACGCAATTGCTTCGGCGAGCCATCCGCCCGTGCGCTTCTCGTAAAAGTCATCAAAAAAGCGAACACAACTAAAACAATAATTCCTGCCGACAAACACAAACCCATTGCTGCACGATTCATTTTTTCTCCTTCTTTAATTTTTCAGCGAAGCGCCCCGCATAACAAGCTCATCGAAACAATAAACCGACTGCCCGCCCGCCCAAGCGATTCCACGCAATAATATTATCCGAAAATACGGGTCATCGAAAGTCCAAACATTATGACCCATCACACATCCGAAAACACGCCCTTTGCCGTAAGTATGAGTCCAAAACAATGGCTGCGGCTGTATATCATTGGTGTCCTTGCTCATCCTCTCATCCGAAGTCGCCAAAACCTCAATATCCGTCTTTATCACCGCAGGCCAATACGGCTCATCATTGAACCGTATTTTCTCAGGCAGCCCCGCGCAAATCGGGTCATGAGACGCGACAATCTTCAAATCAACAATCCCGTGCCTGTAATTCTTATACCCGCTTATCCCGATTAGCTTGGCAACCTCCTGCGACGGCTCCGGCTCAGTCCATGAAGCCGGATGAATAACCACAAGCCCCTTACCCCGTGATAAAAATTCATCGACCTGCTTTAGCCGTTCAGGATTCCATTTCAAATAACAATAAGCGACAATAACGTCCGCCGTCTTAAACTGCTCCGCGCTTGGCCACCCCCACGCCGACTCAACCTGCGCAAAATTACCTTTTGAAATATCGTTAAAATCTCCCAACGCAGCCCCGAACAAATTCACCTGCGTCTCATTGTAATCTTTCGCGTTTTTCCCGCCCAACAACAACGCCCACCGTTTCTGCCACAGCGGGTAATCATGCTCATATTGATCATGGTCCTTAACATCCGCCAAAAGCACAATCCTCGCATTCGCTTCTTTATCCACCTTAGGCGCCTTGGCCAATACCGCCTCCACCTCCGCCCTGTCCCGCGCCTTAGGCGGCGTCTTCGCATTAGCAACACATTGCATCATCATCACAAACAAAACGATTAAAACTGTCATTCCCGCGCATTTTCTTGTCATTCCCGCGCAAGCGGGAATCCAGCTTTTCTGTCCTCTGTCATCTGACTTCTGTCCTCTGTTTTTCATAGCTTCCACGGACTCCTCGTCTCCCGCGAAAGCATCCTGTCCGCCTCACCATCGCCCACGAACCGCTCCGCCGCCGGGTCCCACTTCAAGCCCCTGCCAAGTTTATTCGCGATAATTCCAAGATGACAAACCGTCAGCGACCGAAGCCCCGTCTCAACGTCGCATATCGGCGTTTTTCTCTCCCGCACGCAATCCAGCCAGTTTGTATAATGATTCTCGCTCTTGACCAATCTTATATCATTTACCCCGATTCGCTGCCTTTCCAGTGATACCGGTTTGACCTTCAAAAACTCCCTGCTGACCTCAACCTGTCCATCCGTCCCCGTAAACAGAATCGACTTGGTCTTCATCGTATCGTCTTTAACGACCGTAACGCCGTTTGCGTATTTATAAGTCAGTTGTGTCGCGGGCATCTTGCCCGCGCCTTCATTGGCTTCGTTCTCCGGATAAATCTCCACAGGCCCGCTCGAATCCATCCCCAGCCCCCACTGCGCGATATCGAAATGATGCGCCCCCCAGTCGGTCATCAGCCCGCCCGCGAACTCGTCATAATCCCGCCAGTGAGGCCACGCCTTGTCATCCATCGGCGGCGCAAGCCGCGAATTAAAGGGCCTCCATTGAACAGGCCCAAGCCACATCTCCCAGTCCAGATATTCCGGCGTCTTTTCTTCCGGCAAATCGCACGCCACAGGAAACATCGGAAATCCCGCAGTGTTTAAACATAAACTGACGTTTTTAATCTGCCCGATGTAGCCGTTGCGCACAAGCTCGCACGCCCGGCGGAATTTCCTGTCCGAACGCTGCATCGACCCCGTCTGAAAAACCCGCCCGTATTTCCTCGCCGCCTCGACCATTTGCCTGCCCTCAGCTATCGTCAGGCATAATGGCTTCTCGCAGTAAACGTCCTTACCCGCCCTGCACGCCTCTATCGAAATTATCGCGTGCCAGTGCTCGGGCACAACTATCACCACCGCGTCAATATCGCCTCTGGCCAAAAGCTCCCTGAAATCCCCATACCCCGCGCAACCATTGTTTTCCCCGTAATTTTCCTTCACAAGCCCCATCGCCCGGTCTAATTTCTGCTTGTCCACATCGCATACCGCAACCACCCTGCACACCGGCTGCTGCAAAAACGACCACAACAACCCCACCCCCTGCTTGCCCACCCCGATAAATCCAAGCGTTATCTTATCGCTGGGCATTGTCTCACTCGCCGACAACCCCAAAACATAAGGCAGCCCAACCCCCGCCAGCGCAACCGCCCCAGTCCTCTTAAAAAATTCCCGCCTGTTTATTAAGCTTCTGGTTTTTTCTAAATTCTTCATTCTACGTCTTTCGTCCATCGTCCCTCGTCCATCATATTTTCCACGCCCCACGCATCGGCTTAGAAACCAACCTGTTCGCCTCCGCGTCGTTGGTTATCTGTTCTCTAACCGGGTCCCATACCAGCTTCCTGCCCGTCAGCATCGCTATATTGAAAAGATGACAAATCGTAGCCGTGCGATGACCGATTTCCGCCGAAGCGAACGGCAGTCGTCTGGCCTTGACCGCGTCGATAAAATTATGATGATGACTTATTGTTCTGCCCGTATGAATTTCCCCGGGCCTTATCTCCTCGCGCAAAAGCGATTCCGAACTCGCCTCGAGCCGCCCGCCGTGAATGTTTATGAAAATCCACCCGTCGCTTCCCTCAATTTTCAATCCCCTCGGCCCCTTGCTCACACCGACCAACCTTACCCCGTTTGCGTATCTGCCCTCGAAATCATATTGCATAAACGCGTCGAACATCCCCCCGCCCGGCGCAATCGCGCCTTTGCCCCATAACTCCACAGGCCCCGTATCGTCCGTGTTGTTTATGAATTGTGCCAAATCGATAATATGCGCACCACGATCTGTCATCTCCCCCCCGCCGTATTCCAGTATGAACCGCCAGTAGAAATGACACCTTCTCTCCGAGTATTCGACCTTAGGCGTAGGCCCAAGCCACATATCGTAATCAAGCCCCTCAGGAACAGGCATCGTCGCTTCCGGCTGGTTCGTGCTCATTATCCTCAAATGATGCGTATCGCTGTTTGGCATATTGACCGTGATGGTATGAACCTTGCCTATCCTGCCGTTTCGCACAAGCTCGCACGCGAACCGCACGCTGTTATTCGACCTCTCGTGGCTTCCCGTCTGCAATACCCTCCCCGTTCGCAACACCTCCTCGCAGACCGCCCTGCCTTCCGAAATCGTATTCACTAACGGCTTCTCACAGTAAATATCCTTGCCCGCACGCGCCGCCGCCGCGCTTATCACCCCGTGCCAGTGATCGGGCGTGCAAACCGTTACCGCGTCAATATCGCCCCGCGCCAGAAGCTCCCGAAAATCGTTATAAGCGGCGCATCCTTTATATTCCCCCGTCGCGCTTAAATTCGCGTAATAATGCTCCACCTGCCTCTTCGCCGGCTCTCTCCCGTAAGGCCTGTCGCCCCCGCGCACCGAATATTCTTTATCAACGTCGCATACCGCCGCAATCTGCACGTCGTCCATATGCATAAACGCGTTCATATTGACAACGCCCTGCCCCCCGACCCCGATACACCCGAAAACTATCCTCTCGCTCGGCGCAACCGCGCCGTCCAATCCGAGCGCAGACGAACTCACTATATAAGGTATCCCGAACCCCGCGATGACCCCGCCGCCAACCCGTTTAACAAACTGTCGTCTGCTTATCACGTTCTTCGTTGTAGGGCGGGGTTTACCCCGCCGTTGTTTATCTATCACCTAAATATACAGATGCCACGGACTTCTCATCGGCCTGCTAAGCATCCTGCTCGCTTCCTCATCGCCGATAATTTCCTCTGTATCCGGATTCCATTTCAGCTTCCGCCCCACTGCCATCGAAATCTCACCCAATAGCGCTGGCGTCAGCGACCTGTGAGCAACTTCCGCAGGCGTTATCGTCTCCCTGCGCGACTTTACGGCATCTAAGAAATTCTGATGATGGTCCAAACTGATCTCGAGGTGAATCTCGTTTGGCCCGATTCTCTCGTTGAAAATCTCCGGCCTGTTCGTATGCACGGGCTGATCGCGTGTTACGTGAATCCACCCCTTCTCGCCGTACCAGCAGGTTCCCATACCGTGCGGAAGCTGACTCTCGTTGGCGATTATCATCTCCAGACCGTCTTTGTATTTCGTAACCACTTTATACGTCGTCGGCACGTTATACATCCCGTCTTTCGGAAAATCGCCTTTGCCATCGACCTCGACAGGCCCCGACCTGTCAAGCCCCAATCCCCAGTGCGCGATATCGATATGATGCCCCGCCCAGTCGGTCAACTGCCCGCCCGAATAATCCATAATCCAGCGCCAGTCCCAGTGCAAAACGCCCCTGAAAGGCGTCCACGGCGCAGGCCCGAGCCAGAAATTCCAGTCGCAGTAATCCGGTTCCGGCTGCACCGGCTGATTCGCCCCCCTGCTTCCCGTCGGAAGCCCCACCTCAACTCTCGTTACCTTGCCTATCCTGCCGTTTATCACTAATTCCGCCGCCTGCCTGAAATTATCCTTCGATCGCTGCCAGCTCCCCGTCTGCCATATCACTCCGTACCGCTTCACCGCGTCGCATATCGCCCGGCCTTCCTTAATCGTCCGCGCCAGCGGCTTTTGTCCGTGAATATCCTTACCCGCCTGCGCCGCCATAATCGATGGTATCGAATGCCAGTGGTCAGGTATCGCAGTAGCGATGATATCGATATCATCCCTCGCAATCACATCCCGGAAATCCGAATACATCTTGCAGTCCTCGTTTCCGTACTTCCGGTCAACCTCATTTTTGGCCTGCCTCTGCCGTCTCCTGTCAACGTCGCATACCGCCGCAACCAGCGCCTCGTCGGCGTTCAAAAACCCGCGCATATCCCACGTGCCCTGGCTTCCCACCCCAATCATCCCGACCAGAAGCTTATTGCTCGGCGCGACCTTGCCGTCTGCCCCGAACACCGACGAAGGCACTATATAAGGAAACCCTATCGCCCCCGCCGTAAGCCCCGCTGCCTTTTTAAGAAACCCCCGCCGATTGACATTCCTGCCTTGCCCCATTTTACTTTCCTTTCTAAAAAAATACCGGTAAAACCAGACAATCTGTCCGGTTTGTATGGCGGGGTTTACCAATCCTGAGCTTGCCGAAGGACCCCGCCGAAAATGCTGTCCAGGCGTGGACTTGCTGAATTTATTTTTTCTCGAACTGCGCGTCGAACGCCAGGTTCGATGGCTTGAAATCCGCCTTCTTTATCAGCTCGCAGGCCTCTTTGGCCCCGTGCTCTCTGTCCATCCGGCTGTCTTCCCACTCAATCGATAAAGGCCCCTGGTATCCGATATCGTTCAAAGCGACTATAATCTCCTCGAAATTGATATCGCCGTGACCAATCGACCTGAAATCCCAGTACCGCCTCGGGTCCGCGAACTCCGTATGACCGCCGAACACGCCAACCGTCCCGTCCCCGTGGCCCCACCATACGTCTTTCATATGCGTATGGAAAATCCTTTCGCCGAACGTCCTGACAAACTTCACATAATCGACGCCCTGGTAGCCAAGATGACTCGGGTCGAAATTAAACCCGAATGCAGAATGGTTCTTCACCGCCTCCAGCGCTCTTTGCGCCGAAGCGATATCGAACGCGATTTCCGTCGGGTGGACCTCAAGAGCGAACTTTACGCCCTTGGTCTTGAACGCGTCTAAAATCGGTATGAATCTCTTGGCGAAATCCTTATACCCCGCCTTAATCATATCCCCCGAAACAGGAGGGAACGAATAAAGCAGGTGCCAAATCGAGCTTCCGGTAAATCCGTTGACGACCTTGACGCCCAGCTTCTTGGCCGCCTTGGCCGTATCGATTAATTTCTGTGCCGCGCGCTGCTTAACGCCTTCCGGCTCGCCGTCGCCCCAGACATCCGGCGGCAGTATCGACTTGTGCCTGCCGTCGATATTATCACAAACCGCCTGCCCCACCAAATGCGTCGATATCGCGAAGACAGAAAGCCCGTGCTTTTTGAGCATCTTCAGTTTTGCCTCGCAGTAGCCGTCGTCTGCCAGCGCCTTATCGACCTCGAAATGGTCGCCCCAGCAGGCCAGTTCCAGCCCGTCATATCCCCACTTAGCCGCCTTTTCCGCCAATACCTCCAGCGGCAAATCCGCCCACTGCCCCGTAAATAACGTTACCGCCCTTGCCATTATTTTTCTCCTTTTCCTTATTTTTGCTTTTTAATTTTTACTTTTTCATCGGCGTCCATTTCTGTTTACTCTTTGCGCTTGTTACCACCGTCTCGATAAACAGTATCCCGCGAACGCCCTCGTTTACGCTGGGAAAATCAAGCGCCAGTTCGCCGGGCTTTTGGCCCGCTATCACGCATTTGACCGTTTCGGTGAAATTCCTGTAATTATTCGCGAACGCCTCGAAAAACGCCTCCGGGTGTCCGGACGGCAATCGCGTTGACCTGCCCGCCGCCGCGCTGTATTCACCGACATAGCCATTGCCCCTCTTCCAAACCTGCTCAGGCGCGTTATTGGCCCTCGTATAAAGATAATTCGGATTTTCCTGGTGCCATTCCAGCGATGCCTTTTCGCCGTGGACCCATATCGCCAGATTATTCTCCTCGCCAATCGCAATCTGGCTGGCGTGGAGGATTCCCTTTGCCCCGTTATTGAACTTAATCAGGCAATTGCAGTCGTCGTCTAATTTCCTGCCTTCGACAAAAGTCGTCAATTCCGCGCAAATATGCGTAATTTTCAGTCCTGTGATATATTCGGCTAAATTCGCGGCGTGAGTTCCGATATCGCCAACGCAGCCGCCCGCGCCGCTCTGTTTGGGGTCGGTTCGCCAGCTTGCCTGCATTTGGCCTGTTTTCTCAAGAGCGGTCGCAAGCCAGCCCTGCGGATACTGCACCACAACCTTGCGTATATGGCCCATGTCGCCCTTTTTTACCATATCCTTGGCTAATTTGACCATCGGGTAACCCGTGTAATTATGCATCAGCCCGAAAACCTTGCCCGTCTTTTTGACAAGGTCCTGAAGCTGCTTTGCCTCTTTGGAACTCAGCGTCATCGGCTTTTCGCACATAACGTGAAATCCCGCCTTTAGGCAGTCCCGCGCAATCGGAAAATGCCAGTTGTTCGGCGTCGTTATCGAAATGAAATCCACCCGCTCGCTTTCGGGCAGCTTCAGCTCTTCCTTTATCATTTCCGTATAGGTATCATAAATACGGTCCTGCCCAAGCGCTAAATCCTTACCCATCTGCTGTGATTTGACAGGGTCTATATCGAATGCCCCCGCGACAATCTTGATTTCCCCGTCCAGACGTGCTGCTTTTCTGTGAACCTCTCCAATAAACGCCCCAGGCCCCCCGCCTACCATTCCCATCCTCAATTTTCGGCCTAACAACATATCAGATTCCTTTCAAAATCCGTTATCATTACCGAACCATTTAGCCCGCCTCTGGCGGGTATAAAACGAAGAGTTTATATACCAGCTTTTGGTTTGTCAACCCCTTAATTTGCTCAAAGTTCGGGGTTTTCTCATAAGTTCATCTCCAGCAAGTCCCTGCGAAGCCGGAAACAGCCATCGAGCGTTCGACTAATACCTGAAAAAGGCGATACAGGAGAAAATCCGCTTGTCCCGGCGGAGGCGGAAAGACACGAAGAAATTTATTATTTATGATTGATGAATGATGATTTAGAGAGTAAGAGCAATGTCCAATGTCGAACTTCGAATGTAGAAGTTAAGGCATAAAACAGCCGTGAGTCCAGGTTATATCAGGACTCGCATCATATTCTTTCCCGCCTGTCTTCGGTCCTCTGACTTGCGTCCTCGGGTTTCATGCCCTGCTTTTTCTTATCAATACCAAACTCCCCAGGCCAAGAATCAAAATCGTGGCAGGTTCTGGAGTTACTATGGCCCCCATTTGAATAGCGTCATCGTCATTTAGCTTTTTTATTGACGATGAACCGCTGTTACCTGCCGCGTAATCAGGCATTTGTCCTTTTGTTATAATAACCTGATTTGTAAACGATTCAGAATCAGTGCTGCCGCCGGTCATTTCGACGAGAAGAGAGGCATTATTAAAAAGCATGCGAATGTCCGCGCCGGCTGGAATATCCAATCCGGTAAACGCAGATGCCCGCGAGTAATCAGCAGGATTGCAAACGAAGGCCAGCGTTGGCGGCGAAACAAAAAAAAGAAGGACTACGCTAAATGTAATTACCGCTTTTGACGAAAAGCGTTTAGACGGGTACCTTTTCATTTAAGTTTTCTCCCAAAAAATTAAATTACGAGTTTCCCCAAGCCAGGCGCAAAATTATCCCCTATTTGAAGTGAGCTACGAGAAGCACATATTCTAATCTCCTAAAAAGAAATAGAAATAATCTCTCTATTTCTCTCTCGCTCCGGAACAAATCACAAAATCCTTCTTCTTCGCGTATAATATAATAATACCTGCATAGAGAATGTCAAGAGAAAAATCGAAAAAAATAAAATATTTTTTTCAACCTCAGCTTCCTGTGGCGGTGAGCCATTTCTGGGCGAGCCATGAGTGTGCCCAAACCTCAGGGTGGACAGAATCGAGAGACCATTTTGGCGGAGGGACAGTTTTGATTTGTTCGTCGATTTGTTTCTGGAAGGGAACTAATACGGCGTTGTAATCAGAAGCGATGTGGTCAACAATTTCGATATAACGACGCAGCTCTACAAACATCGGGTTATTGGAATCGTCGCAGAACATAAAGGGCTGGCAAATTACAAGCCGGCTGGAAAAATTCTGTTTGACCTCATCGAGGAGCTTTCTGTATGTCGATTCGTATTCGTCGGCAAATACGGCACGGGACAGTTTGCCTTCTTCGAATTGCCGCCAGATGTCGTTAACGCCGATGAGGATGCTGAGGATATCGGGTTTGAGGTCGAGACAATCTTTTTGCCAGCGATTTTCAAGGTCGCGGATAGTGTTGCCTGAGATGCCGCGGTTGATGATATTGAGATTATACGCCGGGTATCTGGCGAGGAGGGAGTTGGCGATGAAGTGGACGTAGCCGAATCCGAAGGGGCGATGGGTACGGGATTTTCTATCGGCGTCGGTGATGCTGTCGCCGATGAAAACAATCGTGTCGTTTGGCCTGGGGGCGAGTTTGTTTTGCATATCAACACAGTTTAATCGTTTATCGCCTCAAATATTTATAAACGGCAGGACATTCGATACAGCCAACGGCTGAGTCAAATGCCCCGCGGCAAAAACATTTCTTGCGAATAAGCTAAAAAATGTTATAGTAAAATGTTTATATCCGTGACGCTTCTATTAAAAAATGAGGATATGCCTATGGAGATTAGAAAGCAACAATTATTTTCATCGAAGCAAGCCGGCCGATACGATGTCGAGCAGGTCAGGAAGATGTCTAACCTGTGTCTCGGTATCGACATCGGCTCGACCAGCAGCGACGTTGTCGTCCTCGACGATCAGGGCCGAATCGTCCTTTCGGACTATCGCAGGACAAAAGGCAAGCCCGTCGAGACCTTCCGCGCCCAGCTTGCGGAAATTATGGGCCAAATCAACGCAGCAGGCATCGAGACAATCGCCGCCACGGGTTCCGCGGCTCGATTACCCGCTGCAATTTTAGGGATTCCCTTCATAAACGAAGTCGCAGCGCAGGCAGCGGCCATATCGCATATTTATCCCGACATTAAAAACGCCACCGTCATCGAAATGGGCGGCCAGGATAGTAAGCTCATCTTTTTACACAAAGAGCCGGGCGTGGGCAGTGTCAGGGATTTTGCCTTAAATACCGTCTGCGCCGCAGGAACGGGGTCATTTCTCGACCAGCAGGCAGACCGGCTCGGTATCAAAATCGAGGACGAATTCGGACGGCTGGCGATAGAAAGTAAAAGCGTCCCGAGAATGGCGGGCCGATGCTCGGTCTTCGCCAAAAGCGATATGATTCACCTCCAGCAGCAGGCGACGCCGGTGCAGGATATTCTCGCGGGATTGTGCCTGGCGCTGGCGCGAAATCTCAAAAGCAATCTCGGCTGCGGCAGGGAATTTGTCAAGCCCATCGTCTTTACAGGCGGCGTCGCCGCCAACGCGGGCGTCGTCCGCGCAATCCGCGAGGTATTCGATACCACCGACGGAGACCTTCTCGTTCCCGAGGAGCATTTTTTCACGGGCGCTATCGGCGCGGTGCTGGTCGCAAAAGGCAAAGAATCTCGACAGAACGTCCCCGCATCGACGCTAATTGAAAAAATTGACGAATATATCAAAGCGCAGGGCACGTCGCTTCAAAACGCCCCGCGAAGAGAGCCGCTCGAACAGCCGGTTTTGCCGCCGCCGACAAATTACGTTCACAAAGACCTGCTCGATAAGGCGACAGAGCCAATCGAGGCATTTATCGGCGTTGACGTCGGCTCGCTTAGCACTAAGGCCGTCGTGATGGATAAGCAAAAACGAATCCTTGCGAAAATTTACCTTATGACGGCGGGCAGGCCCTTAGACGCGATTGGCCAGGTAATGCAATCAATCGGCGGCCAGGTCAAAAACAAGGTCAAAATCATCGGCGCAGCAAGCACCGGCTCGGGCAGATACCTCACCGGCGACTTCATCGGGGCCGACGTCGTAATCAACGAAATTACCGCCCAGGCAACAGGCGCTGCTATCGTCAATCCGAAAGTCGATACGATTTTCGAAATCGGGGGCCAGGACAGCAAATATATCTGCCTGAATAACGGAGTCGTCGTCGATTTCGAGATGAACCACGCCTGCGCAGCGGGCACGGGGTCATTTCTCGAAGAGCAGGCACAGCGGTTAGGCATCAGCATCAAAGAAGAATTTGCCCGGCTTGCCTTTGCGAGCAAATCGCCCGTCAAATTAGGCGAGCGCTGCACCGTCTTTATGGAATCGGACCTTCTGAGCTACCAGCAGCAAGGCGCGGGCACAGAAGACCTCGTTTCAGGCCTGGCATATTCAATCGTCGCAAATTATCTCAACCGCGTCGTAGGCAGACGCAAAATCGGCGACAATATCTGCTTCCAGGGCGGCACCGCATTTAATAAGGCCGTGTGGGCGGCATTTGAAAAAGTTACAGGCAAACCCATTATGGTTCCCAACCATCACGAAGTTACCGGCGCTTTGGGAGCGGCCGCTATCGCTGCGGAGGTTATGCAGGCGTCGGGAGAGAAAAGCAAATTCAAGGGATTTGAAAATCTCATAAACGCGAATTATACCGTCGAATCATTCACCTGCGAACACTGCTCGAATCACTGCGAAATAAAGAAGGTCCAATTAGTTAATTCGGAGCCGCTTTATTACGGCTCACGCTGCGACAGGTATAATTTGAAGAAAAAATCGCAAAAAACAAGCCGATTTAACGCTTTTTCGTATCGCCAGGAGAAATTATTCGAATTCGCGGGCATAAATCTGAAATCCGTAATCCGAAATCCGAAATTGAAAACAATCGGTATCCCGATGGCACTGACGATGTGGCAGCTTTTGCCGACGTTTACGCGGTTTTTCAAGGAACTCGGTTTTGAGGTCGTTTTATCGAACCGGACATCGAAAGAGACAATCCGCCGGGGCGTCGAATCCGTTACCGCGCAGCCCTGCTTCCCGGTGAAAGTGGGAAATGGGCATATTGTTGAGCTGATTGAAAAAGGGGTGGACTTCGTATTTCTGCCGAGCATTGTTTCGGCGGCGGCTAATTTTGAGCAGAATAAACACAACCATTTCTGCCCCTACGTTCAGAGTTTCCCGTATCAGGTTCAGGCGGCGTTTACCGATAAGCTTGGCAAGAGCAAGCTGTTGATTTGCACCTTACGCTTTGGCGAGGGGGAGAAAATAACGCAAAAGACGTTTGTGGAACTTGGCAAGATGCTGAATGTGTCGTCTGCCAATGCGCGGGCGGCGATGAGGAAAGGTCTCGAGGCACAACAGGGTTTCGAGAAGGCAATGCAGGACAAGGGGCGGGAAATCCTGTCGAAAGTCGGTGCAAACGAAAAATTATTCGTTTTAATAAGTCGTCCTTACAACGGCTGCGATGAAGGGGTTTCGTTACAGTTGCCGAAGAAATTCAGCGAGGCGGGGGTGGATTCGACCGGCTCACCACAAATCGAGATTATCCCGATTGATATGCTGGATTTCAAACAGGCCAAGCTTACCGATGAGGAACTGCATCGAAACGTTTACTGGAGCTACGGGCAGAAAATATTGCGGGCGGGCGAGATTATAAAACGCGATAACCGATTATTCGGGGTGTATCTGTCGAATTTCAGTTGCGGGCCTGATTCGTTTTTGATGCCTTTCTTCAAGGATATAATGGGCGACAAGCCCTGTCTGCAACTGGAAATCGATGAACATTCCGCGGACGCGGGGGTGGTTACGAGGATTGAGGCGTTTCTTGAGAGTTTGAAGAATTACAGAGGACAGAAGGCGGAGGACGGAGGACAGAAGACGAAGCGAAGCGGAGTCCCGCCTTGCGGGACAGAGGACAGAGGACAGAAGACGGAGAACAGAAAAAGGAAGCTTTATATACCTTATATGGGGGATGCGGCTTATGGGATGGCGGCGTGTTTCAGGCAATATGGTCAGCCGGCGGAGGTTATGCCGATGGCCGATGAGGCGGCGCTTATGCGGGGAAGGGCTTATACGACGGGCAAAGAATGCCTGCCCTGCGCGATAACAAGCGGGGAGATGCTCAAGGTCCTCGATTCGGGGGTTGCTCCTTCGAACGCGGCGTTTTTTATGCCCGGCGGCGCAGGCCCCTGCCGATTCGGTCTCTACCACTGCATGCATGATCTTGTTTTGAAGCACGCGGGGGCGGCGGAGGCGAAGGTTATTGCACCAAACCAGGACTGTGATTTTTACAAGGAATTAGTGCAGGATTTTGAGGGCGGTAAAAAGAGATTTTTCACCAAGGACGCGTGGACTTCGATGGTGGGGCTGGATTTACTGCACAAGGTGATTTTGAAATTGAGGCCTTTCGCGGTTGAGCCGAAAGAGGCGCAGCGCGTTTATGACAAATGCGTTCAAAGATGGGTCGCGCAGGTGGAGAAAAGCTGCAAGGTTTCGGATATGGTCGCGATTAGCGAGTCGATAGGGGATGATTTGGGGAAAGTCGAGCTGGATGATAATGTTCGCAAGCCGAAGATTGGAATCGTGGGCGAGATTTACGTTCGCAGTCACCGGTTTGCCAACAGGGACATCATCGGGCGATTAGAGGAATTAGGGGCGGCGTGCGACCTGGCGTCGCTTGCGGAATGGATTTATTACACCAATTTTACGCGGGGAAAAATGGCCCGGCGAAGAGGGCTGATAAAAAGCTTGTTCGCCAATATGGTCGAGAATTTTTTCCAGCACAGAATCGAGAAGGCGATTGCCAAGCCATTGGAGAAGCGATTCGGCAGATTAGCGGAATTACCTGTCGAGCATACAATCGAGCTTGCCAAACCATATCTGGACGCTTCATTCGAAGGTGAGGCGGTGCTGAGTATCGGCAAGATTGTGGAATATCACAAGGACGGATTCAGCGGGGTTGTCAACGTGATGCCATTTACGTGTATGCCTTCGACGATAGTCAGCACGCAGACGCGGCAACTGAGCGGCGACTGCGACGAGATGCCGATTTTGAATTTGAGCTTCGACGGGCAGGAGGACGCGACGATGACGACGCGGCTTGAGGCGTTCGTGGAGCAGGTGGGGGCCAGAAACAAAGTCGGGGCAGCGGAGATGGCGGCGACGTAATTCATTTATGAATTCACTACTGTCCCGTTAAGGTTCTAAGGAATTGATGTAAGTTACATAAATATAACAGGTTGTGAGAAAAAATGGTTGTTTTCGATTTCAACTCGTTCTTAGATTTTGGCCAGAATACTTTCGC
>Ga0105104_10000861_pt1 | contig 23517 bp, 25 predicted proteins | sample PPLLaktember2015_3_FD_87034 | JGI IMG/M metagenome (GOLD analysis project Ga0105104, IMG submission 87034) | Freshwater sediment microbial communities from Prairie Pothole Lake near Jamestown, North Dakota, USA - PPLs Lake P7 Core (6) Depth... | ecosystem: Environmental > Aquatic > Freshwater >...
ATGCCATGCAGGCTGCCGATATACCACATCGATCGGGTGATCCGGACGCCGCGCTCCAGGTAATCCCCGGCTTCCTCCAGTAAGTCGTGTTCGAGCAAAATCTCTCCGAGCCCCATATCCACCAATCCGGCCAAGGGAAGCGGTTTCCCCTCCGGCCCCTGGGCCCAATACTTCACTCAGGTTACCGTTCCGTTCTAGCCACACCGCCGCCCGCTGATGCAGCTCTCGGGTCTCGGCCGGGTTGACTTCCGCCTGGATCTGGCGCAGAAAGTCGGCAAACAAGGGGTGGTAGCGGAACCACTCGTGCTTCTCATCGAGCGCCGTGATGAACAGATGGGCGTGCTCCAGGCGGTTCAACATGACCGCGCCGTATCCTGGCTGGGCGTCTGGGTTGACCACCGCCTCGCACAGCGGACCTGTTAGTGCCTCCAGGATAGAGCTTCTCAGCAGGAATTGGCGGATGTCCTCCGGCTGGCGGTCGAAGATCTCCTCGGCCAGGAAACCCGCCAGGTAATACGCCTTACCCTGCAGGTTGGCCAGCAGGGTCGCCGGATCCGCCTGGTTGTTACGAGAGATTGCCGCCATTTGCAGCGAAGTGATCCAGCCATCTGTGCGTTCCTCCAGTGCTTGGACCGTCTCGGGCGAGAGCTGCAATCCGACCGCCTGCTGGAAATACCGCTCCACCTCTTCGCCGGTGAAGCGCAGATCATCGGCGCCCAATTCGACCACCCAGCCCTTGGCGCGCAGAAAGGCCAGATCCAGCTCGGGCTCGCTTCGGCTGGCGATCACCAAGTGCAGGTTGGGGGGCAGGTATTTGAGCAGAAAGCTGATCACTTGGAGTGCCGCCGGATTTTCCAGAACCTGGAAATCGTCGAGCACCAGGGCCATTTCTTTCGGCAGGGCGGAGATTTCGTTGATCAGCAGGGTCAATCCCATTTCCAATCCACCGCCCTTGGATGATTGGGTAAAATCCAGCGCTTCTTCCCCCAACTTGGCCTCCAGGGTCTGTAAAGCGCCAATCAGATAGCGGAAAAAGCGGCTGAGATCGTTATCGTCACTGTCCAGGGTCAGCCAGGCAACCGGAAGACGGGTTTCCTTGGTCCACTCGAACAGAAGATGGGTCTTGCCAAAACCGGCGGGCGCGGCGAGCAGCGTCAAGGGGCCTTCCACACTGCGATGGATCCGTTCGGTGAGGCGCGGCCGGTTAATTGACCCGGATGGGATCTGGGGGATGGAGATTTTGGTTCGCAGGAGCGGCGGCTCGATCAGGGTGGACGGAGGAATGGCCATACCCAACCCTTTCACCGGAGGGGAAGAGCTGCAATGGAAAAACCCCGAAGGACAACTCTGACCTGTATTATACAGATTTTCCCCGACCGGATTATTGGCTTCCAAAACGCCTGCAAGAGGGCAGCCAGCAGGGCCAGGGTCCCCACGAAGATGCCGCACTGACTTTCAAGGAGATCTGCCCGATGCTATTCATTTTGGGCTTTGCGGAACGCATCCATGGCGACCACCACTTCTTCACCCGAGAAGGCGGCCAGCCCAAGGAGGCGCACGCCAAGCCCTTTCAGGTCAAGCAGGTGCGCAACCTCATCCGCATAAAGGAAAACCCTCCCACCCTTATGGCCGACATCCCGCCTGCAGCCTGATTGGGCAGCCGGAACTCCCTTGATGGATGAGGTGGTCTATTTTGGAACGGATTACCTGCGTGAAGCGGAATAGAGTTCTTTTTCGTCTCATCATACTCTTGAAAATGGATTGACGATGCAAATAGCCAGTACATGGGGCAATTTACCCCCGCCTTTGGTAGCTAACCGCTCTTGAGAGGGGCTTTCCCATTCCAGCAACAAACGGCCTTCATCAATTACCACAAAGAAGTGCCTGTGGAAGGGAATCGCAGCGATCCCCTTGACTTTTTGTATCCTTTAGGATACAATATATCCATATGATCGAAATTCGGGAAACGGACATCTATCATGATTGGTTTGAGTCGCTTAAAGATCAACGCGCGAAAGCCCGGATCGACGTCCGTATCCGGCGCGTTTCGCTCGGCAACTTTGGAGATGTTGGGCCAGTCGGCAAAGGGGTTTCGGAAATCCGGATCGATTATGGGCCGGGCTACCGAGTGTATTTCACCCAGCATGGAAATACCCTGGTCATCTTATTGTGTGGTGGGGACAAATCTACCCAAGCCAAGGACATTCAACGGGCGCATGAATTGGCTCAGGCGCTCGAGGAGGAATAGAAAATGAAAAAGGGAACCATTACCACTCATCTCTGGGATGCTGCGGCACATCTTGAAACCGAACAGGATATGGCTCAATATTTAGAGGCCGCGCTGGAAGAAAAAGACCCGGCGCTGATTGCAGCTGTTTTGGGCGATATTGCTCGGGCAAAAGGGATGGCGCAAATCGCCGAAAAAACAGGACTGGGGCGGACGAGCCTGTATAAAGCTTTATCCCCCGATGGGCATCCAGAATTTGAAACGATTTTAAAAGTTGTCGATGCGCTCGGATTGGAATTTTGTGTCGTGCCGATCAAGGCATAATTCCATTTCTCCATTAATCCAAACAAACCTGGATGGCGTCACAATCCAGGTTCGTGTTAATCACCGATGAGAAGTATGCGATATCCCCCAGCTTTCCCTCCTCACGAAGGGTATTGAAAGGCGATCTCGTACCGATTTAGGACGCCACGCCGGGCGGTCCCCGCGCATGGGTGTCGCGCAGCCTGCTTTTCACGCTGCAGCCTTTCTTATGGGCAGTTCGCCGCACTGTTCAACCCGTCCCAGGCGGTGTTGACAGCAGCCAACTCGTCCTGGATCGAATCGGTGGCCTGTTGGATCGTGGCATCATCGGGGATATCATCTACCGCGGTGTCCAGGGAATTGAAGGCCTGCTCCAGCTCGTTGACGCGCGCCTGGTCCAATGCGGTGGAGGAGGCCTTGACGGTGGTCCAGGCCTCTGTCACGCTCTGTTTGGCATCTTTGAGCTCGCCCACCGTGGTCGTTGAGGTCGTGTTCGCCAGACCCGCAACAGCTGTTTTCATTGTGCTGAGGCTGGTGCACACCGCCGCTTCGGCGGCCCCGGTATCGGGCACCGGCTGGCAGGCGGCGAGCACACCGCCCAAGAGCAACAACACTGCTAACCATCGTTTCATCCTACACCTCCTTGCGTAAGCACTACCCAACCATTCTCACCCGGCCGGCTGCATTTGCTGGAGTGCGGCGCTCCCGTCGGCATCCGGATCTCCCGCCTCCACAGATCGGCCGCCGTCAAGGTGACGACCACGCCTGGGTCAATGAACGTGCCCATTGTCCCCACCAACGCCGCCGTCAAATTCCGCCGGGTGGTCCCTCAAGCTATCCCATGCCAGAGATGGCAGTGCTGCTGCCAGGCCTGCCCGGTCAGCCAGCTTAATCCGCTGAATCCTCCCTGGGCGTTCTTTGAGTGGTATCTCGTCAGGATACCGTCAGGATATCGTCGCTGCCGGATCGGACTCAGGTGGCCGACGGGGTGTAGCCGGGCAGCCGATCCCGTTGGGCATACCCCGCCGCACCGTAGTGGGTGATATCGATCAGGACCGCCAGGACAAGCCAGAACCAGTCGAACCCGGTCAAGCCTATCCCCGGCGACCACAACAGCACGTACATCAAGGTGGTGAAGGGCAGAAAGATGATCCCCAGGATCGGCCACAACCAGCTGCCCCCAAAGGCGTTGCTGAAATACTGCGGGCGGGCCAACCAGATCACCAGGGTGGCGATGCGGGGGAAAAAGCCGGCAAAAACAGCAAATAAACAAGGCATTTCGTCCTCCTATCCTAATTAACCAACCGAATTAAGTTTATCCCGATGAACATAGATCAAAGCAAATCCCAGGTTATAGAGGGTGTTCAACACACCCATTAATGCAGCCTGATCGGCCAATTCTCCGATTAATACTGTCTCAAGGGGGCTTTCCATGCCTGGTACGGTAGAGATCGCCATCCCACTTAGACTTTCGGACCAGGTCTCCGCCAAATTACCATGGATACGAATTTGATATATTGCTGGTTCGTCCATAAGCGGAACCATATTTTTGCATCTCATGAAGGTATGGTGCAGGTGAAAACCTGCACCTTTCTTGTGTATATTCACCTGTCCAGGTGCCTACAAGGTTTCCATCTCTAGGAAGCGTACTCTATGAAGCGTGTGGAACTACACTGAACAGTGTATTTCAAAGTTGTTGACAATAACAGAACCATATAGGTGCAAATAGGGTGTATTATCCAGGTAGATAAACTACCAAGTAAATTTGAAGAAAGATGGGGGGTTAAGGAACCAGATTTGGAGTGCGAACTATACCCAGATGGTTAGCGACGATCACAGCTTCTCGGCGGTTGTTCGCGTTGAGTTTCTGATAGATATTGATGTTGTGGCGTTTTACCGTTAATGGTGAAATGACCAATTCCTGGGCAATCTCCTTATTGCTCAACCGTTGGGCCAAGAGCATCAGTATCTCTAATTCCCGGTTAGTTAGAGGTTCAACCATGTCTATCTTGCCGGTGACAGGCAGAGCCAGTTTCTGCACCTGGTATGCCTGTAAGATAATGTGTATATGTGGAGAGAGCGCATCCTGTATGGGTAATCGACTTAGCAGAGTGGCCATTCGTTTCCCCAAATCCACGAAAACACGGACAACCCCACCCGTTTGAGCTAAACCAACTGCCTCCTCAAGGGTGGCTAAAGCCTCAGCCTCTTTGTGGCAGGCATCCTGAAGCAGCGCCTTCAGAGCCAAGACGACGATCAAATAGCGTGTGTTGTGAATTAATTTGACAGAATCTTGGAGCCAATCGATTGCTTGAGAGGCTTTACTCAAGCTCTCCGGGGTTCCCTGGTCCAATAAGATTTGGACAAGCGTGATGGGAGTGGGAAATAACGTTGGAAATGGCGACAAACGCAAAGGTTGATTACTCCGCGATGCCCAGCGCTGAGCTTCAAATTTGTTCCCTTGCAAATGCAGCAATCTAACCTGAAATGCCTGGATTTCAGTAAGCATGCGGGTATTATTCATTTCAAGCGCAAGGACTTTAGCCGATTCGATCACCGAGTGTGCGCGATCGGGCGATCCTTGGGCCAGATAAGCAGCTGCCAATCCAAAAACACTCTGGGAATAAGGAAAAGCATTCGCTATACAACCTTGCCGCACGACCGAAGAAAAATGTTTTTCAGCAGCCTCTAGATTGTTTTTTTCGTAATGGGCATAACCCAGGAAGTAATTCGCCCAACTGACGCTCTCCGGTAGGTTTCGTTCGCGCGCCAGCTTTAGTACATGCTCTGCTGTCTGGATCAGCGCTGTAGGATCCGCCTCCATCCAATGGATACCCAGGAGAGCGACGTATACACAGGCCGGAAATGTGATGTGGTGGTTATTGCTTTCCTCGAGACCTTCGTAGAGCGTCTCAAATGCCCCATCCAAATCACCCATCATGTGCAAGGCACCTGCAGCAGATCCCCAGGCAACCCCGCGGACGGTCGATTGATCAACCGGTGCATCCTTTAAAGAACGTCGTGCAAATTGCAAGGACCGCCGTGAATCTCCTTGCCAGTGAAACTGCTGGCTGCGCAATGCGCACACCTCACCTCTCAACTGATTTGTCACATCGGGAGGAAGCGACCCCCGGTCTATGAGGTTCTCTACCCGATTAAGGTTTTTGGCCACCTCTTCAGAATTCGAGCGATTGCGCATAATCCAGGTTTCCAGGAGTAACAAATCCGGACGCTCATCGATAATCTCCCTGGGTACCATTTGCAACCAATGCTCGAGCTGCTGCCAACCCTCCTGGTTCATTGCCTTATGCCGGTTCTCTTCGATTAGCTGAATAACAGCTTCCATATTGCCCGCGTCCTGGGCGTGCATAATTGCTTCATCGATATATCCATTCAATGCATACCATTTACTGGCCCGGTTATGAAGCTCCGCGATCTCATCAGGGCGATATCTCTGTCTTAAAAGGTATTTGAGAATATCTTGAAATTGATGATGGTAGCGAAAACCTTTTCCCGGGTCATCCATTTCTCTGGTGAATAGGTTCGCATCCACTAACCACTCGAGATAAGATTGGCCATTTTCAAATGGGTCACTTAGCCCGGTCACAGCCTCACACAGGGAGCTGTTCGGATTTTCCAGAATTGATGTTTTCAACAAAAATATCTCAAGGTTTGCTGGTAGATGCGATAGCACCTCGCTTGCCAGATATTCGATGATGTAACGGTTGCCCTTTTCCAAACTTGCTATATTCTGTTCGATATCATGGCTGTGAATCATGGATAAGGCCACCAGACGAAGTCCGGCGGCCCAGCCCTCGGTCTTCTCATCCAGAATGGCAATCGACCTCTCATTAAGGTGAGCCCCGACCGCTTTTTGTATGAATGAGTCGATCTCAGGCCTGGTAAAGCGCAGGCTTTGCCCGCGAATCTCCACCATCTGATGGCCCACGCGCAGGCTATTAATTGGCAAAGGCGGGTCATGCCTGGAAGTCAACAGCAGGTGCATAGCCTGAGGGGGATGCCTGAGCAGTTCCGTGAGCAAGCCATGGATGGCTTGTTCCTGGATTGCGGAATAGTTATCCAGAACGACAACGAAATCTTGTGTAATCTGGTCAAGATCGTTAATCAGGCCCGAGGATATATCTAAGGGATGCAGATGTTTCGCCTCAGCAATATTTAACCCGGTTTGATTCCCTGCGTTAGGGAACATCGTCCTTATCGCAGCTAAGAAATATGCCAGGAACGCATCAAGCTGTATGTCATTCCAATCCAGAGATATCCAGCTCTTGGGGCATTCTAGCCCTTCTACCCAGGCACTCGCTGTGGTAGTCTTTCCATAACCAGCTGGCGCCGAGATCAGGGTTATTGGTTTGGTGAGGCCTTGGTTAAGAGTTCCAAACAACCAGGGACGGGAAATGAAATCTTCCGGAACCGGAGGCCGGTGAAGTTTCGTGCTTAGCAGATTGGGAAGTTGAGCCATGGATATCCGTTTAATTCAAAGCCCTTCGGATGGAATTCATTCATTACCGAGGTTGTTCAGAGGATTTCAAGGCCTGGCGTAATTGATCAGCCACTTCCTCATCTAAATTCGTGTGGTAGACAGTGCCTTTATAAGGATCCATCACCCTGATGGCAACATCTGCGGCTCCTCTTTCTCCGGTTATGAATAGGGCGGATGTGCCGGGTTTCAAGTTCTCAACAACCTCATTAACAAAATTCTTATCGATACCCAGCTGGACCGATTTCCCTATGAGTGCTCCCCCTGCAGCGCCTATGGCGATCCCGGCGATTGGGAAAAATACCCCGGCCAGTATCAGGCCCAACAATCCACCCGCCACAGCACCCTTCTTGGCCCCCGATGGGGTCGTGTTATGCACATACACTTTCCCATCGGGGTCCTTCTTGATGATGGCAAAATCGTCGATTTCGATCTGCCCTTCTCTCTCGATACCTTTCAGATCGTCGAGGGCGTTCTGAGCGTCTTCTAACCCTTCAAAGACGATCACGATTAATCTGGTAGTCATATCAATCCCTCTCTCTGACTTTATTGGCTATTTTTGACAGCTCAAACCTCGGCCGTTTCTTCGATCTGCAATCTATTTACCTGCGTGTGACATCTCGTCAATACAAACAGCAATGGCGAGGATAAGGACATCGTTTTGGCCGGGCTGAATCTCCACTCCATAGGTGTCCCGTAACCTGAACCATTTTTTAGAGACCTCTGCCACCTTGTCTCGTCCAGCGGAAATGGTGTACTCATGGTCCAGAATATTCCCCTGGACATCCAGGTCTGGACCGCTTCCCAATTTGGCTGACCAGCGCTCACGCAATGGGGTAATCAATGCTTTTTTAACCATGGCCAGCTTCTCTCCGCTGGGTCCTTCGATTTCCATACTATCTTTGATCCGCAGCATACGCTCCTGGATCTTGCACAATTCTCTTCCATGGGCATCTTCGAAGACCAAAGTCTGGCGGACCCGTAAGGCTTTGCCATTGACCTTATATACCTTCTGGCCACGGTCATTCTCGATCCAGAAATCATCGCCGATGGCAACCATTTTTTGACGCATCTGATAGTGGACGGTTCCGGTGCTCGGACCCGTAGGTCCACGATCCTGTTGGCGTTCCTCACGCCTTTCCTCTCGTCGTCCGCGCATCATATTCCTCCTTTACAAAACGCGCAATAGTAAGGGTTCGTAATGGATGGATAGAATGGTCAAATTACAGGATAGATGAGATCGTTCGAGAGGGCGACTGATATAGTATTGGTTTTTCCCCTGGATAGTGTGCAGGTTTTCCCCCTGGACATCTATCCAGGTGAAAATATAAAAGGGTGCACGAGGCATCCACGAGGTAGCACCGCAATAAAGCGTGGATGTTCTTGTGTTGTGCGGATTGTGAGCGGCTTCGCCGCTCACAATCCGCACAACACAAACTCCTCAACGGTTAATGCGGTGCTACCCATCCACGAAGAACGGCGATTTTATGAAATATTCTCCATGGGGAGGATTGGGTAATCGTGCTGTCCCCGCGCCTTCAAGCCAATATCCCGGGCGATGGGCATACGCTGGATGCCCATTTGACCGTGCAGGACAGGAGGCCCGACCCAGAACAAATCTGTAGGTAACCGTACCAAGTTACCTATCATAGGCCTTCATACGATTGGGTGGTTGTTACCGAATGGGAAAAGTGATATATTATTTAGATCATTTGTAGATTTATTTTTGGTATTGTTCGTAACAAATAAAAATACTGGTAAGTTGGGTCGTATTATTGGTTGGGATCGCTAAACACCACAAAATTCCGTGGGTTGCCGACGGCAGGCTTTACCTATCCGAATCTGACACTGAAACAATCCAAGTTGGTTCACCTGCATGGTTTGCCTGGTTAGAAGAGGCCACCTCATTCGCCTATGCTGATGCAGATGGTAGGTTCACCGCGCGTCTAGAAAAAACGCGCCGTGGGGGTAAGTATTGGAAAGCGTACCGCCGCCAAAATGGCAGGCTCGGCAGTCAATATCTTGGACAAACCAAATCCCTCGACCTGGATCTCCTGCATAAAACAGCCAGACAATTTGCATCGGCGCCGCCTGCCGCCAGCAAGGTTCGATTGGACCGGACAAAAGGGCAGGTTTACCGGCAAAAGCATCTGCACCCATTTACCAAGTTTTTTATCCCCCCCCTTCCGACCAACGTCATTCACAGGCCTCGGCTGTTCGAGCCATTTCGCGATTTCTCGAAATCGGTCATTTGGATAACAGCCCCTGCTTATTATGGTAAGACCTCCCTGGTGGTTGATTGGATCCTTACCGATCAACCATGGGCCGCCTGGGTGTCCATGGACGATGGTGATAACGACCCGATCCTTTTCTGGTCGGCGATTGCTAAAAGCCTGGATAGCATCCAGGCTGGGCTCGGCCTGCGTACCTCGTTCCTGCTGCAATCAGATCCATCTCCACCCGAGATCGACATTATCTCCTCCCTGACCAACGATTTGGAAGAGGCGCTGGGAAAACTATCAACACAACGGCCTGTGGTACTCGTTGTTGATGGCTTTCAAAACATCCAAAACCCAAAGATCCACAGCGCCTTGTCGGCTTTCATCAAGGGGTTGCCTGCCCAAGTCCGTATGGTTCTTCTGAGCCGCAGTACCTCTCCCTTACAGCTTGGGTACCTGCGCATACAAGACCGTTTGGGGGAAATTGGAATGAACGATCTGGCGTTCCAGCTTTCGGAGGTGGAGAGCTTCCTCAAGGATAATTTCGATCCAGAACTGCCGGATGGGGTTGCGGAACAACTCACCCAGCTGATGGAAGGCTGGATCGGAGCCATCCAGCTTGCTATACTCTCCGTTCAATCAGGCCGTTCGTACCAGGATATGATGGCGTCCATAAAAGGAGGCCGATCTGATTTATTTAATTCCTTGTTTGATGAGGTTTTCCCTCGCCAGCCTGAACCGGTAAAGCAATACTTATTGATCACTTCGGTCCTCGACCGTTTATGTGCGGAGCTGTGCGACCAATTGATTGAGCAGGGACAGCGCAGAAAGTATGATTCTCTGAGTTCAGTCGAGCAAAGACACGCCCCTGAAAGTCAAACGCTCATGAACTATCTGGCGGACCGCAACCTGTTCCTGATCCCCCTGGACAGTGAAGGTGTCTGGTTCCGGTACCATACGGTATTTGCGCAGCATCTACGCCACCGTCTTCAAACGAAATCTCCGAAGTTAAAATCCCGGCTCAATAAAATTGCGGCCAAATGGCTGGCAGAGCGAGGTTTCTTCCAGGATGCTATCAACCAGGCGTTAGCCAGTCAGGATTTTCAATATGCAGCAGATCTGATCGAAAAGGGCGGCAGAGATGCTTTGCATCAGGGAAAGTACCATACCCTGAGAACCTGGTTACAGGCCCTCCCCCAAGATTTGATCAGGACCAATCCCGCTCTATGCCTGTTCGCTGCGATCATTAATATTCTTTACGGTCAGCTAAATCAGGCTCAGGTGGATTTGAACGACCTCGGCCATGCTCTGCGAACGAAGGAGAAAGGCCCGCTTCAATGGGAGAGTCTCCATGTGATCATGGATATCCTCCAGGCTTACCTCCTCGCGGCGTTAAGCAGCGATATTCCATCGGCTCTGAAGCTGCTCGGGGAAATCCATCGAAATATTCCCAGGGATCAATACCAATTGCTTAGCGTGTCAAAAATAGCTACGATGGAAATTTATCAACGGGGCGACCGTCCCTTGAGAGCCGAGAGGGCTGCTTTAGAGGTGGCCGCCCTAAACCAAAAAGCGGGGGATTACCGGTTTTACTTTTATGGGATTGCCGAGGGTGCAAAAGCGCAGGTCACGATGGGAAAGCTGCGTTCAGCTCAGCTTACCCTGGAACAAGACCTTCACCAGGTGCGTTCTTCAGGGGCGGATTGCTTCTATGACGAAGCTACCAGCGTGGTGGTTACCCGCCTGGCTTATGAGGTCAACGATCTGGAGAAAGCCTGGGAAGTGAATGCTCGCAGATTGGCGTCGGGTTGGGAGACAGGTACGCCCATGCAAACAGGCCAGGCTCTCTTTGCACTCTGCGAGCTGCATCTTGCGCGTGGAGATTGCAATCAAGCTCACCAGGCCCTGGATCGGGTGGATGCCATCTTTGACAGCCTGTTCCACCCCCTGAGCGTATCGTTGGCTGCCTGGCGTGCCCATGTCTGGTTGAAGCAGGTCATTCTAGGGGACAATCCGGATTATGCGCTAGCAGCAGCGGTTAATTGGGCAGATACCATTTCCAAACAGAATCGGCCCGGTGAAAAATACGTGCTTCATGAAACGATTTGGCCGACCCATATCACCCTAAGCCGCGTTCGCCTGGCTGAAGACAACATCGATGAAGCCCTGGCGTCGATTGAAACACTGCGCAAGCATCTTGAAAATGCCCATGCCAAAGGGATGCTGATCCAGGTGCTTGCCTTACACTCTCTAATCCAAGAAGCCGCGGGGATGCATCCCGAGGCCTTGCGTACGCTCCTCCAGGCGCTTACCTGGGGAGAACCCGAAGGATTTGTGCGCTCCATCATCGATGCCGGACCTCCAATTTACAAACTGCTGGCAGCCGTTCGATCGGAATTGAAACTACCGCTTCGATTGAACCGCTATATCTCCAAACTGCTCGAAATTTACCGGAACTCGGGATTGCCTCAAAGAAGCTACACAAAGCACCAACCCGCAATACACTTGACCACTACAGAAATGAAAATACTCCAGAAGCTGACAGAAGGTTATTCGACCGCAGATATCGCAAAAGAATTGACCGTCTCCGATAATACGATCAAAACGCATATTAGCCACATTTTGAGCAAGCTTCATGTGACGCGCCGGGCTCAGGCGGTCCACAAAGCTCTGGAATTAACTCTCCTGGATTGATCCTCCATAAATAAATCCATCCGGGCTGAACGCAGCCCTGGAGCGTACAGCCGCTAATTTCCCCAATCGGTAACGTATCAGTAACTTTGGGGGTTGAATCGCGCAGAATTTCACCTATTCAGACAATATCCAAGAGGGCGTGAAGTAGGTAACATAAGATAATTACCGTAATTAGATATTTTTAGTAATTTATTCGATTTCTTCCTTTCGAAGCCGCAGAACCGTGATGTATTGATCGGAATCCGTGACAAAGGGTTGGATCAGGAGGAATTCCATGAGGGTGTTTATTAATTGGCTCATTCTTTTGACCGGCCTGGCAGCCACAGTATTGGCGGTGGGTTTCTTCATAACGGTACGCCAAATGTGGATCTATTCCCGCCCCTTGGAAAGAAAAACCGGGATTTCTTCCGCCTGACCGTTACCCCTTCAGAACCGCCCATCTCTGAAGGAGGACGATCCGTGTTCCGATAGATAACCGGAGGTACAAAATGGCTGAGACCAAGAAGGAACAATTTGTGTGGGCGGTTTTCGAGAACTTCGATCTGGCCGATGATGCTGCGAAGCAGCTGGAGAAATGGGATAAGGCTCTTGCAGATATCCAGTTGGGTTCCATGGGGGTCATCCATATGACGGATCATGGCAAGGTCAAGGTCCACAACTATGGGCCAAGAAATACTCGCAAGGGCGCCAAGGTGGGGATGGTTTTGGGTATTTTGGCGGCTCTTCTGCCGGCGGTGACCCTGGTCAGCGGTCTGGTGACGGGAGGAATCCTGGGAGGGGCCGCAGGCAGTTTATCGAGGAAAGGCCTTGGACTAACCGACGAGGACATGATTCGGGTTAAAAAAGAGCTTGAGAGCGGCAAGGCAATTTTGATTGTGGCCTGCGAGGTTTCTGAGATGGAATCCACGGAGGCCGAACTGGAGAGGCTGGGAGGGACGATCGAGGAATACACCCTATCCAGCCAGGATCTGGAGGAATCTGCACGGGAGCTGTCCGTTCCTGTAACCGGTGAACCATCTGAGACGCGCAAAGGGCAGTCATCGTAGTCTGTTATATATCCAGAATCCCATGTCCTATTATAGAGAAGGAGCAGGTATAAGAAACGAAATCGCTTCCATTTTGTGTGATGACCTATAACGTCGGCAACGGGTTAGCGAAGCCAAAGCACCTGATACCGTACCTGCGATCTTCTGGCGCTGATCTGATCGGGCTTCAAGAGTTATCCAACCTTCAGGCAGAAGCCATCCGTCAGGAACTGTCCACGCTCTATCCCCATCAGGCTGTCTTTCCTGGAGGTTTTGAGGGACAGGGGATCATCAGCCGGTTTCCATTTCGCTCAGTCGAACAGCTGCACCTCTATCCTTCACGGCCTGACCTGAACTGTGTCGTAGGGTTGGACGATGTATCCCTTGGAGTAATCGTCGCTCATCCCCCTCCCCCACGGCTCCATATCCGGGGAATCCAGTTCGATAACCAAACCAAATCGCAGATTTCGGCTCTCGTCAAAGCCGCTGTCGACCACCCGCCCGCTGTGCTTATGGGTGATCTAAACTTTTGTGAGTGGGCAAAACCTTACGCAGAATTCATGGCTGCAGGACTGATCGATTCTTATCGGAGTGCTGGCGGCAGCGTTGGTTATACCCTACCGGTTCGTTTGGGACTCTGGAAAAGGCTCAAATGGCTAAACCGGTTATTAAGATGGATGCCATTATGGCCAATTATCCGGGTTGATTATATCTGGCACACCGATTCTTTGACGGCTGTGGCTGCATGGGTAGGAGGTGATACTGGATCTGATCATCTACCTGTACTGGCGCGTTTGGTAATCGATCAGGCTAGAGAGGGTTAAGCTATGGTCCGAATAAGGATGGGTTCGATGAGCTTGTTGCCAGGTCTGATGGTCCTCCTATATGTCTCGATCGCCTCTATCCCTTTGATTGATTGGGCGTCGGATATCGCCACCATTGCCCTGGGGTTGGGAGCTACCTGGCTTGCGTATCGCAGCTTATCGCCAACCTCTGCCGCGGATAGCCACTATCTCGAACAGGTTGTCGAATCGCTGCGTCCGAGCGAAACGAGTGGCCGAGCATCGTTGACCACTCTTCCAGGCACGCCCATTTCGAAAGACCCAGATGGAATATTTGTGGATGAAAATCGGAATGGGGCAAAACAGCATGGAGACGCGAACGTACTTCAGCATATCGCAGATCTGGATATCCTCAATCGGGTGGTCGATCTGACTACCGGTATCCAGGATTTAACTGCGGTTTTGCAGTCCGTAAGCGAGGTGATTACCGAGCGGTTTGAAGCCATGTGCACATATATCCTCATACCTGGAGAGGGGAAGGATAGTGCAACCGTTTTGCATGGTTTTGATCGCTGGCAAGGGCCGATCCAACCAATCCCTGTGAAGTACCCATACGGGAAAAAGGCTGCCCTGGCTCATGAGAAATCCCTCCACGGAAAACCTATGGCTGTCACACCTCTGGCATCGCCCATGATCCCGGCCTATGTCCAAAAACACATGCTGGGGGCAAATATCCAAAATGCATGGATGCTTCCCTTGTGGATACGCGGTGAAATGAAGGGTATCGCATTTATCTGCCGAAGGTCGGCCAATGCTCCGTTAAATGCGGAAGATGCGAAGTTCGCAGAGGCAATTGCGACTCAGACTGCTGCGGCGATCGAAAATGCCTGCACGGTAGAAAAAGCCAAAGAAAAGGCCATTTACGAGGAGCGCGAACGAATGGCGCGCGAGATGCATGATACCGTCGCACAGACGATATACTCAGCCAACCTGATCACGGAGGTGCTCCCTTACATCTGGGACCGTAACCCAGAAGAAGGGAAACGAGATTTAAAGAAACTGCAGCATCTGACCCGCGGCGCATTGGCCGAGATGCGCACAATTATTTTCGAATTACGCCCCTCGGCTTTAGAGACGGCAAGCCTGGAAACATTGCTGCGCCAACTTGGGTTTGCTCTCTCTGGCCGCGCCCGTATCCAGGTTCAAATGTCGATAGAAGGGGAATATCCCCTTCCTGTACATGTAAAAACTACCATTTACCGTATTGCCCAAGAAATATTCAACAACATTGCTAAGCACTCAGAAGCAACCGAAGGGCAAATTGTTCTAAAAATGAAGCCGGATGGTTTGATGCTGGATATTACCGACAATGGCAAGGGTTTCAAGCCATCTCGGACATCCTCGAAGGGTTTGGGTTTGCGGATCATGCAAGAACGAGCTGCGATGATCGGCGCACGAATTGAAATTAAAAGCGAGCATGCTCAAGGGACAAATATAAAGGTGATCTGGGGCAAAGATCCGGTGGAGGTCAAGCAAAGAGATGGATGATGTGATCCGAGTGATGATCGTGGATGACCACCAGATGGTGCGCGATGGCCTACGCGTATTCCTGTCGGTCTATGACGATATTAATATTGTTGCGGAAGCCGGCAACGGGAAACAGGCCATTGATCTCTGTGTCCATGTGCAGCCTGATGTGATTCTCATGGATATCCTCCTGCCCGAAATGGATGGGCCTACCGCTACCCGGCGTATTCGAGAAGATTTCCCTCACATTCAAATTATCGCTCTTTCCAACTTTGTAGATGAGGATCTGGTGCAAAAGGCGATCCGGGCAGGTGCAATTGGGTATTTGCTCAAAGACGTGCATGCAGACCAATTGGTTTTCGCTATTCGTGATGCCCACAAGGGAAGGTCGACAATCAGTTCGATAGCGGCTCATGCCCTGATCCAGGCCTCGTTACACCCTATCCCGCTTACGGGCAGCCTGACGGATAAAGAGGATGAGGTCCTTAGCCTGCTGGTCGAGGGCAAAACGAACAAAGAGATAGCTGAGCAGTTTTCCCTTAGCCCTGGAACGGTGCGTTTTCATGTCAGCAATATTCTCTCGAAAATGGGTGTAAGCAACCGTACCGAAGCGGTCAGCTTAGCATTGCAGCATGGGCTGACAAAGCGACTGTGATGTTGTTGGCCGTTTGAGATCCTTAATTCCCGATTGGGAAAGAGGATGCCAATGGTTGGGGGTAAGTTCGCCAAGCTGGACAGTTGTCCAGGTGAAAAACCCGCAGCTTATCCAGGGGGAAATCCTATCACATGGTCGTTGCATCCTGCCCCGCCGCCCATTATCCTCGATGTGACTACCTATACTCCCGGTTCGGTATGCTATTAGGGTCGGATTTTTACATAAGGAGAAACTATGGCAACTATGACTGTTCTCAAGTTCAATACCCCTGAAGGGGCCGGTCAAATGCTTCATCGCATCCAGAACCTGCAGAAGATGGAGTTGATCAAAGTGCAGGATGCGGCTATCGTTAGCTGGCCTGTCGGCAAGAAAGGCCCCAAGACAAAACAACTGACCAGCATGGCCGGGGTGGGGGCGCTGGGAGGCGCTTTTTGGGGGCTGCTGTTTGGGCTGCTCTTCTTTGTACCCTTCTTTGGGATGGCGGTGGGGGCAGCCATGGGGGCACTGGCGGGCAAGATGTCGGATTACGGGATCAGCGATGACTTTATCCAGCAGGTGCGAAGCAAAGTGACCGAAGGGACTTCCGCGCTGTTCCTTATGACCAGCGATGCGGTCCAGGACAAGGTGGCTGAAGCGCTGAAGGGGGTACCGTTTGAGTTGATTGCTTCCAATCTAAGCAAGGAGCAGGAAGACCAGCTGCGGGCGACCTTTGAGGCGGAAGAAATCGCGGAGACCAGCGAGGGCTGACCATGAAATCCTGGGAGCATTGTACTAGCAATGTGAATTATCAATAATTGGGATGCACGCTGATATTGGTTGATGTGTCAGCGTGCATCCAGATTTGGAAGGAGGAGCGATGTCTGTAGATCAAAACATGATCGCGCAAGCTCCTGCTGGCGGAAATGCAGTTTTGAGGAGATAACCCGATGCCTATTAATCTCAAGGGACGAAATTTTCTAAAGGAACTTGACTTCACCCCGGATGAGTTTAGGTTTTTATTGTCGCTGGCGCAAAAACTCAAAAATGCAAAGTACGGGGGCTACGAACAGCAGCACATGAAAGGGAAAAATATCGCTTTGATTTTTGAGAAAGCTTCAACCCGCACCCGCTGCGCATTCGAAATCGGTGCCTTTGATCAAGGCGCGCATGTTACTTATCTGGGGCCAGAAGGAACCCAGATAGGGAAAAAAGAGAGCATGAAGGATACGGCGCGGGTGCTGGGCCGCATGTACGATGCGATCGAGTATCGCGGCACAAAACAGGCGATCGTCGAAGAGTTGGGGAAATATGCCGGGGTGCCGGTATATAACGGACTTACCGATGAATTTCACCCGACACAGATGCTGGCTGATGTACTGACCATGATGGAAAACACAGAGAAACCACTCAACCAGATCACGTACGCCTTCATGGGTGACTGCCGGTTTAACATGGCCCGTTCGTATCTGGTTACCGGGTCTCTTCTTGGGATGGGCGTACGCCTGGTTGGACCCAAGCACTTATGGCCAGACGAGGAGCTAATCAATTCTGCTCGTGAACTGGCCGAACGAACCTGTGCGGATATTAAACTCACCGAAGATCCGGCCGAAGGCGTTCGAGATGCGGATTTCCTCATGACCGATGTGTGGGTGTCGATGGGCGAACCGGATTCGGTTTGGGCAGAACGCATCCAACTCCTTAAACCGTATCAGGTAAACGCCAAAGCGGTGGAATTAACCAATAACCCGAATGTCAAATTCTTGCACTGCTTACCGGCATTTCACAACCGCGAGACGACCATCGGGGAGGATGTCTACCGGCGTTTTGGTGAGGACGGCCTTGAAGTGACCGATGATGTCTTTGAGTCACCTGCCTCTTTGGTCTTCGAGGAGGCTGAGAATAGGATGCACACAATCAAAGCCATCATGGTTGCTACGCTAGGGGATTGAGCAGCATGGGACAAGCAAGCCCACCATCTCAGCTCACTCGCTGTTGGAGCACAGGATGCTGGGCGGCTGCCCGGATCAATGGAGGACAATTATGCTCATCGTTGTAGCGTTGGGTGGTAATGCTTTACTCCAACGAGGTCAGCCCATGACGGCTGAAATGCAGCGCAAGAACATCCGCATCGCTGCGCAGGCGCTCGCGCCGGTCGCAAGACAACACAAGCTGGTCCTTTCGCATGGCAACGGTCCCCAAGTAGGATTGCTGGCCCTCCAGCAGGCAGCCTATCAGCAGGTTGAGCCATACCCATTTGACGTGCTGGGCGCACAAACCGAAGGGATGATCGGCTACATGATTGAGCAAGAACTGGGTAATCTGCTGCCGTTCGATGTCCCATTCGCCACAATCCTGTCGATGATTGAAGTGGATGGGCAAGATCCTGCTTTTGCAAATCCGACCAAGTTCATTGGGCCCCTTTATGAGGAAGCCGATTCCAGGCGGATGCACGAGGAGAAAGGTTGGACATTCAAAAAGGACGGCGACAAGTGGCGGCGGGTGGTACCGTCGCCAATACCAAAGCGTATCTTTGAGATACGCCCAATCCAGTGGCTCCTTGAGAAAGGCACGATTGTGATCTGTGCGGGTGGTGGCGGTATCCCAACCATGTATGAATCCGGCAAAGAACGCAGGCTGATGGGGGTGGAAGCCGTGATTGACAAAGACCTTGCCAGTGCCCTGCTTGCGAAACAGCTCAACGCCGATCTATTGGTGATTGCCACCGATACAGATGCGGTCTACATCAACTACAAAAAATCCGATCAGAAAAAGCTGGGGTATACAACACCTCAAGAGCTGCAGCAGTATATGGATCAATTCCCAGCCGGTTCTATGGGGCCGAAAGTGCAAGCGGCCATAAGCTTTGCCGAGGAGACGGGTAAGCGTGCTGCAATCGGTACCCTGGGCGATATCGAGAAGATCGTCGCCGGGGAAACCGGGACGATCGTCGAACCAGACCGTTCGGTATCCAAGGCAAAGATCGAATAGGGGTTTTGGATCGCCGGATACCTATGCAGCTGTCGGTGTTTGTTTGTCGAAGGAGAAAAGATAATGGCGAATTTTGGCGTGCATTCGGAGGTGGGCAAGCTGCGCAAAGTGCTTGTCCACCGTCCTGAACTGAGCTTGAAGCGGTTGACACCTACGAACCATGATGAGCTGTTGTTCGATGACGTGCTGTGGGTAGAGCGTGCTCAGTGGGAGCACGACCAGTTTGTCGCTCGTTTGCGGGAGCGGGGCGTGGAGGTGTTCTATCTCCTTGACCTGCTTGGCGAGGCATTGGCGGCAAGCGATGAGGGGCGGCAAAAAATTATTAACCTGGTAGCGTCTGAATACACGGTTGGATGGTCCGTGTGCGACGAAGTACGTGAAATATTGTGGGGCCTGGCCCCGGCTGTTTTGGCCAAGCATTTGATCGGCGGAATGACGATCAGTGAATTGGGTTTGGATTTAGGAAAACTAAAGGAGGTTTCCCTTCCCGCAGCCGCCCTGTCAAACGAGTACGATCCGAACTTCTTTGTGCTGCCTCCCTTGCCGAACTCCTTGTTCACGCGTGACTCTTCTTGCTGGATCTACAACGGTGTATCTGTCAACCCGATGTACTGGCCTGCCAGGCGCCGGGAAGCTCTCAATCTACTGCTGATCTACCGGTATCACCCGATGTTCCAGGACACACCTTTCGAATACTGGTATCCGGAACGGGGATCCGATGGGACCTTCAACGCGCAAGACTTCGGTCGCGCCTCGTTGGAAGGGGGCGATGTGATGCCCATCGGGAACAACACAGTCCTGATCGGGATGAGCGAACGTACCCAGGCACGTATGATCGAGCAGATAGCCAAGAATTTATTTGCCCACGGTGCGGCCGAGCGAGTCATTGCGGCTGTCATGACCAAAGACCGGGCTCACATGCACCTGGATACGGTTTTCACCTTCCTGGATCGCGATAAAGTCACCGTGTTTCCCAATGTGGTCCATAAGATCGGCGCCATCAGCCTGAGACCGGGAAAGAAAGAAGGTGATTTTCACGTGACCGTTGAAAAGGACTTCTTGTCTGCTGTGGCGGATGCCATGAAGGTAAAACAGATGACGGTGGTCGAAACCGGCGGAGATCAATTCCAGGCGGAGCGTGAGCAGTGGGATGACGCCAATAACACCGTGGCTCTAGCACCAGGCGTAGTGGTTTCCTACGAGCGCAATACGTTCACCATCAGCAAAATGCGCCAGGCAGGCGTGGAGGTAGTCCCGATCGCGGGCTTTGAATTGGGTAAGGGGCGCGGCGGCGGTCACTGCATGACCTGCCCACTGCAGAGAGATCCAATTTGATGCCGCGTGCCGAAGGCTGTGCTTCGTTCCCCGGCTAGCCGTTGGACAGCCGCCGGACGGTAAATGGAGGTTGTGATATGGGCAAGAAGAACGACGATCAGAAAAAACACCAAAAAAAGCGTAAGGCCGATGAGAAGGGGAGTATCCCCGTAACGGCTGTCGCCGCGATGCCTGTAAAGGAGCACGAGACCAAACCAAAGATGGGCCGGAAGGAGTTCGAAGAAGAGATGGAGAAGCTCCAGGTGGAGCTGGTCAAAATGCAGGAGTGGGTTAAGACCAGCGGAGCCAAAATCTGTGTGCTCTTCGAGGGACGCGACGCGGCTGGGAAGGGCGGCACCATTAAGCGCATCACAGAGCGTACCAGCCCGCGGGTCTTCCGCGTTATTGCGTTGGCGTCCCCTACCGAAAGAGAAAAATCACAGATGTACATCCAGCGGTATATATCTTACTTACCCGCTGCCGGAGAAGTCGTTCTTTTTGATCGCAGTTGGTACAACCGGGCCGGGGTCGAGCGGGTGATGGGTTTCGCGACCAATGCGCAGGTAAAAAATTTCTTGCGCGTTGTCCCAGCTGTGGAAAAAGCGATCCGGGACTCGGGCGTTATTCTGATCAAGTACTGGCTGGAGGTCAGTCAGGAAAACCAGACCCTGCGTTTTCAAGAACGGATCAACGACTACCGGAAGATTTGGAAGCTTAGCCCCATGGATTTGGAGAGTCACCGCCGTTGGTACGATTACTCCCGGGCACGTGATGAAATGTTTGCGGCGACCGATACCCCCGACTGCCCATGGTATGTGGTAGACACAAACGACCAGCGGCGAGGCCGGCTGAACTGTATCGCTCACCTGTTGAGCGTGGTCCCTTATGAGGAAGTCGAGCGTGAACACGTCGAACTACCCGAACGCCAACCCAGAAACGGTTACGTGGACCCAGACTACCCGTTTCGCTATGTCCCAGAGATGTATTAAACCAAACCGGAAAAAATGGAGGTAACAAAAATGAGGAAAATCAAAACCACCCTGTATGATGTGTTGAACAAACTATATGCAATTGCCTTTGGCTCTATACGCCCTGGTCGTTTGATTCTCGCGACCAGGGTTGTGGTTGTTCGGACCCGTCCGACCCGAGGCAAGCCGGTTCACCTCCGGCGATTTTAATGGGTCGTGAAAGCAGGGCATAAGGGCATACGCCGTTATGCCCTGCCATATTTTCACCAAAATCGCCCGAATAAACCGGTGATATGAACGGCAGAAACAATATCTATCTAATACAGGATCTTTTCAGGCTGAGCGATGAATTTTGATCTGTTGGCTTTTTTTCTCATCGCCGTCCTTGGCTTAGGGATCTGTTTTCTCGGTTACCGTGCATTCCTGGTTTTCCTCCCCCTCTGGGGATTGTTATCGGGGTTATGGCTGGGGATCGAGTTCGGTTCGGTATTTTTTGGTGATCGTTCGATAGCAACGATTGCCAGCTGGGCTCTCGGAATTATTTTTGGTGTCATTCTCGCGATCCTGGCATACTGGCTCTTTAAAATTGGCTTCACTTTGGTAGCGGCTATTGCATCTGGTGCGGTTGCCTCGGTCGTACTGACCGCGCTTGGAATCCAGCCGGGCTTGCTGTACCTGGCGCTGTTGGTTGGGGCCATGGTCGGGATCGGATTATTAATCCGTTCGTATCATGGCGAAAAGTACGCCATCATCGTCCTCACCGCCTTAGCAGGGGCGGATTTAATCGTCTTTGCTTTCCTTCTGCTGACTGGTGCGGTTGATGTGTCTGACCTCATGGATGGGAATCTACTCTCACCCATTATTCGCCAGTCCTGGATTTCATTGGCTGCCTTTTTGATCCTTGCAGGATCAGGGGTTGTAGTTCAAACCAGGATCAATCGCAATTATGAATATACCCCACGGATCGTGAATACGGTATTGGGTAAATGATGTTTATAAGATGTTTATAAAAGCTGTTTATAAAATCCGTTCGGGTCTTTCGGGTCTTTTGATTTATTAAGGAAGGAAGAGAGATGAGCAATACAACCGAAGGCAAAGTTCGCGAGCCATCGATGCTGGATGCGCTGATCCCCCTGATCTTCATGGTCGTGTTGCTTTCGTTGTCGATCGTCCTTTTCGGGATCGATGCGGCGGTTGGCCCCCTGCAAGTGTCATTGTTGATGAGCGCCGTCGTTGCAGCAGTGGTGGCCCATAAGAACGGCCATGCCTGGCAAAGGCTGGGCGAGGAGATCGTCAAAGGCATCTCGCTGGCGATGAGCGCCATCCTGATCCTGCTCATGGTCGGGGCATTGATCGGGGTCTGGAACATGTCGGGAACGATCGCCACGATGGTGTATTACGGGGTCATGTACATCGATCCATCCTGGTTTTACCTGGCTGCGGCCATCCTCACCGGGTTGGTCGGGCTTGTCACCGGCAGCTCCTGGACCACCGCGGCTACGCTCGGAGTGGCATTTATCGGCATGGCGACGGCGATCGGCGCCTCGACTGCCATCACAGCCGGAGCAGTCATCTCTGGAGCGTATTTCGGGGATAAGATGACGCCCCTATCCGAAACGACCATCTTAACACCGTCCATTGTGGGCAGCAATGTGTACGATCACATTCGCAGCATGGCGAAGGCTACCGTCCCGGCGTACCTGATCTCGTTGGTGATCTTCTTCTTGATTGGCAGGCAGAATGAGATCAGCGCTCCACCCGTAGATACAGATGTAGCTCTGCAGGCTCTGGCCTCTGCGTACAATATTACCCTATGGAATTTGCTGCCTGTGGTCATCCTGATACTGCTTGCGCTCCGGAAGTATCCTGCATTTCTATCGATCGTGATCGGGACGCTGGCAGGCGCCCTGGCCGCGGTCATCTTCCAGCCCCAGGTTGTAGCAAATTTCGCCGGTGATCCAGGCTTGAGCTACCCCCTGCAGGGGTTAAAAAGTGTCTGGATGAGCATGGCGAATGGTTTCGCACTTTCATCGGGCAATGAGGAGATTGATAAATTATTTACCGGCGGAGGCATGAGCAGCATGTTGACCACCATCTGGTTGATCCTGGGGGCCATGTCCTTCGGCGCCGTCATGGATTTCGCAGGTTTTAATGCCAAGCTAATTTCCCCGATCATCAAGCGGGTGAAATCCGTCGGGGGCTTGATTGCCACCGTCATGTTCACCGCACTCGGACTCAATATCATCGGCGGGGACCAGTATGTCGCCATCGTGCTGCCGGCGCGTACGTTCCTGATCCAATTCCAGCGGCGCGGCCTGCATCCCGAGACTCTGGCGAC
>Ga0105104_10000862_pt1 | contig 23506 bp, 22 predicted proteins | sample PPLLaktember2015_3_FD_87034 | JGI IMG/M metagenome (GOLD analysis project Ga0105104, IMG submission 87034) | Freshwater sediment microbial communities from Prairie Pothole Lake near Jamestown, North Dakota, USA - PPLs Lake P7 Core (6) Depth... | ecosystem: Environmental > Aquatic > Freshwater >...
CGTTTCGATATGCTCGGTATCGGCCCATTGATACCGCACCCCGCAACGCCATTAAGCGAAAGCCCCGTCGGCGATATAGAAATGGTGTTAAAAGCCGTCGCGGTTACCAGGATTGTAACCAAAAACGCTCACCTTCCCGCGACAACCGCCGTGGGAAGCGTCAATGGCGTCGATTATCGAAGCCAGGCGCTTATGGCCGGTGCAAATGTTTTAATGCCCAATTTCACCCCGGCCCCTTATCGGTTATTATATGAAATTTATCCGGGCAAACGCTGCGTTACCGAAACCCCCGGCTTGTGCGGGCCTTGCCTTGAAACAATGGCCCGCAAAATCGGGAGAACGATTGATTTTTCCCGCGGCGATTCATTGAAAAAAAACAGGCAATGTGCGTGAAGTAAAAAACACGAATCGGCATACTATTAAGGAGCGATAAAATGGCAAAAAAGGTCTTGATGATTGATGACGACCCGGAATTCGTAGAGGCGATTACAAACGTCCTCGACGCCAGGGGTTACGACGTGGTCAGCGCCAATGACGGCAAGGCAGGCGTCGCGATGGCAAAAAAGGAAAGGCCCGACATCATACTGCTCGATGTGATGATGACGACCAAGTCCGAGGGTTTCGACGTCGCAAGAGAAATGTCCAAAGACGCCAACCTCAAAGGCACGCCCGTTGTGATGCTCACCGGGATTCGAAAAGAGATGAACCTGCCTTTCGGCTTTGAGCCCGATGCGGACTGGCTTCCAGTCAAGGCCGTACTCGAAAAACCGGTAAAACCGGAGGTCCTGCTCAAGACCGTCGAAGAGCACATTAAAAAATAATTAGAAAAGAATTGCTTATTATTTGATGAGGTAAAAGAATTATGGCTAAAACACCAAAGGGCTTGCGCCTTCATATAGGAATCTTCGGCAGAAGAAATACGGGCAAAAGCTCCATTTTGAACGCCCTGGTTAAACAGAACGTCTCTATCGTCTCCGACGTCGCCGGCACAACAACCGACCCCGTCGAAAAGACGATGGAGCTTAAACCCATAGGCCCCGTCGTATTTATCGACACAGCCGGTATCGATGACGTCGGCTCCCTCGGAAGCAAGCGCGTGAGCAAGACCCGGCAGGTCATTGATAGAACCGAGCTGGCGATTCTCGTTACAGACAACTGGACCGATTACGAAAAGCAGTTGCTCGCGATGTTCGAGGCCAAACACGTTCCCTTTGTTGTCGCCGCCAATAAAAAAGACCTGCGAACCGATAAAACACTCGAACGGATGGCCGCAGACGCCGGAGCAGCGCTTGTCGCCGTAACAAGCGCAAAAACCGGCGACGGTATCGACCGGCTTCGTGAAATGGTCATCACCGCGACCCCCCCGGATTTTCTTGAATCAGCGCCGATTATCGCCGATCTCGTAAATCCCGGCGACATCGTTTTACTTATCACGCCCATTGATATCGAAGCGCCCAAAGGCCGATTGAAAATGTTGCAGGTCCACTGTATGCGAGAAATCCTCGATAAAGGCGCAACCGCGATTGTTACCAAAGAGACGCAATTGCCTCAAATCCTTACATCTCTGGTTAAACCGCCTGCCCTTGTTGTTTGCGACAGCCAGGTCTTCGAAAAAGTCGAGGCCCTCGTCGATGAAACGATACCGCTTACGACGTTTTCAATTTTGATGGCGCGGTTCAAAGGCGACCTCGATGAAATGCGCAAGGGTATCGAAGCAATTAACACGCTTAAGCCGCAGGACAGGATTCTCATCGCCGAGGCCTGCACTCATCACCCGGTAGGCCAAGACATCGGCAGGGTGCAGATTCCCGGGCTGCTCGAAAAGCGCGTCGGCGGCAAATTGCATTTCGACGTACTGGCAGGCAGGGATTTTCCGGATGACATCAGCGGATATAAACTGATCGTTCACTGCGGCGCCTGCGTCTTCAATCGCAAAGAAATGCTCTCAAGAATTGAAAAAGCGATGGCCGCTAATGTCCCCATAACCAATTACGGGCTTGTCATCACCGAATGTCACCACCTGCTTACTCGTGCCCTTGAGCCGCTTTTTTATGGGGCGAAAAATCGCAAACCTGAGCAAACTGAGGCAGTCAGGCAAGGCAAATGCCGGCAAATAGCATAATTTTTTAAAAATTTTTTACAAATATGGAAGGTTTTTATTCCGGCAGCGCCATGATAGCAACTCTTGGCCTGATAAAGAGTTATCAAAATGCCGCTGCTATCAGAGGTCAGCGGCGTAACGTCCTATAATAAAATTTTTCAAAAATATTGGGAAAAAATGGTGTATAGTATTGACGTAGTGGTGAAAAGTGGTAAGATTCCCCACGTGGTTATGGAATTGTGGGAATAAAGGGATGCGTTTGCTAACAGGTGAATACGAACATATAATAGACGACAAGGGAAGGGTGCTTGTTTCCAATAAGCTCCGCACTCAAATTGACGTCGATGAACACGGCGGCAATTTCTACCTCGTCGTCGGCGCAAATGGCATTCTGTGCCTTTATCCGGAAAAATGCTTCGAGCGTATCACCTCCGTTATGGCACAGAAGGACGCGGCCCCCGATGAATCTGTGGCGTTCGAGCGAATGAGTTTCGCTATGGCAGGGAGGGTCGAACTCGATAGCCAGGGACGGCTTTTATTGAATGAGAAACTGCGAAGAAGGGCAGGTTTGAAAAATAACGTTACGTTGGTCGGGGTCCGGGACCATATCGAACTCTGGAACACCCCCGACTGGGAACAGTATCTGGCGGAAAATATGGCACAGTATCAGCAGCGCGTAGCGCAGGCCCGCCAGGAAATTTTGCAAAAGCAGAGTCAGGAGCATTAGAAAGGCGCTTATTCGCCGTTGGCAGTTAGGAGGCCAAATATGGAGTTGTATCAGGACCATTGCGAGGTTGTAAAAGACAGCATGTCGGGTAAAAGAACCATTGATGAACAGACCTTTGCGTCGGTAGCGATTCTCGACGAGCGGCTTGGGCGAGTTAAAAAACTGGGCGGCTGCTTTTCAGGCATCGGTTTTTCGCCGGCCGTCGAGCAGCTCAAAACCAGTCAAAGCAGGTTGCCTGTAGGGTAGTGCAAAGCAAAAATCACGCTTTTAGCGCTATTTTTTAAAAGTGAATGATTCAGCGACGAAACATATTCCGGTTCTTGCTGATTCGTTGGCCGAGCATATAAGATTACCGCAGGATGCGGTAATGGTCGATGCCACGGTGGGCAACGGAGGCCATAGCTTATTGTTCGGCAAAAGATTGGGCCCCGAGGGAGCTATTATTGGCCTGGACGTGGATATTACCGCTGTCCGAAGGGCCCAATCTGTTTTAGAAGTCCTGCCCTGCAGGATAATCCTCGTCAATTCCAATTTCGCCGAACTGGCCGATGTTCTGCGTCAGCAGGGGTTTGAAAAGGTCGATTTTATTCTGGCCGACCTCGGCGTCAGCTCGACCCAGTTGGACGATGAAACGACGGGTTTGAGCTTCCAGCAAAATATGCCGCTGGATATGCGTTTGGATAAAAGATTAACGACCACTGCTGCCGATATAGTTAATAAGGCAGACGAAAAAGATTTAGCTGATTTGATATACCGGTTTGGTGAGGAAAGAGCGTCTCGGCGAATCGCCCGGCTGATTGTCGAGCGGCGGCGTAAAGAGCCGATTATGACGACGGCCCAGCTTGCCTCGATTGTCTCAGCCGTCAGCCGCGGGCAGACGAAAATTCATCCCGCGACCAGGACCTTTCAGGCGCTGAGAATCGCGGTTAACAGCGAGCTGGATAACCTCGAAAAATTGCTCGATTCGACGCCGGACCTTTTGAAAAAAGATGGCCTTATCGCTATCATCAGCTTTCATAGTTTGGAAGACCGCCTCGTGAAAACGAGTTTTAAGAAAAATGATGAGCAGGGTATTTACAGGATTTTAACGAAAAAGCCGATTGTCCCGGATCGCGACGAGGTGTTGCGGAACCGCCGGGCAAGAAGCGCGAAATTACGCATCGCACAGAAAATTTAGCGGAAAAGAAAAGGGAGTTTCATTATGACATCGGACGCAAAGATTGGGCTGTTATTAGGACTTGTCTTCATATTTGTCATCGCGTTCATAATCAACGGATTGCCGGGCCTTCACCAGAAAGACGACAGCAATAAGCTCACCACCAATATGGTCGGCCTCGACAACAATCCCGCCGGCCTCGGCGCCAACGAGCGAAAGGTCATCGAGGAAACCGCGCAACCCTCCGGCGAAAACCCTCAGCCCGTTGGGAACCAGACCGCCGAAAGCGACGCGCGCTACACAATGACGCTTCCCGGCAATCAGCAGCCCGCCGCTAATTATACCCCCGCGGGCCCCGGCACTGAAGCTGCAAATATCCCCCTGCCTGAGGCGCAGCCCGCTGTCGTCGCCGAACCGGTAATTCAAAATCCTCCGGCGACTGCCCCCATAGCCAAACCTCAGCCGGCCGTCAAACCGCAAACCGCTAAACAATCGCCCCAAAACGTTTATGTCGTGCAGGATGGCGATACGCTCGGCTTGATTGCAAAAAAAGTTTACGGCGACCAGCTCGGTAACAAACTTTCCAATATCGAGGCGATATTCGCCGCCAATCGAAAAACGCTTGCCTCGATGGATTCGCTCCAGGTCGGCCAGAAATTGGCTATACCAACACTGACGACTTCGAGCGCTTCGACTCCTTCAACGGTCCTTTCCGGCGACAATTTTAAAAAGGTTGACGGAATTGGAACCAGGAATTTGCCTGCCAGTACAACCCCTGCGCTAAAACCTGCCTCGCAGGTAAAAACAGCTAATGTTTACGTCGTCAAGGAAGGCGACAGCTTGTGGCGTATCGCCTCCTCGCAGTTAGGCGACGGAAACCGTTATAAGGAAATCGTCAAAATCAATAGCTCCGTCCTGGCCAGCGAAGACGATATCGAGGTCGGAATGCAGTTGAAAATGCCGGCTAAATAATGGCCTTGTTATTTATTGTGATTATTTCATAATTTATGCGTCTCGGTTTTCGCCTTTTTTTTGTTGCGATATATTTCACGTCGGTGCTGCTTTTTGCCGCCTGCCTTCGCAACGCCAACGACAGGACATTCTACAAAATATGCGCCGCCCGCGTCGCCCAGAACCGTCTCAAACAGCAGCTTACCGGCAAGCAATTGCGTCTTGAAAACCTGATTAATCCGGCTAACGTCGCGCAACAGATTAATCCGCCAAAATGAAAAATCTTCGCGTTTCAATTTCGTTGTTCGGCCTGCTGACAGTCATCTTCCTGGCCCTTATCGCCAGGTGCGTTTATCTTCAGTATTTCAATAATCCTAAATACGTCGGACTGTGCGACAAGCAGCAGCAAACAATCGCGATGCTAAAACCCCAGCGAGGCGTGATTCTCGACTGCCGGGGAAGAGTGCTTGCCGCAAGCAAAGAGCTTCAGACCGTCTTTGTCGAGCCGCGAATCCTCGATGATCCCAAGCAAACCGCAAGCGAGCTTGCCGAAGTCCTCGATGTTGGCGCCCATATCATTTGCAAAGTAATTACCGACGGCGCTAATCCCGGCTTTGTAAAAATCAAGCAAGGCGTTGATGTCAATCAGGCCTCGGCTGTCCGAAAAGTCCGCGGCGCAGGCGTCGATTACGACTGGCAAAGGCATTACCCCACCGGCCGGCTTGCCTCTCATATTCTCGGTTTCACAAGCGCCGACAACCGCGGCCTCGAGGGTATCGAGCTTGAATACGATAAAGACCTCGCCGGCTCAGCGGGCAAAAGCGTCTTTATCGCAGACGCTTTCCGCAGGCCCATCCGCCTCAAAGAGCATTTCGCTGATGTTACCGACGGCGTCGGCATCATTCTGACCATCGATTCGACCATTCAGCAGTTCGCAAGAGAAGAGCTATACCAGCAGTATCAAAATTACCGCGCCGAATCCGCGATGGCGATTGTCGCAGAACCCAAAACCGGCGCAATCCTGGCTATGGTCTCCCTGCCCGATTTCGACCCCGAACATTTCAACACCGCCGACACCAATACACTTCGCAACCGCGCGATTACCGACCAGTTCGAGCCGGGTTCGCTCATAAAACCCGTCGTTATGGCAATCGCCCTCGACGATAAAGTCGTCAACACTACCGAAAAAATCTTCTGCGAGGACGGCTCTTACTGCGGCAAGGGCTTCGGCTGCATCAGCGAGTATCGAAACGGCTTCGCCAACTTGAACGTCCGCGAGATTCTCGTCAATTCCAGCAATATCGGTATGGCAAAAGTCGGTCAGCGGATGGGTAAAGAAAAACTATATAACGGCCTTAAACTTTTTGGCTTCGGCAAAGAAACCGGAATTGACTTGCCCGGTGAGGCCCCGGGTCTTCTTTGGCCCACTCCCAAATGGACCGGCTACAGCGTTACACGCATTCCCTTCGGCCAGGAAATTACCGTTACCGCGATGCAGCTTGTAAAAAGTTTCTGTATGCTCGCAAACGGAGGCCGGCCCGTCAGACCGCACGTCATCAAAGCCGTCGTCGATAACGAGGGCAACATCGTGAAAATGACCCAGGCCCCGCCTCCCGTCGCTTACTGCGTTGACCCCAAAATCACAAAATGGATTATTACCGAAGCCCTGACTGGCGTCGTCAACGAGGGCACGGGCAAAAAAGCAAAACTCAAAAAATGGCAGGTCTTCGGCAAATCCGGCACCGCCAATATCGCCAAAGAAGGCGAACGCGGCTACGCCGAGCGCCAATACGTCGCCTCATTTATCGCAGGCGCCCCCGCCGAGGACCCCGCCGTCATTGTCCTGGTCTCAGTCCGCAAACCCGATATGTCATTAGGCAAGGGCTACACCGGCGGAACCATCGCCGCCCCCGTCGCGGGCAAAATTATCGAACGAACCCTCACCTACCTCGAAAACAGCCGCCCCTCAACCCTCCCCAAAACCACCCTCGCCTCCAAAAAGAAGTAAGTGGAAAAAAAGGTGTCAGGAACCTTTTTGGCAATCTGGGTAATCTTTTGGAAAAGGGGTCAGCCTGCCCTGCGTAGCCCTTTGGGCGAAGCAGGGAGTCGTTTTTCTCAATCACCTGCCTAAGTATCCGGTTTCGACGCAAAATTGCAGGATATCTCTGGCCAAAGGTGCTGCGTCCGAGGAACCCTGTTGGCCTCCCTCCACAATAACAGAGACCGCGACCGCCTTGCCCAGCCCGTCTCTGGCGAAACCCGCGAACCACGCGTGCTCAGGATTTGTTGTCGAGCCGGTCTTGCCGTAAATTTTTATCCCCCTCGCCGCGAAATACGCCAATCTGCCCGCGAATTCCCTGTTGGCCGTTCCACCGGATTCCTCGACGACCGCCCGCATCCCCTCGCAGACAGCGGCCAAAGTTGCGGTTGAGACGTTAAGATTGATTGACTCCGGCTGTTGTGAACACGGGTCTGCAAGAAGCCGAGGCCGACTGTATTTGCCCCCCCGTGCTATCGTCCGTATCGCGTTTGCCACCTGCAAAGGCGTTACCCTCAAATTCCCCTGTCCTATGCCGAACCATCTTTTTTCGCCCGACTCCAATAGCGGCAGTTGCTCGAAACTGCTAATCGTCTCATCAGGCCGGGTATTCGATATTAATCCCTGTGCCTGCCTGAAATCCCGTGAATCGTTGCTATCGAGCAATGATTTATGTCCATAACCGAACCGGTACAGCCAGCTTTGAAGCGTCAATTCATCGATACGGTTTGCCAGATGCGAAAAATAAATATTGCAGCTTCCCTTTATGGCGTTTCTCGCGGTGTTTGTCCAGACGGTATCGTGTCCGACGTGATTTCTCAGAAATATCAGGCAGTTAGGCCAGCCCTGCGGCGCCCTTTGCGAGGGGCATTCTATCGCCTCGCCTGCGGTAACCTTTCCCGCCTCAAGCCCAGCGATTAAAATCACCGGCTTTATTACCGAGCCGGGCGGATACTGCTCGTTTATCGCCCGGTTGCGCAATGGCTCACACGGGTCATTGACAAACTCGCCATAATTTCGCCTCACTAAATTCAAATCGAAACTCGGCAGCGAAACAATCGCTAATATATCGCCTGAATTGACGTCCAGAACAACCGCCGCGGTAGGGGACTTGCAATTCGTATTAACCATACAATCGGCTATGTGCTGTTCGATTTTCTGCTGAAGCTCTATATCGATTGCCAAACGCACGTCCTGCCCGTACTGTGCCTCGGTCTGGCTTATCAGCTCCTTGTCGATATCATAAACAAGCTCGCCCCTTCTTCCCCGCAGTATCGGCTCACAAACGTATTCCACCCCGTCTTCCCGCCCGCAAAGCTCGTCATTGAGATAGCTCGATAACCTGTCGCCCGCCAGCTTCTCTTTGTCCTGCCTGCTCGGAGGCCCCACCCACCCGATTGTCTGCGCCGCCGCGCTGCCGTAAGGATAAACTCGCTCGCCCTTTGCCGTAACCTCAATCCCGCTTACTTCGAGAAATTCCACCCGCGCCGCGAATACCGCGTCTTCGTTCATCAATTCCACCACCGGCCAGGCCTGTTTGGCCTCGGCTATATCATCGACCTTACCCGTCAGTATCAGGCGCTCCCGCGGGTCGGGAAATTTTTTCTCGAAATCCTCCATCGCCTCGCTGAAAGGAATATTGCTGAGATTGCGATTATATTTTTTCAGTAAATCGGGGCTTGGCCTGTTCCTCGCCCAGGCGAAAAACGTCCGCAGATTCCATATCCGCTCGTTTATCTTTTGCAGCCGCAATACCACTTCTTCCCTGCTCATCCCGAATTGAACGCACTTGGCCGTAAACGCCTCAAGCTCATTTAGCCGCTGCTCGAATTCATCCTCGATTGCCTTCGTATTTGCGTCCGGATTTTTCGATACCGCCGCAAGTGCCATCGCCTGGCGCACCCTTTCGTCGAGATACCGGCTAAGCCCGTAATTTATCGAAAGCCAGAACCTCGGCTCATCAGCCGCTAAAACCTCTCCCTTCCTGTCAAGAATCCTTCCCCGAAGCGTCCGTATCTGCTGATGCGCCCCGCTTTGAATACGCAACTGCTTTACCTGCTCTTTATAAAATGAGTTCGAAAGAAGCTGAATATCCGCCATCCGCAGCACGCATATCCCAAGCAGCGCCGCGACAATTATCACCAGAATTCTGACCCGCTTATTAAACATTTTTCATTTTTTAAATCGTAAATCGACAATATTTAATCCGAAATCCGAAATCCGAAATTTGCAATCTGTCTTCCGTCTTCCGTCCTCTGTCTTCCGTCCTCTGTTCTCCGTCAATCCCTTCCTCTTCGTTTCATTCTTATCTGCATCATCCAGCCGAGAACCAGAAATAAAAACGGCCCTATTACAGCCGAGTAAATCGACGTTCCCGCCAAAACCCCGAAACCGCCCCATCCCCCGGACTTTCCCGCTAAAAGCGCTAATATTCGCGCCAATACCCCCGCTGCCAGCCCCACGACGAATATCGCAAGCGCCTCGTAAGGCATCTTCTTTATGGCGATTACCCGGTGCAGATACGCTAAGCCCGTCCCGAACAGGCCGAAGCTGATTATCCTCGGCCCCATCGGAAATCCCGTCGCCGCGATGTCCGCCGCCAGGCCTATCGCGAATGAGCTGATTATCGCCTCGGTCAGATTGCATCGGACCGCGAAAAACACCATCGCTATCAAAAGCAAATCCGGCGAGACGTTCAGCCGGGTTACCGCGATTTCATCCACCCAGCTCGCCTGCACCAGCGTAACAACCAAAATCAAAACCGCGAATCGCGGCCAACGCATTTTAAATTCACCTCAGAGATATGTTTTGATTAAATCGACAATCGACTATCGGAAATCAAAAATCATTTTGGGGGGTTCATTACTATCACCGCGACGTTGCTCAGCTTGTCGATATCGCACGCCGGCTTTACCGTTATATCCCAAAGCGCCGGGTTCCTGGCGTCTCTTTTGCATTGCTGCACCTTGCCCGCTATCATCGCGATTTCCAGATACCCCGGCTTGTTTTTAACCAGCACATAGTCGCCAACCCTGATTTTATGCTTCATTGGCACCATTTTTATCTTCGCGGTATTGCCCCCGCCTCCCTGCATCAGCATATTCACCCCAAGCTCCGCTATGTTGACCTGCACGTTCGATGACGCGTCGGTAAGCAGCCGTATGTTGGCCGTCCGCGGCGAAATCTCCGTTATCGTTCCTATCACGCTGTTGTCGCCTATCACGAAATTCCCTTTGGCAAGCCCGTCCTCGCTTCCCCTGTTTATGATAACCTCGCCCCGCATTCCTTCCATCGAGCAGGTTATGATGTCCGCAGGCACTAATTTCGCCCCCTCTAATCCCCGCAACCTCGACCGCAATCCGGTCAATTTTTCCACCATAACGTTTTTCTGCCGCAGCTCCTCTTCGAGATTGGCGATGTAATTTTGATACTGCGTTTCTTTCCTGCCCCCGGTTTCCTGAGTCGCCACCTCGGTCTTTGCCGCCAGGGGAACGTTCCTTGCCGCGCTCAAAGGCCAGTGGAAAAACTGGGCAAACGCGAATTGAAACTTGCTTGTAACCGCGCGTGGTGAAAATAGAAGTATCAGCCCGCCTAACATACACCAGGCGAATAACATCTTTCTGGAGACCCTGATTTGCTTCCCTGCCATTTCGTGTCGCGGGCTTCCAGCCCGCGCCTCTTACAATCAGGCGCTACCACCCCGATTCGCCGTGCTCCATTGTGTCCTTCCACATCTCCAGGTTTTCAAGATAAACGCTCGTGCCTCGCGCCACCGCCGTCAGCGGGTCCTCGACGCGGATTACCTTCAGCCCCGTCGCGTTGCCAAGCACGGTATCCATCCCCCGCAAAAGCGACCCGCCGCCGCAGATGTGAATTCCGTTGTCGATTAAATCCGCCGCTAATTCCGGCTCGGCCTTTTCAAGCGTCCTGGTTACCGCGTCAATAATCGACGCTATCGGCTCTTTCAGCGCCTCGCGGATTTCCTCGCTTGTAATAACGATTTTTCGCGGCAAGCCCGAAATGGTATCTCTGCCCGATACCTCCATCGTCAGCTCTTCCTCTAACGGCGCCGCTGAGCCGATTTGAATCTTTACCTTCTCCGCTCGCGGCTCGCCAACAAGCAGATTATAAGTGCGCTTCAAATGATTGATTACCGCCTCATCCATATCGTCGCCGCCCACGCGAATCGATTCGCATGTCGCGATGTCCGCCAAGCTCATAATCGCTACTTCCGTCGTCCCGCCTCCCGTATCGACAATCATCGAGGCCGTCGGATCGGTAATCGGAAGCCCCGCCCCGATACCCGCTGCCATCGGCTCATCGACAAGGTAAACCTTTCTCGCACCCGCGCGTTCGGCGCTGTCTATAACCGCGCGTCTCTCGACTGCCGTTATACCGCTCGGCACCGCTATCACCACCCGCGGTCTTATCAATTGGCCTCTGCCGTGAACCTTGCGGATAAAATAATTGAGCATCGCCTCGGTGATTTCGAAATCGCTGATTACACCGTCTTTGAGGGGCCTTATTGCGCTGATTGAGCCGGGGGTCTTGCCTAACATCTCGCGGGCGACAAGACCTACCGCCTCTCCGTTATTGAGGACTATATTGGTGCCTTTGCGAACCGCTACTACCGATGGTTCATTGAGGACGATGCCTTTGCCGCGGACACATACAAGCGTGGTACAGGTACCGAGGTCGATACCCATATCCATACTGAACCTGCCTATTATTGAACCCCACAGCGTCATCGAATCCCTTCTACAATTTCGGAATTGCCGCTATTCTATCGCATCCTGCCTGTCGGCTCAATAGTGTTTTTTTATGGAATTTTAAATAATGTGTTATAGACGAAATAGCACTTCAGCGCCACAAACGCCGCCGTCGCCGCTACCGCCATAACCGCCAGCCCTAAAATAACGGTGTAAATATTGCTCGGTACCGCCGGTTTTTGACTGCGAATTTGTCCTTCTGGACTCATTTCTTCACCTTATTCTTTATCTATCCGCTATACGCTATACGCTATACGCTATACGCTATACGCTGTCCCTTATGGACGAAGCCGGGTTATAAGCTGGTTGATACGCTGTCGCCGGCCTTCGGCTGCATCTGGATAAGCTCCAGCACGCCCACCGATTTATCGGTATCCACGTCTATGATTCGAATATCACAGACAAACTCGTCGCCCCTGGTAACGTGGAATTTCATTTCCTCTTTGACCCCGTCTGCCGAACCGATTGTTATCGTCGCCAGCGAATTCTTAACATCGACCTGGTTTATCAAACCCTTCAGGGCTGACGATACCGGCCGGCTTTCCTGCGCCACGGGAGTGGCCCCGGGCGCTTTTCCGCCTGCCCTCAGTAATGAGTCCATTTTTGTCTGCAAATCGGATTTTTCCTCAGTCAGCCGGCGCTTCTCCGTCTCAAGAGACGCTATTATCGCTGTCTTTTCCATCAATGCCGCGCTTGTCTCATCGAGCTCTTTACCCTGTTTTAACTGCTCGGCCTTTAACTGCTTTACCTCTTCCAATGCCGAATTGAGCGTCTGGGTCTGCTTGTCTATCGTCGCGGAGAAATCCTTCGTAATGCCGGCAAGATTATTGGTTCTTTCCGTTAACTCCGCCTTTTCCCTCTCGGCGGTTGTCAGCTTGGTCGCATACTCGTCGGCCTTCGTCTTTATTTCGGCCATCTTCGCGTTGAGCGTCTTTTCAAGCTCGTCTTTTTCCGCGACCTTATCGTTAAGCTGCGTGGTCAAGCTCTCGACCTTTTCCTCCAGCGCGTTGCGGTCGTTACGCTGGGTATCGTATTTCTTCTTGAAATCCTCAGCCGTGGCAACGTATGTTACCACTATCCCGCAAAGAAATATCGATGCGATAGTCAATAGCACTATCAGTACTTTTGTCAGATTACTCAAGGTCTGCTCCTTTCACCATAATGTTACCTAATTTCACAATAATGCCTGATTATACCCCGCCATCCGTAACCCTGTAAACACCCTGATTTTACATTTTTTTTGCCCTTGCGTCAAGTTAATTTTGGTAAATTTGCCGCACCACCCGATAACCCCCTATCCTCACTGTCCGATATTATCGTTACCGCTATAACTGAAAACCGCCTTTGCCGCCGCCAGACGCACAAATTGTGACTCATTTTTTATCAATTCCGGCAGATATTTTTTCAATCCAGGTGTCCTTATCTGGCTTATCGCCAGGGCCGAAAGCGTCCGTATCCGCTCCCTGGCCTCCTTATCCGCACCTTCCGGCTCCCTGGTCAGGGCGTCTATAACCACTCCTTCGCCGTCCTTATCGCCTAATTTACCTAATTGCTCCGCCGCCACTAACCGCACCTCGATAAGGTCGTCTTTGAGCATTCGCACAAGGTCATCCCTCGCTTGGGCGTTGCCCAAAGCCCCCATCGCCCGCACGCCCGTTACCCTGTCGTCGGCGTAAACGCTTATCAGCATCGCCCATATTCGTTTGTATATCTTATCATCGCCTAATCGGGCTATCGCCTCGACGCCGATGAGCCGGACACGGTCATCTGATGTATCGTCTTTTATCGCCTCGTAAAGAAGCCCAATCGCCTTTTTATCCCCCAATTTGCCAATTAGAAAAACCGCGTTTGCCCGAACCTGCTGGTCCTTATTTTTTGTCGCCGTAAGTATCTGGCCCGCCTGTGAGTTGTCACCTAATTTATTCAGCGCGTAACTGGCCGCTAAACGAATGTTATTGTCATTATCTTTCAACAACTGCGTAACGTCGTTTTTCGCAGGTGCATACTTCGTATCGCCCACCGCAACCGCCGCCGCGAACCGAACAGGCACATAATCATCCCTCAATAACTTTTGCACCACGGGCATAAACTGCCGCGCCTTGCTTACGGGAATATCGGCTACAATCTCAATAGCGTCGGCCCTGACCTGCGGGCTGCTGCTGGCAAGCCCCTGCTCGATAATCTTTGCCGCCTGCCTGTCAAGCTCATCTGCTGGTTGAGTGCCAGGCAGCGAAATCCCCTCATTCGTTTCGCAGCCCCCCGCCAAAACCAGCGATAACATTACGCAAATCATAACAACCGTTTTTACCTTGTTCTTCATTTGCGGTCTTTCCTTTTCCTGAAAATAAATCGCTCCAACAGTATCGCTAATATGATTATGCCCAATCCCGTCTGGCACGATAAATCAAGCCATTGGCCGTACCTGCTGAAAATGGTGATTCTCGAATCAATCGGCACAATATCCGCAAACCATCCCTCAACACCCCTTCGGTCAAAACTGCGTTTCGGCAGGTTTCCCGCTGCATATCCGTCTCTGATTCGGCCAAGCGAATCTATCACGCAACTGATTCCCGTATTGACGCTTCGTACCACCGCCGTCCTGTTCTCCACCGCCCTCAGCGAACATACGACCGTATGCTGCGCAAGTTCAGTGCTGGTAATGACTTTCTCGTTTTTGAACCTGACAAACCACCCGTCATTGCTTATATTAACAAGCCAGTCGATTTGCTTGTTGCCCTGCTTGTCTAAAACGAATTTCCTGACCACGTAAGGCACCGCGTCCTCGTAACAAATCATAACGCCAAACCTGCCCGCCTCATTCATATCGAAAACCGTATAGTCCCTGCCCGCGTCCAGCGTATAATCGAAATCGTAGGGCGAAAACTTCATCAGCAGATTGTAAATCAGCGGCACATTCTCGAAAGGAATATATTCCCCGAAAGGCACAAGGTGAATCTTCGCGTATTTCTCCGGCGATTGATTCCCCTCAGGCGTATATAAAAAAGCCGAGTTATACTTCTGCGCCATCCTGATATCGAAATTTTCCTCGATTCGCGGATTCCCCCCGTACGCCCCGACAAGAATATACGCTCCCTGTTTGGCCTGCTCGCCGATGGTCTTATTGAATTGGCTATATGTATGCGACTCATCAATCAGCCGAAGCACCTGCGGGTCCAATATCGCCTGCACCATCGTCTCAGGCCACACCACAAGCTTCGCCCCCGCCTCCACGCACTGCTTGTTATTATTTATTAACGTATTAAAAATCTGCTCTTCAGCCGCGAACGTCTGCTTTACCGATTGCGGCACATTCGTCTGCACCGCCCCCACCATAGGCCCGTCCTTAACATATTGCCCCGCCTGCCCAATCCGCCATTGCCCGTAATAGAATGCCCCGATAACCGCCGCGCCGACTATAACAGTTTGTATAAATTTAGCCCCCCAATTTATTGGGGGGTTGCTTTGTAGGGCGGCGCAAGTCCCGCTTTGCGGGGGGGGTACCCCGCCGGTCTTGTTACGTGTCGAGACGATTATTTCAGCGATTAATCCATTGACCATCCCAACCAAAAACGAAACCCCCGCCGCTCCGAAAATATCCGCTATCTGAATAATCGAGTTATTTGTGTACTGGCTGTGCGCTAAATAATGCCAGTAAAACCCCCCTAATAAAAACCCCTGCGATTGCTCAATTCCCACTGCCAGAATCGGAATCGCGATAATAAGCGGTATCTTCTTTTGCCTGCACCATCGAATACAAATCGCCAGTATTGGCCAAAGCAGCCCCGTATAAAGGCAAAACGATACCCACCCCGCCCCCGTAACAAACCCTATCCAGTATAAATTCCCAAGCCAGTAAATCGCCCCGACGACATACGCGACCAAATACAAAAAAAAGGTGTCAGGCGAAAAAAAGGTGTCAGGCGCAGTCCCCGAAGGGGGAACCTTTTTGGCAATTTGGGTATTTTGGGAAGGCGGGGCAAGTGTATTTCGTGTCGATGAACACGCCAGAATAAACGGAACATACGCCACCCACGCCAATGGCCAAATCCCGACCGGCGCCTGCGCCAGCGTCAGCATCGCCGCGCTCCCCCCGAACGCCGCGAAAAGCCGCAAAATCCCTTTCTTATCCTGCGTATTCAATCCGCAAGGCCTTTCAATGCTGCCGCTATCTCCGTAGCGCTGAACTGTTTTTGACCCTTCATCCTGATACTAAGCTGATTAGCGAATACCTCTAACAGCTTCTTGTCGCCCATTATCTGTTTGGCGGAAAGCCCCGTGTCCGGCAGCAGTCGTCTCATCTCGTTTATCTCGATTTTCTGTTCTTTCTTATGTTGCGACAATCGCTGCCTCGCCTTTTCCGCGTAGTCGGTCGATATCTCAATCCCCGCGTAATTCCTCTGCAATTTCACCGCCGCGACCGCCGTCGTCCCCGAACCGGCAAACGGGTCCAGCACGCAATCACCCTCATTCGAGCTTGCCGCGATTATCCTCATCAGCACGCTCTCCGGCATCTGGCACGGATGCCACCCCGTCCTCTCCTTGAAAGTCCCGCAGACCCGCGAGTCCTCCCAAACGTCGTCTGGAATCTTGCCCGCCGGGTTCGCCCGGCTGTCGGCGTAAATCAACTGCCTGTCCGACGGCACCCGCACTGCGTGGTCGTTGAACGTGAAATTCTTCCTGTCATTCACAAAGTAAAATATATGCGTATGCGAGCGGGCGAACATCTCCTTTGTCTGCTGCCCGAACGTGTAATGCCAGATTATCCAGTTCCGCATCACAAGCCCGATTTCGTCGGCTATAATCTTTACATTCGCCGCGTAGTCATCGCCTATCGCGATATAAAACGACCCCCCCGGTTTCAAAACCTTCCTGCAAACCGTCATCCAGTCCTTCGTCCAGGCGATATAATTATTCCGCTCCACCTTGTCATGGTATTTATCGTACTTGTAACCGATATTGAAAGGCGGGTCGGCGAATATCAAATCCGCGAACGGCTCACTTGCCCCGCCCAAAACCTCTATACAATCCCCGCATATTATTTTATTCATTAATTCCTGCATTACGTCATTTTAACTTAAAACTCAAAACTTAAAACTAAAAACTATGGTTGTTATCGGCCCTTGCCCGCCTGTATTCTTTTTTACCGCCATAATTGCCATTTAGAATTTGGCATTTGGCAATCCTGGTATATATTCTATATATAAGAGGAGTTGTTGCAGTACATTTCAATTTCTAATCCGGGAGATTATGAATAAACGCGGAATGACTCTTGTTGAAGTAATGCTGGCCGTCGCCGTTATCGTCGTCGCCGCCCTCGGCACCCTCTGCTACGAATATCTCTGCGTTGACCACGTCCGTATGGCAAGGGCGCAGCTTGCCGCCACACGAGTCGGCCAGCTCCTCCTCGAGGACTGGAAAAGCACCGGCGGCGCTGATAACTATAATCCCGAAGACCTCCGCATGGGTTTCGAAATGCCCGCCGAAGTCCCCCAGGGTCAGTTCGTAACAACTATCGACGATGTGCCTCTTCATATCAATATGGCTATGAGGGATATTGCCGTAGATGAGGATGCCGGCGTTACCCTTCGCGAAATTAACGTCATTGTCCGATGGAAAAGCGACTTCTCCAGCGATACCCCGGGCGATGGCGACCCAAGCGTCAACCTCACCACTTATGTTAGACGGGACGGCTAACTTATGATAAATCCCAGGTGCGAAATTATAAATAACTCGAAAACCAGGACCGGCTTTACCCTCGTCGAGCTTATCCTCGCGATGTCGGCCACGATGATTGTCATTCTCATCGTCGGTTCCCTGCTGGTCAGCGGACAGAAAAGCTGGGCTCGAACCTTCAATTACGCCAACTCCAAAGCTCAGCTTGACGCCATTGCCACGACAATCACTTTCGGCGCCATCGGCAGAAAATCCAACCGCCTCGATTACAAGCTTTTTGAAATTAACGGCAATACCTTCTCTACCGTCCTGCCCGAAGATGACCCCGAAGAAGTCGTTGTCGGCCAGGCCGTCGAGTTTCATTACTGGGATACCGGCCTTAATGATGATATCCTCGATACTTCGATAACCGGAACCGCTTACGCCCTTTTTTATCTCGAGGGAGATACCTTAATGCTCGACCTGGGCCCCTATCCTCCGGGCGGTATTGACGAAGACGGCAGCAGGTTCGAAGGCAGCTCCGTCAAAACCCTCGTCCTTGCCCAAAACGTAACCGCTCTCGAATTCAGCCATACAACCCGCAATTTGCAGGGCGATGGCAAGGGCTGCGTCCGCCTCAACCTCACCGTCGCCGACCCCAATGACAACAAGCTGACCACCGTTACCGCCGCGACACTGCTGCGAAACGTCTGGCCTTGAAAAATTCTCCAAAACAGGGATGGCATATAATATGAATAAAAAATTGAAAATTGAAAATGGTTTCGCTCTTCCGCTTGTCATTATCGCGGTAGTCATTCTGTCGGCGCTGGCAGTCGGGCTTTTAATGGCAAGCTTCGGCGTCAGGATGCAGGCCGTCAAAACCAAAAACGAAACCGTCGCCATGCTCGCCGCCGAGGCCGGCTACGAACGCGCCGTCTTCTGGATGAGCCAGCAGTCCGATATCCTCTCCTCCCTGCAGGACGGAAACTCCGGCGCTACAGGCAATATCGACTTCGAAGACGCCTCCTGCGCATACCAGGTCGATTTCGACGACTACATCGGCGCAAGACCCGTCTTCAGAATCGTCTCCACCGGCTCAAGCGGCATCTCTCAAAGGGTCGTCGATGTCGCCGTCGTCCAGGCCGTTACCGGCTGGGTTATGGATAAATGCCGTATCCCGGACGGAACAAATTCAACCGTACCCGTCAATTTCGCTGAAGATGAAATTATCGATATCCCCATTCACATCAACAACCTCAAAGACAACCCCGACAATCGCGATATCTATATAAACGGCAGTCCGACCTTCAGGCAAAAAGTCGAAATGGGTGAATCACGCCAAACCTCGGGCGGCTCGGATAAGTACTCATCCGTTATGGAGTGTTTCGACCAGGGTATCTATTTCGACCAGCCCGACGTCCGCATCACCGACCCCGCCGCCGTCCAGAGCAAAGTCAACCGCTTCCGCGACAGCACAGACCCCGCCTTCAGGTTTATCCCCACAGGCACCGCCAACGTCGATAACGGCAACCCCACACGTAAAGCCGTACAGCTCGAATTCTACGTCGCCGCGGGCGTCGGTATGGTGAAAATCACCAATAACTGCACCGTCGCAACAACCCCGGGAAATTACCGTGATTATAATATGGTCTCAAGCGGCACTTATCAGCAATACGATATCTACGCCTATCATTACGCCCCGCAGGCACAGGCGCCCATCATCAGGCCTGTAACCGACTCTTACGTCAGGCAGACCTTCGGCTCAAAGCAATCCGACCCCGGCGGTCAAATCTTCGTCGATGGCGACGTCGTCATCGGCGGCGATTCTCTCACAGACCCCAATATGGTCGTCAAAGGCACTATGACCGTCGTCGCAACCGGAAATATCTGGATCGCCGACGCCATTGTTGTCGAAGGCCAACACGACGCCGACGCAAACGCGATGCCTTCCGAAAATAATCCCAACGTCCTCGGCCTCATCGCAAGGGGCGTCGTCAAAGTTGCCGACCCGGGCCTTTCAAATGACAGCGATACTGTTGACCCGCCCGACACTGACGCAACAGGCGTCCAGGACCGCTTCTCTGCCGCAAGGCACATCTATAAACCCGTCGCAAACGCCGACGGCGCTCCCGTCAATAACCGCAAACTCCCCCATACTATGGTAGTCGAGGCCGCCATTACCGTAGGCGGCGGCGGATGGGGCGCTGAAAACGTCCGCTCCACAGACGGCAGAAAAGTTACTGGCCCCGGTGACCAGGACTTCCTCATCGTCAAAGGAACCATTTCAGAGTGTATCAGGGGTATCGTCGGCATCATTGGCCAGAACGGCTATCTTAAAAAATATTACCTCGACAAACGCCTCCTCGAAGGCATCCTCCCCGGCGACATCTGGTTCGGCGGTAAATACGTCCCCGCCCCCGCCGGCTGGTCCGATTACCGCCCAGAGGATTAAAGTTTAATTAGGGACAGGTCCGTATTTCCGGTCCGTATTTCCTCTAAGTTTAATTAGGGACAGGTCCGTATTTCCTCTAAAAACATACTCTGTCATCATTCTGAGCGCAGCGAAGACGGGCTTGATTTAATACAAACGTTCGACCCCCTTCGGGGACTCCATTGCGCTGCGCTTCATTTCGCAAAAACGCGCAAGCGTAAAAAGCGAAATCCGGCCATTTTAATAATTTTTTTTAGTCCTTGCCTCACAAGCACTTACGTGCTTTTGACCTTCTTGAAACCATCAGGGAATCCCTTACTTTTCGACAAAAACGCGCATGTTTTTCCCTAATTATAGAGGGACCTCGTGGTCCTTTCGGGTGTTTAGCCCCCAGACCTGCCTGGGGGTTACCCGCCTCGGGCGGGTATTTTGAAAAACTTAAAATTCTTAGTGCATCGTCCCGGAACGGGGGCTTAGTGTCTTGGTGGTAGGAGGTTATCATGAAACTGCGCGTAACAATCAGCATCCCCAATTGGCTCGACAAATTCCTCGTCTTCCCTCTTCTCCTCTACCGCCAACTGCGATACGAACACCCCTATCGCCGGATTCGCCTCACCGACGTGTCTGGCGTAGCGACAGCGAAGTCGGAGGGCAAATTCACCCTCGTTGACCCCGCCGACTTCTATTGGCTAAACAACTTCGTCTGGCTAACCTCAGGCCGAGACGGCAACCTCTACGCCGCCCGCGTCGTCCGCTCCCCCTCAGGCCGTCTCAACACAATCTTTATGCACAGAGAAATCTTTTTCACTTCCCCTCAGGAAAAAAGAGGGACTGGCTCCGAGTCCGTTTCGGACGAGGTGCCTGTCCCCTTTTTTCCCGGACAAATCAATAATCTGCTCGTTGACCACCGCAACACCAATTCCTTAGACAACCGCCGCTTCAATCTGCGCTTAGCCACCCCCTCCCAAAACTCCTGCAACTCCCGACGCGACAAATCAAACACCTTATCCCGTTACCGCGGCGTCTCCTTCAGCAAACGAAAAAATAAATGGTTCTCCGCCATCCGCGCCAACGGCAAAAAACTATGGTTAGGTTATTTTGATTCCGAGTACGATGCCGCCCGCGCCTATGACACCGCTGCAAAAAAATTCCACGGCGATTTCGCGCAGTTGAATTTTGTTGGTTAGCCCCCAGGCAGGCCTGGGGGCTGTCATTGCGAGCCCCTTAGGGGCGTGGCAATCTCATTTTAAATCGAAAATTACTAATCGCAAATCGCCACTAACTTTAAATAATAAATAATCAATCATAAATCATAAATGAGACGCCCTTTCTTCTCCCCCTGTAACCAGGTCCCGTATCGTAGCGCAGCGTCGGAGCGAAGCGCAAACCCTCAGCGTCTTGCGGAGCGAAGCCCCCTTGGGGCGTAACGTAGTCCCTTTCAGGGGATTCGATTTCGAATCAGCAGGGGGCAGACCCCGCAGTCGTTTCCGAAGCGTAGCGAATGCGGAGTCTTGCCCTTAGGCAATGGGAAAAAATTTCGTAGAAATTTTATTGCGGGGAGTCGTCCACGTAACCATATATCCCAATGTCTTAGGCATAGTGTTATTTTACCTCCTAACCATCGACCTTGCCGGCCCTCGAGGTGTGCTTCCTCGGATTCTCAAACGGAGGGTCGATGGAGTATATAGCGCAGCGAAGTGAAGTCCTGCTTCAGGACGGAATCCCCTTGGGGCGGAGTCCCAGAAGGGGCCCCCGGCTCCGCCGGGGGGCGCCCGCGTGAGGATCGCTCAAACCTTTTTCACGCCTTTGGCGTGGCTTCCCCCGCTTTATTTGAATCCCCAATCGCACCTTCGAAAGCTTTTTCCCTTGCAATTCACCCCTCAATTACGCTATATTTAACCTGTATCCGGCCAGGTCATTGTTTAGGTAGAAATGTGGAATGGAGGCAAAAAAATGAATATCCATACTCGCCGCATACCGCAAACGCCAGAATCCCCCTTTTCTCCGTCATTGCGAGGCCGCAGGCCGTGGCAATCTCTTTTCACTTTGTCATTCCCGCGAACCTGTCCTGAGCGAAGTCGAAGGAGGCGGGAATCCATTTTTTTGCTTTTCACTTCCTCCTTTTTACTTTCCATAGCCTGCGAAGGTCCCCGAGTGCTGCTCCTTTGGTCCCGCAGCAGGGGATCCATTTTGTTTCTACTTCTCTTCCTCCTCACTTTCCCTTCACCCCTTTTCGCCGGTTCCGTCAGTGGCTGGGGTATGAATCCAGGTGAACAAACAGAAAACAACTTTATCCTTATTGCGGCAGGAACAGGTTATTCTATCGCTCTTAAGTCCGATGGTTCTATTGTCGGCTGGGGCGCTAATGATTTTGGTCAAACTACTCCCCCAACGGGAAATAACTTTATCGCCATTGCAGCAGGGCCGCATCATTGTCTTGCCCTAAAATCCGATGGCGCTATCGTCGGCTGGGGCTGGAACATTTCTGGTGAGACGACATCGCCTCCGGGAAATGACTATATTGCCGTCGCCGCAGGAGGCGGTTATTCCCTTGCCTTAAAAACAGATGGCTCCATTATTGCGTGGGGTGCCACAGGTTTGCCTCCGGCCGAAACAGATTTTGTCGCAATTTCGGCTGGAATATCGCACTGCCTCGCCCTTAAATCCGACGGCTCTATCGTCGCCTGGGGTGATAATTTTTTCGGTCAGGCAACGCCTCCGATGGAAAATGACTTTATTGCTGTCGCAGCCGGAGATTGGCACAGTTTAGCTCTAAAATCGGACGGCTCCGTCGTTGGATGGGGAAGGAATATTTTTGGTCAGGCCTCTCCGCCTTTGGGAAATGATTTTGTTTCTATCGCCGCAGGAGGTTTTCATTCTCTCGCCCTCAAATCCGATGGCGCTATCGTCGGCTGGGGCAGGAACGATTCTGGTCAGGCCGCACCACCGGAGGAAAATTGTTTTATCGCTATTTCTGCCGGATATGATCATTCTCTCGCCCTTTACGGAATCAACTTTTCCGATTTAACCGTATTCGCCAATCAATGGAATCAAACTTGTAGTTCCCCCGCCTGGTGCCGCGGCTTCGACTTCAACAAATCCGGCCAGGTCGATTTCTACGACCTCGAAAAATTCGCCTCTCTCTGGCTCGCGGGCCTTTAATTTTTGTCTTTAACGCTTTTTCTCAAAAATCGGCAATAAGTTAATCCGCAATCTGAAATCTAAAATCCGAAATTACTTTCTCCTTTCGCCTTCTTTCATTAAAAACCCCTGTTTTCTTCGTGTCTTTGTGCCTTAGTGGCAGGTAAAAAAAATTTTAAAAAATCTTTATTTTCCCTATTGACGCCCGGCGTATATACATTAGAATGGCCTTTCTCAAATGGTCAAGCATCGGGTAGTATGCTGTGCTTGGCCATTGGTGTCTTTATAAGACACGAGACGTTCTTTTAAAAGTTAACAGTAATGCCAAATACAGCAATGAAAGTGCTGTTTTTCAGCACTTTCAATGTGTGTGCCAAATTGTGAGTGTTGAGCCTTCATTCCGCTTGCGGAATGAATTTTTTAAGACGACCTCCGTTCGGGGTGCAAACCTCGACGGATCGATGAATCAAACTGAAGGGTTTGATCCTGGCTCAGAACGAACGCTGGCGGCGTGGCTAAGACATGCAAGTCGAACGGATC
>Ga0105104_10000863_pt1 | contig 23468 bp, 21 predicted proteins | sample PPLLaktember2015_3_FD_87034 | JGI IMG/M metagenome (GOLD analysis project Ga0105104, IMG submission 87034) | Freshwater sediment microbial communities from Prairie Pothole Lake near Jamestown, North Dakota, USA - PPLs Lake P7 Core (6) Depth... | ecosystem: Environmental > Aquatic > Freshwater >...
CACCGACGGGTGCGCTCGCTGTGCCCGACGCGGCCGGACTCGCCGCGGGAGCCGGAGCGGGGGCACCGGCGGGTGCAGTCGATGAGCTCGCTGCGGCCGGACTCGCCGCCGCCGGAGCGGCAGCACGAGCGCTCGAAGCCGCCGGCTGAGCGCCCGCTGTTGGAGCCGCGCTCCCCGCCGCGGGGGTCGCGGCCTTCGGAGGCTTCGGCGGCGTCTGCATCGCGTTCAGCCGGGTCGCATCGCCCCACGCCCGCTGCTTCGACTTCTCGTTGGCATAGAGCTTGGCCATCGTCAGTACCAGGTCCTCGCGCCCGAACGCGGGCAGCTCTGGCTCACGGGTCATCACGATCGCGTCCGTCGGGCAGACCTGGACGCACAGCTCGCAGTAGATGCAGGCGTTCAGGTCGAGCACGAAGTCGTCGGCGTACCCGCGCTTCTTCCCGGTGATGGGTGACTCGCGCTTGCCGCCCGCCTTGATGGAGATGACCTCCGAGGGGCAGATGCGCTCGCACTGCAGGCACCCGATGCATGCCTCGTCCCCGTCCTCCTCGTGGAGCAGGGCGAAGCTCGCCCGGTAGCGCTCGGCGCGCGGTCGGATGACATCGGGGAACTCCACCGTGACCGAACGGCGGAAGAAGTTGGTGAAGCTGGTGGCCAGCGCCCGGACCGCCGTCGTCAGGTAGTCCTTCACGGGAACACCACCACCCAGGTCGCGGCCGCGCCCACCAGGAGCACGCCCATCGGCACCAGCCACTTCCAGCACAGTCCCATCAGCTGATCCGACCGGAAGCGGAGGAGCGACCAGCGGACCCAGTACACCGCGGTGAAGAGGAGCAGCGTCTTCAGCACCATCCAGTGCAGCCCCGGGAAGAACGGCCCGTCCCAGCCGCCGAGGAAGAGCGCCGCCCCCACCGCCGAGGCCACGATCGTGTGGACGTACTCGGCCATGTAGAACAGCGCGAACTTCATCCCCGTGTACTCGGTAGTAACGCCGGCCACGAGCTCGCTCTCCGCCTCTGGGATGTCGAAGGGGATGCGGTTCGCCTCGGCCAGCATGGCCAGCATGAAGATCCCGAAGGCTGGCAGGCCGATGAAGAAGGGCCACACCACGAACCAATGGTGGTCGGCCTGCATCTGGACGATGGTCCCCAGCCGCAACGAGCCGGAGAGGATGACCGGCACCATCGCCGAGAGCAGCAGCGGTACCTCGTAGGAGATGGACTGGGCCACGGCGCGCATCCCGCCGAGCAGCGCGAGCTTGTTGTTGCTCGACCACCCCGCCCCGAAGATCGGGAGCACGGTCACCGCCCCGATGGCGAGCACGTAGAGCACGCCCACGTCCAGGTCCGAGGCCACCACCGACGGCGAGAACGGCACCACCGCGGCGGCGCCGAGCGCGGCCAGGGCAGCGAGCGGAGGCACCAGGTTGAAGATGGCTGCATCCGCGTTGTCCGGGACGATGTCCTCCTTCTGGAGGAGCTTCAGGAGATCTGCCACCGGCTGCAGCAGCCCGATGGGCCCCACGATGGTCGGGCCCAGCCGGGTCTGCATGCGCGCGGCGAACTTCCGCTCGAACCACAGGGCCATCGCGGTGGCCGTGAGCACCACACTCACGATCAGCACCGAGTACACCACTCCGTGGAGGAGACCGTCGCTCACCGGTCCACCTCGCCCATGATCGGATCCAGCGAACCGAGAATGGCGACCGCGTCGCTCACCGTTCCCCCGGGCACGATGTACGGCAGCGCCGAGAGCGCGTGCAGGCTAGGCGGGCGGATCTTCAGGCGGTACGGGAACTGCGTGCCGTCCGAGACCAAGTAGGTGCCGAGCTCGCCCCGCGGGGTCTCGATCGCCACGTAGACCTGACCCGGTGGAATCTTGGTCTGCACCGGGAGCTTCACCGGCTTGCCGGAGTTGATGCTGCCCTCCGGCACCCCATCCACCATCTGCCGCACCAGGCGGACGCTCTCGCGCATCTCGCCCAGCCGCACCTGGGCGCGGGCCAGGCAGTCCCCGCCCTGCGCGGTCACCACGTTCACCTTCACTTCGTCGTAGGCGTGGAAGGGAGCGTCGCGGCGGAGGTCGTGGTCCACCCCGCAGGCACGGAGGATGGGGCCGGTGATGCCCAGCTCGAGCGCCAGCTCCGCGTCCAGCTTCCCCACCCCCACCGTCCGGTCGAGGAAGATGCGGTTCTCCAGCGTCATGGCCTCGTACTCGTCGAGTCGGGGGCCGATGACGTCCAGCGCGGCGTGCACCTTCGCGCTCCAGCCCGCGGGCAGGTCGTGCCGGTTTCCGCCGATGGTGTGGGTGTTGTAGTGGAACCGCGCCCCGGTGACCTCCTCGAAGAGGTCCAGCACCAGCTCGCGCTCGCGGAAGCAGTGGATAAACACCGTCGACCCGCCGCCCAGGGCGCCCCCCAGGTCCAGGGCGAAGGTCCCGAGCCAGAGCAGGTGCGAGGCGATGCGCTGGAGTTCGGCGAAGAGGGTCCGCATCCACCGCGCCCGGCGCGGCACCTCGAGCTTGAGCGCCGCCTCGAAGGCCATGTTCAGGGCCTGCTCGTTGGTCATCGGCGCGACGTAGTCGTTCTTGTCGACGATGGGGGTGATCTGCACGTAGGCCAGAGTCTCGCAGAGCTTCTCCACCGCCCGGTGGAGGTAGCCCACGTGCGGAATCACCTTCACCACCTTCTCCCCGTCCAGGTAGAGGTCCATCCGGAACACGCCGTGCGTGGACGGGTGCTGCGGCCCGAAGTGCAGGAGCATCAGCTCCCCCTCGGGGTCGTACCGGTCGATGGAGAGGTGGGGGTCGACCCGCCGGGTGATCTGCACCGTCTGCAACGCGGTCATCTCCAGGGGGCGTAGGGGAGGTTGGCCGGCAGGTCCCGCCGCAGGGGATGACGGTCGTAGTTCTCCGGCATCATCAGCCGGCGCAGGTCCGGGTGATCGGCGAACATCACGCCGACCAGGTCGTACTGCTCGCGCTCCTGCCAGTCCGCCCCGGCGAAGAGCTGGAAGAGCGAGGCGACGGGCTCGCCCGGCGCGAGCCGGACCGCCCACGTTGCGACGCGCGAGCCGGCGCCCACCGTCCGGAGCAGGTAGCTGACCTCGAAGTGCTCGGGCTCGTCCGGGACCTTCCCCTTCCGGGCCGTGCCCGGCACCCAGTGCGTCGCCACCACCGACACCAGCTGCCGGTACCCGCGGGACTTGAGCCGGCTCGCGACCTCGAGGTGGCGCCGCGCCGGGACGAGCGGAGGGCCGAGTTCGCCCGTCGCCGCGATACCCAGCTCGGTGAGCACCGCCGGCAGGTCCGGACCGGAGATATTGGAGGCGAGCTCCGTGGGCTCGGGCGCGAGCGAGGCGTGGACCGCCGGGGTGACCTCCACCTCGGTGGCAATGTCCGCCGACTCGATCTGCGCGCGGTCCATCTCGGGGGTCCGCTCGTGGTCGACCATCCGCGGGATGGACGGGCGCGTGACGCGGAGCAGCTCCGAGTTGGTCTCGGGCGTGACGGTCTCGCCCTTGCGGCTCTTGCGGATCTTCTCTTGCAGCCGGAGAAACCCGTGCATCAGGGCCTCCGGGCTCGGCGGACAGCCCGGCACGTAGACGTCGACGGGAAGGAACGTGTCCACGCCCGGAACCACCGAGTACAGGTTCCGGTAGAAGTCGCCGGAGATGGCGCAGGAGCCCATGGCGATGCACCACTTGGGCTCGGGCATCTGGTCCCAGAGCTTCTTCACCCGCGACGCCATCTTCACGGTGATGGTCCCGGCCACCACCATCACGTCCGCTTGCCGCGGGGTGGCCCGGACGATGGTCCCCATCCGGTCGATGTCCACCCGGCTCGCGGCGGTGGCCATGAACTCGATGCCGCAGCAGCTGGTGGCCATGGGGAACACCCAGAGCGCGTTGCTCATCCCCCAGGTGAGCACCTGATCCAGGGCGGTGGTGGCCACCGTCAGGCCGGGCACGCTGAGGAGCGTCCGGTAGAGCGGATGCTCGAACGCCGCGCCGTCGTCGACCGTCTTCACACCCACTGCAGCGCTCCCTTCCGCATTGCCCAGGCCCAGCCGAGCATCAGTACCCCGACGAACGTGCCCACCGCGACCAGGCCAGTGGTCCCCACCTCCCGGACGATGGTGCTCCAGGGGAGAATGAGCGCGGCCTCGATGTCGAAGAGGACGAAGAACAGGGCCACCACGTAGTAGCGGGCATGGAAGCGCACCCAGGCCATGCCCCGGGGCGTCTCGCCGCACTCGTAGGTCTCGCGCTTCAGCGGGCTGTCAACGCGGGCGCGCACCCGGAGCAACCGGGCCCCGACGAGCAGGCTGCCCACCGCAAGGAAGGAGACGACGAGAAAAGCGAGGAGGGCGAGGCCCTGGGTCATGCATGTGCTCCCGAGGGGGACGTCCTACTGCGCGTTCGGGTCGTCCGCATAGGCCTCCGAATCGTCCGGCTTCTCCGAGCAACGTGCCAGCTCGGCCTTGACCAGGGCCTGGTGGTGTACCTCCTCCTCGCGGAGTTCCTGAAACAAAACTTTCAACTCCGGGTCCTTGACGCGTGGCAGCGCCTCGCTGAAGAACGTGTGGGCCTTCACCTCGGCGGCGAGCACGGTCTCGAGCGCTTGCCGGACCCCCATGAAGGCACGGGCGGCCTCGTACCCCGGGGCCTCGACGTCGAAGAGGGCCCGCCGGTCCACGGCGGAGGGAGCGCTTCCGAAGAGCGTCCGCCGGCGCTCCAGGAGCTCGGTCCGGTGTCGCTCCTCGATCCGGGCCATCCGGGAGAAGAAGTCCGCCACCTCCGGTGTGTCGTGGGCGGCGAGCTGGTCGGCGAACTCCTCGTAGCGGTCCCGGGCCTCCTCCTCGATGAGCACGGCCAGGTCCAGCGCGTCGCGCAGGGTGATTCGCTCGAAGTCGATTCCGGTGACGGGGGTCATGGCTCTCGTCTCCTCAGGCCTTGAGATAGCCGTCGAGCACCCGGGAGCGGGACCGCGGCTCGCCCTTCTGCAGCTCGACCTGGCGCTGGCGCACGAGTGCGTCGTACGTCGGAGGCGGGCTGGGGTTCCGGTAGAAGACCCCGGTGTACAGCTCCGTGCCGTACGCCCGGGCGAGGTCCAGCGCAGCGAGCTGGTTGGCCGGGTCGTGGCCCAGGCTGGCCAGCGGCTTCATCCGCGCCTTGTGGGCTTTGAGCTGCTGATCCTCCTCGCCGAACGTGATGCAGGGCGACTGGATGTTGACGAAGGAGAATCCCGGGTAGCGAATCGCCTCCTCGATGAGGGCGGTCATTCCCGGCATGTCTGCCGGGGTGGCCTGGGCGACGAAGCCCGCGCCGTAGGCCAGCACCGTGAGCAGCGGGTTGATCGGCTGCTCGAGGCTGCCCATGGGCGAGGTGACGGTCTTCAGCCCGCGGGGCGAGGTGGGCGACAGCTGCCCCTTCGTCAGCCCGTACACCTGGTTGTCCATGACCAGGTAGGTGAGGTCCACGTTGCGGCGGATCACGTGCGGCACGTGGCCGCCCCCGATGGAAAAGCCGTCCCCGTCCCCGCCGGCGACGATGACCAGGAGGTCCGGGTTGGCGAGCTTCACCCCCTGCGCGATGGGGAGCGCCCGGCCGTGCAGGGTGTTGAAGCCGTAGGCCGTGGTGTAGCCCGGGATGCGGCTGCTGCACCCGATGCCGGAGATGAAGGCGATCTCGTGCGGGGGCCGCCCCACCGCGCTCAGCGCCCGGTAGAGCGCCTGCAGCACCCCGTAGTCGCCGCATCCGGGACACCAAATGGGCTTGAGGGGGCTCTTGTAGTCGTTGGGGGCGAGGAAGGCGTTCATCGGAGGGCCTCCGCCTGCTGCTCGAGCCGCTCGAGGAGCTCGTCGGCCCGGAAAGGCTGTGCTCCGCTCCGGGCGAACGACGTCACCCCCGGCGGTACGTCGACGAACATCCGGAGCACGCGGTAGAGCTGACCCTGGTGGGACAGCTCGAGCACCAGGCCGGCGCGGACCGAGGCGAAGAACGCGCGGTACACCGGCTCGGCCACCGGGTACAGCAGCGAGGGGATGAGCAGCTTCACCGGGAGCCTCCGCGCGCGGGCGAGAGCGAACGCCTCGCGGGCCACCCCCGCCGAGCTTCCCCAGCTCACCAGCGCGATCGGGGCGTCGGGGGGGCCCTGGCGCTCGAAGAGGTCCGACCTCTCTTGAAGTGGAGCGAGCTTCCGGAACCGCTTGGTGTTCATCGCCGCATGGGTCGCCCCGCTGGCGGTCGGAGCTCCCTTGACGTCGTGCTCGATGCCCGCGGCGAGGTAGTTCCCGCCCTGCATCCCCGGGTGGCTGAGGGGGCTCACCCCGGATGGCGTCTCGGCGAAGCGCTGGTACCCGCCAGTGAGCTGCTCGGAGGTGGGGCGTAGCCGCTCCAGCACCTCGAACCGGGAGACGTCGATGGGATCCACCGTCTCCTTGCGCTGGGCGATCTCCTGGTCGGAGAGGATGACCACCGGCGTCTGATACTTCTCGGCAAGGTTGAAGGCCTCGACCGTGAGCCGGAACGTGTCCTCGACGCTGCTGGGGGCGAGCACCGGCCGGAGCACGTCACCGTGCGCGCTGAACGCCGCCTGGAACAGGTCCGCCTGCTCGGGCTTGGTGGGCATGCCGGTGGACGGGCCACCGCGCTGGACGTTCAGCAGGACGAGCGGAAGCTCCGCGATGGAGGCCAGGCCCAGCATCTCGGTCTTGAGCGACATCCCGGGCCCCGAGGTGGCGGTCATCGACTTCTTGCCCGCGAACGAGGCACCGACCGTCGCCCCCACCCCGCTGATCTCGTCCTCGGCCTGGAGCACCACCCCCCCGTACCGGGGCAGCTCGCGGGAGAGGATCTGCATCACCTCGGTGGAGGGAGTGATCGGGTAGCCGCCGAAGAACTCGCAGCCGCTGAAGATGGCCGCCGAGGCGCACATCTCGTTGCCGTCGCAGAGGAGCTTCGGCGCGGATGCCTCCGGGCGGGCCAGCGCCCGGGGCGCGGCGAGCGGGTGCTCCGCGGCGAAGGAGATGCCGCGGGCAAGCGCCTTCCGGTTCGCCTCCAGCAGCCCCTCCCCTTTCTGGGCGAACTTCTTCTGGAGCCCGCGGTCGAGCGCCTCCTGCGGCACCCCGAACCAGCCGGAGAGGACGCCGAGCACGATGGTGGTCTTCGCCCGGTCGGTCCCCGCCGAGGCCTTGGCCAGCTCGGCCAGCGGCACGCCGATCACCTCGCGCGGCATCCGGCCGGAGGGGGCGAGGTCGGCAGGAGGCGGGCCCGCCTTCGCCTCGTGGATGAGGACCGTCCCCGGTCCGATGGGGAGCTCGGCGCCGAAGCGGCGGAAGTCCTCCCAGTTCAGCGCCACCGCCACGTCCAGCACCCCGCCCGGGTTCAGCACCTTGCGGGTCGAGAGGCGGACCCGGCAGGAGGACTCGCCCCCGCGGATCTGCGAGCCGAAGCTCTTGGTCATCATGGCGTAGAAGCCCTGGGACGAGGCGGCCGCGAGCAGCGACTCGCCCGCGCTCACCACTCCGTCCCCGCCCGAGCCGGCCAGCCCGACGACGAGATCCTCGATCATCCTCGGCCCCGCAGTGTTGGTTGTGGCGCTGGACGCGCCCCTTCCGGCGGGTCCGATGCAAGCCGCCGGCCTCGGCGCTCGGGGGGGTGGAGGCCCTTTGTCGCGCAGAGAATGCGCCCGAGGGACGGCGCCGCGCCGGGGCTGCGGCCGCGATGCGCCATGCGCCCGTCGCCGCCCCTGAGAACCCGGACTTGCTGAACCGGCCGTCACGGTCGGCGGCGAATGCGGCCCGGGCCGGCTGCGCGGGCGAGAGGTCCACCCTACACTCCGCGCACCGGCAGCCTTCCACTCCGCGGCGAGGACATGCAGGCAACGCACGAATTGCTCAAGGCGATCACGGTCGTGCTCTGCGTGGCCGCGGTCACCACCGTGCTCTTCCGGAAGCTCCGGCAACCGGTTGTGCTCGGCTACATCCTCGCCGGGCTGATCGTCGGGCCCCACGTCCCGATCCCCCTCGTCGCCGATCGCCCCACGGTCGAGGTCCTCTCCGAGCTGGGAGTGATTCTCCTCATGTTCGCGCTGGGCCTGGAGTTCAGCGTGCGGAAGCTGGTCCAGGTCGGACCGACGGCCGGACTGACCGCCGTCATCCAGTCGAGCATCATGATCTGGCTCGGATTCCTCGCCGGCCGTGCCTTCGGCTGGAGCTCGCGGGAGAGCCTCTTCGCCGGGGCGGTGATCGCCATCTCCAGCACCACCATCATCGCCAAGATCTTCGATGAGCAGCAGATCCGGGGAAGGCTCCGCGACCTCGTGGTCGGCGTGCTCATCGTGGAGGACCTGATCGCCATCCTCCTGATGGCGGTGCTCACCGCCCTGTCCAGCGGTGAGGGAATGTCCGCCGGCACCCTGCTCCGCTCCAGCGCCCGGCTGGCGGCGTTCCTCGCCGCGCTGGTCGCGATCGGGCTGCTGGTCGTTCCGCGCACGGTGCGGATGGTGGTCCATCTGGGGCGGCCCGAGACCACCATCGTGGCCACGATCGGCTTCTGCTTCGCCACTGCCCTGCTCGCCCAGGCCTTCGGCTACTCGGTGGCGCTCGGGGCGTTCATCGCCGGCTCGCTGGTGGGCGAATCGGGTGAAGAGGCGGCGGTGGCCAACCTCGTCCTGCCGATCCGGGACCTGTTCGCCGCCATCTTCTTCGTCTCGGTGGGAATGCTGATCGACCCCGCGATCATCGTCGCGAACTGGTTGCCGGTGCTGGTCTTCACCGCCCTGGTCATCGGCGGGAAGGTGCTCGGGGTGACGGTCGGCGCCTTCCTGGCCGGCAGCGGCACACGGACCGCGGTCCAGGCCGGAATGAGCCTGGCCCAGATCGGAGAGTTCTCGTTCATCATCGCCGGGCTCGGGCTGGCGCTCGGAGCCACCCGAGATTTTCTCTACCCCGTTGCGGTGGCGGTCTCGGCGATCACGACCCTCACCACTCCCCTGCTGATCCGCTTCGCCGGACCGGTGGCGGCGTACGTCGATCGCAAGCTGCCGCGGCCGATCCAGACCTTCGCCGCGCTGTACGGGACCTGGCTGGAGGATCTCAAGGCACGGCCCCGGAAGAAGACGGAAGCGGCACGGATCACGCGGCTGGTGCGCCTCCTCCTGCTCGATGCCGCGCTGCTGGTCGTCCTGGTGATCACCACCACCTTCTGGCTCGATGGGGTGGCGGCCTTCGCCTCCGGGAGGCTCGGGGTCTCCGAGGAGGTCGCCCGGACCGTGACCATCGCGGGGGCCTCCGTCGTGGCTGGACCGCTGGTGGTCGGAATCTTCAGGCTCGCCGGTGGGCTCGCCCTGGCCCTGGCCGACGTGGCGCTCCCGGCAACGGGGGGCGGAAAGCCGGACCTCGCCGAGGCGCCGCGCCGGGCCCTGGTGGTCACGGTCCAGCTGGCCCTGGTGCTCCTCGTGGGCCTACCCGTCATCGCGCTCACCCAGCCCTTCGTCCCGACGTGGGCCGCCGTGGCGGTCCTGGGAGGGCTCCTGGTGCTGCTCGGTGTCCTCTTCTGGCGGAGCGCCATCAACCTCCAGGGGCACGTGAAGGCAGGCGCGCAGGTCATCGTCGAGGCCCTGGTCGCGCAGGCCGGAACGCCCGGCCCGCAGACCTCGGGCCTCGAGCGGGTGAGCGAGCTCCTCCCCGGGCTGGGCGACCCGGTTCCGGTGCGCCTGAAGGCCGGCAGCCCGGCGGTGGGAAAGAGCCTGGCCCAGCTCGGCGTGCGCGGGGTCACCGGGGCCTCGGTCCTGGCGATCGTCCGCGGGGATGGCGGCGTGATCGTGCCCTCGGCCGGCGAGGTGCTGCAGGCGGGTGACACCCTGGCGCTCGCCGGGACCCACGAGGCGGTGGCGGCCGCGGTGGAGCTGCTGACCGGACTCCCTTCCGCCGCCGCCGAGGCGCCGGTCAGGGAGCGCCCCCTCGCCCGCTGAGCGCCGGGGCCTCCGACCGTGGCGTGAGCGCCCTGGCCAGCCGCCCGCCCCTGTTACTCGAGGGCCTGTGGCCGCCACGGCTCGGATACGATTCGAACGCCGCGTTCAGCCGTGCTTTCAAGCGGCTGCGCGGGATCCCTCCGAGCACCATGCGCCGGGAACGCCCGGGCGCGAGCGTTTGACCCCGGGGAGAGCACGATGCGAAACGTGGAGAGGGAGCTGAAGCTCCTGCGCGTCTACGCGGTGGCCTCGACACTGGTCTTCGGCGCGGCCCTGAGCTGGGTGCATCTCCGCTCCGATCCGAGGCGGATCCGCGTGCTCACCCTGGAGCGGCTCGACGTGGTGAGTCCCGATGGCAAGCTGGCGCTGGTCCTCGCAGGCAAGGGAAACCTCCCTGGCCCGAGGCTGGATGGCCAGGAGTACCCACTCGAGACGTCCGCGGGCCGGACTTCGAGCGCGGGGATGATCTTCTTCAACGAGAGCGGGGACGAGGTCGGCGGCCTCATCTACTCCGGGACCGAGCGCCCGGGTGGGTACGACGCGGCGGTGCACTTCTCGATGGACCAGTGGAAGCAGGACCAGGTCGTCGTCCTCCGCTACCTGGACGACGGCTCCCATCGCAGCGCGGGGCTCACCGTCTCGGACCGCCCGACCGATTTTCCGCTCTCGAAGATGCGCCCGAAGGTGGCGGCGTGGAAGGCGGCGACCGGCGCCGAGCGCGAGCGCCTCGACGCCGAGCTGGGCGAGCTCGACCGGGAAGGGAAATTCGGCGCCCCACGGGTCTTCCTGGGCACCGAGGACCACGGCGCGTTGCTGAGCCTCAAGGACAAGGCCGGCAAGGAGCGGATTCGCCTCTCGGTGGGGGCGGACGACGTGGCCCAGCTCCATTTTCTCGACGGGAAGGGACGGGTCGTCGCCTCCTTCCCCTGAGTCGCGCCGGCTGCGTTCGCCCCAGCCCGGGATCAGGTCCGCGACCGGAGCTTGCCCTCACCGAGGGCGACCAGCAGGGTCGAGAGGTCGACCCGCGCCGTCCGGAGGAAGATGCGCAGCGCACGCTCGGCGCCCACCGCCAGGGCGGCGAGCTTCTCCAGCCGGGCGAGCCGCTCGCGTCCCACGCCGCTCGCCGCGGCCAGCCGCCGGGCCTCCTCGAGGTCGGCGCGGATGCGGGTGATGAACGCGGTCTCGCGCTCCTGGATGACCCGCCGGACCATCTGCACCAGGTCCGTCTCGGCGCGGAAGTGCCAGGCGCCGGTGCCGGGCTGGCGGATGCGCACCACCACTCCCCAGCGCTCGAGGTCGCGGACCAGCATCGAGACCGCGCCCTTGCTCAGCCCCAGCTCCTCCTCGAGCTGGGTGGCGGTCATGGAGGTGCCGCGGAGGTAGAGCACCGCCCAGACGCGGCCCTGGTTGTGCTTGAAGCCCCAGAACTCGATGACGTTGCCCACCGCGTCGATGGCCAGGGCCTCCCAGCGGGGGAGGCCCGGCGCGGGATCGGGCGCCGCCAGGCGGGGCGCGTCGGACCAGCTGTAACCCTTGGCCGGCATGGTCGTGGTCTCTCTAGCGGAAGGCCGCGCCGAGGCGCCGTGCCCAGTCGGTGAGCTCGTCGGCGCCGGGCGAGTCGCGGAGAGGGCCGAGCGCGTCCAGCGCGGCGTCGATCTCCCGGTCCATGAGGGTCAGCGCCGCACGGGGCGCGTCGGTGGCGAGCACCGCGGTGCCCAGCTCCCGCACCCGCTCGTCGGCCATCGAGCCGAAGGCCCAGAGGTCCTTGATCCGCCGCCGGAGCGGCTCGTCCATCTGCGCGGCCAGGAGGATGGGGAGGGACGGAGTCCGGGACTTGAAGTCGGCGAACACCGGCTTGCCCGGGTCGCCACCGTTGAGGTCCTTGAGATCGTCGGCGATCTGGAACGCCACCCCCAGGTGCCGGCCGAAGGCCTCGAACCTCCGGGCCACCTCGTCCTTGCCCGCGAGCCGGCCCGCGGCCGCGCCGCAGAAGCCGAACAGCGCCCCGGTCTTGCCCTCCATGATCGCCCGGAAGCGCTCCACCGAGAGCGAGAGGTCGCCCCGGGCCTCCACCTCGCCGATGGTCGCCCGGGTCATCTCGGCAACCGTGCGTACCGCGGCGAAGGTGACCTCGCGGTCGAGCGTGGCCAGCTCGTCGAGGGCGAGGGTCAGCAGGAGGTCCCCGCCCATGACCGCGACGACGTTGCCCCAGAGCGCGTTCACCGTCGGCCGGCCGCGGCGGTACATCCCGGCATCGACCACGTCGTCGTGGAGCAGGCTCGCCGAGTGCACCAGCTCCGCGGCGACCGCGACGTGGAGGAGCGACGGCTCCGGAGCGCCGGCGGCCAGCCCGAAGAGGTGGACCATGGTCGGGCGGACCCGCTTGCCGCCGCTGCCGATGCAGAGGTGCCGGCCAGCGTTGAGGAGCGTGTCGGACTGGCCCACCTCGCCCGAGCCGTGCGAGAGGACCGACGCGAGGCGCGCCTCCGTCGCCTCCAGGAACCGGGCTGCCTCCGGCGTGGTCTCCATCTGGTTCACCCTGTTCAAGACTACTTGAACTCCACCCGCCCCGCCGCGTCTTCCGCGCCCCGGGGCTTCTCGAAGGAACAAGCCCCGCTTGGGGCCGTCACCGCGGCCTGGACCGCCGCCCGATCCACCTTGCCCGCCGCGGTCCGGGGGAGCGCGCTCGCCGGGAGCACCTCCGCCGGGACCTTGAAGGGCGCGAGCCGGGCCCGCGCCCAGGCTCGGAGGTCCCTAAGCTCGGCCGGAGAGGCGAGGGGCCGGGGCACGACCACCGCCACCGGGACCTGACCCCACCGCGGGTCCGGCCGGCCGACCACCGCCACCTCCGCCACCGCCGGGTGGGTCGCGAGCACCGCCTCCACCTCCGCCGGGTAGACGTTCTCTCCCCCGGAGAGGATGAGGTCCGTCCGCCGGGCGAGGACCGTCAGGCGGCCACGCGCATCGAGCCGGCCGATGTCGCCGGTGAGGAGCCACCCCTCCCGGAGCACCTCGGCGGTGGCCGCCTCATCGTCCAGGTAGCCGGTCATCACCGTGGGCCCGCGGACGGCGATTCCGCCCTCCTCCCCCACCCCGACCGGCCGCCGGTCCACACCGACGATCCGGACCTCGAGGCCCAGGAGCGGAGCGCCGGCGGTCCGGCCGTCGGCCTCGCCCGGTTGCTCGGTGGTGACCTGGGAGCACGCCTCCGTCAGCCCGTAGGTGAGGAGCACCGGGATGCCGGCCTCGCGGGCGCGATCGACCACCGCTGGCGGGACCGGGCCGCCGCCCACCAGGACGCCCCGCAGGGTCCCGCGCCGCAGACCGGCGTCGAGACACTGCTCCAGCGTGCGGGCGACGAGGCTCAGGTGGGTGACGCCCTCCTCCCGCACCGCCCGGGCCACCGCCTCCGCCTCGAAGCGGGAGTGGAGCAGCAGGGTGGCTCCGTCGTGGGCACAGCGGACCGCCATTCCGAGCCCCCCGACGTGGAACAGGGGGAGGTTGCAGAGCCAGCGGTCGTCCGGCCGGGACCCGAGGTTCGCCGCCGACGCGCGGGCCAGCCCGTCGAGGGCCCGGACCGGGAGGCGCGCCACCTTCGGAGCTCCGGAGGTCCCCGAGGTGAAGAGGAGCGCCCAGTCCGTCTCCGGGTCGGCCGTCTCCGCGGACGGCTGCGCGATCCCGCCCGTCGTGGCCCAGGGCTCGAGCGGCTCGGCGCCGGCCAGCAGCCCGCTCCGCTCCGCGTCCGCGAGGAGGAGCCGCGGGCGCACGCGCTCCACCTGCGCCCGGAGCTCAGCAGCGGCGAGCCGGACGTTCAGCGGCACGAGCGCCGCCCCGACGCGCCGGGCAGCGAAGAGGAGCAGGACGGTCGCCGGATGGTTCGCGGCGAGCACAGCGATTCGCTCGCCGGCGCCCAGTTGCCGATCCCGGAGGCGCCCGGCGACCCGCGAGACCTCGTCGTCGAGCTCGCTCCACGTCCACCGATGGTCGCCGGCGACGAGGGCGAGCCCGCCCGGGTTCCGTCGGGCCTGAGTCTGGACCGGACAGCCGGAGGTCACCATCCGAGCACCTCGGGATCGATGCCCAGCCCGGGTCCGTCGGGCAGGTGGCAGAGGCCGTGCGAGATGGCGTACCCGCCGGCGTCCGACTCCAGCAGGTGGCCGGTGGCGAGCCCGTGCGCGGGGCCCTCCACCGGGAGGGTGCAGGCGAGGTGCGCGGCGCCCGCGCGCGAGACCGCCCCGTCCAGGGCGCTGGTGACCACGACCTCGACCCCCACCTGCCAGGCCAGGGTGGCGTAGCGGCGGGCCCGGAGCACGCCCCCCACCACCGGGAGCTTGAACACCAGCACGTCCACCGCCGGGCGCTTGCCGCCGAAGAGGCCGTCGCGCGCTCCGGGGACGCCGATGGACTCGTCGGCGGCGATCCGCGCCAGGGAGCGAAGCTTCCGCAGCCCGTCAAAGTCGGTCGCGGGGACCGGCTGCTCGACGAACTCCAGCCGCGCCGGAGCGAAGGCCTGCAGCCGCGTCCGGGCCTCGGCCTCGGACCAGGCGCCGTTGCCGTCGACACGGATCCGCGTGTTGGGGCCCACCGCGGCGCGCACCGCTGCGAGCCGGGCGGCGTCCCGCTCGGCGGGCTGGGCGCCCACCTTGAGCTTCAGGGTGTCGAAGTTCTCTTGCGCCCGGGCCCGCGCCTCGGAGGCGAGCGCGTCGACCTCGTCGTCGGTGAGGAGCGCGTTGACCCGGACCGAGCGGAGCTCGGCGCCGAGCCAGATGGCGAGCGGCACGCCCGCGTGCCGGGCCCCGGCGTCCAGCAGCGCGAGCTCCACCCCGGCGCGGGTGGCCGGTGTCTCGCGGAGGATCGCGATCTTCCCGATCCGGTCCGCGACCTCGTCGGGGCTCCCGGGCGGGGCGGAGCCCCGGAGCGCCGAGGCCGCCTCCGCGAGCGCGGCGTGGGCCCGCTCCGGCGGCTCGGTGCCGAAGCCCGGAAGGAGGGTCACCTCGCCGAGCCCATCCCCCAGCCGGAGCCAGAAGCCCTCGACGCCGACGCGCAAGCCGGCCCCGGTGGAGAGCGAGGAGCGGAAGCAGAGCGTCCGGGGTCGGATGAGGAGCTCGGTCGTCATGGGTGTCCCAGCCAGGCCCCGATGGCGAGGAGGAGGCCGAACGCCGCCTGGAAGCGTGCGGTGGTCCCGAGCGCCGGGTTGAGCGCCGCGCCGGTGGTGCGCAGCACCCGCGACAGCGGAGGCCAGGCCAGCGGAAGGGCGAGCAGCGCCAGCAGCACCGGCCAGCGGCTCCAGCCCATCGCCACGATGACCACCGGCATCGCGAGCGCGAGGAGGAGCAGCGTCACGTACTCCGCGCGACCGAACCCCCGGCCGAAACGGACCACCAGGGTGCGCTTGCCGGCCCGCGCGTCGGTGTCGAGATCCCGGAGGTTGTTGACCGCCAGGATCATCGTGCCGGTGGCGCCGATGGCCACCGCCGCCGGCCAGACCGCCGGGACCAGCCGGAGCGCCTGGGCGTAGAACGTGCCCGGCACCGCGACCAGGCCGAAGAAGACCATCACGAAGAGGTCTCCGAGCCCGTGGTACCCGAGCGGGTACGGGCCTCCGGTGTACGCCCACCCGGCGAGGACCGAGGCCACGCCGATGATCACGAAGGGCCACCCACCGCGGGCCACGAGGAAGATGCCGACGACGACGGCCAGCGCGAAGCAGGCCGCGCCCGCGGCGAGCACGGACTGGGGCGCGATGAGCCCGCTCTGCGTCACCCGGGTGGGGCCCACTCGCTCGTGGGTGTCGGCGCCCTTGCGAAAGTCGTAGTAGTCGTTGGTGAGGTTGGTGCCGATCTGGATCAGCACCGCTCCCGCCAGCGCGGCCAGCGCGGGCCACACCACGGCCATCCCCTGCCCCAGCGCGAGCCCGGTCCCCACCACCACCGGCACCACGGCGGCGGAGAGCGTCTTCGGCCTGGCCGCGAGCAGCCAGGTCCGGAGCGACGGCGGGGCGGCGGGGGCGGCGGTGGTCACGGGCGGCGGGGGAACTTGGTGAAGTCGGGCTTCCGCCGCTCGACGTAGGCGTCACGGCCCTCCTGGGCCTCGGCGGACATGTAGTAGAGGAGCGTCGCGTTTCCGGCGAGCTCCTGGATGCCGGCCTGCCCGTCCAGATCGGCGTTGAAGCTGGACTTGAGCAGCCGCAGGGCCAGCGGGCTGAGCTGGAGCATCTCCTGGCACCAGCGGACGGTCTCCGCCTCCAGCTCCGCGAGCGGGACGACGGTGTTGACCAGCCCCATCTGGAGCGCCTGCTGCGCGTCGTATTGCCGGCAGAGGAACCAGATCTCCCGGGCCTTCTTCTGTCCCACGATGGACGCGAGGTAGCTCGCGCCGAACCCGCCGTCGAAGCTCCCCACCCGGGGTCCGGTCTGGCCGAAGCGGGCGTTCTCCGCGGCGATGGTCAGGTCGCAGACCACGTGGAGAACGTGGCCCCCGCCGATGGCGTAGCCCGCCACCATCGCCACGACGGGCTTGGGCAGGGAGCGGATCTGCTTCTGGAGGTCCAGCACGTTGAGGCGCGGGACACCGTCCTTCCCCACGTAGCCCTCGTTGCCCCGGATCCGCTGGTCGCCGCCCGAGCAGAAGGCCTGGTCGCCGGCGCCGGTGAGGATGACCACGCCCACCGAGGGATCCTCGCGTGCGTCGTTGAAGGCGGAGCTCAGCTCGAAGAGCGTCTGCGGCCGGAAGGCGTTCCGCACCTCGGGACGGTTGATGGTGATCTTCGCGATTCCGTTCCACTTCTCGTAGACGATGTCCTGATCGTCACGGACCTTCTTCCACTCTCGCTTCATCCCTGGTTGCTCCCGAGCTCGCTGTCCACGAGCGGCCGTTCGATCCACGGAGCCGAGAGGAAGGAGGTCACCTCGCGGGCCCATTCCTCCGGGGACTCCAGATGTGGCGCGTGCCCCGCGCCGGGGAAGACGTGGCCCCAGACCAGCGGCATCTCCGCCGCCATGGCCCGGGCGATGCCGGTGAACTTCGCGTCGCGGCCCCCGCTGAGCAGCAGCGACGGCGCGCGGACCGTCCACAGCCGCGCCCAGTAGCTCGGCTGGGCGCCCAGGGACAGCGCGCGGAGCGAGCCGGCCAGCGCCTCCGGGCGGTGCGAGAGGCGCCGCTCGTGGAGGCTGGTACGGAGGGCCTCGGGCAGCCTCCGCAGCCCGTCGAACAGCGGGAGCGCCTCCCACTGGCGCACGAAGGCCTCGAGTCCGTCGCGCTCGATGACCTCGGCCAGCGCGGCGTCGTCGCGGCGGCGCTCGCCACGCTCACGGCGGCGGCGGAGGCCCGGGCTTCCTGACTCGAGGACCAGGCGTCCCACCCGGTCAGGGGCGCGAAGGCAAAGGCCGAGCGCCACCCGCGCTCCCAGCGAGTAGCCGGCGACGTCCACCCGCTCGAGCCCGCGGGCGTCCAGGAGGGCGAGCAGCTGCTCCAGGGAGCGGTCGAAGGTGGTATCGGCGGAGATGGGGCTCTCTCCGTGTCCTGGCAGGTCGGGGGCGAGCACCCGGAAGCGCGTCCCCAGCAGCGGGCGGAGGTGGTTCCACGCGTCTCGATTCCCGGTGAACCCGTGGATGAGGAGCAGGGGCGAGCCCTCTCCCCAGCTGGTGTGGGCGAGCAGGCTCATGGGCCGCCCTCCTCGAGCGCGCGGGCCACGGCCGCTCCGAGCGCCCGGTGAACCTCGACGTTGGTCGCGCGGTCGACGACGCGGGCCTCCACGATGCGGAGCCCCGGACGGCCGGCGTCCTCGAGCGCGGCGGCCAGCTCGGCCGGCGTCTCCGCCCGGGTGAAGCGAGCATCCCCGAGCGCCGCCGCCGCCGAGAGGTCGGTCCCGTGCGGGGTGCCGAACAGAGCCTCGAAGCGCGGCGTGCTCCCGGCAATGGCGAGGAAGGAGAAGATGCCGCCGCCGTCGTTGTTGACCACCACCACCGTCAGCGGGAGGGCGGCACGGCGGGCGTGCACCAGCGCGCCGAGGTCGTGAAGGAAGGCCAGGTCTCCCACCAGCGCCACCGTCGGCGCGCCGGAGGCGGTGGCCACCCCGAGCGCAGTGCTCACGTTCCCGTCGATGCCGTTGAGCCCGCGGTTGGCCAGCACCCGGACCGGTCCGTCGGGCGCGGCGGCGAAGGCGTCCACGTCCCGGATGGGCATGCTGCTTCCGAGCACCAGGCGGGCCCCCGCGGGAAGCGCGGACACGACCGCCCGTGCGACGCCGGGCTCGGTCAGCCGGCGCTCGGCGAGCAAGGCCGAGGCGACGGCGGACTCGGCGCGGGCGTCCGCCCGGAGGAAGCCGTCGGCCCAGGCCGCGCGGCGGGGAGCGATGGCGGCGGTGAGCGCCTCGCAGATGCCGACGGCGTCGCCTTCCAGCACCAGCCCGGCCCGATGCTGGGGGTCCACCGGCTCGGTGCCCTCGGAGACGAGCACCACCTCGGCGCCCGAGCCATCGAGCCACTCGGTCACCCGGCGCGAGGAGAGGCCCCCGCCCAGACGCACCACGAGGTCCGGGCGAGCCGAGAGCGCCCAGCCCTCGTTCCGGAGCAGGAGATCCAGGTGCGCGACGGCCGGCTGGCCCGCCGCCCACCGCACGTTGCTCGCCACCTCGGCGAGCACCGGGTAGCCGTACGAGGCGGCCAGGGCACGCGCCGCGGTGCCGAGCCGGTCGGCACGGGCCCGGGGTCCGACCACGACCATCCCGCGCTCCGCGGCGGCCAGCCGGCGGCGCACGCCCTCGAGCTCGGCCGCGGGTGGGAGAGGCGCGGGCAGCACGGTGCGGAGGAAGGGGGCGTCACCCCGACCGTCCAGCGCCTCGGGGTCGAGGCCGGGCGGGACCGGCGCCTCGGGCACCGGAGCGAGGGGCTCGCGGAAGGGGACGTCGAGGTGCACCGGGCCCGAGGGACGCCCGGTCGACGTGGAAAGCGCGCGGGAGGCAACGGCGCGGAGGTGGCGAAATGCGGCCGAGCTCGCCTCGGGGACGGGGAGGCTCTCCGAGGTCCGGACGAAGCGGCCGAAGAGCCCTTCCTGCGGCATCGTCTGCGGAGCGCCGAATCCGTGCAGCTCCCAGGGCCGGTCCGCGGTGAGGACCACCAGCGGGATGCCCGAGGCCCACCCCTCGACCAGCGCCGGGAACAGGTGCGTGCCCGCGCTGCCGGAGGTGACGAGCACGCCGGTGGGGCGGCCCGACTCCAGCGCGAGCCCGAGGGCGAAGAAGCCCGCCACCCGCTCGTCGAGCACCACCCAGCTGCGCACGTCCGGGCCGGCCTCGGCCACGGCCAGGGCCAGCGGGGCGCTACGCGAGCCGGGGCAGATGACCACGTCACGCACACCGCCGCGCTGCAGCTCCTGAAGGAGGGCCCGCGCCCAGAGCGTGTTGAGCGAGGGCATCGGTTCAGTCCTCCATCCCGAAGGCACCGAGCATGAAGCGCGCCTTCACCGCGGTCTCGACCCACTCGCCCTCGGCCGTGGAGCCGGGCACGCATCCGGCCCCGGAGAAGAGCCGCGCGGCGTTGCCCCGGACGAGGGCGCAGCGGAGCGCGACCCGGAGATCGGCACGGTCGGGCCCGAGCCAGCCGATGGCCCCCGCGTACCAGCCGCGGGCAAGACGCTCGTGGCTGCGGAGGAAGGCCAGCGCCTCCTCGCGCGGCGTTCCACCCACGGCCGCGGTGGGGTGCAGGGCGCGGACCACGTCGGCCGGCGTCAGGCCGGGCCGGAGCCGGGCGCGCACCGGGGTGTGCAAGTGGGAGACGTACCCGAGCGCGAGAGGCTCGGGCGCGGCGCCGATCTCCACCTCCGAGGACAGGGGAAGGAGGGCCGCGCGGATGCTCTCCACCACCGCCGCGTGTTCGCGCGCCTCTTTCCGGCCGCCGGTGAGCCGGTCCAGCTCGCCGGGCGCGGCGCTGCTGGCGAGGGCCTGGGTCTCCAGGCGCCCGGCCTCGAGGGTGAAGAGCCGCTCGGGGCTCGCCCCGAGGAGCGTGGTGCCGTCCGTGGCGCGAAGCTCGTAGGCGACCGCCGGGCCGGCGATGGAGCGCATGCGTTCCCGAACCGCCGGCACATCGAGAGGAGAGTCCGCCTCGATCTCCAGCGCCCGGGCGAGGACCACCTTGCGCAGATGCCCCGACTCGAAGGCGGCGAGCGCCTCGGACACCAGCGCGTCCCAGGCGGTGCGGTCCTGCGGGCGAACGCGGGGCGGCCGCGCGGAGGCAGAGGTCGCACCGGGGGCCGGCCGATCCACCAGCCGCGCCTTCGCCTCCTCCAGGGCGGCGGCGGCACGCTCCCGGGCAGCGGAGATGCCTGCCTCGCCGACGGGCGCGAAGGCGAAAAGCTCGGCGGTGCGCCCGTCCGTCCCGAGCAGGAGCTGCGGCACGAGAGCCCACGCGGGGGGGAACGCTTCCCACCACCGGTCGAGGGGCGCCGTGGGATCGAAGGCGAAGCCGCCGAACCACGGGGCTGGCGGGCGGGCGCCGCTTCCCTCGACCACGACGTCGGAGTGGCCCACCGCCTCGAGCAGCTGGACGTGCCCCGGAGCGCGACGGACGGCGGACACTCCGGTCCCGGCCCAGCTCCACGCGCCGTCGCACCAGGAGAGCGTCCACGGCTCGGGGAGGCGCGCGCCGGGGGACACCCGGGAGCCGATGCCCAGGACCTGCACGCGACCGGAGGTGATTCCTTGCATGAGGTGACGCATCGAGTGCTGGACGCGGATGCAGTTGAGGTTCTACGTCCGGCGGGCTATCCCTGCACGCGGAAGTTCAAGGAGCCTTGAACCCCTTGAATTCCATATTCCGATGAGACCGACAAGCCCTGCCGCTGATCCCTCGATGCCGGCGCGGGTCCTGCGGAGCACCCGCCCCGGGGGCACGCGGGTCGGCGTGGGCCCGGTGGAGATCGGCGGGCCGGCCTTCGTCGTGGCGGCCGGACCGTGCGCGGTGGAGAGCGCGGCGCAGACCGAGGGGACCGCCGAGGTGGTGGCCGCCGCGGGCGCGCACCTTCTCCGGGGTGGCGTCTTCAAGCCGCGCACCAGCCCGTATGCCTTCCAGGGCCTGGGGGAGCCGGGGCTGTCGATCCTCGGCCGCTCGGGTGCACGGCACGGCCTGCCAGTGGTGGCCGAGGTGCTGGAGACGTCCCAGCTCGCCTCGATGATCGATCACGTGGACGTGCTCCAGGTGGGCGCGAGGAACATGCAGAACTTCGCCCTCCTCCGGGCTCTGGGGAAGGTGCGCCGGCCGGTGCTGCTGAAGCGAGGCTTCGCCGCGACGGTGGACGAGTGGCTGCTCGCGGCCGAGTACCTGCTCGATGGCGGCAACACCCAGGTCATCCTCTGCGAGCGCGGCATCCGCACCTTCGAGACCACGACCCGGAACACGCTCGACCTCGCCTCGGTGGCGCTGGTGAAGCAGCGGAGTCACCTTCCGGTGCTCGTCGATCCCTCCCACGCGACGGGGCTGCGCGAGCTGGTCATTCCGATGGCGCTGGCAGCGGCCGCCGCGGGGGCCGACGGGCTCCTCGTCGAGGTGCACACGAGTCCCGACGAGGCGCTCTGCGACGGGCGGCAGGCGCTGACCCCCGAGCTGTTCGTCGAGCTGATGCAGCGTCTGCCGGCGGTGCTCCAGGCGGTGGGCCGTCATCTCCACTCTCGGGTGTCCACCGCGCCGGCGGTGCGGGCCGTCTCGCCATGAGCGAGCAGGTCCGCCAGATGTTCTCGTCGATCGCGACGAGGTACGACCTCACCAACATCGTCCTCAGCTTCGGGGTGGACCGGTGGTGGCGGCACGTCACGGTGGGAACGGCGCGGGCCGGCCCGGGGATGCGGGTGCTCGACTGCGCGACGGGCACCGGAGACCTCGCGCTGGCCTTTCGCCGGACCGGGGCCGAGGTGGTGGGGACCGACTTCTGCGCGCCGATGCTCGGGCCAGCACGGGAGAAGGCGCGGGCGGCCGGCCTGGACGTGACCTTCGAGGTCGCGGACGCGATGGCGCTCCCCTACCCCGACGCGAGCTTCGACGTCTCCTCCATCTCCTTCGGCATCCGCAACGTGGACGACCCGGTGCAGTGTCTCCGGGAGATGGCGCGGGTGGTGAAGCCCGGCGGTCAGGTGCTGGTGCTCGAGTTCGGGCAACCCGATGGCCTCTGGGGAGCGCTGTACCGCCTCTACTCGCGGGCGGTCATGCCCACCGTGGGAGGGCTCCTGACCGGAAACCGGGCCGCGTACCAGTACCTGCCCCGGACGGCGGCGGCGTTCCCCGCGGGGGAGCGCTTCCTCGAGCTCATGGACCGCTCGGGGGGGTTCCGGGAGCGTTCGGCGCGGGCGTTCACCGGCGGCATCACCTGGCTGTACCGGGGCATCGTCGCGGGCTGACTCCGAGGTCTCTGCGGCAACGGAAGCCGTCGCGGTGTGTCATCGGTTCGGGCGGCTGCTGATCCGCCTTCCGGAGCGCGGACCGGCTAGGGTGCGCGCTCCCGTTCCCAGGAGAAATGTCTCGATGACCGTCACCCGATTCCTGCTTCCTCTTCCCCTGCTGGCCGTCCTTGGATGTGCCACTGCCGAGTCCGCGGGGCCTGCCGCCGCGAAGCCAACGGCCCCAGCCCGCCCCACGGTGCCGGCGGAGATCGAGGCGCCGGCGAGCGCCACGCTCGTGCTGCAGCTGGCGGCGAAGGGGACGCAGAACTACCGGTGCCAGGCCACGTCGGCCGGCGCCGCGGAATGGAAGCTGGTGGCTCCCGAGGCCGAGCTCTTCCGAGCCGCGGAGCCGGGCGGCGACCTCGCGGGCACACATGGCGCCGGCCCGTCGTGGACGATGAAGGATGGGAGCGGCGCCAGGGGCGATGCGCCGAACGCCAAGCGCGCGCCATCGCCCGAGGCAGGCGCCATTCCCTGGCTCCTGCTCACCGCGCAGTCGAACGGACAGGCCGGCGAGCTGCAGGGCGTGACGCTCGTCCAGCGCATCGGGACGCACGGCGGCGTCGCCCCCGCGGGCGGCTGTGACGCGGGCAGCGTCGGCGCCGAGACGAAGGTGCCGTACACGGCGACCTACGTGTTCTACCGATAGGTGGTGAGTGCGGGGGGAGCGGACTACTCCGCCGAGGCCCGCAGCAGCACGCGCGCGAGCTCGTCGAAGGACGGCGGCTTGGCCAGATGCGCGTCGAAGCCGGCGTAGGCCGCCTGCAGGCGGTCCTCCGGCTGGGCGTACCCGGTCATTGCCACCGCGAAGAGCCGTGCGCCCCAGTCGGTTTGCCGGACGGTCCGGATGAAGTCGTAGCCGGTCATCCCCGGCAGCCCGATGTCGCAGATCAGGAGAGCCGGCTGCCTCTCCCGGAGCGCCTCCAGCGCCGCGTCGGGTTCCGGGAAGATCTCCACCGTGTGCCCGTCGAGCTCGAGCAGGTCGGCCAGCGACCGGGCGGAATCCTCGTTGTCCTCGACGAGGAAGATGGCGAGCGGTCGCGGTCGAGCGCCCGGCGACTGGGGG